>Ga0210036_1000778_pt1 | contig 37202 bp, 29 predicted proteins | sample CryGeymeta201515_FD_185469 | JGI IMG/M metagenome (GOLD analysis project Ga0210036, IMG submission 185469) | Groundwater microbial communities from Crystal Geyser aquifers in Utah, USA - Crystal Geyser metaG 2015-15 (SPAdes) (version 2) | ecosystem: Environmental > Aquatic > Deep subsurface >...
CCCATCCCGGACGTTATCGTTTTCTGTTGTCATGGCCTTTTGTGGAGCAACGCTGGGACCATTTCTAGATTCTTTTCATTCCGCATTTGGAGTGTTGCAATATGATGAACCCATCACAGTGACCCTCTGGGGATCCGCGTCCAATCCAGCATTGATCACTGCTTGGTGGGTACCATTACTCTTTGGAGTCGCTGGATGGCTCATCGGATGGCTCTACATAGTATTGGATGCCGTGGCTGGTAATAACACTCATCCGAATCCGACCAAGCCATCGTCACCAAAAATTCTTTTGGGAATATCCCTTTTTACTTTTCAATATTGGCTCAGTGGGGTTTTGGTAGCAACCGAACTTGTTGATCGTACAAGCATTCTCAACATAATGTCATTGTATGCAGCAGTAGGGTTTGTAGCCTTAGATGGAAGCTTGGCGGGATTTATAACAAGTGCTGCTACTGGTATCGGTGGGCCTCTAATTGAAGTTGGGTTGCTTTCAATGTCAAAATCTGGATTCATGCCAGGAGGATATCACTACAACGATACAGGTGAAACTGGATTTTTCCCTCTGTGGATTCTGCCTGTATATTTCTTGGGTGGTCCTGCTGTAGGAAACCTGGCTCGAGGCTTCTGGACCGCCCTGACAACAGAATCTACGCAAGTTGAAACAACCTCGATGAAGCCCCTAGGAAAACCTGGATGCAAAGTTTGTAACGACACACGATGTGTCGCCTGTCCCAACTGTGATGGCGTAGGACAATATGTAGTCATGGGAGGTAGCTCTGTAAAGTGTACCAGCTGTTCAGGACGAGGTTTCGTTATTTGTCGTAATTGCTTTTCTGAATATGACGAAGACCCCAACAACATTGAAGCTATTCGTGAAATAATGAGACGAATGCCAGATTAGTCATTCATTTACATCTACAAAATCTGATTCATCCCGCGACGCTACTGATAGATCACTGCTTCATTCATAAACGAGTATGTATCAATTTTCTTTCATGTATTTCTTTCTCAATTGTAGCGAGTTTTCTTGGACTGGGCCATGGCATCAGCTTGTGGTGATTCTGGTAAAGCACCAGGGTTGCTTCGGACAAAGTGAAAAAGAGCTGCTATTTGATCTTGCTCTTCCACATTCTTACAACTCATAATTTCTTCCAAAATCTTCACGCGGCTTCCATTCGTCGCATCCAAGTCATTCCAATCTCGTATCCAGTTCTGCTTCTTTTCTACCATGAGTCTTTGGAGATCCTCGTCATTGTCGGCAAACTTTGCTTTGATTCGTTTCAAGCTGGGATTTTCCCGCATAGCACGAACAGCTGCCTCCAGGCAATGCCCAGAAAGATTGTAGCTACCCATTTCACAAACGAAGGAGTGAATCGATGTATCCTGCAATGCTTCAAATAAATGGACCGCCTCAGCCTCTGTTCGTGCTTGATGTATTTGCCTTTGTTGTCGCGCCGTGATGCGCATTTCTCTAGTCCTTTGTTGAACGAAAATGAATCGAATGTTCGTATTGTTCTTTATGATACCACAAACGGCATCCATAACAGATTGTGCCAGCGCAAAATTGAATCCAATGGACAATGTCACGACAGATTTGTTGATAGCTATAGCGTCAAGAATAGCGATTGTTGTTTTCTTGTGATTTTCAACTGCCTGGCCCTCCTCTTCTCGAAAGCAAAAGGAAAAATAAAAAGACTTCAAAGTTGTACTGGTAGAAATAAAGTTGGCCACCCTCTCGTAATCGGTCTCGTCCAAATAATTATGATACCAATTGATGGTCAGATCTAAGTTTTGAAGTCTGGGCTTCTCCTCCAATTGAGCCGCAAGACCGTACCAGCCCCTTTGGTGCATCATTAGATCTTCTGCATTTTCAAAATGATCCTCGTCGTCCGCATCGTAGCTTATTTCTTTATATTCAATAAATGCACCCGCCATGGTTAGGTGTTTGTGATTTTCTTCGTAGCATTCCTGGCAAATGTCATAGTCCACGATCCTTGAAGACTTATACCTGCTTCCTCGAAGCGGAGAAGCACCACATTCATCGCAGGATACACCATAGTGTATGGTATTTACGTTTTGGGTTTCTGTAGTCATGATTCCTTATTATTCTCAGGCTAAGCCTACCAGGTGCGTGATCGCTACACGGCTAAAATTAGTTCCATGCAATTGATAATAAAATAATAATAAACTTCGATGTACCAGTACAAATTGCAATGCGTAGCTACTCTTGTGACTCTTGCTTGTAAAAACAGGAGTTGTAGCAGAGAAAGCCTGCTGCAGGCACTACGCTACTTTAGGGTTTTAATAGTCGATTCCCTGAACGTGACACGACTCGATTTCAGGCCGCGACCTTCAACAAAAAGAAAATTGCATATTCGAAACAATAATACATAATACTAATTTGGAACAGCTATGAATACAAGTCTGAAAGATTGCGTACTCAAGTTTGGCATATCACAGCGGTGTAGACATTTTGACTAAACTAAACCATTCCAGCGAGCTAAATAAGTAGAACCAGCTAGACCATTCTGGGCAGCGGATGAGGAGGCCCCAGCGAACAAACTTGCCGCCAACAGTCGCCCGCTTCCATCGCTGAACCTGTGGTTGGCACACGGAAATCATTTTGAAATCATTTGACAAATCTCTACAAGTTCTCTTCTCCTTATATTGGTAGAGAGGCCAAGAAGGTTGCTTGTGACATTGTCCAATTCCGCACTTGTAAGCGCGCTGTAGTCCCCAGCGAACAAACTGGCCGCTAAATCGCAGTAGTCTAGTCGTCGTCCGCCTCAATCCCTGCCGGCACCATAGCTGTGATTTCCGTAAATTAGACATTCTAGTTGATTACTCCTGAATATGGTCGTATACTGGTATCAGAGACAGCGAGCCCAGGACGCCCGCTTCCAATTCCCGGGCCTAGGAAAAGCCTTCTCAAGATTACCAGGAGTGTTGGCTCTAACTGCAGAGTCTTGTGTCCTCGCCAAGTTTCCAGCCACGACAATGGCTCTATGAACATATTCCGTTCAAGAACAGTAATGTTTGCACGTTTGCAGTCTCCTTGGTGATATTGTGAGTTTCTACAACTAAAAATGGTTTCAACACTGCATTTGACAAGTCCAAGAATTCGTCTCCTTTTTGCACTTAAAGTAAGAGCTACCGTGCACGTGTTTACATGGCTTTTCCAATCGCTAATCCGGCATCACAAGCTTGCTTTTCGGCTAGACCAACGCGGTCGCCTAGGCACACCCTTGCCAATGAGTTTAGCTAGTGGCAACATGACATGATCACTGAGTTCGATTTTCACTGGAAGGATTCGGTGCAATAAAATAATCTGACATTTTGTTGTGAAAAGTAGTCGTTGCTAGTAGGCACAAAACTGATCATTCGTCAATATGCTTAATATCTTGCTTGGTGCGCGCACTCGACCAAAACAAATTACCTGCCTTCAGAGAGGTATGTGTTGAAAAGAGAAAAGCAATGTTGACTTGAGGCTTTGTACACTTGACGATCCATTGTATGAGTGACCATCACAGTGATCGCATCACTTCTTCTCTCTTGGAGCGCATGGAATGTTAGGTGGGAATTTCACCTCCATGTACCAGGTATTTTATCATTGCAGTTTACCAAAAATGACCGCAGCAATGTCCAGGCGCTGTCGATCAATTAGAAAAGACACACAATTTCTGCATTTTTTCTCATCGCTGCTTGAAGTGGCAGTATGCTCAGAATGGCTCATTGGCAATCACCTGCCACCTTGTCACAATATTGATAGCTCCCCGCTTAAAGATTATTGCATTGAGATAAGGTCAGGTGGTTAACCTTCTCCTTAATTTTTCGGTCGTGTGGGACTAATGTTTTACCTCGTACCACTTACTTTGTGAACCCCCCCAGAAATGAAACAACAACTACTTGAGATCCGACGTCGGCAGGATAAGAGTTTGTTTAGTCAGTTACTAGTAGTAGTAGTTGTTATCCATACTGCTCGTGAAGTGTAAGTAAGTGAACGACCATGATGGGAAACAAAAGAGACCATGTTGATATGTGATTAGACATGGACAAGGTTGCATCTTGACACGTTCATTTTCGGTCTGCTCATTTTGATAAGAGAGGCTGGCTGGTGTCGAGTGTCGATGCCCACGATGCGAGATCCTTGAATCTCTGGTGCCATTGCTTTCCCACAGGACACTAACCTTTTTATTTCCTCCGTTTATCTCATAGTACAATTCAATAATTCAACATGTCCACTCCTGAACCAAAAGTTAAGCGAGGACGAGCTCTTGCCTCGGGTATCAAACACAGAGTCTCGGCCGGTCTCCCCGTCGCTGCCGTCATCAACTGTGCCGATAACTCTGGTGCCAAGAACTTGCACATTATTGCCGTATGCAATATTGGAGGACGATTGAATCGTTTGCCCAAGGCCGGATCTGGTGACATGGTCATGTGTTCGGTCAAGAAGGGAAAGCCTGAATTACGAAAGAAGGTCGTTCCCGCTATTGTCGTCAGACAACGAAAGTCGTTTCGTAGAAAGGAAGGAGTCTTTATTCACTTTGAGGATAGTGCTGGTGTGATTGTGAACAACAAGGGAGAGATGAAAGGTTCTGGTGTGTCAGGACCTGTTGCGAAGGAGTGTGCCGAACTTTGGCCCCGTATTGCCGCCAACTCTGGTTCCATCTTGTAAATGAAAGGGACCTATACCCATAAACTAACGCGAATAGCAATATAAATCCACTACACAGCAAACCTTTTTGCGTTGTTATCGAAAAACCTGCGTTTATTTATGTGAAGCACGGATTAGAGCAACTTATACACATGCAGCATAGGGCTCAATTTGACTTGAAAACAAGTATTTAGATTTTAGGGTGATCTCCATTCTCCAGGTACTGAATCGGTCGCGTTCAATGCTATCATCCTTGCAAATGAAAACGGCGATGTCTCTGGCACGGACGAGGGAACGGCTTGCAGTTGATCCAAACGGCATCGAAACAATGCGACAGGATCGTAACCCCAGTATTTGCTTTCAGAATTGCACTACTCGCGCATCAACATATACGGAGTAACATCGAAACCAATCTCATGGCTGCCTTAGAGATCAAAGTCGTCAACGTCACTATCGTCACCGTCGTCGTCTTCTCCATCATCGTAGAAGAAGTAGTTGCCATTCTTTTTCTGCAAGGCATCCTTTTGAGATCCCTTTTTGTTGATTCTGTAAAAGAAAAGGAAACGAAGCACAAAAAATCAATGTGAGAAAATGATCCTCCTTCGACAACCAAGAACATTCCGCGAGTCCCCACGAACAGTCCGGTTAGAAATTAAAACTTAAGACTTTAAGCTCGCATCACCAACACCAAAACGGTGCATGCAACCCACGGGTGGGATGCAAAATGGTTGGAGTATGGTTCATCGTCATCCCGGAACCTGTTCCGCAAGCACTTCAACAGGAGTCGCACGGAGACAGACAAGACTGCTTAAACAGCACACAACAGACACCCCGGAGTAGCTGCACGGATGCACACAATAATAACATCATCCTTACCTTGGACGGAAATTGGTGGGATCACGACGGAATGTGACCTTCAAACTCTTTAGGAACTGGTTCATTCCTGTCAACAACGATTGAGGTGCCGAAGCAGTGGCTTCAATTCCTGGTTCTCCGACGTAGACAACTACCCGATCAGCAAGGTATGTTGCCATGATGAAATCATGCTCTACCACAAAGGCGGTCTTTTTGGCATGCATAATGAATCGTTTAATGACTTTGGCACAATTGACGCGCTGCTCCGAGTCAAGATAAGCACTTGGCTCGTCAATGAGATAGACATCCGCAGGATTTCCGAGCGCCAGAACAATGGCTAAGCGCTGAAGTTCTCCACCCGATAGAGTTTGCACTCCATTATCAATAATGTTGTCGATTACCAATGGCTTCATGACATCCGAAACGAATTGAGGGTGCACGTAGGAATCGCGGCAGCGCTTGTGCAACAGTTGTCGAACCGTCCCCTGGAACTTGGGAGAAATTTTCTGGGGCTTGTAGCTCACATTTAACTCTGGAACACCCGCTAGCGAAGCCTCATAGTAATATCCTTCTTCCTCGAGCTTTGTCTGCTCGTCGCCTTTCAGCAGACCAGCCAACATCCGGACGAAAGTGGTTTTTCCTGTTCCATTTTCTCCGAGCAAAACAATGATTTCGGAATCAGTAAACTCTCCAGCCTCTACATGCAAAATGAACTTAGATTCGCCCCGAGTCTGTGTCTTGGTCATGTTCGGGTAAGTGTAGGCTTGTATAGTTTCCTTGTTGGTATCAAGCTCTTCTGCGCGCTCAGATACCTTGAAGGTAAGGGCATATTCGCGGAACCGAAGATTCTCGGAAGGAATGAAACCAGCAAGAAAGGCGTTGATTCCTGTCCTCACACTGTGAGGCATGGTGACAACGCCGTAACCTCCAGCTTGTCCGTACAAGACACAGACATAGTCACTGAGATAATCCAAAACCGCTAAGTCATGCTCCACCACCATGACGTATCGGCGGTCTCCATCCTTCGTTTCGAGGATTTCTCGAATCATGGCGGCAGCCGTCAAACGCTGCTTGACGTCCAAATAGGACGAAGGCTCGTCAAACATGTAGACGTCACTGAGCTGCACGGCCACGGCGGCAATGGCAAATCGCTGAAGTTCTCCTCCCGACAAAATTCGAATATCACGATCCACAAGATGCTCCAATTCTGCCTCCTTGATGGCCCAGGCGTAGACATCCCTTCCTTCCGCTTCGGATCGCTGTCAATATATGCAGAATACGACGAAAGCAATTTGTGAGCAAACCAAAGTACTCCAGAAGAACAATTCAAAGCCATGCACTGCCAGAACCATATGATTGATCACCAAAACACATCGTATCAGAAGGTACTTACATCGTCTTTCTTTTTAAGAATTTCCGACACCTTTCCTTTAATGGCACGAGGGATGTGATCTACGTACTGTGGCTTGATGGTTGCCTTTAACCTGTCCTCCAAAACTTTGGTAAAATAATTTTGCAATTCACTGCCGCGAAAATGCACGAGAATCTCTTCCCAATCGGGTGGCGATTCGTACCGGCCCAGATTGGGTTTCATTTTTCCCGCTAAAATCTTGAGCGCGGTGGATTTTCCAATCCCGTTCGTACCTACCAATCCCAAGACTTGTCCCGGACGAGGCATGGGCAATCGATGCAACTTGAACGAGTTTGGACCGTACCGGTGCGTCGTATTTCGTTCCAAATCCTTGGGCAGATTGATAATATTAATGGCTTCAAAGGGACACTTTTTGACACAGATACCACATCCTGAGAGTGAAAAAGAAGAAAGACAGGTTAGGAGAAGAATCAAGGAGATAGAGAAGGATGTAACTAGTGCATCAGCAGCAGCATTTTAGCGTACCAATACAGAGTGGTTCCGAAATAAAAGCCAATTTACTGGTACCACTGACTTCAATGCACATCTTTCCGAGTTTGACAACCGGACAAGACTTTTTGCATTCTTGACGACATTTCTTGGGCTTGCATTTTTCGGCACTAACGATGGCAATACGGGTCAAATGATCATTTCCATCGTCTTTTTGCTTTCCTCCTGCTTTCTTTTTAGGCGGCATCTTTGCTTGCTGTATAGAGTACTGACTTTGGTGCTTTTGTTATCGATACAGATTAAAAGCAGATGATTACGCTATATTACACCACTACTACTATTGGCAAGGTTCCAGTTACCGTCACAGCAGGAGATCTGTCGGATAATTATAAATATGATAAGGGGGATGGATGTGTAGGATTTTGTCCTACTAGCTAGACTAGTAGACTCGTCACTGGCTGGTGGATGGAAAACAAAAGAGAGGCTGCAAAGCTGAGAAATCGAAATCGTTAGCTAGCTATGCTTGCCTTGGAGGTAAACGGTAGGCGACCCGGAAGTGCTGAATTTTAGTCCCCCCAATCTGAGCTTAAATTCAATCACGAATATCATGATGCCAATCAATAATCGAAGTTTTCTTTTGCTAGCTAGAGTACTAACAAAAATAATATCAGCAGCAGATCAGCAGTACTAGACTAGTAGACTAGTAGACTACTAGCGACGATCATTACGTATTAGTCTACTCGGAGTATATTATTTATTTGCTGATAGTCCAAGCTGGTACCATCAACTAAACACAAGTTCAAACACGAGAATAAGACCAGATAGATAGCAGTAGTTTTCATGACTGGATGACGCCCATACACAGTACTTTCCTCATCGTAATCATTCTGTTCTCTTTCAACAGGAGGATTGTTTCTGCATTCGATTCAAGACACGTAACAAACTATAGGACACAACACCAGCACCGACGACGACAAGTTATTTTGTTTTCGAGTCTCCACCATAAAACTGTTCAGGATTTGTGGCAAATTGTGGAACAAAAAAACGGTGGGGTTGAACGTGGTCTCAAGACACGTCTGAAGCGAAAGCAAGACATTATAGAGTACATTGAAAAGCATCAAAGAACATTGTCGAATGTGGACGAGGAAGTGATAAATGGTGATACAAAGGCAGTACAAGAGAATCAAAACAAGAATGAATCTTCTTCACAACATTTGAATCTGCCTTCCGAGATTGCTTCAAATATTCCGTCCTTCCTTGCCGACAAAATGTTGCAACGTGATATTCGTTCGTTGCTTCCCATACAAGCCAAATCCTTTCCACACATTTTTAACGGCGAGGATGTCATTTTGCAATCTCCCACGGGCAGTGGTAAGACTCTCGCCTTTGCGTTGCCCATTTTGGCTCGTAAATGGAAAGGTGGTGGTCGACGAAAACACAATCAAGCCTCACCCTTTGTGCTGGTATTGTTGCCATCGAGAGAATTGGCACGCCAAGTAGGACGAGAAATCGAAAAATTTGCAAAAGGGGGTGGCACTTCCGTTGCTACGGTATTTGGTGGTGTCTCGGTAGAACGGCATATAGCCTTATTGAAGAGTAAACCACAAATCATCGTGAGCACTCCGGGACGGTTACGGGAACTGGTGAGAGAAGGACACATCGATTTTTCGCAAATTCGAACTGTGGTGTTGGATGAAGCTGATGTACTATTGGATAAAGGAGATTCGCCGGATGTGCGAACCATTTTGGAAGATTTAGAACGAGCTGTTGGTGAACGCGAGGAAAAGGAGGCCGAATATCAACTTGTTTTAGTGTCGGCGACCATGAATGACCACGTGTTGCAGTTTGCCCGCGAAATGGGAATTCCCCCCAAAGCCAAGATACGAGTGCAAGGCAGTGAAAGTAAGATGTTGCCTGACAACTCTTGGCCAGAAGAAACAGAGCGCTTATCATCTAGTATGATTCGTGAAGTGAAAACAGAAGAGAAGACACAACGACAAACAACATCACAGTCTGCTACAGCTCAGGCTGTGCAGCACTGGCATATGGCTTGCAAGAAAGATGTTCGAACATCAGTAGCCATGGATCTTATATCGATTCTTATGCCTAGATTGACCCTTATCTTTGTAGCAACCAAAGCCGAAGCCGAAGGTGTGGCATCTGTCATGTCTGGTAAACTTGGCAACGGAGTTGTTCGAGCTCTGCACGGAGACATGACTCAGAACTCCCGGTCGCGGACCATGGCTTTAGTGCGAGAGACTGCACTGGACGGTGACTCCCAAGTCTTGGTTGCCACTGATGTAGCATCCAGAGGAATTGATCTGTGGGTAGATTTAGTCATTCAGTTTGGAGTACCCAGAATCACTGGCAAGGAAGGAACCTTCAATGCTGAACTCTATACACACAGAACCGGTAGGACAGGTAGAGTTCGGTCCAATCAGCCCAAGGGTGCTATCCGGTCTTCTAACACCATTATGCTATACGATCCAGCATCAGGTGAAGGAAAGCTTGTGGCTCCTCTAGCGGAAGAGATCCAAAGCTTGCTAGGAGTGGAAATGCTACCAAAGCAGCTACCATCGGCTGCCGAAGTCGTTGCAGCTGGATACGATCGAGCTAGACGAGCTGTCAATATTGGAGACAAGCGTCCAGATCAGAGTGATTTAGTTACTTACTTTCGTTCCGTGCTTGAAACTGAAGAAGGTGTTGATACATCGAATCCAGAGGAACTCCTGGAATATCTTTCTCGGTCCATGGCTCTGTTGTCTAATCTGGATCCCGCCGTTTCTCCTTTTAATCAACGCGCATCTCTTTTGACTGGAAGTACTACAGAGCGCACCCTTCGCCTGTACAAAAGAAACAACATGTCCATATCGCCCCCAGAGGCGACAATAGTTTGCAAAGACCTGGGTTCAGGAAAGTTGGGACGAGTTCAGATATGCGAGGACGGGTCGGCCATTTTTGATCTCCCAACGCAGCGAGCGAAGAAGTTGTCGGAAGCTTTCCGAGCAACAGAGTCTGAATTCGAGCTTGAAGTACCACTGACACTTCCTAACCTGCACTAATCTACGGTGGTATCTGTATCTTCTAGATATCTACCGTTTAAGCTACCTGTTCGTTCCAGCGCAACAAGGACTAATTTTTGAGGTTGTGTCTTAACCCCGACCTTGGACTAATTTTTGCGGTTGTGCCTTAACCCTGACCTTACTGAACTCGACTTCCTACGGTAAATAGAAAAATTCGAAATTAATTTCAAACTTTCAGGTCCTCTGCCTGCTGTCTTTCTCCATTGTCTTATCCTATATCTTGGTAGAGAATTCTGATGAGAGATGAAACAAAAGCTCATCTCGCGAAAAAAGCCGCGACGTAACTCTCTAGAGCGCCAGCAGCTAGAAGAGGACAGTGTGCACCTGATTGCTCGAATTCCTGGCACCAATGCGGGCAAATGGTCGATCCCGGCATCATCCTTTAAATGCTGCTTTTGTTGCCGGCAGTACCTTCGAAGGAATCCGCGACAACCCGCGTTCGTGGTGTTGACTATAACTCTAATGTCTATGTTGAATGGTGTACGTATATCGATACCTTGGCACAGAAACTATAAAGAAGGAATTCATTTTTCCAGATACAACCGAAAGGAACGTATGGGCAGCAGGGTGCATCCTCGATTAGTGCAGCTGAAAGCAGAGAAACTGTCAGAATTGCAAATGATGGATCCCAAATGTGATCATAACAACAGTCCAAGAAACCTCGAGATCCAGCTCCCGAAATGGACTCTAATGATGAAGGTGAAGGAAAACGAGGATTCCAGAGAGTTTGAATATGAGCTGTCGGATCCATTTGAAACTAAAGAGTGCAAAGCCCAGTATCCATGGCAGCTCGCGACCTATCCCACTTGCAACCATCTTCACGAGATGGATGTAACTTATGTCACGTCCATCGATTCTCTATCAAATTCTGGGAAGCAAAAGCCATCGCCAATCTCTCGTTTGAAGTATCTGGCCCACGGCTACTGGCGAGATATTTGGACAGTAACAGAGTTGGATTCAACTGACAGTAGGTCTACACAAGATCGACAGCACGAGTTATACTACAAAGTTGTGCTGAAAACTATGAGATATAATCACGACTTTATTGGGCGTAACTATGATCGTCATCGTCGAGATGCTTTGGCTGCAGAACGACTGACAAGATCCAAAGCTGTTGTAGACATTTATGGATACTGCGGAAATTCTGGAATCTTTGAATATGGCGAGGGTGGGGATATTACACACGCTATTTGGCCAGAGGATGGACGCAATCTGACACAATTGGAGAAATTGTCTATTGGTAGGTAGGATCATGTTGTTTGGGCGCTTCTCGAATTGTTGCGAAAGCACTGCTTCTACTCACAATTTTCTCTACACTTTTTTATGATGTTTGACGGCTTAAAGCAACACAAGCTGCAACTGGTATTGCAGACTTTCATAACATTGACAAAGAGGGACAGGCCAGCATGGCGCATACCGACATTTCGCCTGGTCAATTCATCAAAGTAGGCGAAACGTATAAGCTAAACGACTTCAACCGTGCCAGATTCTTGCGGTGGGATGTTGCAAAAGACAAACCATGCGGATACTACGTGGGTATCAATCCGGGGTGGAACAGGTCTCCCGAGGAGTATAGCCACAAACTGCAGTCTGAGAAGGTTGGTAACACCACAAGGCGCCGCTGTTCTATCTCTGCAGCCTACATTTTTCTCACCCTGTCTCACGAACCTTCACATCAACAGGTTGACGTTTATAGTTTCGGTAATATATTGTACATGTTGCTACAAAAAGACTGGCCGTTTCGGGAAGTTGACGAGAAGGAGGCAAAAAAGCTGATCAGGAAAGGTTATCGGCCTAGCTTCGACGCTGCTGTGTGGAACAGCACCGATCATATCGACATGGTCCTGAAGGAAGCTATGATCATGTGTCATGAGCAAGAAGCCAAAGACCGAGCTAGTTCTCGCGAAGTGGAAATTTTCCTTAAGCAACACTTGCAGAATTTCTCCGGTGGGCAGGTAGATTGAAGGGATGAACCTAAAATAATGCCTTTCTACTGTGTGCTACAGTACCATGTAAATAATTGACCAGGTGGAAACGAAAAAATGTACCATTATTTTTTATTTATCGACCACCATGATTGTCTCACAAGCAACCTGATGAATAACCAACGCTTGCTTGACGGACCCAAACAACCGAGGGCACTCTGATAAAGACAGTAGGTGAAAATTGCTATTTTCGCTGGTATGTGTGGGTTTTACCGGGTATTGTTCACGCTTCTTCTGATAGTCATCCATATCCTCCAACCACATCAAGCAGGAGCATTTTCGTTGCCTCAATGTAAACCCATTACACATGTAAGATCCCGCGATCGCGAGCGGAAGGATGCAAAAGTTCTGCAAGCAGTCAAAGACGATGATGACATCGGTTGTATTGAAGCGGCGATGGCGGGCCGTCGCAACGCCTTGCGCAAGATGACAACTACGTCCAGTGCTTTCTTGTTGCCTTCAATCTCTCCGGTAGCCGCTGCATTGGCTAGTACTAGTACATGCATTTCTGCTGCTGGCCTCCCCGATATAATTACCACTCCCCTGGAATATGTCCCTGCCTTAGGCGCCTACGTGGTTCACTATTACGTGTTTGGCGAACGCTTTGGTGCCGTCGTAGATACGGGTAGTCCATTCTTGGCCGTGCCGTCGACGTGCAATAAATGGGCTTACAAATACAAGTGGGGTTGCTACAAACCGGAGCTGACAAAGGACAGTGGGTACGGAAACACGGTGGAAGGATTCGATAACAATCAGGGCACGGTTGTCTGGCGCAAAGCTACATTCTCGTTTCATGAATCTGACGACAACGACAGAAATGAGCCACAACGAGACTGTCAAGACCTCGTCTTTGGTGTTTTTGGTCCTGCATTACTCGATGGGCCCGGAGGCCTTTTTTTAGGGCTCATCAAAGAGACTGATAGCTGGATAAGACCATCGTTTCTCGGGCAGACCGGCTACCAGAGCTTTTGTGTCGACCTACGACATCCACTGCAACAACAACAGGAAGGGGCGGAGGGCAACGGCCCCAAGTTGGTTTTGTCAAAATACCCCCTGATCCCGCCAAACGATGGCAACTACGTACGACTGGTTCGCGATTTGAATCGCCGCTACAAAGCTCCAGTCGTTCACTATGCAGCCAGTGCTGCTAGTTTTGTGGTCAATGGATTGCCCCTTCAACTCTCGGACAAAACGCGGCCCACCTATGTAATTTTTGATACCGGCGTCACGGGAATGGTCGTGTCACAAGAATTATTTGATGGGCGCTACCTGCAAGCACGCAAAAATAAGGAAAAGTCCCTCTGGGGACAAGTCCAAGTGTCTTTTACCACTGCTGGCGGCCAACCGATACATCTCGCCGCCAGCAAACCCGTCACGACGCCCCTGGGAAAGGCCACACCTTGGCGACGATTCAAGGGGAACCTCATCATTTTGGGACTGGCATTTTTGGATGGACGCGCTATGACCATCGACACTGTTGACGGAAAATTACAGTTTCAGGACCAATGATGCTATCAAGCAAGCACATCAAAACTCCATCAAATACCTGTGCGCATTAGTTTTTATCAGATTTGATTTGATTTCCGTTGTTAGAGGCAGCCTCTTAGAAGATGGGAAGACAACCAGCTCACTTTTGGCTGTTGCAAAAACAACATGCCAGCATTAGGTGTTTTGATGAAGCTGCCAATACTGAGGCTACAGATTATTGATTTATCACAACTCGGTGCTCGCAGGTTCCCTATAAAAGCCGAGTAGCTACGATAGTGGAGTGCCGCTGTCTTCAGGTCCTATGTTGGAATACTGAGAGGAAGATGCGACTGCTTCATCTCCATTGACAATCTTTTTGAAAGAATGTGATTTGGCACAAATGATTCAACGGCAATTGATAAGCACGAGTAAAACGTAGCAGGCCTGGCAAGATCATGCTCAGGCAGTCATATCCATCGCTATCTAGTAGCTTACCTGATCAAGTTCTTGTTTGGAATAGTAGGATGCTACACTAACACCCCCGAAGGCAAACAAAAGTCCACCAATCAAACTCAGACGACGCGCTAGCTGGTGTTCAGAAGAATTTTCTGTATCTGTCAGACTGGACGCTGTAGCTCCCACCATGCAAAACATGACGGTGCCTGGCAATATCCCAATTAGAGCCAGCGCGTAGTCACGAAGAGAGATAGAGGTCACGCCACTTATATAGTCTAAAGCATTGAAAGGGATGAGTGGAGACAACCGCAGCAGCAACATAATCTTCAACCCATTTTGAGCGAGAGCTGTGGAAATAGGAATGACAGTATGTATTGCTTTCAGTGAAAATCGGAGTAGCGACCAAACCGATAAACAATATACAAAAGACATACCTCTGTCAATGGCTATCAGTATGGGGTATCCGGCAGCTAATCGCAAGACACAATCTCGAAATAGATAACGGCCCAATAAAAATGAGCACATAGAACCAGCGAATGCCCCAATAAAGACGGCAATCGACGCAAAAAAGACCCCTTCAGCAGTACTTCCAAATGCACTGCGAAAGGCGAAGCCGCAACCAATCGTCAAGATGGCTCCTGGAATAAAGAGGATGGTGGCGATAGTGTAAACACAAATCGCAGCAAGAATACCCCATAAAGGATGTTCTTCTACCCAATCAATAAAAGTCAGAACACCGTGTTCTATTCTTCGATTTGTAAAGTGATCTATAGCAATGAAAGCCAACATTATCCCTAAAGAGACCCCCACAATAGCTCTTCTTCGTCGAAAGTCGGCGGAATTTTGTCGCATAATCAGACTTGCTGATTCTTCATTGTTTTCTGGCCAAACGAAAGTAGAATCAGGCGTCTGCTGCATTTCGAAGTTCTGTATGATATGTCTCTCGCTTTCACGTGGTTGCATTTTTCAGTTGTGTGGTGTAACGAAGGGATGTTTAAACGTTTAATTAGTGTACTCTATTCCGTATCTGTCCAGTTGCTGCCCGAGAAGGAAACCAAGAAGTGATATTCTGAAAATATTATAATAGGCAAAAAACAGTCACGAATACGACTGAGGCAAAGAGTGTCTATGCGACATATTACCACTCTACCTGGTAGAATTAAATCTAACTCCACAACAGTGTGCGTCAACATAATTTTTGCCGCTTGACAATAGATTTTACGGCGAATTGAACTTGCATCATGATCATCATCATCTTCTGAGATGACAGGAAAGTGCGGACGAATACTCTACTACTAGTACCAGTACGTAGGACCCAACGAAAAGTTTGGACCAGAAATGCGAACTCATTGCCCAGATTTCGTCTGTGCTCGTTCCGCGACGAGAAGAGGTTGATCCTCTCGGAAACGAGAAGACTTCCCTGATGATGAGAGGGCAAATCGAAGGACGGTAAGGATCGAAGCAACAAGACAAAGTGCACCAAACAGACTAACGACACCATAACAGACAGAAACCTATAACCCCCCCGAAATTCCGAGACGATCATGCTCCTGAGGAGAGCTGCACCATTATATCAGCAATAGACCAATCTGCATCCAACAGAATGGCACTATTATCCTGAAGAAACCACATCATCACTAGCTAGAATTCTATCTACCGGTAAATAGCTATCGTCTCTGCCCTCGCCTACTAGTAGTAGCTTCGACTGTAGTAGTTCTGCCTAGAACGTAGTAGCCAATTTTCACCAGTACTAGCTAGTACCTAGTAGGGACACGCCTCGCCTCCTACCTAGACAACTACTCGAGTACCTACTTCTGTACGTACCTATTACTCGTACTACGTATTCTTTCTGGAATATTTCTCTGCATTTATCCATTGAACAAGCTCTACTAGCTACTAGCTAGTAGTAGTAGTATCAATTCAACGCAACAAGGGCAGAACTACTAGATCGTATTATGTAGTAGCGACTACTACTACTTTTTAGTAGAAGAAACTAGTAGAGTAGGTACGGCAGCACTACTAGGTACTACTCTGCTACTACTACTACCGTAGCTACTAGTTACAGAAGAAGTAGTAGAGTACCTGGTAGAGTACCAGCCACTCTTTAGAATAGTTTGTTGTATGGTGGTACGTAGAATGACGGTCAGGTTGTCCAAAGTTTGCAGTGCATCTACAGTTACTACTGGTAGCACACGCATTGATTCTTAGTGCTTTCATTGGCCGAAACCAAAAGTTGCCCCTTGATGCCTCATCATTAACGGTAGCCAGTTTATTTAACTGACACGCGAGAATAATCAAAGTGCGTGAGAAAGCATCACGGTGTCTTTGAACCACCAAGCTGTCGATTGTCAACTTTAAAGTAAACTGACGCCGAGTGACATACTTGCCTCAAAGATGACATAGTATAAATTGTACACTATTTTAGCATAGTTGCAGAGTGTCGATGTCGTAGTTTCTGTTGATGCATCATTTATTTAAGGGGCACTGCATATTCTTGCGATCGCAACAAAGAGAGGGATACGAAGATGTTTCGAATGGTTGCTTCTTGTGCAAATCCAATCACAGCTGGTCTTTAAATTGCAGTTGGTTGTGATGATGGCTAGGCAACTCATTGCAATTCGTTCGCCGTTGTCATACATAATAATAATATTGAATAAACAAGCATAACAAAGATTACTCTTGGTACTCTAGTAGAGCACAATAGATTGAGAAGCACTACCGACCACAAAACCTCATCTAGCGAGACCTCGCGTTCACACAAACAAAATGGAAGCTGGCAAGGATCAACAATCCAAATACTCCAGCGAGGGCAGCGCTTGCCTGAGTAGCAATGGCAATAGCCAATATTCTCTAGGGGGGACATCTTCTATGGGCGGTACCTCCGCGGCTACGGAAGAGCTGTCTCGAAATCTATCGCTGGCACTCATGGGTAGCAGTGTGGTCGATAGTAGCATCATTAGTTCCAATGGAGAACCAGCTCCTCCGTCTACGCCAGTGACCAACTCTGAAGTCAAACCCGACACTAGTTCGAGTGCACCTACTGCTTCTACTACGGAGCCATCTTCTGTGGCATCCACCTCGGATATTCACAACAACAACAACAATAAGGAGTTTTCCACAGAAGCAGCCTCATCATCGTCTAATTCATCAACGTCTGACGAGGAGGGCGAGACAGGCACTTCAAAGCCATCCAGTTCGAGCTCTGGAGAAGAAGACGGCTCTTCGTCGTCAGGAAAAAAGTGCACCAAGAAAGATCGTTCCAAGTTACGGAAGGGAAAATGGACTGTAAGTAATCGTTTGTCATTGTTGTTGTTGTTTGATGGGGAGTATCCACTACTACTATCAAGCTACCTGAAATACCGGAGGTGTTCTTCTCGCGCACCTCACCTTGTCCCCCTTATACCTGCTTCTATTGCACTTCAGGTGGAAGAAGAAGAGTTCACGACGCGCATCATTCATCATTTCAGTACGGGCCTGTTGACTTTGCCCGAGGGGGCAACCTTGCGCTCCTTTTTGGCGGACAAACTAAATTGTGACCCTATGCGCATTACCAAGAAGTTTGCTGGCGCTTCCTGCTTGGGGAGGCGGGTCTTTCATCTGAGAAACCGTCCGCAGCCTACTTACGAAGAGATCCAAATGGCGAGAGCCGAATTGGACAGCTTGGAACAAAGATTTCGTCTGCGTGTGGAACATAGCTACGGAGGAATGCCATTCACGAGTAGCATGGCGCTCAACTTTGCTACTCCTGCTGAACCGCGGACTCAACCCAGTATCATGGCGCAGCCTATTTCAACCCCTTCTTATGGTAGCACCCTGCCGCCGCCACCACAAGCATCATCAGCGGCCGCGTCTGCTGCTACGACCTTTTTGCAGAGCATTGTAGCGGCTGCTGCTGCGGCCAATGGCGGGCACTCTCCGGCTCCCGGAGCTGCTCCTGCCACATTCCCGTTCCCTGCGCATGGGCATGGACAGTTAACCTCTGTTCCAGCTCAGCCTGCCTCGGCTCCGTCGCTAGCTTCACTGACTACTGCCGGTATGCCTCCAGCGGCTGCAGCTCAGTGGCTTTTACCGAATCCACAGACTGCTTCAGGTCCAGCCCCAACGGCCCCAGCGTAAGTATTCCCTATACTTGCTATGCATGTCACATATCTTTCTATTCTAGCAAGTTACTAAAAATTGTTCATCAAATATCTCTCTCTGTATCGCAGTCCACCTGCACAGTCGGTGGACGAACCGCTGCGAGCCGTACAGGATGCTGTCACGAATTGGGCCTGGGCACAAGTGGCTGCGTCTCTTTCGAACGCCTTACCACAGTTGACTGCTGCAAACCTTCAGCAACACCAACAGCAACAGCAGCTGATGATGTCTCTTTCACGTGTTCTTCCGCAGCTAGCAGCTGCAAACTTACAGCAACAACCAAGTCCAGCTCCTCAAGCCATGCCAACTCCGGCACAACAGAGTATTCAACAGCATCTGCAGGCTCTGCAACAGCAGCAAGAGCAAAGCAGATTGGAAGCTCTCCAGAAAGAACAGCGACAGAAGAAAAATTCTCTCCAACGGTCAAGTAGTGGCGAAACAAACATCTTCGCTCAGCAGCTGAGACAAGCTTACGAATCGCAGTTACGGGCTCGCGAACAAGCAGAAGCTAGCAGGAACAAGGTTGCTGTGCCGCCCACGGCAGCTGAAGTAGTAGCAATAATGCCAAAGACTGTGGACGGAGCTCTAAATCTGCCGCAGAAGGTTTGCAACATGCCGTTGGGTTCCTCACAGGACGATACTCGATCTAAGGGCACCAAACGATTGAATGGTTACAAGGACAAGAGGAGGGAGAAATCTGGTAAGATTAATCCCACAGGCGTGGCCGCGGATAGAGAGAAACCGAGAAAAGAATCGCGCTCCGACGAAGAACAAGCGGCCGGCAGTATCCTCATGGGCTTTTTGAGCTCGCTGCGTGACTCATACGAGGACGCTCTGCAAAAGAAGCAGGGCAGTGCAGCAACGTCAACTGCTTTGAGTGATCCATCACAAAATATTAAAAAGCGAGCTAGACGGGAGGGCGATAGGAGCTCGAAGAAGCAAAAGCTGGACCGGGCATCGACAATTGCCAACGATAATGGTACGATGCCAAATGCAACAGCTGTCGTGGAGAAGGACGACCAGATGAAAGTGTCAGCCCCTACAATTCCACAGAAGGCACTCGAGGAGTCGTATCGCCAGATATCATCGAATTCCCTCCAAGGCCGCAGATCGAATGCTGCCTACATTACTGACATGTCGACGTCGACATCGGAGACTTCTTCCGGTAATAACTCTACTAATCCTGTAGAGAGTTCTCTTGAGGACTCTGACTCCAATTCCGACAAGTGCGGCGAGGGCAAAGATAACCAGTCTTCAAGCGAAGAGGACAACAAGATCGATGTAGGAAATCATCGTGACGACCGATTCAGAAGCAAAGGCCCTCCCAGAAAGCGCATGAGGATGAAATCGTCGGAGGATTCCAAGCGAAATGAGATTCAAGTGGAAGCTCACCAGCAACAGAACGCCACGAACTAAGCGGACTCAACACACACACCTGCACGCAAACAATTGTGAATAATTCATTTAAAGAACATGCTCTCACCCCATTGCACACATCGAGCAATGCATAAAATGAGTTTGTTTCTAGTTAGCTAGTACTACTGTATTTAGGAGTACTACTGGTACTCTAGAGTAAGTACCGTAGCAACTAATTCGCAACATCAATCGCCAGTACGCTCTGTTATTAAACTTATTGGGCATGCAATTGTTTGTAAAATTCTGATTCTGCTTTCATTTTGCGCTCAAACTTGGCTTCAAAGGCCTTCTGATTCTGAAGAATTCGATAAATGACATTGGCTAAATTGAAGGTACTGGGTGATTCAATCTGATGGAAGATGTTGGCTCGTTTTGGGTAGTCAAACATGCTCTCTGCGTATGGCACACCAATATCATCATGCTTCGTTCCAGAAACAACCTCGGAAATGTTGAGTCTAGATATCATTTCTGGAGTGATTTCGTAGGGAGCATCGATGAGGACGTCGTCAACATATTGGCACCCTAGAACACTCAAAACCCGTTCGTGGAGATTCATGAGTGGCATATTCATCCCTCGTAATCGATTCACTGTTGCATCGCCATGGATACCGACAATCAAATAATCACCGCGCTGCAAAGTAACACACGAAAACAGAGTTGTTAGTTTTTTTTTGCGTATTGCTGATGGCAACAACAAGAAAAGAGGGCCATAAGAAACATACCTCACGTGCAGCTTTCAGAATAGCCACGTGACCCGGATGAAATAAATCCCATGTCCCATCAATGTAAATGATTTTGGCACCCTTCCTAGGTGCTTGGACGTCCGCACTGAATGATTTGAGCAGGAGACTGGTAGTTAAAAATTTGGACTTGTTGCCGAGCACAGCTGTCACTGACTCGTCTCCTTGTTCGTCGTCATCGTTGTTGCTGTTGTTGTTGCATTCATAATTTTTCTCGTTCTCATTTGGCGTAAAAGCAGTGCGATTGTAAATGTGGTGTTCTCTGGTCATGACAAGAATGCGGCCCAAAATATCACTCGTAGAAACGCCTTCGGTTCTAGGTATGGTACGAAACTTTCCAGCTGCTTTCGCAGAGGCGTACACGTCTTGTCCATCCAAAGTGTAGCATGGGTCGGAGCCGTGAACGACGTAGTCAATCTTGTATTCCTTGATAACCCAGTCGAGGTACTCTGGACTCATGACATACGGACAGTCCTCTACGACCTCGTCCACGAATTTGCACTGTTTCACCATTGCGAGACGCTCACGATCCGCCATAAGTGGAGCTCCTTTGCATTCTGTGATACTGGCATCGCTATTGACTCCTACTATGAGGTGAGTTCCCAGTGACTTGGCCAATCGAAAGGCATTCATGTGTCCGTAGTGCAACAAGTCGAAAGCACCGTCCATGAAAATGCGTACCTCTTGTTTCGGTTGATTTTGTGGTTGTTCTTGTTCCTCGGTCTGATCAAGAGCATTTAGCTTCATCTGGAGGCTGCGAACTCGGGACTTTGCTGCCTTCAACTCTTTGATCAGAGCCTGTCGATTTTGCCGGTGCTTTCGGCCCAGACAGAGATAGTACACGAGTAGAGTAACCACAATCACAAACATGATCCGAAAGACGGTGATAGAGGTGGGAAATTGTTCCTCTGGAACGTCAAGGCCTGCCAATGCCTCATGAATCAACGCCACGGATGCCCTCACCACGAAAGATTCACTGCAAATTTGGAGCAAAGATTCTGATAGAGTAATGGCATGGGCCACGAAAGAAGGAGAATCTTCTATACTGGTGGTGCACGTTGCTTCGTTTGATACTGATGTATATTCCATGTTGCTGTTCTTGTGTTGCAAATTGTGGAGTATATTAAGCAAGTATGCAAATGTCGTGTTCCTCTCGGAGATTCATCGACTAAATAATAGTAATATTCTTGTGTTTTGTGTTTTGTGGCCGTGATGAAGATCGGTCGCAATTTCACTTTTGTGGTTTTCTCGTCTACTCACACACTGTGGATGTTTAAAAATAATGAAAATCAGGAATCAGGAATCACGAACCAAAAACTCGACTAGTACTCGAGTACTCCACAGTCTGAACGCCATATTCGTGAATGAATTGAACATTCGATGACAAGAATCGCACAGTAATTATTGCTGTAGACTACCAGCAAGCTCAAGAACAGAGCATACGTGTTTTGTTCTCTCAATAGAGGTTTCACTTTCACTAGAATCAGCTGTGGGCCTAATATGTGCCGTAGCTCGGACCTAGCTACTATTTGAGGAAATATGACTATTTGATGATCGTATTCTAGCAGCTACAGTATTTTATTTCGCCCATGGCTACTGGATATTCGTTGTAGTGCCAATTCTAAAGCCTTTTCCGTAGCAATCGTTCCTTCCAAGTGATCATAATGGCCCTTTCCCGTTTGGGAGAACTGATGGGGGTGCTTAGCAATCACATCTGCCATGCTAGTCGAGCTGACACTAGGAATGAACGCATGCTGACAGGCCAGGGCCATTTCCAAATCATTGTCGTCATCACACATGCAGATACAATGCCGAGACAGAAACGTCTCTTTGCTTAAAATGAGACCAGCCGTAGCTTGTACTGAACCAACCAAAAGTTTGTCGGCGAGGTATTCACAGCTGAGAGAGAGAATATGTATTCGATGAGTTCGAACATAAGATCATCAGATAAATGTGGAGAAGTGATGACACGACAAAACGCATATACCAGCAACTATTTCTCACCAATTTCTCTTTCCGCTTTCCACGGGATAATAGTCGATGCAGCCCAAGTTTGTGCTCGTCGCCAACTCGGATGGGCAACGTAATATTTCACCATGTTGCAATCGTTCAAAATCTTCTTTCGACACTTGAGTTTGTTGCTTGAGGTTCACGCGAAAACATGAAGCATAGCCCTTTGTATCCAACACGTAGCCCTCCGCCATAAGCTGACGGGCAAACTCCCACAGAGCTCCTGTGCGATCTTGAATAGGGATTGGTTCCTGAACCGATGTTTCCAGGTCGAGTTCGGCACCTACATATCCATCGGGACCGGCAGCTTTCAAGTCAGTCATTTTCTGACGCCAATTCAAGTCTTCCATAATGACAAAGGGTTTCAACTGACTGCTATCAGCACCATCAAACGATTCGGGAGTGATAGTGAAGAACAACTGCGCATTATTATTGTCCGAATTGTTTCTTCTCAACAGAAATATTCTGCCGCCTGCCTCCGAGCAATATGCGTCTGATTTGGGAAGGAAAGGCAGGCGTTTTAAAAGTGTTGATGTTCTCATACCACTCACGAGCACCAACTTAATGCCTCCTTTCCTGAGTTCTTGACACATTTGCAACGTCTTGGACGAGATAATACCTTGCATACCAGTAGCGCTGGCGGGCAGCTTCAAGATGCGATTTCCACGGTTAATGGCATCATCATCACTTATGATCGAATCTGGATAATGAACAAGAGTGCCATCCACATCGCTTAAGAGCAAACGGATATCTGGCATGTTTTCGAAGGGTTCTAGGTCGTCCTGGTGGCTTGGTTTGGAAGCTGTAACCGATGGAGTCGTCGGAAAGGACGTCGATTGGGAATCGGTAGTAGCCGATCCAACTTCTCTGGATAATACAAGTAATACAAATACGAAAGGAATTCTGCAGATATAGACCCTTTTTGCCTTTTTCATCGTCTAAACTGCTGAATAGAATAAGGCCAACATAGCTCTTCGTGTGCTATCTCTTTTTCTCTTTGCCACGTTTTGAATCCTTCATGCAAACAGAAGAGGCGTGTAGAGATGTAGAGTGTAGAGTGTAGAGTGTAGAGGAAGAACTCTTCCGTCTTCCGTCCAGATTTTTGCTTCGACTCGAGGAGTCATGAGTCCCGAAAAAGATACAGTCCCATTTCGTCATAACGCTAACTCTCTAGAAGCTACCCGGTAGTAGTCGACACAACAACAATAAAGGTATTTATGTCAATAATGCAAAAGAATAAAGAATGTCATTATTATTATTTACATTATTATGTAGTAGTAGGTAGTACATTTTTTTTTCAGAGAAATATCGTTGTTGCCAATGCGAAGTTTAAATGCTTCTGATGATGTCTCTACTTCTCCCTGCGTTTCTGCATCCATTGTCCATTGTATATTGTATATCCAGCTGGCTTTCCTGAATCTTTGACGTCGACATACAGAAATTCCGGCAGGATCCATCGTAAATATCCACCATGGACTAGCTGACCAGCAAAGTACAAGACCGTTTCTGAATTCGCATTCAATAAGTCGCCGGTTAACGAAACAAAGAGTCCGCCTCCTTCGTACTCCGCCGTATCATTCAGAGCAATCAGAGGAGACGTTCGTCTTCATGAGGGCGCATGCAAGGAAGCAAAACCAGGAACTGCCGACTCATCACCATAGTAACGAACGATAAGGCAGTCTTGAATGTGGAGTTGATCGGGATCAACTTATAGGTCTAGCGCTACCAGCCTGGCCAGCAGAGTGAATAGAGCGTTTCGCATTGTTCCCTGACGCTATGCTCTGGCTTTTTCAGGGAGCTCAAAGGCGGTAATATCATAGGTTGGGGCTTGAATGTGTCGATCCGTAGTCCAGCCCACTTTTCTTTGTCAGATTTGATTGCTGAATTGATCAAATATTGGCAAGCTTCTTTCGATGGAATGGGTAGCTGGTAGCTGGTAGCTGTTGTATCTTACCACTGGTATCTCTTTTCTTCAATAATCTTAAGAAAGATGAGCTCACCTCGCTTTCAAGATACTAAACTGAGAGTAGACTAATCGGTTGGTGGTGTAGACTGCAGTTACTTTTACTGTTTTTCGAGTACGTACAGTACTGCGTAGCTAGTAGTACTAGCTATTACAGTACTAGCTACAGTAGTCTACTACTAGCTAGTAGATCTACTCGTACAGTACCTTTTTAACCTACTACTAATAACAAAACTAAAACACAGAAGTTGTCAAGTACCAGGTACTGTAGTAGACTAGTAGACTACTAGCTAGTAGTAGGGAATAGTCCGTAGAGTACTGGTACTCAATAAGTTCCATTTAGCCGAAGTTAACTATTGTCTGTTGTCGAGAGCAACAAAACAAAAGACAACTGTAATTTTACAAGCAAGCTTCTGAATAAATGAAGAGAATACGACAAAGTAATCGACGAATATCATCAGACATAATACTGGCGACCCGCCTCTTGCTGTTGTTGCTACAGATCTGTCATCTGCAGCTCATTACGGCTCGCACCTGCGCTGTGCCGCCTGGAAGTGAAGAACATTCGTGCACAGATAATCCACTCCAGCTCACCGGGGCTGTCAACAACCGAGGTGAGCAGACGACTCGTTACAGTATAGGTGTGGACCAGCGCATCGATGGAACCGAATCCGAACAGAAGGCCATTGTGGAAGTATTGGGAAGGATGGAAGATTATTACGTCAATGAAGTTTTAGCACACCCCGAGTATGCGAGCGTTCGTCCTAGATGGTACGCCATGCATGCAAGTTGTTGTCTTGGAGATCATTCGTACACATGAAGCTTGTCGACTGCTAAAAACATCCATTTTCTCACATCTTGTCGCTTCGCATCTGTCCTGTAGTCGAAATTTGAATGAACTTTGTGCCTTTTGGGTTGCTGTTGGTAGGTTTTTCTGTGCTTTTGAATCAGCATACGAGATACCTTTATTCTTGAACAGTCAGCACGACGCGAACACCAAAAACATTCCTTTTTCTCAACACCACCTACTCCTCAATTATTTCTGCTTGCAGGCGAATGCGAAACCAATCGTATCTTTATGCTCGCCAACTGCTCCGCGGCCTGTCGTTTCTGTCTGTTATTGAACACTGACACGTAAAACGAAATATTTCTACTAACTGAGCGATGGAGAACAGGACAGTGGCAAAGTCCTGGTAGAAATGTAGCCATTGGCAAAGTTGGGTCTCCGTCTAGCAACCGATGTTTCTAGACTCCTTGTAATCAATAATTAGTCGACAGAATTGTAAGAAACTAGCTAGGCCAAAACTTAAGTCTTCCTGCAAGCTACTACTACGAGAGAGTACTAGTACTCTAGCTAGTATTAGGTTATCTAACAGAAAACATGAAGATAGAAGCCTGCATTGCCAGTGGGCGTTAAATGGCCGTGTGGTACATTCCTACAGGGATTCTACAGGAGACAGGCTTACGTGCTCTTGATAGTAAACAGTACAATTCCCTATAATTGCAGCAAAACACCCCAATAAACACACTATTTTTAAGCGAAGAGATGAGGCATTAATAACTTCCCCTTCTTCTGTTTAATGTTTTTAACCTTTTCATTGTTTATGTAGGAGCAACTTTTGTCTTGCTTGTGGCTTCCCATTGTAAAAATTGGGCGAGGAACGGGTGTCTAAGTAGAGAGGTCACATTTTTGTTCTCTTGTTAAGGTCTGTATTGTCTTAACTTTGCTTACCAGGTACCCATTAACAATATTACATATGAATGGAAAGCTTATTCTGAGAGGATTAGGGACGTGTGTCTTAAGTCAAGTAGTTTCTACAGTGAAAGATTAAGTTGTCAGTTGAACCCTAATGCTTCATGTAAACGATTACCAGGTACAGAGGGAGACTTACGTATGACTGAAACTATTGGTAGCGAATATGACGTCATCTATTAAAGTTTCCATTATTCCTGGCGTCTTTTTGTACATTCTCATCACCATTGTTGGTTGAAGAAACTCTATTGTCCGTTCGTGTGTTCGTAACTATGAAACGTAGCATATACACTGCAATAGGAAAGGTTTCAGGCGAGGGTATCCTCCCTCCCATAAAGCCAGAGCCAGAAAGGTTCAAGAAGACGATTCAAAAGAAATATCGAACTGCACAAGACTCTGCGACCAATATCCAGAGGAGACAGCGCGGATCAAAACTGCCGATAGCAGACTCCGTTACGGCAGATCCCGCGGGTAAGATTTTCTTGTTGGCATGGGATGACATTGTCCTTATCTGATCTTCGGATAATTCCTGATCTTCGGATAATTCTCTCACAGAAATGTAATTGCCTGTCGTTATTTTGAATTGTAGATCTTGATTTCAAATCTCATGCAAATCCCGAAGAAGAGGCAAAAAAGGCAGAGAGTCACAACATCCCCTCACTATGGAAGATTTCAGGCACATCTACCGTCTACCAACAATCTGCAACAGAAGAATGGCGGAAAAAGAAAGCCTTAAAAGGTAAAGACAAACGCAAAAAATGATGTCACAAAAAAGTGAGGAAGAAAATATGCATGGCTATTCCCCATTTTTCGTGTTGCTGGCTCTATTTTGGCAAAATAGGAATAGTCGTATCGATGACATAGACACATCTTGTCCTCAGGGTACGCAAGAGAATCTTCCTTGGAAGTTACACTAAATTTTGATGGAACGCGGGCTGTCGCATTGACTACAATATTTCTTGCACAGCCTATCATCTCTGAGGGCAGGGTCATCAACAGAGGACAGATTTTGTGTTGCTTGCTTGACTTCTTTTGTTACAATTCTCTGATACAATTACCAAATATCTTGAGGATGGTGGTTTTACTCGCTCTTGGTACTAGTGCACGCAAAGCTGACGCGCTAAAGAGGTTTCCGTGCGGCAATCACAACAATGCACCTCAGATATTGTCATCAGGAGGTTCAGTGTCTTTGGACATAATTTTGTGCCTACATTGTAAGGAGTACTAGAGTTTCTAGATACGTTTCTTGCAGTGCCAAATTGTAAAGACTCAGACATACAACAAAGGCAAAAAAACATCCACGAACGATCCAAGCAATGGCGTGCGCAGACAAAAACAGTACACTCCAGAGCACCTTTGCCAGAGGCAGCACTGCCCAACAACAAACATTTTTTTTCAGGTTGTCGGTATTGTCCGAAAAAGAAAAGGTCAACAAAAAATAGCTGCTAACAGTAGATAGCAGCAAATGCCAAGTTTTTAGAAATTCTGTATAAACCCATACCTTGTCCTGCTAAGCTTGCCAAAAATATTCATTAATAACTCCAAAAAGGACCGAAAAGGATTGCACCTGTTCCCAAGGCACATCAAACGCACTGAGCAGGATGAAAAGCACCCACGCAAAGTTCCTGTGCCTGTTTCACTACAGAATCTCTCTCGCATCCGGTCGCCATGACTTCTTTGGCGAGTCAGCAGAGCTTCTTACGAATCGGAAAGATATCCTATGTCAGTGCATTTGTGAATTGGGTATTAAAGATACCTTCAAGAAGTGCAGTGCTAAGCAACATCCGCTTTACAGTGTCGTCAGCGCTTCTTGCAGATGGCTGATTTTCATTTCTGTGGATTGGAAGGAGATTGTCAAGTGGGCTCCTTTATGGTTGCATTCCAGTACGACTCCTGTGCCGATGTGTGTCTGGCTATGCTTTTATCCAATTGGATCAAGAGTGCTATGCAGTAGGTGCGTGCGAAACTCACATTATGGGGAGATTTCTTTTTATGACTTTTTTGGCCTAGATAACTACTACTTTGTGCAGACGTCGCGCTCCAGATCTTGATCATGGCTGGTTGTTGCTTGGACTTACACGAGTTAACAATAGTGACAACAGCACTATGACAACACAGAAATATGGTGGAACGCAATTTTCTGGCACCATCGATAGTTTTCATCTGTTCCGTCGACAGTTCAATAGGCACTTCAAGCATTTTTTAGTTGACTGCTAATAACAAGTACTCCGAGTACAGTACTACTAGCTAGTAGTATTAGTATCAAGTTGTACAGCCCTTATTTTTATTTTTTCCCCTCGCGCAGCTTTCGCCGAATCGATTCCAGCTCCAGGCTTGAGTACTTGTAATAATAATATTATTTATTTATTTATTTCACTTTCTTTTTCTTACTTAAATAGTTCTACCAAGACGTCACCTCCTTTATTCCACCAGGAAAGTGTTTGATACTTTGGTGCGTACCAGGTACAGTACCTGGTACCAGGTACCACTCTGAATGTACTACAGTATGGTACCATTACCGCTACTACTAGTGGTACCGTTGTTGGAAGGAGGAATTGGGCAGGTTCAGATGTCTGCGTACCTGGTACTACTATCGGGATAGTAGTAGGTAGTACCTGTTAGTCTACTTTTGCGTGGATACAAGTAGCGTTCAACAACAATGATTCATTCAACTGCGCTGCTCTCGAATGAAAAGAAGAGCCTCTTTCTACTAAAAAACTACTGATGAGTACTGTACTACCTAGTAATAGTACTTGAGTACTGAGCACTAGACGTCAAGTGGTGGTACCAGGTACCCTGGTACTTGACTGATTTACTACTATTACTACCAGGTATATTATACAGTATTTACTACTACGGTACGTAGTACGCTACTAATACTACTACCAGGCGCCTACTAGCTACTAGTAGTCGTAGCTACAGTACCAGGGTAGTATGTTACCAGTACCTGGTACCTGGTACCAGGTACTACTAGTACTTGACAGGAAAAGCACTGGCTTTTTGTCGTCACTGGTGGTACTGTAGTAGACTACGGTACCTGGTACTAGTAGTAGGTACTGTAGATAGTATTCATGCCTGTCATTAAAGGTTGAACATGATTATTAACTTGATTGTTTGGCGTGAAGCTATAGTTACGCCCCTCTTTGCCACTACACGCAAAACTAACCAGACAAGATTGTTTGATTGCAGATTACAATCTGGCGGGTTCATCTAGGCTTAAATAAACAGGCCAGAAGCGAATTCGATCAGATTCTGAAGACCTGGTTTCAAAGAACAAGGTTACAGTGTTCTTTAATTATTAGTTTTAACAAAATGCCTTCGCATCTCACACAATAGTTTGCCTACTACCGTACCAGTAGTATGGTACACTAGTAACCAAAGGCAACCAGAGTACCCTGGTAGGTTCACCTTAAACCACAGTAAAAAGTCAATGGAAACACAGATTGATCCATTCAGAGGTGAAGGTTGCCAATCTAATCGTCAAATGAGAAAAAATATCATTCCTCATCCGCAAACCGCAAAACCTGAATTATCAGCGCTCTAGTAGCCTCCCCACAATCCAATTCCAATTTCATACTGGCCCAATAGATCACTATGAACCGCACTCGGTAAGTTTAATTGCACAGCTTTGTTCGGCCTCACCTCAGTAAATGTATCCATTATCCATGGAGAATCTTCAATCTTCTCTGGTTAATCTCACCTTGCACCTCACGTTCTTAAATACCTATCAATAGCATGCAAGTAGACATAAATGCCGATGGCACTTTTCTTAATCTCTTGTCGTCACAACGCCAGTTACTGGCGCAGATTGCTCGAGAAGGCCGGGAATCTTCAGCAAAGACAACGAAACCGGATATTCCTCCAGCTGTAGACTTAGCGAATTGTTCCTTTCCTGAAATACGGAACAACGCTCATACTGCACTTGTGTCTCCTTATAATTCCAACTGTGAATCATCCACCAGGATCGAAGGGCTTGCCCTCTCAAAGCGATTTTCGCTGGGCTTTGGAGGAAGTGATATCAGGAACTTTCCGCCCGCTTCCGTTCCCAGCAACAATCATCCTTCCAAGGCCGACTTCACCTTTGGATGTGATTCCACGGTTTGTGACGATGGTCTTGCGTTTGGTTCTGAATATCACAAGCGAGACAAAATCAATTTTGACCTTGATCCTTTTTCGGTCCCAAAACGGCGTCGGCTCAGTGATGTTGGCCTGCTTTTTTTGGACGAGCTGCCGAGATCTAGTGCAACTCCTGATGAAAGACGCCTCTCTTTATCCTCGCTAGGGAACGATTCACTGGAACCGACTTCGTCCGTCGCATCCTTAGCGGATGACTTTGCCGAAAGCGAAGGCTTGCTTCACACGTTTGATCAAGCAGCTATAGAGTTTACCAACTCCCATTTTTTTCATTGTGTTCCTTCTTCGCATATGTTTCAAGCACGTTCAAGACCCACTTTTTCTGCACCTCAAGATACACGGAAAATGATGGTAGACTTGTCGGAGGCAATGGAAAGAACCCAGAAAAGTCAGCAGGATATTCACGATTGGGACAAAAAGATGGGTCTTAAACGATCCCATTCGAAAACGATGCGTCTCACCATGCGATCTAGAAAGAAGCTTCGAAATATGCTCAAGAAGCAGATCAATCAACTCACCCCAAAGAAGCGCTAGATTGTAAGCAAAGCAACCCCGTTGCAACTCACTCCTATAGCTAGAGGAAGGCCGTGTCGATTCCTAGAGAGGGAGAAAGGAAACAATAAATAAGTGATGTTTTGTTGTTGCTAAACTTCTACCTGCCCTCGTACTTGCGGGGCAACCCGTGAGGGGCGCTGCGTGAACGGTTCATACACCCTCTGAATGAGGCTCGAGGCTGTCCCTGGTCAGTGTCGTACGCATTTTTGCCAGTATGTACCTGGAAGCGGCAAAAATAGAATGACCCGATCGCGCTTTCAAGGACAGGTGGCCTTTTATGACCTTCGCTCTTCACCAGTAATCAGTAATAGTAGTGGATGAGCAATCAGGTTTTGCTGCACCAGTCAAATTAAGGTCCGTGTGCCCCGAATGTGCGCACTTAGGCAACCCCCATCAGCCAAGCTTCTTACCCTATTCCATTATGAAAATGAGTCTAAATACGAAGGCTCCTGTTCTTGTATTAAGTACTAGCTAGCAGTAAACAAGGATAGTTGCACCATACTACATAACGAGTATCAGGATTAATTGACAACAGCGCATTCCACCATGTTTTTTCAATCAAACTAGTCTAATAGTCGGGACCGAGCCCAGGATGCGACCACGGACTCTCGCGTGTGTCTAAGCCGTCTTTAGGTTTTGCTTGCTGACCTCCTTGTCCTTGCCCCGGGGGACTTCGTGGCGGCCCCTGGCCTTGTGGGGGATATTCCTGTTGAGGAGGATATCTTTGAGAAGGATGTCCCTGTTGAGGTGGGTATCCTCTCTGTTGCTGACCAGAGCCGCCCCACTGAGACTGAGGAGGTTTTCCAAGTGGTTGGTTCTGGCCTGGATGGGGATATGACGGATCTTGGCGAGGCTGGTACCCCTGGGGTGGATATCCACTTTGTGGGGGAGTTCCTGGCTGAGGGTAGCCGGGAGGAGGTCGTCGTGGAGGGCCTTGGCCTGGAGGGCCTTGTTGCTGTCCTGGTTGTGGTGGATACCCTCTAGGTGGATATCCTCCCGGAGGAGGGTATCCTCCTGGAGGAGAATATCCTGGCTGCTGAGGATACCCTGGCGGCGGCCCACTACCAGGAGGGCGGGGAGCACCTGGTTGCGGTGGTCTACCACCCAACGAATATGGAACCTGCTTTTCTTCGTTGCCTCCCTCAAAAAATGAACCCACAGAATTTTTGGTTCTCTCGAACAAACCTTTTTCGAATAGATACGCACATTTTATAAAAAAAAGTCAGAATGTACAAAAACAAACACAATCATACGATGAGTCCCTTCGTTCACTTACTTGAACTCGTTGTCGTCAAGGTTTGCGTTGCCTCTGCGGCCTGTCTAGCAACCGTGTCGCGAGCTTGTGCCGCCGTTTCTCGCGCCTTCTCTCCGAAGCCCAGAATATTCCTCCAAGCCCCACCCAAAGCTTCCTTTACAGGACTTTCTTGTTGTTGAACCAATTGTCCACTATTGGGCGGACGGGGCTGCCCTGGCATTCCAGGTGGACCCCCCGGTTGGCCATATTGACTGTATTGACCATACTGACCGTAGTAAGGATTCTGCTGGCCGGGCGGATAAGGATACTGCTGTTGACCAACCTGCTGCTGAGACGGCGGTGGTGGCTGCTGCCTTTGCTGTTGCGGAGGAATCTGTCCAGGTGGAGATCTACCTTGCATGTATTGAGGAGGGGGCTGGTTCTGCCCTGGGATAGGTGGAGCATTTTGTCCCGGTTGTTGCTGCTGTTGCTGTTGCTCCTGCTGCTGCTGTCCTGGAGGGCCTTGTTGATAAGGATTCTCTCCGGATTTCATTTGACTACCCTGGTTTTGTGGGGGTGCTCCCCATGCAGGTCGACGTGGCGGGGTAATGTTTTCTGGTGCCTCGTTGCTCTCCTTGAGTGACAAACCCCAGCCTTGCGTTTCAGGTGGCTGCTGTTGAGCTTGTTGTTGTTGAGGTTGTTGCTGAGACTGATTTTCCGATGATTGTTGCATTTGTTGAGGAGGCATTTGACTTTCGGTTGGTACGCCCCATCCAGTTGGTGATTGTTGCTTTTCTGGCTCCTTTCCAGCCTCGTTCTCTGGCATGCCCCATCCTCCTGCAGTCTGTGTCTGCCAATTAGAAGAATCGGGCTTTGGCGTGCCGTCAGATAGATCCTGATTAGTGTTTACCTGATCTGCTTCTTCCGACTGCTCAGACGGTTCGTTTACCCTCACTTCCTCAGCTACGGATGCATCCAAGCCAGAAGGAGGTAGTGTCGACTCAGCTGGATTACTATGAGGCTCGCTTTGAGGTGGAGCAAAAGTCTCTTCTTCACTTTCTTTTTCCTCGGGAGTGGGTCTCTCCCATGTCGTTGTGCCGTTAACAGCATTGAAGTAGTAGTACTGTCCAGAGGCTGGATCGAAATGCTCTGTCCATCCATCCGGAAGGGGTGGAAGATTCTCGCGGCTACCTTCGCTGGGAGTTTGCTCGGGCTGTTGCTCTTCTTCAGCTTGCTGCTGATGCTCTTGCAGCTGCTGCACTTGTTGGTGAGGCTCTCGCGGCTGCTGCATTTGTTGATGAGGATCCTGCTGCTGCAAGTGCTGCTGATATTGTTGTGGATCTCCGTACTGTTCCTGTTGATCTGGCCATTGCTGCTGAGGCTGAGAATACGAATAAGCAGTGCCACCGGCAGGTCCTCCCGGGGCAGAGGAAGATACCTCAGCCACCAGACCAACGAGAAGGGAGGCCGCAATGTATGCAACCGCTGATTTGTGAACTCTCATCTTCGCTCGATTCAACGCAGTAGGACGTCTCAAATGCTACGGTAATGGTTTTGGTTTATCCAGACAAGCACAAGAAAGTTGTATTATTTGATGCTGATATAAGACTCCTTGTTTTATCTGCTGTGGTAGGTCTAGTCTACTACATCATTCTATTGTAGTGGTACTATCTTTCATCATGATTTCCTGCTCTACCAAATCTGACACCTGGAGGTTTTCCCCTTGATTCTGGTCACGCACAACGAGCTGATAACCTTTTAAAAACTGACGTATTTAATGCTCGGGTGGTCATCAAACACCAAAAAGTAAAAATTTTGACGAATATGACAGAGCGCCTCTGTCGTTAGAGAAGTCAAACACTCTAGTCTACTCTAGTAAGCCTATGAAATAATTACAAGTAAAATACAAAATACTGTATTTATCGACTCTGCAAGAGTTCAAAGACCAACTCAATGTTGCTTCGTCCGACATCTTCGAAACACGCGGTCTTTGACACCTCTTCAAAATGCGATAAAATATATTTTTTCGATTTCTGTCGGAGTGCCAACGCCGAATGCAAATCGGCAGCATGAAAAATAGCAGCAGCATTCTCGACTGAAATGGATTGCAACATGCGCTTCTCGCACATAGTTTTGAGACGAGGTATGCAAAACAGATCTGCTGCTTCAAACAACTCCATTGCGCAATCGAACGGTATCTGCACTCGATCCGTGTACAGATATTCGAGAATGGCCAGGAAAATGTGATGCGAAACTTGCTCAATGCGAATGGTCGACAAACGAGACTCTCTCATTTCACCCAAGATCAAAGCTTTGAAGTAGGCAGATCTCATGAGCATCAATTTGTGGGCGTGAACAGGTTGTTCTTCCACGAGGAATGTAACGTCTGACAAGGTTTCGTTGTTGATGAGCTCTCGAAAGTCAGAAATAATTGTAGATTCTGGTACTTCGAAAGAAAGGTCGTAGACAGCAAAGTCGAATCTAATAAAGTCGTTCAAACGTTCCGAGCCATCGTATCCACCTTTCAGTAGAAAAGGGAGATCATTCATTCTTGTGAGTGAAAATTATTTTTGCGATGAACAATATCCGTTAAGAAACCATGATAGAGACTTACCAAAGATAAACATGGAATCATTGTACGATACAGCGACGTGACAGAAGCGGTGGCGAGGTTGATCCGGTCCAGATATTTTGACGGGTCTCCATTTTGCCGGAGCGGAAGGATTGGACGAAAGCTGTAACTCGTGTAGATCGTTCATGGCACTGCCACTTGACCCTCCGAAGCAATACATACTGTTGCCATGGACAACACTTACATGCGAATCCCGGGGAACTGTAGGAATAGTAGCAGTACAATCAATCACAATAATCAACAAATAAATGATGAGATCTGTGGTACATGTGGCGGAGGCCGGCAAACGACCCAGCTGGCAAACGACGAAAGAAAAATACAAACGCGCGCGCGCGCACACATACACGCAAGAACTCACTTGGTGGGGTACCCTCGGTCACGAGATTGGACCAGGTTTTGGTATCAAAGTCAAAAATATGAGCATCACTCAGGTGCCTCGTGCCATCGTGTCCTCCATAGCTGATCATTTTGTTTCTAAAAACCACACACGTAGCTCGGTAGCGAGCTCTCGGACGACGACCAGCCGCCGGGACCACAGTCCAGCGACTTTCCGCAAAGTCGTACTCGTTCAGGTCGGATTTGTAACTTCCATCGTATCCTCCGAATACGTACATACTCCCTCCGTAAACGACCGCGGCGTGTGAATGCCTTGGTGACGGCGGTCGGCCGTGCAAGGGTACAATTTCTCTCCACGTCATACTGGAAAAATCAAAGGCCCACAAGTCGGCCGTTCGTGCCGTACCATCAAATCCTCCGTGAATGTAAAAGGAATTACCGAATGCCACGGCAACGTGCCGATCTCGGGGTGATGGTGGTCCAGCCGAATTGGACGAGGGCAGTACCGGTGACCACCGTTTTTCGGCAAAAGAAAAGGCGTGAAAGGTATTGACACGGACCGTTCCATCGTATCCACCAAAAACGTACATGATTCCGTTCAACAGGGCCGCGGCATGGAGCGAACGTGCCGACGGAGCAGCTCCACCGGCGCCGCCTTGTGAGGTTTCCACGACAGACCAACCACTGCTGGCAGTACCGTCACCCGAAGGCGAACAGGGATGGTAGAGATCTTCGGATTCCGTAGCATGTTCCGGTGCATTCTGGGGAGGTTCGGGCTGAATGAATATATTATTGATGTTGTTGTTGTTGTTGGGAGGTGCTGCCACATTGATATTCAAGGCTTGTTGAGGTTGTTGCTGTCCAACTTCGGCATGCATCACAGCACCTTGTTGTGGAACTTCCATACTATTATTATTATGTTGTTGGTGTTGATGATGATGTTGTTGTTGGTTGTGCTGGTTACTAGTATCATCGCGATTATTATTTGAAATACTACTACCCGCACGTCCCATCACCGGAGGAAGATGCGCCAATTGTCGCAGCATACTCTGATGGTTGTGAGATGCAGTCGATAAACCATTATTTGGTGGATGATTTGGATTCAACGTGATACTGGTTGGAACAGAAGCTGAAACAACAGCAACAGGAGCAGCAGAAGCAGACGAAGCAGAAGCAACTGCTGCTGGTGGTGGTCGGATACTATTATTCATTATAGTAGTAGTACTGGTAGTATTGGTAGTAGTATTGTTGGGTGCTCGTGAGGCATTGATTGTTGGCGACACCATCATGGAATTCACAGCACTAGTTGTAGCTGTACTAGACATTTCTACTTGAGCAGGAGCAACCGCGTATTCCATAGCAGGTGCTTCTGTATCATTCTGCTGCTGATGGTGGTTCATGATACCATTGTTGTTGTTGTTGTTGTTGTTGCTGTTGTTCTCGTTACTATTGTTGCCTCCCTCTGTCGATCCATCATTACCATTTTCGTCACGAAAATTTCCTTCGTGGTCCATTGTGATTTAATTTATTCTGTCTTTCCCACGAGTGTGATGTGAACGAACTACAGGAGACGGATAACTTGTTACTTGCTTGTTACAATACTTGCTTGTCAATTGACTGTCAGAGCAGATAATGAAGTCGGAACTGTGCAGTGCACGTCATCAACACTCGGAAGTGGTTCCTGATGTATGGTACGCACTAGCTAGCGAGTATGCAATCGTTGCAGTTTGCAATTGTTCTATTATTATTTTTTATTAGACCTGCTACCACTAGTAGTAGCTAGACTACTACGATAATATTGATGCCCTCCTAATCGTTTGCAGCAAATCACTCCACAGCAAGTTCTAAAATGGCTAACTCTTTGTACCTATGGAAAAGAAGAAATTGGTCCCAATGACAGGCCAACACACTGGAGAGTCGATACTATTGAA
>Ga0210036_1000781_pt1 | contig 37149 bp, 23 predicted proteins | sample CryGeymeta201515_FD_185469 | JGI IMG/M metagenome (GOLD analysis project Ga0210036, IMG submission 185469) | Groundwater microbial communities from Crystal Geyser aquifers in Utah, USA - Crystal Geyser metaG 2015-15 (SPAdes) (version 2) | ecosystem: Environmental > Aquatic > Deep subsurface >...
AGTTAACATGGTAAAAACTAATCAAGTTTTACTGTATAAGTACTAGTGAAAATCCAGAATCCCTTAAATGGTAACAGTCAGCCAACGTTAACTGTCAGCCTTACTCTACTCTACTGTCTACTAAGAATAGAAATTATCTCTGACCCTTTTGGAGCAAAATTTGATGATCATATTATTATGAGGTCCCACCGAAGATAGGCTTCACATGACGTCTGATGAATGTCAAGTTAATAAGAAGAACACGCTCCTTTATCAATGCTTCCCATATTCCAACAATTAATATTACTATCAGCGTGCAATTTCTTATACGTCCCAAAACATCGACAGTAACAGGTGTTGAATGACCTTGCAACATACACAAGAGAACGAGAAAATAAAGAAATAAAGAGCAAAATTTATACGAGATTTATCAGAGAATTTTTTTACATCATGGTCAGGCAGCATCCGCAAGATGATGCCAAACAGACTTCCGAATCACTGCAGCACCGTTTGACGGTAAAATTCAGCAATGCGGAAGTGGCCCAACAGCTTCAGAAACGAAGTACCGAAAGTTCGGCGGGCATGGCCATGGCGGGAGAGCACGTTATGGAATTGGAATTCGAAGAATGGGATGGCAGCACGCCCTTTTATCAACACTGTTTGGCAGGGAGTTTAGCAGGCGTGGCAGAACACTGTAAGTTTTGCACTGATCGGTGATGAGGTTTGTTTTTTAATAATTCTATCTTTTCAGCTTGTACTCTAACATTCCTGGTTTATTATCCCTCCAAAGTGTTAATGTACCCTTTCGATACCCTGAAAACACAAATTCAGAGCTACTGTGCCGATTGTCCTTCTGCTGCTGCTGCTGAAAATACCGCCGAGGTGCAAGCCGGTACCATGATGGGAGCCTGGCGGCAACATCAAGCTGGTGGAATGAGTCGCTTGTGGCGTGGAGCTCAAGCCATGGCAGTGGGATGCATTCCCGCTCATGCAATGTACTTTTCGTCGTACGAAATGATCAAGGCCTTTTTTCTTCAACGACAACCGGAGGGCAGTCACAATATGGGAGCTCTAGGATCAACCGTAGCTGGCTCTACGGCAGCGCTTTGTCATGATTCAGGTGTGTATATGCACAGATTTAGTAGAAAAACTTCTGTCGGAAAGAACAAATCTCACACGAACCACACTAACTCGTGTCCATCAATTTTTTATTTCTGTTCTAGTCATGGTTCCTGCGGACACTGTCAAACAACGGTTGCAGTTGGGATATTACCAAGGTTTGTCAGATGCTGTTAGGACCATGATTCGGGTCGAAGGTGTGTATGGCTTATACCGATCACTTCCTGTCACGCTGTGTACCAACCTTCCCTACGGAGCCGTCATGGTCACTACGAATGAATATTTGCGAGAATATCTCATGCAAGCCAACAATCAACGGCTCGATGTGAAAACAACCTTACTGGCGGGATGTGGCGCTGGTATGGTAGCGGCAGCAGTCACCACTCCATTGGATCGTTTGAAAACGAGATTACAAACACAAGGATTGAGCATGGTGATCAATTGTGACAAAGTTGCCGGTGGTGATCCTTGTCCCAATTTGGCAACAACTCCCAAATACAATGGATTGAAAGACGCATTTCAGAGCATTGTACGAGAAGAGGGTATGGTTGGCCTGTTTCGGGGCCTGTTTCCGAGACTTATGACGCATACCCCTTCCGTGGCAATTTCGTGGACTGTGTATGAAGCTATGAAACTATGGCTTCAATGATCAAATGGGACGGTCGGTTACGATGTCGAAAACAGTTTATCTTCTATGTATTCTATCCTTTATCGTGTACTGTTTATGAAGGAATCGTCTGATGGGAGCCATTTTTTCCAACGCGGCAAGCATGTCTTCGATGCTATCGTGCTCAACAGTCAGCTGTTCCATCTGAGCGGGTGAAAAATCCACGCCACCATCTGTCACTGCCTTTTCAACGCGCAACTTCTGGTCGTCACTCAACTGGACTTGAAAGTAGTGTTCCGACATTTCCATCACATCTAGAGCCTGCATTTTGCCCATAAAGATTTTCTTGTCAATCCGGCCTGGCCGTATGAGAGCCTTGTCCAGCTTTTCAGGATGGTTGCTCGTCATGATGACAATTCTTCCCGGGCAATCGACAACACCGTCAAGCGCATTGAGGACGCCCTGTAAATTCAAAGCATCGGCAGGGCGAATCCAGCAGGAGGAGGCAATCTTCTTTTTTCTAGTCTTCAGCTTGTCATTGTCAGATCCCTCAGATGAAGGACCAATAGAAAACGCTTCGAATGAAAAACTGCTGTCACTTTCAGTATTGTCGGAGTTATTTCGTGGTGCTGGAGGTGAACGTTTACTTACAACAGGCAAGCGCACTGCATCGTCGCTGAGTAGACTCTCGACTAGAGCGTCGTCAACCTTGACTCCGTTGTTCAGCATGCGCTTGAGTTTACTCGCATGCTTTTCGAGACATTTATCAATTGGTTCTGTACAACTATCCTCAAAATTTACAGCCTTGATGGTTTCTTCTCCTAACTTTCGCAAAGCTGCGTTTCCAGAAGCTGCGAGAGCTAGACCAGATCGCACATCCGCCAGGCTCTCGGCTATCGTTAGAGCCTGATTGGCATCTTGGGCTGCCTGTCTTAGTCGTTCAGACTCCTGAATTAGGAGCTTCACAAGCTCCTGACAGGTATCATTCGGGCTTTCCAAAAAGATATGCCACAAACTTTTTATGGGTGGAAAGTCGGTGAGGATATCCTCGTCTGAACAGATAACATCATTATCGCCACCTGGTTTTCCGTCGCGGCGCTTCACAATATTGGATGCAGCATCAATATCTTCCAAGCAAAAAATGACATCCTTGAAGTCAAGGTTCACTGGCATTTCTCCCGGAACTTGATACTTTTTATCGAACAACTGCGACATCAACTCGGCATTAGTGGAAATCTTGGAGAGTGGAACGTTTACAATGCTGCGACCTGTGTGGTGAGCAAGAGCCTTGATCAATGATGTTTTCTAATTTAAGTATTTGCACAAGGGGATTAGATGTTTGAGGAAATAATTCAGTACAACTCTAAGGCATCATGAAAGCACATCCGAACAGAGGTACTCACGCCTGTTCCCGGTGGTCCATGCAACAGAAGTCCAAGTTTGAAGGGGTATCCTTTGATGGCATATTTCCCTCGCTTCTCCATAAAGTCGTTCACAAGCTTCGAAATGGATTCCTTTTCACGAAAAAAGATGGAACCAAAGGTCTTTTCATCAGAAAGTCGAAAGCGCTTGTAGTACCGGGTAGAAGTATTGTTTTGGTTGACATACTTAAGCTCGCTTTCGAGATCATAGTAGTAGAATACAGTACTAGTAGGTACGAGTACTAGCTAGTAGTGGTAGCTAGTATGGTCTAATAAAAAGGTGTTATCAGCTACCGGGTACACTACTTATTTACATACGAAGCTCTACAAAAGCATGGTGCGCTGCTTTCATCGTAGTAGTCTACTAGTAGAGTAGCTGCTAGCTACTAGCTAGTCTAGTAGTCTACTAGCTAGTACCAGGTACCAGGTACGAAGAAATAATGCGCCAATACTTCAGGGTTGTGTGTGCGACGTTTTCTGGTGTGTCACGAACATGACAATGTAGTAGTAGTCTACTAGGTCTAGCTAGTAGGTAATACGAGCACTCGCGGGAGCACAAAGCAATTTTGTCCTGAGGTAGTCGTCTACTACTGCTCGTAGTAGCTTACTCGAGTTAATTACAGAAGATATCAATATTACCCTCGTCTAGCAACTATTTTGGACCTACTGAGAGCCTCAAAAGAGAAATTCAAAATTTACCCAAAACCTATCATTGTCAAATACGTATATACGCTGTCCAGTCTTGTACGCAGCGAGCATACTTTCCATTGTTGACTCGTAGCAGCCCAATATTACGGCATCATATTCCGATCGACTTAATAGACCTCCACGTGCCACTGGCCGTTTGCCTTGAGTTCCTTCAACTTTTCACTCCAAACAACACCTCGAGATTCTGCAACCTGCTCCAAGGAATCTAAAATTCCAGGCATCATACCTTTTAATCCACAGAAGTAAATATGTGCTCCATTCTCCAATCTCATGAAGAGTTCATCGGCACGTTCAGCCAAGACATCCTGCACGTAATACTTTCCTCCTTGAGCATTCTTCATTTCGCGACTAATGGCGTACGTGACTTCCAATTCGGCAGCAGCAGCAGCTCCACCACCACTTGTAGTCTGAGCTTCGGCAACATTGGCTTTCATGGCCTCAAATTCATCGGCGTATAACAATCCTCCTGTAACCGGAACACCCAAAATCAACCACGCCTTGGCATTAAACATGTGACGGGCAACTGTGTTTTCCATAAACAGACGGTGTAAAAATCCCCGAAAGGGAGCTACACCAGTACCAGTGGCTACCATAATAATGTCGGTGTCAGGGTCCTCGGGTAATAGCATGGTCTTGCCAATAGGTCCAGCAATTTGGACCGGTGTGTGGGGTGGGGCATTGCAAAGAAAATTGCTGCAAATTCCTTCTTTCGCTGGATCGACCGCACCTGTGACGGGATCGAAAAATTGGGCCCTTCGGACACACAGGCTGACAGTATTTCCATTAAGTAAATCACCGTACCGAGTGCTGGCAATACTGTACAATCGAGGTTTGTGGGGTTTGCCCTTGTCGGTTACACCAGGAGGAATGATGGAAATGGACTGCCCTTCAACGTAGTGCATACCTTCGGGCAAGGCCATGACGATGTGTTGGATATCACCAGGAGCATCGTCCGAAATTATGCGCTGGCGACCCAACAAGGTTGCCGTGACGGGTGCTTGGGGTTTGGCAAAATTGAGCGGCAAACCGATATCTTCTAGCCAATGCTGAGCTTCGCTGAGATCGGCTTCGGGAGGAACAACGGCCACTTCGACAGGTGAGTCGGAAAGATATTCATATTGAAATTCAATTCCCTTTTGGATGCGATCGAGGCATTCATTTGTATCACCCAATTTTCCCGCCACATTTGGATCGAACAAAGAGTTTTTACCCGCAGGAATTACGGGAACGCCTCCACCATTTTTTCGGACGTGTTCGTTCGTTACTGGAACAGAAAAGGCCGATACTGTGGTGATCAAGGAGAGTGCCTGGATAAGACTGGTAAAAGAGATCATGGTGGAATGACTCCTACGTAGTAGAACTCAATTTTTTTTAGAAATACTACTAAGTTCCAGTAACAGATTTATTCGGTGATTTTCGTTTTTCGTGTCTGTGGATGGGAGGGTACCAGAGAGTGTGCTTCTTGCAGACGATAGATAGCAGATGGCGTTCGCTCCACAGACAAAAATAGATGCAACAATTCTGGAATATCTTTCAGTCTTATCAGGACTGAGAGGGTGTTCGTCATCACCTTATCCCTAAAGAGGGACTCTGGGGATTATTGCCCACTTCTTTGCCAAGTGAGACCTCGTGTTTTATTACGAGGCACGGAAAAAGGGTTGAAGCTAACATGGAATCAAACGGTTTTTGCTCTCATTAAATTTCCTTATAGTTCGTCTCACAAACCTCCGACTCCCAAAGAAAGCGTCTCGACCATTCTTATTGTTTCCTTTCCCAAGTCTCTTCCACCAAAGATACTCTCAAGTACATGTAAGTTATCGATGATACACGCTTTATGTGTTGTTTATAGTGGACGAACGATCGCGATGCGATCGCAACTGGAGCAAGAAAAGCTCAAACGAATTCTATCGCCGGTGATTCGTCGCTAAGATTTTATCTTGCTCGTAGACATTTCTGACCTTTTGCTTCATTCGTTCACTAAAATCTATTTTCTTGTGTTATCCATCCATCTAACCCTTCCGTTGCTGGTCATTGGGTTTTTCTACTGCTGTTCATTCGTCTTGGTCCATCACTCTGTTGTTGACACACCTTCTTCTCAGACGCCAACGGTAACAAAAACAAAAGCTTACACCATGGTCATTAAAGTCGACGATCACGCCAAGATTTGTGGAGGCTCCACTCACCTCGGAAAAATTGGCCTTGTTCTCAAGAAAACCAAGGTAATGGCGTCTCTTTTGTTGGACGAGACTGGCATGACGGTTTCCAAAAAGCACAAGTTCTTGGAAAAGATTTCCACTCCTCCCAAGGGAACAAAGACGAAAAATGTACTATCTAACCAAAACGCTACAGAAAATGTTATGTCTCCACCCACCGCGGTAACCAACGACATTCTTATCACGGTTCCCTTTATCAACAACGAAAACATGAACAGCCTGCTCCAATCTGCCACAGAGGCAATCGAAACCATATCCGGCCAGGGAACATTGAACGGCAAGGGGTTGGTGCTTCGTGGTATGGGTCAAATCAAGTTCAAGTTCAAGAGCACCGACAAGGCGTTGGTGATCATCTCGTATTTCCAAGAGAGCCCTCTCAAGCTTGAAGGTCAGACTTGTACAGTCAGTTTCGCCGAGCCGGCTGTGAAATTGTCTGGAAAGAAGCGCCGTCCCTTGGGAAACCGGAATCACTATAACTATTCGCACAGTTTCACCCGCGATGATGAAGGGCAGACTTCTCAGTCCGTCAATAAGGCAGCCTATCCAGCTGGTCGTTCACTCTTCGATCGACTTCAGGGCGAACCTGTCACCAAGAAAAGTCGCAACGAAGAATCCCCGTAAACACATTAACATATCTGTGTGGGTATAGGAATACTGGTAACAGACAACACATCAACATTTATGATATGATGTGGGGGCCTACAACGAGACTTGAACACCACTGAAAGCACAGGAAATAAGACGATCACATCGAAAGGAAAATAAAAAATAGGCAACACTTTACGAATAATTATAGAAAATTGGTTTTCATGTTACGGGAAAATGAATACAAACACTAAAAAGAGAAACTCACTAAGAATTCTTCCCGAGAGTCCTCTTTCGTTTTAAGTAGCGTTCGGGGCGCCAACGCAGTTAGCTTCCTGGAGCTGCCACGGATGACACCCCCGAAGTTATCGTTTTTTGTCTTTGACGAACTTCATCCCTGCGTGGTCGAGTAGGAGTGTTTCGACGTCGCCAAAATCTATTCATAGTATGCTTCTCCGAAGACGACAGGCATAATCTCCTTTTTGGACGGACCCGTGAATGACCAAGCAACGATCCATAGCTTTCCTCCATCTTAAATAATAAAATCCAAAATAAGTGGAAAAGGTAAAGGTGGACCAACAACTTTCACTGAGTTGAAACTTTCCGCAATTTTTCTTTTATTAATCGACTATTTACGAGCTACGAGTATGTTTCTCAGCTGTGAGTTTTTGGGAGAAGCAAAACACATACCCGGGTATGTATGCACTCTCTCGAGTCGATCAGGCGAAAGTCGTCCGCCCCTGAGCGAAACCTAGCAAAGAGAGAAGGTATTTTGTGGAGTACAAAAGTCATATTATTATCTTTCTGGTGAGCAATACCTTTTCCTTTTCATCAAAAACAAAAAACAACGCTCCTTTTGCAACTGAAGAAAAATACGTTTATGAGTAGTACCACTGCTGAAAGAGGTAGTCTAGGCGTATTATTTACTTTTGAAGTTGAGAAATCTGGCCTGTTGCTGATCCAGCGCCAGTAGGTTGGAGGAGAAAGGAGAAAGAAAGACCGCAAAATTTTTTTTAAAAGCACTTTGTGTCGACGTGAGTGCTCTGTCTGCCTTCTGCTGTTGAGTGAGGCCGAGCCTTCCTTCCAGCTAGCAATGGACCTTGACTCCTTTACGTCAAAAGAATATGTTCTACTTTGTAGGTACGGTGCATCAATTGGTGGTGGCAACGAGCAGTAGGGAGCAGAAAAATCTTGGATTTTCGTCCGTAAAACGGCGGCGTCAAGCATCGAACCTTCATCACCGTCAAGACAAAACAATCTGTTGGCTGGGACCAGTAGTCTAGTACGTGCAGCAGTTGACCGACAAATCTGGAGAGTAGTACCGTAGTTTAAGAGGTCTGCAGCCGCCTCCAACCTAAATTAATCGAGAGAGACGACAAAGACGCACCAGACCGACCAATCAGAGGAGATTACTACCAGGTACGATAACATGTGCTTGCTAACAACATGGCGAGCGTCGAAATGTACCAGTACTACCTGGTACTACTAGCTAATACCTACAGTACCTGGAGTGTCAGACTTCGCTGGTGAATGAATCTTTTACAAACCTCCTACTCGTACTTTTACTCTGACGCAGAAACAATAATTGGGAGACACCTGCACCATCAAAAGTTCAACACAACGATCCAATCAAAAGGTAATAAAAATTCAGAACATGCAAAACAAATTTGCTAGCTTTCATCCAGTAAAAAAGAAAAATCTGATTTCTTGGCTCAATCTACTATCAATTCAAGTGTACATAATAATTGTTGAGTTAGCAATGCCATAAATAATTTCATAAACAGGCTAACTCGTACCGATGTTTACGTAAGTAAGATGTAGATTAGACTTTCTTTTAAAGCACACGTGGTCCTGCTCGGCCGCGGTACAAATACCAGTAGCAGCACATTTCCATACTTTTCCAGCCCTAACTTTCTAACTTTTATTATTATTTCGCTTTCCTTTTCATTTCTCACGAAAAAGAAACTCACCAAGCTGCTTTGGCGTTGGCAGTAGTATACCTTTCATTCCTTGACGCTTCACAACGGCAAAACCATAGTTTCAGCATGCCCGTCTTTCAACCCCTGCAACATTCACCTGTCCTCTCTCTCAACAACCTCGGCGTTGAGCTCTTGAAGCAAGGACGTTTCCAAGAAGCTCTGGATGTGTTTACCAAGTCACTATTGGTATTGCAGTCTGATAATGCAGGTAGAGATGACGAACCTTTCGTTGCTATGGTCCCCAGGTTGGCAGCGTTCGTCAATTCTAGCGTGCCTTCGTCAATGGATGAAGACATCACTGCTCCTTATGGAAGTATCTTTCCGTTCTACTCCCGGACGTTCTACTTGAAGGAAATTAATGCCGATCAAGATTCCCACGAAGTCACGCCCAGCATGGGCGATGAATTGGCGGAGGAAGACAGCATGCTGGCTTTTGAGGTTGTTGCTTACCACTGTGCTCTGGCCCATCACGTCCTAGCCATTCTGCATCATAGTGATGGACATTTTCTCAAGGCTCTCAGTCTTTACGAGATTGTCTTTCGTGCCATGCGGGGATCAGATATCACGGACCATCCCATCCTTGTGTTGATGTTGGCCGTAACGAATAATGTTGGCTTCATTAACAGCCACTTTCATGACCATGACAAGCTTCAGTTTTGCTTGCATTTTCTCCAGGAGCTCCACACCTTTGTTGCTGGCCATGAAGACGATACGGGGTATCTTCTTCTGGACAACCAGGAGCACTTTTTCTTCTTTACGACGAGCTTGCTCTACCAAAAAATGACACTGGGAATGGCCGCAGCGGCTTAAAGCTGGGCCAAGAGTATACGTTATACGGTATGGTATGGCATTCAGTTAAAACACACAGGAGCGAGGGAATACACAGTTACTACGGCATGCTATTCAGTTGGATCACACAGGGGCGAGGGAATAAGCTTACTACGGTATGATATTCAGTTCGATCACACAGGGGCGAGGGAATACGCTTACTATGGTATCACATTCAGTTAAAACACACAGGGGCGAGGGAATACACTTACTACCGTGTCACATTCAGTTAAAACACACAGGGACGAGGGAATACTTTCACCAGGGTATCACATTCAGTTAAAACACACAGGGGCGAGGGAATACACTTACTACGGTATGGTATGACATGCAGTTTGAACGCACATGAGGCGAGGGACACGATCGATTCACGCGTACTACTACCACACATGCTATCTTCTCGAATACCACGTTAACAGTAGACATACTAAAAAATATTATTTGTCGCATATACTCGAGAACATGGCGGAGATAGAATTGTATGATCGGCCGCTGTTTGTGCTCTAGTAGCACTCTAGTAGCACTCTAGATAGCTCACAGGACTTTTTTCTTCAAGTAAAGCTATGTGTCTTCTGCCAGGCAACTAGTAACTTCATGTGCAAAGGAACTATCGTTCTGTCCTTCTGCTAAATTTTCAGTAACCACTCTTCTTTATACTTGGACCTAGCAACGAAGTGATGAAGCATCTTACAATCATCAAAAGTATATAGATCCCGCGCCTATTCCTAATGGTTTTCTTCCAGGAGATTTAATGCGCCTCTCACTGCCGAAGCCAATAGCAACAAATGCATCTGTCTAATACTGAGCACACCGCTCTTCATTCGTAAATATGCCTTTCCTTACGTCTCTCCACAGACAGTTTCGAAACATGGACGCTACACTTTGTTTCTCCCCAGCGATACTACATTTGCGAATTCCATTTGCAAGATCTCACCACAGGCAAATGCCCCCGAAGCAACTTTCATGCCGTCTTAATGATTGGTTCACATACGCGTCTAGCCTGTCGGAACCCAGTTGTTGTCAGATACTGGCGTGCTCCCAAAACCCGCATCATTCAGGCTTTTTGCTGCTCGCTCCATTCATCGTTCACTGAGTTGCCAATAGTTGCCCCGAACTTTCTACAACCACATCAACTTGTCTTTCAAGACGAATTTTCACGGGAGCTGGGAGTGGAGTCCTTACTTTTACGTATGGAGTATCTGTATCCACATCATAACCTACTTCCTTGAGATTCGTACGAAATTTCTTTAATTGCTTTTGAGCTCGATCGGAGAGCCGGCAATTCAAACAGCCACCCTTGGTGACAGTATAGATCACAAGTTCATCGAGGATTAACATGCCCTTGACCATGAGATGAGCAGTTTTGTCGCTCACAATGTGGAGGGAAAAGACCTGCCGTCCCAAAACGGGCAATCCAATGGCTTTCTCGTAACGAGCTCCAATGGGCGGGGCACCGAACGCCGCCTCAGCTGGTGTGAACTTGCTGCTGTATTGCACGACAAAAAGAAGTAGCCATGTTCTCGCCATTAGACCTAATATTCTTGCCTTCATGTCTTTTCATGAAGTCTTTGATGGATAGATTGATTGTGCTACTACGTTCTTTCCTTATTTAGAAATTGAACAGAACAGTATCTTTGTCCACGAATGGGCACACTGCGATTTTGGCTGCGTAAGTACTGAATTACTGTACATAGCAACCAAGGCCAACGCCAATCGTCCCATCACTTTCAATGCAACACGTGTGCTGTCTTGCGAAATTCACATGCCATCGGCGAAATCCATGTGCCATCGGCGATCGTTTATTTGCTTGGCTTTCATTCAGTTATTCATGCCGAATGGATGCTTTTGTTACGTTCAACTTTGCGTCAGTTGAGTTAGGATGTTCCAATTGAATCCTACGATATTTAGCTACTACTACTACCTACGGACTCACTTTTCAACTACTACCAGTTAGCTACTCTAGCTAGTACTAGCTACTGTAGTGGTAGTCTAGCAGTACTAGCAAACCCAACGATCGCGGCAAGTCAAATTCGTGCCTCATTTAGGCAAAAAGCTGACGGCCCGGGGAACTACAGTAATTTCTATTCTAATAAATAGGAATGACGACATTGAGTCAGTGCTCGCTGATGTGTTGGAAAACAGAGCCGGCAACAAAAATAAATTGCTGTAATTAAACACTGCAGAAGGAAAAGTCAAACGAAACTTTTGAGAATAAGAATTGTCAAAGAATTGCGTAGAAGTCAACAGCATTTGCACAGCTCTTCAGTATATGCTACTAATCCAAAACACTTGCTAATAGTTTCAGCAGTCCAGATGAAGAACTTTACGTTCCTGTTGTTGGCCATTCTAGCTAGCCTCGCCCAACAACATCATGCAAATGCAGCTGCCTTTCTGGTTGATTCGGGCCGACCTCCCATCGGTGCTACCTATGAAAAGTCGGTCGGGATTCCAGTTCTTGGAAGGCAGATTTTCTCGCTGCACATACTCAGCGATAACACCGCTCATTTGCTGGTCAGGGGGATGCTCTTTCTTGACGAGTTGGTTACCTATACCGTTACAAAGCGGGGCTGTCTGAAATGCAATTTGTCAGACAACGCTATTGCTACTATGCGGAAGGTCAGAGCCTCCTTGAAAGAAGTCGGATATGACAGGAATACAGACACTCCATACGTCAAGGTATCAACGCCCCTGCCAATGCCAGTGAAGATCTACCTCACACGGAAAATGGATGAATCGGTGGAGATTGTCAAAGGCATTGGTGAAGAAAATCTTATGATATTTGACGGAGATAGCCAATGATGGGAGATTTGGGAATGAAAATGACGTGATACCAATTCGATGCTGCAGTGAGCATCAATAGCTGACTTCGTCCATCGCATTATTTATTCGTAATGTACATTCCTGCCTCTCTGGATCCACGTATCGTCAGCTGCAAAAAAAGGCACAAACCTTTTGCTCTTCCACGACCAATTTTGCTCATTTCCGTTTTCAGCTTCATCACACGATTGTGTGACGAATGCAATGCCCATCCAATCTCCGGTGGATTCTGATCCAACGACGATACTTCGCGCATACTGTACAACTTAAATCAAATAAATCCATTTTTTCCACCACCTGCGAAAACCTGAATCAAGGATAAATATCACCCAATCATTCCAGAGTACCATTTAGTTTTTTTAAGTTTGGAGATTATGGTACCAGATTTTGCTTGCGGAATAATTCGGCCAGTCAGCCACTCGTCGTTCCATTTTTTGATCCAGAAATGATCTTCGTTCTTCAGCTCGCAGACCCGATGTTTTCAATTAACCGGGTTTCTTTTTAACAGCAATCATCATTATATCATTTGAAGCGCAAGCGACTCAGACTAAACTTGCCATGACTGCAAGACTGTCGAAAGTCCAGAGAGTGCATTTTGATAACACGTCAAAGTCTCTCAAATGACGTGACATTTCTTTCTTACAAGAATCATTCTGTACCCACTGGACGATGCCTTTTTATAATCTTTGGAAGTTCGTTGTTTGGCATATAATTGGCTCGGCAATTTCTGATAGTTTCGTCATATCAATTACGGGAGACAGTTCGGAGCCAATCGTAGTATGATCTGTATCTCCTAATTGACTTTTCCTTGGCAGCCTCGCTATCTGTACACAGTTGGCATGCTATAACGAGATGTCACACTTAGGATGAGAGCGTATTTGTCGAATTTGTCAAGAAAATGGAATCATTGTTGCCAGGGAAGAAATGCCCATGCCGATCGAGCGCTCTTATGAGTGTTGGGGGAAAGATGCGACTCATACAAGAAATAGTTGTTTCAAATAACAAATAACCCTGAGGACTGGCATTGTGCTGCAAGCTGCAACAGAAGCTCCAAGACAGGGAAAGGACCAGTCGGATAATGATTGAAACCATCGTAAACTGTGCTTTTGGTGAATTTAAAATACAAGCACCCTCAACATAGACCGTGCTTTAGTTGACTGAATACTGAAACTCAAGCTCCCCCTATGTAAACCTTTACTGTGAGGGAGTAAACCCAAAATCATATTATTATGAATTTTTGTCTCGCTGTGAAAACTCTCCCCATTTCAGTTTGTTTCTCCTGTTGCGCTGCGCTCGTGGCACTTAGCCATGGAACAATTAATACCTTTCGTTAGCCGATAACAAGGCGATGCGAGTAGAATTGAGTTGATGCCGGCATCGTGTGCGAGGGTAGCAGTAGGTGGAGCTCGCCACGGAAAGAAAGATATGACAAGGCCCATTATCTTGCTTGCCCGTTCTTTTGCAGTGCGTTTTCAAAGCAGAAACCCTCAGCTCCAGGCTCCAGGATGCCCTTTAACAGAAGGATGGTAGGGCACAAGCATCCCTTCAGATTTCAGGCTTCAGGCCCAGGCCTATTGTTCTCGACTATCGCAAGAAGTTCATTCAGCTCTGACGATAAATTTCCCAGAGGCTATCTCTTGTCGTTTGTTGTGCAATAGATACCCCGTAACATGGAAGCAAATTCGTCATTCGGTGTGTCTGACTTGCTCTAATTTATCACCAGTATCTACTTGAGTGTCGGGAGCGACCAGCTACTAGTACACGAGTGACAATAATAAAAGACACTGAACGGTTGAAGGTGAAGGGAAAGATCCGTTTTCGTCTGTCCGTCAAACGTACTAGTACTACGGTAGTACTAGAGTACGAGTATATTAGTACCACTCGTAATAATAATAAGAAGAAGAATAATAGCTATTCGAGCTTTTACCATAGTGGAGTTACTCGAGTAGACCCTACTACTAGTCTAGTAAACGTTTTGAATTTTTTTCTTAGACTGGTACTAGACTACGGAGTAGTAGTCTAGTCAATATCTATGAATAGACTAGCTCTAGTAGTCTAGTAGTAGTAGTATTTCAAAGTACCAGGTAGCTGCTAGTATTAGCTTGCAGAACCTAGCAGCGTTGAAGCAGCATCTCCACTGATACTCATCCTTTCGAAAAGGTACATTCATTTCATTTCTCTCCATATATTGTCACAAGCAATGATTCGCCCTTCTTTCCGACTCTACCAATACGCAGCTTTGTCTTCTTGGATGCTTTCCTGGAAAGCTACATGTTTCCGTTGTCTTGCGATCTTCGAGTGCGGACGCCCATCTGTATGAAGGCAAATTGAAATTATTTAGAACTTCAAATAGTAAAGTCTAGCTAGAATGAATAAAGAAAAATAAATACTCATTTAGAAGCTCATGTCCAAGAAAAAAATTAAAAACTGACATCACGCTTGATAGAGACATTGGCGCCATTGATGTTGGCTCCAGAAATAGGCATGTTGACATTGGCGGTCCATGCGTCATCCTTCCATTCAACATCAAGGCTCTCGTTGGGTCGAAGGTTAGCAGTGAGGCTGCTGTCATCCCCCAGGCGGCGTTCCCATTCAACACTAATGTCTCCATCGCTGTTGATGGTAGGGGCCACACGGTTGTTACCATCCAGCTGTTGCGAGATGGTTACTTCTTGTCGATCAGCAGAGGCTGTCAACTTTACTTCCGTATCGTCATTGCTGTAGTTCAAAACAACATCGCGGACGTCGTCTTCGAGGTTGAATCGAGGAGTGACAGTAACACGACCTCCATTGGCATCAAGTCCCTTGGTGGCTTCGACTCTTCGTACATTGAAGGATCCTCCGGCACTTGCAACAACATTGAGGGAAAGATCATTGTCAGCGTTCTCAGCATTGATCTCAAGGTCAGCACTGCTCAAGTCTTGAGGATCAAGATCAGCACGAGCACTTAAGCCCCATCCAGAGACATCGGTACTGGCCTTTCCCCAGACCTTGCGCGGGAGGGAGGCGATGTCACTAGTTGGGCGAGCAGAGGCTTCAACGCCATATGAGATATCCATATCTCCAGATTTGGCGGAGTTTTCCCACGAAAGAGTGGGGTCGAGTCCATCAAGCCCATCAAACTTTCCATCACGGACAGAGATCTAAAGTTTTAATCAGGAAAAATGCGACATAAAAGCATTTTTTTTAAAAGTAAGTACACGAATACGATTTTTTTTTTAATGAAAATTCCGAATAAGTTTGAATTAACAGAATACATAGATGACAGCAAGATTGTTTTTATGAAAACTCACTGAAAGTTGGGGCTTTCCTGCGGCGGCAGTGCCGAAGAGGGCAAGAAGGGTAATGGCGGAGAACTTCATGGTGAAATAATTTGGAACAATGCTTTGAGGCGAGTAGAAAAAAAGGAATCTGTTTTGGATTGTCGAAGTTGCGAATTGTGAGGAGGGCCAGGCATCCCAAATACAATTCAATGCATGGATTCAATCGAAATTAGATTCAAAGTTCAAAGAAGATCATTGACTATCCTCGTTAACTAAGATACTGATTACTTGACATCTTTCAATCAGAGCACCGTATTGCGGTGTGGATGTCAATCTTGACACAATCGGCATCAGATTCTTGAGAGAAACAGACCACGTACGTGTTCAGGGATTTTATTCGGGGGCAATCTTTTTAATAGGGATATTTCAATTATTATCATTAGAAAATTATCCTGAATTATACAAAATAAGTGGTGCGAATCCCCCCTAATCAAAGATACCTTTTTGACTTTTGACATTCATCCTTGAATCTACTAGCATAGGAAACCAGCAGCATGCTAGATAAAAGCAGAGTATTGGTCATGATGAAAATACACTCAAATTGGTCTTTGTGCTAGAATCTCTGTACGAAATGATTTTCAACCTTCTGTCCGACGGAGCGGAATGAAAAAAGGAATTGCCCCACTAGATGCCATGGCTTTGGTTTTGCTGTTGCAAGACTCCCACGGCGCGTCTGACGCCAATTGAGACACAAATTCGGATTGGCTGGGTCAAGAGAAGGAGATTGTCGCGAAAAATGAAAAATTACTTCTCGAGTTCACTGATGACTTTGGCTGCAAAAAGAGCTGCTCTGGTCCTTTTGGCGTCGGCATAGAATGCCGGGGATATAGTTTCAACGTTCATGCGCTCACCAGAATTGATTTCAGATTTTTGACCTATCTATCAAATTTTTCAATTTCAGAATGAAAGAGACGAGGCTCTATTTTCCTTGCGAAGCAGAACCTTGTACCGTTCTTCTTTTGTGTCTGAAACTTTGCGAAGGTCTCGCTGTCTCCTCGCTGCTATGAATCCGAAAAGGGAAAACTAATGTTAATACTCTCAATTATCGAAGCGATGCTCCCACAGGCAAACTGAAAGTGAACTGTCAAATTTCAGAATTTTGAGTATATCTATGCTAGAGATGATGGCATTGAGTTTTCTCCTACGCCCTTTGGTATGGTCGAGGAGCATCCTAAATCATTGTTTGCTCCCGATCGGCAATCGAAGCTTGCAAAAATCTTTGAACAGTACCCTTCATTCAAACAGGAAACGAGAAATTTCAGATCAAAGATTACGCCTAAAATTTGTGGGCTCAAGAGTCGATCTCTTCGCGCTCTACGAAAAGCGGTTCCAAAATTTTCTAAGATTATCGCACGATTTCACGCATTTCATCATCGCTACCACTGATTTGTTTTCTTTCATTGCGTCAGTCTTGAATAAATGTATATTCAAATGAGTAGTGTCCTTACATGATTTTTCTTTTTTGGACTCATAGCAGCTCATTACTGAATGATACACATGCGACTTGCGCACGCCAAAAGTCAAAAACAGCTCGGGGGTGCGTGGATAGTACGGAGTAGTTTTCACCTCGTCGGCGTGCGCAAGTTAAAAAGGGCAAACAACTAAAAATAATCTATATATTTCGTTTCTGTTATCTTTAAACTGTTAGGCCGAACCATTTGAAGCTTTATATAATTCTTGAAATTAGTTTACGTTGTCAAAAGGAAGGGGCGAGAAGAACAAGAATGTTGAAAAAGTGGTACCAGATAACCTTGCTACTCCAGTGATTTCCAAAAGACGTGATCTGAACGAGCTTGTTCGGCGTCTCCATTTTCGGACTCCCTGGGCAGTGAACATTTCATCGCTTCTTTGCCCGGGTGGAGCATCAATACATACGTCACAAGTCTGCAGTCAGACGCTTGTTGTCGTCAGTGAACCCCACAGCAACTACCAGAAAACAATCTATCCACAATCGTATTTTTTATCGAGAGCTGAAGAGTTTCCTGTGCTGTTGTTAATAATCATACCGTGGCAACTGATTCTCAACAATCACTGCGTCTAACCATAGCACATATCATCATAGCATAATTTTAAGTGAAGTTGCTACCAGAGGTGATACTTTAATATTCAGTCAAATCCCAGCTGCTTACAATCCCTTGTCCATTTAAAACCTAACAACTGAAACCATCAACATGAGAACGACTTCTACTGCCGCGGCTGTCCTTGTGATGAGTGCGGGTGCTGCTCGAGGATTTTCCAACCTTCCCGCCTTCACTGCAACTTCATTGCGCCAATCCTCAGAATTGCAAATGGGACTTTTCGATGGAGTAAAAGATGCCTTTAGTGCGCCCGCCCTTGAACGGACCACTTTGGACGCGGAACGAGAAACTCCTATTGACCGATGGATGGGATGGAGTGTCGCTAAAGATAGTGAACAACAAGAAGCGAGTGGTGCGTGAGACCTCTATTTGTTTTTTTGTGGTAATTTAAAGGCAGAGCTATGATCTTTTAATCATAATGCAGCTTTCTAACACTTTTCGCTACTTTGATTTCTTTCAGGTTCCCAGGAACCGTCTGACTACATTGATTCTATGGATGAAGCCAATTACGTTGCAGTAATGCTAGAAAAGCCAATGGGCATCGTATTCGAAGAAAACGATGATGACTTTGGTGGAATTTTTGTCCAATCTATCAAAGAGGGAGGAAATGCAGATACCAATGGCGTTGTCATGGAGGGTGATCAACTAGTAGCTGTTGGAACCAAAGCCGTGCACGGACTTTCATTTGATGATGCACTAGGCACCATCGTTGACGCTAAGGAAGATAAAGTCAAACTCGTCTTTTTCCGAGGCAACTCCAATCAACTGTACGGACCTACGGGTGCTAGCAAGGACTGGCTTGCTACGTTTGTAGAAAAGGGAGGAGTGGAAGCCATGACATAAAAAGGAAAAGAGTTTGATATGTACTTTGTAAGAGAACTAGTGCGGCATAAAGCAAGGCCAAACCTAAGATGCAATTTAATGCGTATGATAATTATGAGTAAATCATGGAAGTGAATAATACAGTTTTTAATTCTAATTCTTTAAAACGCTGCTGTCTCATTGCATAAGCGGGATATTTTCAGGTCGATACGCCTTTGGACGCTACTTTCGTGCGCAGTAGTTGTCTTGACACTTTCATTGTTTCAGTGGCTAGGGCATTTTCCTTTCGGTTGGTTGAATGCCTCGTAGTTAAGGGAACAGGCACACACAATGGTTGGTAGTATCAGACCTCTGAACTCGCTCCTTTTCTTTGGATTTCGAAGTGGACCAAAGTGGAGAATCGGTTGTGTCCTTCTTTTTTTGCTTTGCACCAATCTAACATCCATCTTCGGTATGGATGTATCCTGTCGATTCTTGTTTCGCTCAATCTGATGCAGCATGCAGCTTCATTGTGAAATTGCTACGACTAGTAGTATCTCCGATCACCACCATCACTATTTTCCAAGCAGTATAGAGCATACCGTATTGCAAAGAATAAAAAGGCAATACAGCCTGCAAAAATCAACACATCAACCATGTTGCATAAGATACACTTCCACGAATATTTAGGTTTGTTTTGGTCGTTCATTTTAGAATGCTGAAGCGTGTGCCTTCCCGAAGCATGATCGTATTCATAGTAGCAATCACCATCTTCTGATTTGGGAGACTGCTGCTGCAATGGGTCGTCTTGGTGGGAACGGACGTTTCTGCCATGACCAAGAAATGGCATGCTAAGTTTATTTTGAGTGATCGCACTGAGTTTTTCAATTTTCTGTTGCTCTGGTACGAAATAGGAGGATGGAATGCAGGCTGCAAGATACAAATGATGTTCAGTGCTCAGTGTGGAGTATCTTTGATGCTTACAAATATTGTATCGGATTGTAGCTGCCGTCCCAACTTCGAAGCAGAAAAAAAGAAGATGCTGCTGATTTAGATAAAGCAAGTAATGTAGTGTAATAGGACTCTCTCATTCAAGACCAGAACTATCTGTCAAGCGCTCAAGCTGGTCCTCCTCCTCCTCCTCGCGAGATCAGAAGAAGATGATAGTAGTAGAGATGAGAGAGTCAGACGCACAGTAACAAATTAAGCCCAGGTGGACTACGGCAGTTTACCTTGTCTCCTGTCAGGGACGATGATAGGACTCAGGAGTTAGGTCTTACTCTATTAGGTCGTGTGCCTATGCTTACTCTGTATACACACACACACCACTAGTTTGCTCCTACTATTATCATAATATTCAATATTTACCCTTTATGTCTCCACACTAGCTTTTTATGGTAATTCTGCTGTGAACCCTAACCTCTAGACTGACTCATTGGGAATTTTCCTCGGGGCCACTTCATCCTTCATCGATCTTGCGATGATATGAAGAATGAAGGACAGCGTGTGTGGGTGCTTTGTGGGTACTCGAGTACGCTACCTGGTACCAAACCAAGCACAGCACAAAGTGATCAAAACGCTCTGGACAGACTTTTGCCTTCACTGGACACTGGAGCACAGCTGAGATAGGGAGGCGAACATTTTTCAAAATTGAGATAATGATCCATAAACGCATCGTTGCCACTGCTTTTTGTTTCTTCCCTCGCAACTCACTTTCTTTGCAATCGTCCAGTATTGCTGCTGTCAACGCCTCCATCACATACAGATCCATGTCTTCCCAAGTTACACAAGATGACGCATATTACCGTAAGGATGGAGTTCGTATCACCCATGATCCCTACGCTCCTGGTATGGCTGAAAAATACGGTCTTCCTGGTATGACAGATCCGGAAGGTTTTGATCCATATGCGGACACTGTCGGCGCTGGCATTTATGGAGGTTCTGTCAAACGCGACGAATCCACAGGAGAAGTCATTATTGGGCAACAGTACCAAAATCACAATCATGTACCCGGTCCTGTCTATGACGGAACAGGTTACTCCATGATGGCCAAGGCAATTCATTCCGGACCGGAAACGGTCAAAAAGATTTTAAATGATTTTCCAGCCTTGAAGGAAGAAGTCTCTACGGGAGGAGCCCGTCCACTACACGTGTGTGGTATGTCAAACAAAGGCCAGCTATCTACACAAATTCTGATTGATGCTGGAGCTGACATTTATGCACAAGATACGTACGGATATACTCCGTTGCATCGCATGGCCAGCAACAATTTGGCCGTGGGAGGAGAGGCACTCGTCAGGGCTGGCCACGATCCTAACGTGCCCATCGAGGGAGCTGACAGTACCCCCATTGACATCGCCAAGAGGTCGAGAGCACTTCAATTCCTCATGAAAATGCAAGAGCTGGGTCACTACGACTAAATAACATAAATTTACCTTGTCATCACAGATAAGACTTCGAAACTACTCGAGTAATTAACAACAACAATTATTTCAATTCGTTCACTGAGCGAAACGAATGTTTTTATAGCATCGTCTTTAAATACGGCAGATTTGAGATCCAATGAGCCAGAGGCCACACAATCAAATGACTCAAAATGTTCACTACGACCCAACCGATGATTCCATAGTATTCACCTCCACCCTGTCCGGTTCTAGTGGACGGATCATCTGCATCGTATTCTGGAAAGAATATCTGATTGTCGCTGCTGGCGAGGGCATTGTACAGGTAGATGTACCCAATTTCAACAAGCAGAACCACCAGGACGTGAATGAGATACACCGTGTAGGCAGCCTTGGCTAAATATCGTGTCAGATTCGTTTCCGTGTTTGCAAACTCCTGAAAGAATTGCACAACTGCCATTCCCATGTCGACACAAAACATGCCCGCTACTACAAAGAAAGGAACACCAAAGGGTGACAAGTACGGAACTCCAATGCCTTGGAATTGAGTTGGACTGGTGTCGTCGTCCCACCACTGAAATAGTTCTACCAAGATAATGAGCGACGCTCCTTCCAGAAGCAGTACTATCCTTGATATCCATGTCTTGCGCGGTGTTTTGTCCAACCAATTATTTCTCTTGGCCAAGATGCCCATGACGAACATGAAAATGTCACACACAACAGATCCAAAACCCAAAGGGATCGTGGCAACCATTGGTGTTCCGACAAAGGATGCGACGACGAGCCACTGTAGCAGCCCACAAATGAGAGTTCCACCAACCAACCTTGATATTGTTGACGGAAACGGAATTTGAGCGACTGCTACCGGCATTGCGGTTGTACTTTTGGTCGTAGTTGGAGTGGTTTCATCCAAGTTGTTGGTTGCGTCAGCATGTTCAGGCGTAGCATTTTTATAGATATTCTCATCACCGCGATCGTTGGTATCCTTTGTATCATTATTACGGACCATGGCTTCGTAAAAGGTAGAATACATCCAACACAAAAGCAAAAGCCACACAAGGAACCAAACATGACCGGGTGCCAAAATAAAAAAGATTTCGTCGTAATTATCGCGTACAACTTGTTGGAGTACCATGCATGCAGGACAAATGGTAACCCATGTTAAACACCCTGGAATGAGAAGTCGATGTCGCTTGTTTTTTAGAAATTTATCGGGACCAATCTTGTCATAACTGCTGGGTACGAACAACGCACTGAGAAAGAAGAAGAGTGGCATAAAGTAGGCCTGATTGAGCGTAGCAAAGGCTCGTAGAAAAGATTGGCAGTAGGGGTTGCCATCCATCGCTACAACCAGATACCAACTTGTTGTTCGGCACCCACCAAAGGCACACGTTGTGTGATGCGATACAACTAATGCCGTGAGGAATATTTTTGTATTGTCCAAAAAAGCCATTCGTTTCTTGTTCTTGTTGGCATTCGATTTGACATTGCTACTGTCTTTCATGTTTAGTATATCCTCCGCTACTACTTCACTCGTTGCATTGGTCTCGGTTTCTTCGCTCGGGGCAGCTTGTTCTTCACTTTTTAACAGTACAGAGACTGTACCTGCCGGAGATTCTTCGGGTGCTTCTTCTCCTTTCTCTGTTCTTTCTTTTCCCTCATTCTCTTTGTTTTCTTCTTCTGGTTGCATTTCTCCGTCTGATTTTGCAGTGCCGCACAAGGATGGCTGGAATATATAGTGATAACCAATAAGAAAGACAATCATTACGATTGTAACAACTTCACTCCATCGACCGCCTACGGTATACACTATCATCAAGTTGACTCCACAAAAGACAGTATACATTCCAATCCAAAAGAGCATCACATTGCGCACAGAACTCTGATGGAGGACTGAATCAAAGAATGTGCAAATGTACCCAGATAACGACATAGTATGTGGCTGTTGCTGCTGTTCGAGCCTCGATAGACTGCTTTCTGGCTTTGCCATGTTTTGAAAAATACCACTAGAGTTTACTATTAAAAAATTAATGGAACCGTACCAGCAATGAATAACATGTTTTGTAGAGTAGTATGGTACTCTACTACCACTCGTGGTACCGTACTACTGGTATGGTAGTACTTAACGTAGCTAAAAGTAGACATGATGCGCGTTAAGGAGAAAAACCAAAGGTGTTTGTCATTTTTGGGGGGGGATTGAGGAACTTCGCGGGTCTGCGCAAACCGGACTGGACTGAAATACCGGCTTTCCTACCAGGTACTTCGTACTCATCGCCGGCACAGCTTTCTACGTACAAGCCCTAATCAACACTACGGGCATGCAATTTATTAATACTAGCCCTAAAATGTGGATAGTGGGGGAGGGGGCTGTCTGCCGATAGTTATAGACCATAAAAGCTGCTACTCCTACCTACTACTAGAGTAGTGATGCGCTATTTGCAACAGATTCATAGGTTGCGGCTCCGCTGCTACAACACCTAATCTACTATGCACAGTACCAAAGCAAATAGTATGCTACAATAAAGTAAGTACTACTAGACTAGTAGTGCCGTGTGCAATATTCGAGTGGTTCGAGTAGAAGCATTTAGTACGGAGTATAGTAGCTCCTATGTACTAGGAAGAGTAGGGATATCGTCTCAACGTCTCAACATATTCAAGAGCCAAATGCCACTTAGACGACCCCCAACACAACATGATGAGAGCTCATTTCTACGGTAGCAAAATCAAACAAAGTGTCAAATGACTGAGATTACATCAATTCCAACATTTCTCTCCCCCAGGCGTTAACGAAGCCACTATCGCTGCACTCGTCCTCACAACGTACCCACAGACTGCGCAAACAACTGCGGACCTTTTCATGGAGCGTAATAACACTGGAGCTACTAGCTACTAGTCATTGGTGAATTTTTTCGCATGCGTCTTCTAGACTATAGTTACGGGATATGTTCCTACTGGCTGGAAAACCCTATCAAATAGGCTTACGAAGGGCAACGGATTCACAGCGCATTTCTTGGTAGCAACATAGCAACTACCATTGCCGGATCTAACAAGAGCTGCAAGGATAGCAGTGGCAAAAAGAATGTAAACTTCATGGAAAGCTTAACTGGTTGGACTGCGAGAGACAACTATTGCCGTCAATTCGAGCGCAAGCTTTCGCGGTATGAATGCAAAATGCCACACTGCGAGGTAGGATAAATCCGTCAACTGTGAACGAGTACAAATTCCGCTAGAAATCTTAATGAAGGGTTGTCATTTCATTTTCACTTCTCCTTTCTTAGATCCCAGCTACCAAGTCCAAATGTTATCGTTTGCTTGTTGACTGCCTAGAACGAAAGGAAAAAGCAATTCATCACGTCACAGTTGGATTCCAGCCCAAAACGAAGATCATAGACCCATGCCGCAAATTGCGTGCATGCCCTTTTTCACTTGGGAGCATAAAAGGAGTGCCCAGCAGGTAATGAAGGTGCACCAAAGAAGATCCGATGATAAAATACGCTCGCATAATTCCCCTTGTTGTAGTCGTAATACGTAAGCATGCTTGAGCATGCTTTAAAAAGAGATATGGCGCTTCCATTTAAATACTGTACTGTGGTATAATCTGCATTCTGCGACAGTGCCTTCTGTTCTCTGTTCCATTCTGCTGAGTGCCTGGTATTATCCATCCTGACTGACCTGCCCTACATGTCTTCATAGTATCATGGATATACAACCTAGTTACATCACCACCACATCCAGGATATCCTTGATTTTTTCACCTTGATTTCCACAAGGACCGGGGATGCACGAAATGAACTTTGCACCACGAAAGCAAGTATCTTTTGGAAAGAAATTGATGGCGGGTTCGCTCAAACACTGAGTCTTGTGAGGGTAGACAGTTTCATAAAAGCCAGAGTCATCACAATAGGTGTCTTTGGCAGATGTGCCATCGAAACTGACACATTTGGATCCAGGACCCGGCTGACAGGCAATGGTAACGCGTTTTCGTGGTAGTCCACTACACGAATCTCTGTCCGAATCAAAGTCGACTTCCAAAACGGCACACATCACTTGAGATGACTCTTCTACCAATGCTTTGGATCTCAATGTAGTTGCTTGCGATTCGGATGTGCTCTGGGACAATTCTACGGAGCTAGTGTGATCGAGAATCGTGTCCAGCGTTTCCTCTCGTTGATGGTCAATCAACGAATCTTGGATCGAGCTGGATCTTACAGATTCAGCAGCCAATATTATCAACGCTAGTATAGGAAACACGATCACCATCATACAACTTCTTTTGATGAAGAGCGAATTGAGTTGATGGTTGGGATACAGGTTTATTGTGTTGTTGGAAAAGAGTTGAGAGATAGTGTGTGATGCAAGTTGCAAGTACTGGTAAACGTGAATTTGTGTGACAGTAGTGTGACTGACAAAAAATAAATAATATATGAATGAGAATGCCTGTCAATTTTTTCACGCTGGAATTTTTTATGTCGACGGGAACTACTGTGCGCCCAGGAAAGTGAGGATTACCTGTCAATCTGCCAGTACTTTGCAGTCCCATCACGACTAAAAATATTTTTTATTATTAATTTTTGTTCGTTTGGATCCAGCAAAAATCCTGTGGCGTGATGAGATGCGACATGACTACTCCGGAATATTTTGCCGAAGCTCTTTTTCACCCTTCTGCATCATCGCTAGTACCCGAGTATTTTTGAGTATTTATTCTTTCTATCCTCTTCCGTCCTCCAAAAGGTTTATTATTATTTTTTATGAGCAAGTAATTGAAAATAGACAACCATGGCACATCTTTTATCTAGCAGTTTTAAGACTCTGCTTCGCAAGGTGAGCCCAGTGCACCAGTGGTAACTTCTGCATCTTCTTGTTGTCGGCAGCCACGGTTGGATTTTTTTTTCGTATTCGGTGGCTCGCTTCCAACTTAGTCCACTTCGGGTGCGCTTTCTTTTTCTTGGCTCTTGTGATTTATTGAAACCACAACTAACATCACATGCACTTATTTGCATTCTTCCTTTCTGAATCACATATGATTATTTTTATTGCCTGTATCTGGAAACCTTTGATTGTATAATCCACCAACAAACGTGTCAACTGTTTTCAACATCAAAATTACTAATTAAAAAAAAATCCTAGACACCCACTGCGTACTTTGGAACCACTGCCACTCGTTCCGTAACAACCCTCCAAGAAACCCTTGAGGCTCAAGTCCCCGAAAAGCAAAAGTCCTTGGGAGCCCTCAAGAAGGAACACGGAAGCCATGTGTAAGTTTGATTTGTATTGTTGTCCCGACTTGTATATAAAGTGTTTTTACGCTGGTTTGTCTATTTTTTTTTAAATACCTTTCTCTGCTGGGAGAATTCAATGCAGACGGACGGAATTTCGATTTGGTTTTCTCTGAATCCATCTCACTGCTGCTCTGGATCTCATTCGTTTTACAAATTCCCTTCAATTCTTTGGCATTTTTGTTCGGCACCATTCTAACGGAAATATTAAATTATTAATGGTGTAGTATTGGCGAGGTGACTATTGATCAGTGTATTGGTGGCGCCCGTGGCGTCAAGTGCATGCTTTGGGAAACTTCCAACTTGGATCCCGAAGAAGGTATCCGCTTCCGTGGATTGACCATTCCTGAATGCCAGGCCGTCCTTCCCACTTACTCTGGAAAGCAGGGGGACGGAGAACCCCTCATTGAATCCCTAATTTGGTTGCTTCTAACCAGTGAGGTTCCTACCAAGGAACAAGTCGACACCTTGACGGCTGAGCTACACTCTCGTGCGCAACTGCCTTCCCATGTCGTTCCTCTTTTGAACTCTTTGCCCAAGGATATGCACCCTATGACACAGTTTTCTATTGGATTGACTGCCTGCCAAACCCAGAGTAAATTCGCCAAAGCCTATCAAGACGGTGTTCCCAAGACCGACTACCACAAATACGCTTTGGAAGATATTTTGACCGTCTTTGCTGTGCTTCCAGAAATTGCCGCTACTATTTACCGTAATGTCTATTTCGATGGCGTTGTCAACAAGGATACATCTTTGGATTATTCTGGCAACTTTTGCCGCATGTTGGGATACAACGATCACTCTTTCGACGAATTGATGCGTCTGTACTTGTGCATCCACACAGATCACGAGGGGGGAAATGCCAGTGCTCATGCCACTCATCTGGTCGGATCTACCCTCAGTGATCCCTATTTGAGCTACTCTGCTGGATTGAACGCTTTGTCTGGACCTCTTCATGGATTGGCCAACCAAGAAGTCCTCCGATGGATCCAGGACTTGAAGGCCAAGTTTGATGCCGAAGGCAAAGAAATCAATGGCGATACTATTACTGAGTTTGCGTGGGACACTTTGAATGCGAAAAAGGTCATCCCAGGATACGGACACGCCGTCTTGAGAAAAACGGATCCTCGATACACTTGCCAACGTGAATTTGCCTTGAAGCACATGCCCGATGATGAATTGTTCAAAGTCGTGGACACTATCTACCAAGTCATGCCCGATATTTTGAAGGAGCACGGAAAGGTGCAGAACCCTTACCCCAACGTCGATAGTCACTCTGGAGTCTTGCTATGGCATTACGGATTTACTCAATTTCAGTACTACACTGTCTTGTTTGGTGTCAGCCGTGCTGTGGGAGGTTTGTGCCAGCTTTACTGGGACCGTGCCTTGGGCTTGCCTTTGGAGCGCCCCAAGTCGGTGACTCCCGAATGGCTTGCTGCTCAAGTGGCCAACAAATAAGCTCGACAACATGGGTTTTTGGCCCAATAGTAAAGTATTTGTTGCACTTGAGGAAAATAATGGCCGTTCCAGGATGATAAAAAGAATAGGAAATCTCATTGCGCATCTTGAGGCGACAATATAACCATAAAAAATTGTGATTTTTTGTAAACTTCCCCCTATTCAACAAGATGGTAGTGCAAGCAACGTCGATTTGATTGCAATTTGAACTGATCTTTGAAATATTTTCTTAATAGCAGTTCCAGGCATATGTGTCGAAGTGGTAGTTCTAGCATGCGAAAAATATTACTAGACTAGTACTTTCTTGTCGAATAACTCCCAGCAACTAGACTACCACTAGTCTACTACTCAGTACTAGCTAAAGAGCTATTAGAGTCGGTACCACAGTTTCCATTTTTTTTCTTTTCTCACGATCAGTCAAGGGTCGACAATACACGGGACTGAGATGAACAGTACAGTAGCTGATTTTCCTCCAATACTACGGCAAAAGCCGTTGAGCAACGACTCACTTAAGCGAGGTGAAATAATATTAAGAAATTTGTTCCGGCATTTGCGATGGCCAAATCGAACAAGCGATGCCATGGATTTTTCTGCGGTCTTGAGCGAGAGATGTTATCGTTTTTGGTAGCTAACATATGAAGCTGCACTGAATATACACTTCTTGAAAATTCAGGAAGAACAGAATACAAAATAAATAGATGGTTGGACTAACATCAATCGTATTCTTGGCATCTGTTGCAGGAGCGGCCTCAGAACCTCTTCGGCGGAGGGAGCAGGAGGATGCATACCAGCTCCTTCCGTATCCTGACACCAACAATACTATTGTGAATGGAGAGGCTGCTGGTGGCAACGAGTTTCCTTTCTATGCTTTGTTCGAAGGGAACACACTGTGCGGAGGAGCACTAATTGCCCCAAATGTTGTGGTGACAGCTGCCCATTGTATCGAGGGAGGAGCCCCCTTATCTGTTCGCGTTGGTGGTACTACAAGGCAAAATGGAAACCAGGCATCTGTAACCGATGCCATCATTCATCCTGAATACCGTGCGAGTGTACTGGAAAATGATGTTGCCGTTCTAGTTCTTGGCAGTTCCTTGTCAAATACACTTGCAACATTCAATACCAACCCTAATTTGCCTACCGTAAACACTGATCTAGTTTCCATGGGATTCGGACGAACTAGAGCAAACCAAGGAGGGGGGTCAGATTCTCTCTTGAAACTTGATATGGAATACGTACCAGACAATGCATGCGTAAATCGCTACAGTGAGCATGATTCCGGATTCAACTTGTGTGTGGATAACAATGATGGCGGCATCTGCTTTGGCGACTCAGGTGGTCCAATTGTAGATACCAGTGGTGTAGTTTATGGTGTTGCTTCTTTTATCATTCAATCTTGTGATTCCAATTTTCCTGACTTCTATACAAGAGGTAGTTCCTACTCTGGTTGGGTACAACGCCAAGTCTGCGAACAGTCCGAAAATCCACCTGCTGATATTGACTGTACGAATATTGAAGGTCCCGATAGTCCTGATGACGATGACTCGGGTGGCTTTTTGATCGATCTTTTAATAGGTCTTTTAGACTTTATTACGGGTCTCTTTGATATCTTTTTTGGTTAATAATCAAAAGGAATGTAATTAAAGCAGAATAACAATTCTCACGGTAAATTCAGTTTGATTGCCAATTGCCATCACCGCCGCAACCATGAACAATAGATAGTCTAAACTCAAAGTAAAGTACATTGAAAAAATAACAAATAGCTTGCAACCAATAACTGTTGCGTTTGGTATGCGTAACGAAGGAAGGATTGCCACTATGATTGCAGCTGGAGGAAGCTTGATACAGTGTTTTGGATTTTATTAACAAGCGTTGAGCTGCGGCAGACCTACCTAGCCACTCTTCCTCTACCAGGTACGAAGCAGTTTCGACTATCGTCGAGCCAGCCAAGAAAAACCAAGAGAAAAAAGTGACAAGACGATACTCGACTTGCTCGACATCTAATAACCTTGAAAGGGTTATTAATGTTAAATGATCAGCCGTTCCAAAGAGTCAGCATTATAAGTATTGATCATCGCTCAAATAGAGTACTTAGATAATCGTTACATGAAGTTGCCGCCACAAAACCAGAATAAGGTTGAATTACTATTAGTTGTCGGACACCACCAAAAGAAACACAAAACAATTATCATGATGGATTTTACTTCCCTTTTCTTTACGGCCCTGCTTGCCTCTGTGGCGGTAAATGCTCAGCGCACACACGTCAAACCGACAGATGCCCCAACAGCTGCGGAAACGGTCCCTTTCGGCCGATCTGACATGGACCCCTACGCTGCGACTGAGGTACCCGATGAAGAGGAAGAGAACTTTATCGTCGGTGGGACCTCTGTTGTTGCTGGGGAACTTCCTTTCTACGGCCACTTTACGGGAGCTACCATGTGTGGGGGAGCTCTAGTTCATGAAGATATTTTTGTAACAGCCGCCCATTGTCTTGAAGATGGTTTCCCAGCCACTATTACCGTTGGAGCTGTCAATAGTGCCGACGGAAGTGGCCAGACGGTACCAGTCTGTGCTGGTCTTATCCACCCAAATAACAATATGAAAGCCATGGAGAATGATGTCGCTATTTTGAAGCTCTGTGATCCCGTCTTTGTTAACTCATATGCTGAGTACAACTCCGACCCTAACTTTCCATCTGCCACCGGAGAGGATTTGTGGATTGTTGGATTCGGACGAACTAACCCTGCTGGTACCCTCTCGACTACCCTGAACAAAGCCAAGGTGGACTATCTCAATGATGCTACATGTGAGGCTCGCTACTCGCGATACAAGCCAGAACAGACCATTTGCGCAGACGGCCCATCGACTGGTATTTGCTACGGAGACTCCGGTGGTCCTCTCTTGGACAGCAGTAACAAGGTTGTGGGATTTGCTTCCTTTATCATTGATACATGCGCCTCTAGTTACCCTGATTTTTTCACTCGTATCAGCAGTTACGCTGGCTGGTTGGACGAACAAGTGTGTACTCAAGCACTGAAGCCACCCGTGGGTTGCTCTGCTACTGCTCAAGGTAGTGGAAGTGGTGGCGAAGCTGGTGGAGCAGCTGGAGATGGCGACGAGGATGAAGAAGAGAATCCACTCACTACAATTCTGGACTTTCTTTTAGATCTCTTTAGTTCTTTCGCAGATGCCATGCGAGGATTCGCACCGTAATCAAGAAATAAATGAGCGAACGACAGACAAATAATTACATCGCACAATCCTACACAGTACTAAGTATTGGGCGCTACATTATCTCGTTACCTGAAAGAACAGGAGGTTCATTGATTGGCTCGTACTGTGTACCATTGAATGTGCTTCGTCAAAGCATTGAATTCAGGCGCGATCGTTTGGGAAGCTGCGCTGGCAACAGGAAGGGCGGCTAGCTTTGCATTCTCCATCTTTAGTTGCGTGCACTTAAACAAAAATGAAACACATGAATGACATAGAAGACTGTAGTAATCTTGATCTAGTTGTTAACTCCAATATGGAGTAGATAACATATTTTAAAGAGAATGAAAAAAGAATTGAATAATTCGCCAGCTGCCGTAACAGATATTTTTTTTCCCAAGAACACATTTAATTTTGACACGATATGTTGTAGTGGTGGTTATTGTTTTCGCGGTATTGCAGTATTGCATCAACTTTAATTCGATGGAACGTCATAAAATATCTGGTCAGTTGACTGGCTGTTTACATAAGGTATGGAGTCTGTAGAAGATTCAGAGCTCAAACCGAAAAAACTGCTACCCAAAAATAATCGGAATCGCATGTAGTCACACGTACCAAAAGCCATTCATTGATCAGGAGTGGTGAGATGAGATATGAGTATAATCAGATGACTGGCCGGTGTGGAAATCCATCCATTGTTTCAAATAGCTTTGTGGCCATCTTGCTAATGATGTTAGCTGAATCAATACCATGGTACAATGAAAGGGCTGAGGGCAGCATACAGGCGTTGCCATGAATTATCGAAATCTCCTCCCTTCAACAGTAATGAATCCTTCATTCAAATTCCAAGTGGTTGAGAATTTCATACCACATGCCCTGATTTACAGCCTCGTCTACACTACTGCGTACTTAGCTACCTAGTACTACTAGACTACTAGAGTACTAGCAACTAAAAGAGTGCCTAATAGAAGCTGCTTGCGCGGCTTGTTTGCATGCTGCAGAACAAAATTTTGCACACTCTAGGTTCCTTTGCCGCCACCTTTCAGGACCTGATTTGCTGGAAGGTGAGGGAAATAAGATAATTTGCATGGAATCTTGAAGATTTGTCTTGTCGTGCAAAGAAAGTTAGTTGAATTTAGGCGTTAGCCAATGATTCATCTTTTTTTAGTTTTCCCTCGTTTTCCCTTTCAATGATAGCTAAGAATGGCTCTTCCACAAATTTACGTGCACGAATGAACCAATTAAAAAAATTGAAACAAAGGGCATGCGAGCATGTGTCTTAAGTATTTACATATTTCACCCTCGGACAATTACAAGATCCACAAAAAAGTATCACAACTTGTCACATCATATCAAAGACGATTCTTAACAAACCATGGGAATCTCGAAGCGTATCTGGCAATGGTTTGTAATATTGTCATTGTCTCTGAATGTCGTTGCAAACGCACAGTTGTTAGCGGGCATCTTGGATCCATCTTTGGCAGCAGCCTTTGTTACTAGTAGCACCACAAATAATAATAATGAAGATTCCGTCGATCGTTCGTCCAGCAATTTGCGGGGCCAAAAGCAGGCTTCCACTGCAGAAGATTCAGAGAAAACTCGGCAGAACACGTGCGATGCCAAAGGATATTCCCAGTCCCAGTGGCAAGGCAGAGATAGTCCCGAACGGCTTCTACTGCGAGAAGGAGTGATTGATAAGCTACCGGATTCCAAGTGCGGGAATTCTGGTCGCAAAAATGTGATTTTAGCCATTGGTGATGGTATGGGCTACGAAATGGTCCGGGCAGGATCCATCGCCAGGCAAGTTCTGGATGAACTTGCCACTTTGGGGTGCAATACCACAGTGGGATGCCCATCCAACCAGGCTGCTAAGACTGCCTTCAAAGGCCGCAGACTCACAGATTACTACACGGAAGGAAGCGGCAGTGGCTTGTCATTCCAGAATCTGAATGGATTTGCGGTCGTTACGACGTCCGCTGTTCATATTGGAGACAGCTTGGACGGAAATCATCAGGCTCCTGGCCGTAGCATGTTGGGAAGTGTGGACCGCCATGGAACAGGAATGTCACCCTTGATAGAGAACGAGTGTGGTCTCCCTATCGACTTTAACCCCAATGATATTTCAGAGGGTGGAAATATGGTACTCTGGAACGATACATTAGGAGGAACTTATCCTTGGCACGAAGGCTATAATGTCGATTCATGGGTAACGATCCCACCCGTCACAACAATTCCACCTGAAACAAAGGAACCAACAGGTGTACAGAACTCGACATCGAATGGCAATGTGACTGTCGAACTCAAACCTGACGACAGTGCGGGCGTTACTATTGAGATCATTAGCATTAGTCGGAGTTCAGAAAATAAAGCAGCTAATGAATCAATAGAGGAGTTGCAACATTTTGACAATTATCGCGTGGTTAGCAATAGTAACGCAACATCCGGCCCTCAAGAAAATACGACTACAAGTCCAAACAGCTCTTTTACAGAACAGACAGCCACAGAACAGACTACAGTTGTCTCTACGAAAGCTCCAACAAGGTCGCCGACTATTTCGCCAACAGTATCACCCACATCAGCAGCACCGACTCAAGATCCTTCTACAAAGCCGACGACAGCACCATCGGCGAGTCCCACTCGTAAACCTACTCCGTTCGATCCGTTATTCATCATGCAACATGCCGTGGACAGTGCCGCTTCCGCAACATGTCTTGCAACTGGACAGAAGGTGGCCAACAGAATGGTATCCGTCAATCTGTACGAAGAGGAAGCCAAGTCGATTTTGGAGGAAGCCATGACATGTGGTATGGCAGGTGGTGCCGTGACATCTGTGCCTATGCTTCATGCTACACCCGCTGCTTTTCTTTCGCATTCAAACGACCGAGAAAAAATGGAAGAATTGCGTCGCGGCTTTTGGCAGGTCAAACCCACACTGGCCATTGGTACCTGCAGTAGCGAGGCTGGTCCTTCCAACAGCGATATCGAACGGATGGAGAAACATCCAAGCTGGAATGTCTTTAAAACAGGAGAAAAAGTAACATCTGAGGTACGCCGAATTGCAAACGCAAGTACCTGCTTTTGCCCTCTGAATCATCCTGACTGTGTCTAAAACGTTGTGCGCAACCTATTTCCTTGCTGTGTTCTGTAGAATTTTTTTGATGGAATCGAAAGTCTCCACCCAGATCGCGACCATGTTGTCGCTTGTCTTGGAGACAAACACACTCTACCGTATCGTGGTGTCGATAGTAGCTACACTTCTCGATGGTGCGGCCGTGGTGATGTTCAGAAACTAGAGGGGAAGCCAATCGGAGTGAAGCCTAACAATAACTTGTGCAACATTAACCGGCCCGAGGAAGTCGATCAGATCCCTCACATTGCCACTAGTGTCGAAGCTGCCCTCGGGTTTTTAAGTAAGAGTGATGAAGGAATGTTCCTTATATACGAACAGGGTGATGTAAGTCTATCTTGGTTAATTCTTCCGATGCGCTACAATTTTGTTTCGGATATTCCATTGCTGAAATTGGTTTCTTTCGATTTCTTGCAAATAGATTGATGTGGCCGCTCATGCCAACCACATGGATGACTTGCTGGGAGCGATTCTGGATTTTGACGAGTCGGTTGGGAAAATCATAGATTTCATTGAGGACAACGGCGGATGGGATAAGCACGCTCTTTATGTCACTGCTGATCACGATCACTATCTCTCTCTTTTGCCAAATTTCCCCGAGGTGCTGGCAAACCTTCTCATCACTGGAGAATCTCATAAAATTACTCCCGAATCTTTCTCCAACCAAAACCCGTGGAGTCTTGCCATTGACGCCAACAGACACCAACGAATTTCTCCCGAAGAAACAATAATCGATCATCTTAGGGACTTTTCGACCTGGTCGGAAGAAGATATTGGAAATGTTGGTCACTTTTGGGGACCAGAAGATAGTGGCGGCAACGGTTGGGCATCGCATTCTGCTCGTCCAGTTCCCATTTACTTTCAAGGCGACGGTGGCTGTCTGGATCTTTTGACAGGGAAAGGTTACACAGTGCTTGGCAAGCATGTTCGCGGTAGCGAGGGTAAGAACGACCAAACCCACGTGCACGCATGTATGACCAAAGCACTGTTCGGATACTAAGGCAGATCAGGCAAGCGAGAGAGAAATACGAGAGAATCTAGTTGTTTTTTATTGCTCCCCTTGGTTGTGTGCGTGTGTTACACGGCAGCGTAAAATTATTGCCTTCAGTATCTGAGGTCGCGCTTCCATGGTACGTATTGGAAAAGGTTTTTTTTTCTGGTTGGGGCCATTCAGTGAACGAGTTGACAGTGATCAATGCACCGACTCGACTGGTGATGTGGCTGATCATGTTCATAGTAAAAACTAATATACTTTCGAATGTAAAAGTAGAATATGTTTGGTTAATCGAGGGACAACATCCAAGTATAGATATCCTCCATTTTTGAAGCCGTAATACCAACACTGTGTCCACGAACATCTCCTGTAAATCCTTCCTGGTCTTGATCGTACCGCGTATACCGTACCAGTCCTGAGTCAGTGACACTCCGTAATGATTTCACCAGTTGATCGCTGTACCGGACTGGAAATATAACATCATCGGCCGAATGAAAAACCCAAAACGGAATATTGGATAGTCGTTGGAGGGCTAAATCTGGTAGGATCCCACTATACCCGTACGCACAAATAATGACGCCTGTGAAGCGCCTTGTTGTGGCAAGTTCTACAGCTACCGTAGCTCCATCACTAAAGCCAAACAAAAAGATGTGATCGGGATCAATATTGGATGGACAACCTGCCTTGATTCCTTCATCACTGGTGACCCAATCAATAAAGTTCAAAAGTTTGGACCGTGGTTCGTCGTAAAAGGACGTCCGTCCCTGCGAATAGGGTACCACAATAGCAAAATGATCCACCAGTGTTTGTGGTGCTCTGTTGGTAGCAATCAAACTCGGAATCAAACCACCATGTTCCCCTTGTGGATTGGCAAGATTCCAAACATTTTCTATATTCTTACCAGCACCGTGTAAAACAACAAGGAGTGGTATCTTCTGGGTGGAAACAGAAGTGGTTGTTGTTGCTGCTCCTGCTGCTGCTACTGCCGCCGCTTCTGTTAATCTTGGATCTACATAGCTCAATGCAGAATACGTATTTGGGTCCTTTACTGCAATCAAAAAATCTCTCATTGGCGTTGTTGCTGTTGCTGTTGCCGCCGTGGATTTTTCTGGTAGAACAGAAACTGTCGAGCAGCAACCAAGAACGATATTGGTACCAAAATTGCGTCGATTCAATAATAATGTTGCTTGAGATAGATTTTTATGATTTTGTTGCTGCTGTTGTTGGTGTTCGTCATGAGCAGCAGTGGTTGGGTTGGTGTAGGTATAATCTGTAGCATCTGTCCTCGTTCGGAGCTCACAACACAGGAATAACAGTTTTCGTGCTAGAATGGCAGAAGTAGTAGTAGCTGTAGCTGTAGCAGTAGAATAACGATGCAAAGGAACATTCGTGTAACCATTGCCGTAACAAACCACAACGGAGAAGAATATCGAAATTATTCTAGAAACATGAAAGCGAGGTGCTTTCGTAGTAGCCTTATCGCGCATTGCATTATTATTATTATTATTCAGTGATCTTTCAACGGGTCAGACTGCCCATGCCCAGGGCCCGAAAATGAGAAGTATATCCTGATCTTCCAGTGAAGATTCAGTTTACATAGCCTTGCTTGTATTTTGTTGACGTGGTTTAATCATCAATTTGTTGAAAAATATAATAATATTATTGTAATGGAAGCAAAAACTACAAGTACAGCAATGGACGAGTGCTGCTACTACTAGTAGCTAGACTACTACGCACTGGTAGACCTACTACATCATAGAGTTGACTACTAGTCTAGTAGTAGCTACTAGCTAGTAGTAGCTACTCCGAGTAGCTACTAGTAGTAGCTACAGTAGATTAAAAAGGCTTGGATTTTTATAGAAAGCACAATAGGGGAAAGGTTAAGTGCATTCGTCACTTAAACTTTCGAGGTGGGTCTACCAGGTACCGCACATCAAAACCATACATCTATTCCATCATCAGCAGCTCGTCTACGGGGCCAGTGAAAAAGGTGTACTTGGGTGTACTTTTTTGGTGTACCAGTGAAAAAGGTGTACTAATTCTAACCCTAAACGGTGAAAAAGGTGTACTTTTTTTCTTTAACCAAAATAAAATGCTTTTACCAAAATAAAATGCTTTTACCAAAATAAAATGCTTTTACCAAAGTAATAGTTTGACACTTGTTGAATCTTTTACCTATGTAACATCTTGCTTGGCTTGCAAGGTCTTGCAAGAAAAGAGCAAGATT
>Ga0210036_1000785_pt1 | contig 37003 bp, 15 predicted proteins | sample CryGeymeta201515_FD_185469 | JGI IMG/M metagenome (GOLD analysis project Ga0210036, IMG submission 185469) | Groundwater microbial communities from Crystal Geyser aquifers in Utah, USA - Crystal Geyser metaG 2015-15 (SPAdes) (version 2) | ecosystem: Environmental > Aquatic > Deep subsurface >...
TCTTACTCTATTAGGTCGTGTGCCTATGCTTGCTCTGTATACACACACACACCACTAGTTTGCTCCTACTATTATCATAATATTTATCTATGAATATCTAATAGTCTCCACACTAGCTTTTTACGTTACTTCAAAAATAATTGCATCAAATAAATATTATTATTACGGAGTATTCATTAAAATTCTACAATAGATTGTTTTCTCATCAAGCTAGACTCTACTTGTCCCAAGATAATAGGTCTAAGAGTTGGAAGTCCAAATAAATAACAATGGACAGCGATGAACAAATCTGCCAAGCCTGCAAATGTTATCGCAATGCCGTCCTACAATTCTGTAAACGCTACACTTCCATCCAAAACAAAGCAGCAGCATTGCCCAAGGACATTGAATTTATCCTCCACCATACATCTCACGTGATCCGACAGTTGACACAAAAACGACGCTCTCTTCAAGCGGGTCTCGAACATTTGCAAACAAAGCTCTGGTCCCAAATTCTGACGAATTTCTTTGGTACTACTAGTACAGCGAGTGCTTCCATCGATACTCTTTTCACCGAACAACAGGCAGCTCTGCTCCAGCACTTTCTGGCCCAAATATTGAGATTGCACGACGGTATCTTTTTACTGGTAAGTGGTGAATGTCGTCATCCGGGCGATAAGAGACACAGCAAGAACAAGAAAACAAAGTATCCATCACAACTGGCCCAACAACGTCATCGCAACGACGGGTATACCAAACTGTACAATGCTCCTGGTGGATATTCTGGATTTGGATGGGATGAATTTTTTGACGAACAAGTGGGACTGCAAAGGCGACTTTTGCAATTGCTTCAAAAATATTCACAGCGAGGAAGGAAACAAAAATCGGTAGCTCAGATTCAAGATTATCTCAATGAACACGGAGCACAAATGTTGGAGTCGCTGTTCGATCATCACGAGTCCGAAATGAATTCGGTCAAAGAAGGATTTCGGAAGTTACAAGATCGGGTCGTACGAGACATTCGTCAAAAATTGGCAGCCATGTCGGCCAAGTCAGTACCAGTTGTACTATCGTTGCACGACAAGATGGAACATTTGCAAGTAGGGAGCATTAAGGTCGATCGACGAGGTGACACTTTTCAAGTTATGGATCCACAGGGAGTCTTGCCGACAGGATATACTGGCAAAGAGTGGAGTAAAGTTATGCAGATTCCGATTAGTTTGACATCAAGTGAAAAATATGCCACAAAAAGCAAAGAAATATCCGTAAAGTCCAAAACCGTCCAGAAAAGCGATCCCGCCGCAGCGGAGACTACAAAGGCTGGTAAGAAACGACGCCGTGCTATTATTGAGGATAGTGATGATGATCACGATGATGATGATCATGACAGGACTGTTCCGCCTGCCAAAAACAAGGAAGAACAGGCACAAAAAGCCGACAATAACAACGCCAGCCAAGACACCCGATCGCCGGAAACATCCGTTGCCAAAATTCTATCTGCTTCCACTGGATTGCAAGTGAAAGTCCAGACAAAGACCAAATCGCCACAACTGTTGGCCGAAGGAAGGACATCATTATCCTTGGCGTCCATCAAAACACAAATGGGAGCTAATATTCACGCTTTGGAAGCATCTCGAGAAGAGTTGGAAAAGGAAGAAGCCGGGGCAGTGAAGGCGGCCAGGTTGGAGGAAGAACAGGCCACTGCTACATCCATTGCTGAAGGCGAAGCAACTATACGTCGTCAACGACGAGTCCTGGCACGGGTTCTGAGTCGCAGCAGTGACCATCGCGACAGCACAGAAATATGGGCAGCTCGAGAGTTGCTGCGGGAGCAATTAATGACAGTGGGAAACCAAATTCTCTGGGAACCTTTTGAAAGAGGCGACGGTGAGGAAGGAGACATGTTTTCAAATTCAGACGAAACCCGAAAGAGATATCTTCTGGTGGCTCTCAAGTACTTTGAGGAGGCCAAAGATTTAGTAAAGGAGCAGGAGGTCTTTCGGAGACAACTTTACCAGATGGGTGAATACACAAAGGATGAATCACTTTTTGTTTGTCGAAATCTGTTGTTGATGGGTGGTCGAGCCCATGTCAATATGGGCATAACCTATATGGAATTGGCCATGCAAACCAAGAACAAATTCATTCTCGCAAATAGAGAGTGGAAACAATTCATTTCTCAAGCTATCGTTGAATTGACCGAAGCCAAGCGCTATGCTGAGTCACTACGAAACAAGACGGAGTGTGACCGCCGGCGGGGATCCAATGCAGTCGAGACATGGATCGATGACCTGCAAGCAGATCAGCTGGAGTCACTTGCCTTGCGTTGGTGGGGCTGTGCGCTCTGGCGCCAGGGTTTAAGAAAGGACGCCATGGCACTTTTTGAGGCTGGAGCATCCTTTTTCGTCAACACCCTCATCCGTGCCAGTGCAGAGCATGTCATTGATGACAACGAAAGAATTATCGATGCATTTCGTCAGCTTGGAGCAGATTGTTTCTCTTCCTGTATTTTGCTTGTTGATTTGGCTTGGGCATACATCGACGATTTAATACCTACTGAAGCCTTAAAAGACGGCAATGATGTGTTCGAACTGGTCAAAGGAATTCTTTTGGGAATGGCAATGAAGGTTAGCGTGGCTGTCGTGGACTTTTTAGAGGCGCATCCTTCTGATGAAATGACAACCAACGAATTTATGGAAGAGAATCACATTTTGAGCCTAAAAGCTATTGGTGAATTACTGGCGGAAATTGAACAGCATTTGGTTCAGAAAAAGACGGTCACTACGAAACCCATTCGCGCTGGTCCGTTGTTGTTTCGGCAAAAGCAACTTTCTCATCGGCGCAGCGAGGTTGAGTTATTGGGATTTGATGGACTGCCAACGCGGTTCCTTACGTTGGGAACAGGGGGGACCGCCCGCCACAAAAGGAAGCCGAAAGGTCCAAATCCTGCCTACCACAATCATAGCGGAGAGCGGCTTTCGGGGTTGCCTCGGCCCAAGGAATCCAGCAGCGGCGATACAGATGGACTGGAACAACAGCCCCGAAAATACCGACCTTGGGGAGATGAATTGTTGCCGCAAGTCGTTGATAAGGTCACTGGAAAGTCTGTCCCCAAAATTGAATATCCATCCGTGGCACCGATCATGCCCCCTGAGATAAGAGCTCTACTTGAAGCTCCGTAACCATTATTACTGACTTTCAAACACACAAAAATGAGCACCATTTGGCCTTCCCTAAAATGTACAACGATGTTTTTTCTAATAATGAAATGCAACTAGTCTACTCCCAAATTTATTTGATAGTCTTTTCCGCAACATCTGCTGTCACTTTATTAGTGTCATCTAGGGTTGACTCGCTTTTTTTACTGTCGTCTCGTTGAGGCGTATCGTTCAAATCCAAATTCAAATTCAACTTGTTTAACAAAGAATCGGCGGCTCCAGCATCACCTGATGAAAATGCTGTGCTTTTGCCTTCGTCTGAAATGTCTCCAATATCGGTACATCGATATTCCAAATAATTGGTAAAGAAACCAGTTCCACAAAGAGCCTCATTGCGAGGCTTTAAGGCCCACGAGGGACGTGGAGCGGTTGTGGCCGCCCCGCTGCCCGTAACAAAAATCCCCATTAGGCATTTTTGAATAGCATTTCGTCGTGATGTCTCCTCGTTACTATGGTCTAGATCAGAGAACAAGCGTATCTGGGTTGTACTGCTACGAGCTACAGGTACCGAGGACAAGAATTGATGGCCAGTAAAGGATTCCACACTAACGAGAGCCGATGCAAAGTTCATCCAACATACCACCAAAGACGTTAATGTCATCACTTTGAGCTGTGGCATGGTTTTGCTTAGTTTCGTTGGAAAGAGACTTTTGACAACAAGTAGTTCAATGCACAGTCGAATTTTAAAGGCAAAGACTAAGAAGTCGTTTTCTGGGATGTGAAACTCTGTTTTGAACCTGCCACTGTAGTACTAGTCTCCTAGTAGTAGTACTACTCGTCCTACGACTCTAGTACTACTAGCTAGTACTGCTGTAGTAGCTATTACTACTACTAGTAGTAGTAGTAGCTAGTAGTACTAGTAGACCTACCAGTAGTGTACCAGTAGAGTAGTACGGCACTCTCATCACCAGCCATAGTAGCCGAATACATTATACCACTTTCACAAGCTCTAAAAATGCTTCGAAGCTCACAGTCAAGATACAATCCAACACTCGTTTTAATCCGAGCAAAAAATCTTCTTTCTTGATTCCTGTTTTCATTTCTATTATTAGTAGTCTACAGAAATAATTCTTCTCATAGTAAGAATCAACTGCTGTAACAACATTATTATTCTCCATTCCCACTGACAACAACACACTCTTAATAATCTATACTACTATTGTATCTACAATGGGAAACTCTGCCAGTGCGACCAAACCGCTTACAAAATTGCAACAAGATATCAAGTACCTGGGGGAACGAATGCCCTTTGGGGATGGTGAACTGCAACGCCTCTGTCGGTGCATTGCAGCCGTAGAAGCACAACCTTCCAAAGATCGGGTTTCGTTTTTATCAGATTTTGCAGTCGCTGCCTTGGGCGGTGATGCGACATCGGAACAACGTGATGAACGGGCCTTGCTCATTCAAGTGTTAGAGGCCAAAGTTCTCCCCATTGGATTTGGGAATATTCTCTACAAGACGGCGTTTTTGAAAGCAGGAGAGAAATCGATTTATGACGATACTGAGCGTTTTTCGGGTGGTAGTGATGCCTCGCCTGCGAAAGAGGAGGAGGAGGAGGAGAATGATACGCGTCTTGCACGACTGGAGCAATATTTCGAAGGGCTTTCCAATTGTGGCCGACGAGGTACCAAGCACGTCGTCAAAGTTTTGGTGAATTGCTGCGACACAGTATCTGACGACGTCGATAATCCTAGTGAGAGTCCCTTGGTTCGTGCGAAAGAATTGATCCAGCTGGCGTATCGCATCGCTCTATCGGCTGCCTTCTTGGCAGCCTCGAGCAAACCCAAACAAGAAGGAGCTGGCGATGAAGTCGACGAAGAAGCTGAACAGGACAATGACATGACACGATTTTTACCAGCCGAGGATAGAACCAGTCAACAAGAACTAGACTCGTTTGCTCGGTCGATCGTAGCTCATGCTACAAGTCACCGAGAAAGATCAGGTATCCCACCATTGAGTGCTAAAGCAAAGGAAGAGTTGCTAGTAGCTTGTGATGATGTCATTGCCTGGGTAGACGGGGAAGCACCCCTCTTTGCTGCGACTCTATCCACATTTATTTTTCGAATATTCTGTCCTGGTGAACGATATCCACCCTCGAGAACCGAATTTGTCTATCCAGTCATCCTTTCAGAATCAGCCTTTTTCGAAGGCGGCAGTTCCACTCTTTTGTTTGTCTTTGGCTGCTTGTCTCCCTCTTTGAATGGCACGGTACGTCTGATTGTTATTGTTACTGGGTTTCTTTTTGTCTGGTGTTGAGAGCTATCACGAATCTAATTCATTTTATCATTATTGTTATTGCACAGTTTCATCGACTATATACATCCTTGTCGGACGGACTAAGTTTCAATCGATTGGTATGTAGGCGATTGATTTATGAAGCCGAACACTCATTTGCAAGAATGTTTTTGTTGCTTACCAAAGTCTTCTTTTCCCCCTCCTTTGGCTGTATTGTGCAGCAAAATGCTCTCTTAGGCTACGGTGGTCCCACCCTTCTCATTTTGAGATCTGCCGAAGGTGATTTATTTGGAGCATTTACTGCTAGCAGCTGGAAAGAAAAGAAGGAATTTTATGGCAACTCGGACTGCTTTCTCTTTCAATTGCTCCCTCGTGTGGCCGTCTACAGACCCAGTGGAAATCAACAGAATTTTATGTACTGCAATTCCGTCGCCCGCAGTCGAGGCTACGATAACCAAGCCCATGGTATCGGATTCGGCGGGACCGTAACAGAGCCTCGATTATTTATTGCAGAAGCATGGGATACCTGTGCTGCCTCAAGTCGCGACCTTACATTTGAAAATGGGCCATTGTTAGGCTCCACGGTCAATACCAACAACAAAAATTTTGATTTGGCGGCCCTGGAAGTTTGGGGTGTTGGTGGTCCCCAGGTAGTAGCGGCAGCGTTGGGAGATCGGGTGAAGGCGCGCGCGGTCAAGTTCGCCGCCATTCAAAAAGCGAGAAAGGTGGACAAGGCAGCCTTCTTGGATGACTTCAGATCAGGAATGATTGAAAGTAAAGCTTTTAAGCATCGAGAAGAAGCCCGAGGCCGCGCGGGTGCTGATATGGACGATCGCGACCAAGAAACAAAACGACGGTGGGGATAATGGAAACGCTTATAAATTCAAATATTTTTTCCAAATTAATACTGTATTTAATTTATTTAATCGTTTTCTGCAGAGTATAAGTTGCAGCAGGAATATTTTCCTTATTGCTCTCATCTTCCTTGGCCCGACGGTCCGAAAACAATTGCTTCAATTCCAGTGCCATTTCTGCTTCTTCCAGTGTAGAAAATAAACCAACAGGTGTCTGGGAATTGTCATCTCGTCTTGTTTCGATAACTTCATACCATTCCTTCTTCCTGTCTGTTTGTTCTTCCATGGTCTTGACAAAGCTCCCGAGCGGGGCTTTGCTATCCACATTGGCATAGTCGTCAGCACTAGTTACAGGAGAGGCTTCTGCTTGTTGTGCAGTCGACGAAGGTGTACCTGATTTGTAGGCAGCTACTGAAGGATCTTCTAATTTATAAAGACCTTCGTTAGGTTCTTCTTGTGAAGAGAGGTCAAAAGAAGCAGATTTTTTCGTTCTTTGATGATCCATGTTTGGTTTGGTATCTGGTTCGGTCGTTGCCTCGTTTGGTTGAGCAGGCGCAGTAGTAGTAGTAGCTGTTGCCAGTGCTTCCGTTTCTTGTGCTTCCTTGGCTTTTTGAAAAGCTTCAGCCTCATCTTTTATCCGCTGTTGTTCCTGTCTCTCCTTTTCTTCTTTGGCTATTCTATCTTGTTCTTCTTCGTATGCTTGGACTAGTCCTGGTAATTTTTCTTCCTTTTCGTTGGGTGATACCTGGTGGTGGAGAATTAAAGATGCCTCCACTGGAGTAAGACCTTTAATTTGTTCGGCCGTGTACCCCAGATTATCCGACATTTCCTTGCGCATGGCACCAGTAATCATAAAGGCCACTTGTGCTACATTGCCTTGTTTACCACCGCCGCCGCTAATACTACTACTACCAGTAGTAGCGTTGGAGGCAGTAGTGCTGGTACTAAAATTGAAAGGAGAGGCCGTCGCTGCATTAGTACCACCAGTGCTGTTATTAGCTGTCAGAGCTGATTGCCGTTGCTGCCAATATCCCATAAGTCCATGATATCGTATCAATCCAAACTGTTGTTGCATCGCCAAGATATTGTTGGCCACCAAATTGGATTGTCTTGCCTGATCGACCAGCGCATTTCGAAAGGCATCTTCAACAGTGAGATTGGTTGTCTTTCGCCGAAGGACGCGACTGGCCTCCTTGAATATTGCATTGCTGAGTTGCATGCTGTCGCGAGATAATGTAGACAACTTCGTCCAGAATCGAGATGCTGCGTTCATTGTTTGCTTCTACTGTATTCTGTATTTAGATATTTAGATGGATGTGGTAGCTCGTTGAGTGTACTTTTAGCTTTTAGGTATAGTTGGTCGTTTTGGTTGGTTTACTCGCAAGATGAATTTTTTGTCTCTTCGCAATTCCCTCTCTTTGCTTTTGCAAGGAGGTATGAGAGGAAGTGTGCACCTACAAATTGAATTTACAATCAATAGACTCATCACGATTCGGAACTAAAGTACAGGATAAGTGGCATAATCTGGAATACGAACAATCTCAAGAGGCTGGTTGGTGTGGGCCCTGCTGCTGCACTCAGGAACGCTGTACATTTTCATGTGTATGGCCATATGCACTTCAAGGAAGAGCTCAGCTTCTACATCTACCTATACGCTGAATGCGCAGATATATCTATTTGCTGATGGTCATGACCGTGACGTTTTCGTTCGTTCATGGAATTCTGGCTGCTGGAGGCTGTGCCAACCTATACTTTAATACCGATGAGCAAACCATGGCTTTCATATTTGGATTCAGGCTGCTGATTATACTGGCACGACTTCTGTGATAGCAAAGTACCATTGGGGACTGTGTTCTGCTTTGAGCGTTCGCACTAGTTTTTGTGGTCTCACATACAACTCGTAGTATGTTCTTTTCAACAAGAAAACTAGGCAGCCAACGTTTACAATTGAGTGGTAAAAGTACGACTGAACATCGACAGGACCAGGATAACCAGAAGACGAACAAACAGAGCACAATAAAGTAGAGAGCACTTGCAACTAAGCAGCATGCTATTATTTGATTACACGTGGGAGGATTGGGTGATAGGAAGCGTTCGTCTTCGTGTATTTATATATAGTTATATACATCTCGGGAGCCGGAGTCTTTACAAAATAATTTATTTCTTTAGATAATCGAATTTGAGACTTCCTTTGTTCAAGATTTGGACAGCTTTGAAGGCATTGCTCAGTTCTTTCATTTTCTGAAGACGGTCCTGGGAACTCTCCTGAGCATCAGCGTCCTTGCTCTTCCTGCTAGTACGCCTGATGTTTCGTTTGGGACGCTCTTCTAATTCTTCCGAAAAATCTTGATCCTCCTCGAAGCTTTCATGCAATGCGTTCCGACGGCTTCCACGGCTAGATCTTCCGGCAGGAACTTGATCATCTTCGTGTTGCCTAGAGAAGGCACGACCACCAGTAGTGGTCTGGCGATATTGTGCCGTACGGGCAGATGCGTTGTGGCTCTGACTGCGTCGCATGTTAGAGCGCAGGGAAGTAGTATTCTGGTGGGCAAATGCGAGCATAGACTCCTTAGCGGGGCCCTCTAGCGATCGAGACTTGCCAGGAAGACGATTACGACGCCGGATCTTCTCCAAAGTTGTATCACCCCCCTTACTCGTGGAAGACTTTCGTTCCCTCCGCTCTTTCGTTCCTGAGTGTGGCTCAGGAAATCCCATTACATCTACAGGACTCTGGTCTGTCGCACAGGAAATGTCTTGAGAAACATCAAAATCATCAAAGCTGTCGTCTTCTATTCCAAAGGCACGCCTGCCATCTTCCAGATACTCCTCCTCTTCGTAGTAGTTGGGTACAGGGCGCTGCATCGTAAATAATATAGTATTATATTATTTGTTTGTTTGAGAAAAGGAGGTAATGGTTAGAATTCAAAAACTTTCAAGGACTCCAGGTCGAGGAAAATGAGAAGCCACACTCTAGTAAGACATGTCTTTGTTTGAAGTTGTCGGTCATACTGTATCTGCTTGTAAGTTTTCTGAGAAGTATTTTCTACTAATAGTACAGTAAATGAGGCTTTTTCCAAAACAAAGGAGAACAAACAGCCTAGTCAAAATACCCAGTGTGATCTTCAACGCCTTCCAAGTACCATGGGGTACTACCAGGTAGAGTACCTGGTACTACTACTAGTACCGTACTTCTTGTAGGCTACTAGTAGTCTACTACTACTACTCGAGTACGTACCTAGTACCTGGTACCGGTACCTGGTACTAGTCCAGTACCTGGTAATTCAAAAAATACCTGGTACCAGGGTACCAGGTACGGTACTAGCTAACTGTACTAAAACCAGTGAAGTACCTTTACAACACCAACAGTCGAACTAATCGTACATTTAACATACCTACATGCAGACAATAAACAATACAGTAAGATTCAAGAATGTTGTAGAAGAAGTACCAGGTACAAAAGTCTGCCTAGAGAACTTTCTACATTCCTGGCTCTCTAGTACTGGTACCTTAGTGTTCGACCACCACTTGTGCTACTGCCCCGAAAGTTCATCAACGCTTTCGATGAACAACACATGTTTTGCCTGAAGCCTGAAACTACCTCACCTGGTACCTGGTACCAGGTACCACGTATGGCTCGCCAAGACGAGGGGAAAAATGACATCGACAAGAAAGTAAACCTCTACTGTACTCGAGTAGTGGTAGTACCACCGTGCAAACGAACTTCTGCATTCTAGCTACCAGGTACCTGGTACCCCTGGTAGTGTTGACTCCGCTGTTGTCGGTCGAGGTGGTCGCATACCAGGTACCAGGTACCAAGAAGTGGGGTCATACTTGCTTGTTATGACTCGCTGGGTCGTTCAACGTATGGTCTGACTACCTGGTACCAGGTAGGCAGGGTACTACTGGTACTAGGTACTAGCTACTAGTAGTCGATAATATTGCTCCTGTGTTACAACTGTACAGTAGTACCTGGTACCTAATAACCACGAAAGCCGTAAGACGACGACGACTAGTGTGGTACCTGGTACCCTGATAGGTCACCCACTAGTTGATACTGACTGGTTCACCTGTTGCAAATTGTTCAAACTACTGAATTCGGATGGTTTTAGAATATTCGTTTGCCAATGATACGAATCCTGCGATAATCAGCCGTCCAAAGACTCGCATCCTTGTCATACAAGCGGTGGCGGAGCTTCTCCTCCATCTGGCCAATCAATCCTTCCACTTGCTCCTCACGCACTCCTTTGAAAAAAGCTTTACCAAAGCATCGTATCCAGTTGCCCATACCTTCTGCTCCGTTGTCGAGTGGTGTTGGTCGATCAAACAATGCCGCAGATGTCACTTCAATCCCATGTTGTTCCAATAAACAGCAATACTCGGCGATGCTTGGAAAATACCATGGCGACTCAAACCCTGGGATGACGTCATGTCCCGCTTCTAAAATTGACTGCACATTTCCTTTGCCTCCAAATTCCACTACAAATCGTCCTCCGATTTTCAAAGCCTTCGACATGGCGACAATCGCCCGTTTCGCATCTTCCCGTGGAATCCAATGCAGAGCGGCGTTCGAAAATATGGCATCATAGGGTTCCTCCACCTCAAAGTTACGACCGTCGCCTTGGAAAAAGCTCAGGTCGGGATATTGTTTTTTAGCTTGAGCTACCATATCGGGATCGGCATCAAAACCAACAGCCTTGATTCTGGATGCAGTATTTGCTATAGCAGCTGTCAGTTCGCCACTTCCGCAACCAACGTCCAAGATGCGTTCACCTGGTTGAGGCTGCAAGATGTCGACCAATGACGTACCGTATTCCCAAACGAAACTGTGCTGGTCACGGTAGCGTTCCACATCCCATTCTTGCGTAGGTTTATCGGAAGCTGTAGCAGTCATGGTGCGGATTTGGTCCTTCGGAGAAAGAGTCATAATGTTTGGATGAAATACTGCAAAGAACGCCGCCTGAGTACTGCAGAAACAGAGACCTACCGAAGTTAGAGCAAGAAATGTAAAGGATGATGATGATTTCATCACTGAATGGAATTGAAAGTGGATTCCAAATCACAAATTGCACTTTAATAAATTGTGAGAGGCGGCGCACTTTGCCTTTCTCTAGTCTACTAGTAGTAGTACTATTCAAAGTAACATGTGTACGTTTCATATTTTCTTATAACAGAGTCGTCGTCCTGAAGAGAATCTTTCGCTGAAAGGACAGTTACTTCTTAGCTCTACGACGACTTATCAGCAGGTGGTAGAGTGGTGGGTTTGGACCTTTTGCTTAAGGTACTCTATCCCATCGATGCACGTTTCAAGGTCGTCTTTTGATTTCATCCGGGTGGATGTAATGAGTCTGTTTTTGGTTCCGCACCTTTTTTCAAGATGTTGACTGACGTACTCTTCGTCCCGATGCCGTGCGTATTTGTAGCTTGTGGTACGAGGGCGATACCCAAACAACAGTTCTACTACTAGTAGCTATGATTGAGCTACTACTCTAGTAGCTTTAGTATGGTAGTAGAAGTAGCTAGTAGTAGGGTAGTAGTAGTAGAGGCAGGGAGCGTCGTGGTAGTTAAAATCCAACCATGTGCTGATGAGAGGAGAAAAGGAGCTCGAGGTAAAGATTAGACTAGACCTACTAGTAGCTCAGCAGCGAAATCAACAAGCATTAACTCAATAGCATCGTCTTAGTACACTACTTTAACATGATTAACCGAGTTGCTATTCTTGCCGCCCTTGTGGCCTCCGCCACTGCCTTTGCTCCCGTCGCCAGGTAAGTACTCCTCTACAGTACTAGTAGTAGTTGTTCTGGGGAGTACATTGTACGAGTAGCTCCAAGTTGAAGTTGTCTACGGAAAGGATCATGAAGGATGAGGATCTCCATCTCCGACAGCTTGTTGTTTAGGCTGTTTTACCCTCTGATTTTGATGTACATTATTTTATGTCAAACGTACAATGGGATGTGCTCACCAGTACATGTTTCTCCTTCGCCTCTTTTTCTGGACAATTCGTGCCAAACAACAGACCTGTTGCCTCCACTCAATTGAGTGCCGAATGGGCACCATCTGATGGAAAATGGGAAGATAAGGACTTTGAGAACGACATTAAGAAACTCGAAAAGGAAGCTGAGGAACGTCTCGATGCCAAGATCTCCGAAATGATGGCCAATGTTGAAAAGACTGGCAAATAAGCAACTAAGGAAGATTGGGAGCATATGATGTGTGATGTGAACAACTACTCATCCTACGACATTTTTTATTGGGAGGAAGAATGCATTCATCTACCTCTTTTTCTCCCGTTAAATGGTTGTCGGCAAAGACGGTCCTTGTAAAACAATTCACTGTCTATCGATGGCGTCCCTCCTCCGTGCTAGTTCGCATACCTTATAAACAACTAATTATTCAAATTCAATCCATCAAAACCGGAGATACAACCAGCAAGCAGCTGGTCTGATACTTTATTGGCACCGGAGCTGCATACTTACTTTGCCTTTTTGTAGGCCAATTTTCTTTGCTAGGCAGTTTTATCCATCTAGATTTGATGAGGTTTGCCTGATATTTTCCATAATATCACTTCACTAATCATCTTTCTTGGAATAGTTTCACACGAGCATCGACAAGACCAACAAAAATTCCTAGTTTACTAGACTACGTACAGTATATTTTCTAACCATTACAATGAGCTTAACCCGACATAGCACTGTAAAATCGCTTGACAGAGTCGCTGAGATGCCGCAGGCTGTTGGCATAGGTTTCACGTTCCCTCAACAAACGGTCAATGGAATCAGCTCTACGATTTTCCGATGTCTCGAGGGCAGTCGCAAGAGCAATGACAGTCGCGCGAAGATTGTCGACATCTTCAGCATTTTCCTTGGTTTGCTGCAAAAGACGGGCAGCCGAAAAGTGTCCCTTTTCGCTCTTGCTCTCTCGAAGATCCTCCAATTCTTGTCTTGTGCTCTCCAGCTCTCTTTGCTTCGCCTGGATCGTAGTTTCTAAACCTTGCGCCTTCTCGTGCAACGACGAAACCTTATTTTTGAGCAACACAACCTCTCCTTCTTTCGTGGCAAAAGATTTCAGCAAAGCTTCTTCACGTTCAATGAATTGTTCTCTAGTTGCCTCCAGCTCGCCCTGGGCAAGTGCCAGTTCAGCTCTGAGCTTCTCAATTTCCTCCGAGCTTACCAAATTCGTCTGATCCGCCGCACGACTTTCCTTTTCTCCCAAGTCCAACAAGGCAGCATTCAATTCTGTGGACAGCGTTGTGTACTCCATCTTGAGCAAATCCAGTTCTTGGGACTTTGTCTCAAGAGAGCTTTGCAACTCGGACACCTTCGTTCCATACTCGTTGGATTGCAGGCGAGAAATATCTTCTTTCTCAGCCATTTCTCGTTGCAGCTCTTCCATAGAGGCCTTGAGCGTAGCAACGTTATCTCTGCTTTCGTAGAGTTCTGCTTGAGCCCTCTCGAGTTTTCCCATCAGCTCGTTCGATTGAGTCGAGTGTTCCCTAGCAGCTGCTTCCATTTCTGACAATCGATCCCGAAGACCCAAAATTTCTTGCGTCGTTTCGGAAGAATGGCCACTTGTCTCGTGCAGTCTTTTAACCACATCTCTCATTTCCTTGTCTTTCTGTTGAAGCGCTTGATCTCGATTCGCACATGCCGCCTCTAGTACCTTTACTTGATTCTCAAGGGCAAGGGATTCATCTCTTGCAACGTCAAGATCGCATTGCAACTGAGCCATCTCAGACGATCGATCGTATAACCTAGCTTCGAAATCGCTTCGTTGCAATTCTAGGTCTAAAACTTGGGCACGAAGACCCTCAACCTTGGTGGCAACAGATGCACTTTGGTCGAGGGCTTCTTCTTTGTCTTGAAGCTTTTTTTGGGTGACCTCTAGCTCTGCCTCAATTTGCGCAATAGCCGCGTCTTTTTCGGCGTTCGTAACCGTTAATGCGTCGATCTGCTCCGACAACTGAGAATTCTCCGCACGCAACTCTTCGAAATCGCTGTCTTGTTCCAAGGCTACTGCTTCACGTGCGTCACGTGCGGAACTTTCGGCCTTTGACAAACGCTCTTGCAGTTCCTGCAAATGTGCAACAGACGCTTCCGATGACTGTTGGTATTGCTCAAGTTGGTCCTTCAACAGACGAATTTGTTCGTTGTGAGCTTCGATTTGCTGGTTGAGTAGACCAAACTGGACCAACATCTCTTCATTTTCGGTCGCAAGTGCATCGCGTTCACCAAGAGCAGTGTCTCTGTCTTGAGACAAAGACTCGCACACGCCTTGGAATTCTTGCTCCTTGGAGGCAAGTGTGCATAGGTTTTGTTGAAGTTCATCCCGTTCGGCTTGTAAACGAGAGGTAACGGTCTCAAGTTCAGCAATCTTACTAGGAAGCAAGCTGGCACCCTCTGCTGTCTGCTCGAGATTTGCTCGCGTCGATTCAACTTCGCGCTGTAGCTCTACAATAGTGCCATCCTTCTCGGCGCTAAGTGTTCTTTCGTCCAACAATTCACTTTGAAGCGCATCCATTCGAGCTTCAAAGTCTTGTACAAGAATAGCCTGGTTGTTCTTTTCTTGCTCAATGGATTTGAATTGCTCCGAGAGAGACTGGTTTTCCTGTCGGAGACTCGCAGCTTCTTGAGAAGCATGCAATGAGTCCGTTAACATTTGCTCCAGCTCCTGGTTTTTGACCAAGATTTCGTCTCTCTCTCTGGCAAGGGCGTCGTTGGATTGTTGCAAGCTGAGAAATGTCTTTTGGGTCTCCGCTAAGGCCGCGTCGAGTTCGTTGATTCTAAAGGCATTGGATTCTGCTCCTTGACGAGCCGTTTGCAGAGCGCGTTCTAATTCTTCAACCTTTGACGCCAACATCTGGCGTTCTTGATGCAATGCCTCCCTTTCATTTGCAAGATCGTTCAACTGCTCTCGCAGAGATTCCAACTCCGACGACAATTCCAACTGGTTTTTGATGTCACTTTCCGCTACCGTGGATTGGTAGCTTTCTGCAGACGCCTTCAGGTCAATACCTTCGGCTCTCAAATTAACAGCTTCTTTCTCGAGTGCTTCCTTTTCCTCCCCCAGTTGCCCTAATGCAATCTGGAGAGCCTCAATCTCTTCATTGTCTTTACTGATAATTTCTTCTAGATTGTCCCGATCAGCACGCAAGGCTTCAATTTCTCGATCCTTGCTTGCTTTCAAATCGCCTTCGTTGGTGCGTTGGACTTCGATTTGCTCTTCGAGTTTCGCGACCTGCTCGTTGGCCTCGCCAAGAGATTTTGTCAAGATATCGCGATCGCCCTCAGCATTCCGCAGCTTCTCTTCCACTTCAAGTGTACGATGCGCGATGGAGTCAAGTCGTTCCATTTCACCTGTGAGCCGTTTATTCTCTGCTTGCATGCTGTTCAAGCACTTCTTGCCAGCTTCAAGTTCGCTCTCTTTCTGGTTGAGTTCCGATCGAAGGTCGGCAACTTGCTTATCAACTGACGACTGAAGGTCATGAAATGCCTTCTCAAGAACATTCTTCTCCTCCGTCAGTCTTCCAACATTACTTTCAATCTCTAGCATATTAGCCGAATAAGCACTCGCCTTGTCTAGCGAATCCCTTTGCATTTGCTTAAGCTGTGCTTGTGCAGCAGCCAAACTCCGTTCACGTTGTGCGATAGCTTCCTGGTATTGCTTGGCCAGCTTCGCCTGCTCAGTCATCTGAGTGTACTGGCCAGCTTCTGCTTTTTGCACGCGCTCCAACAACAACTCGATATCGCTCGTGAGCTTTTCACATTCTGCCTTGCTTGCTGCAAGTTCAGTCTCGCTGAAAGTGCGCTGCTGTTCCGCATCGGTATTCGCAGCATTTGCTGACTCGGCTTCTTGAATTCGAGCGATCAAATGTTCAATTTCCTGTTGGAGTCTCTCCTCGTTGTCATACAGGGATTGAATCGTCTCGTCCCTTCCTTCTAAAGAAGTTTTCCAAATGTCCAGCTCTGCAACCAAAGCAGCGTTCCGGTCTTGTAACGCTTGGCATTGCTGTTGTAATTCTTCAGTGCGTGTCGATAGCTTCTCAAGCTCCTCTGCATTTTCTTTTGACTCCGCCAAAAATTCACTTTCCCTCGCTTTATGTTGCTGTTCTGCCTTTGATATAGCCGATTCAAATGTATCACGAGTCAATATAATGTCTTGTCGCAGAAGGGCTTCTTTTTTTGACCATTCTTCGTGGCGCTCATTCCATTCCGTCAGCGAAGCTTCGGTGCCACCAAGTGCCTGTGCAAGTTCTTCGTTTTGGGTATGAAGCAACCTACTTTCGTCAACTTTTTCTCGCAATTTGTCTTCTACAATTTTAACATGCTCTTGCAAAGTTTGGATAGTCTCCATATTCACTTCGCCCGCTGGCCTCAAGGCTCTCAAAGTCTCGAGATGACTACGGAGATCATTCGCTTCCGTTTCGATGAGTAGCCGCTTGCTGATTTCATTTTGTAGCAACTTATTATAGTCGACCTGGACGATATCATCCCCGCCATCTTTTTGTTTGAGAATTCGCTGTACACAAGGACAATCAATGCTGGAAGCATCGGCGCACGTATTACATTGTGGTGATGCGGACGGTAACGATAGAGATAACTCAGGTAGGGCGACTCCATAGGAAGGTAGACCATTCGGATCTTTCACCTTATTATAAGGTGTGGCTGGAGGCGTGTCTGCCTCTGTGAACTGAGTGTAGGCATATCTCTGAGGGCTCGATAGGTTCGAATGGTCATTGTCTGAACCACCAGTGGCTCTGGTGAAGTCCATGTTTGAAGAAGCGTCCAAATCTAAGTCGTCGTCCCAGGCATTCGCTCCACCTGTATCGTTCGTACTATTATGGAATATATCCTGATTCTCGTTGACAACCAGACTGCTACCCTGGATGGCGGCTGCATTGTCGGTGGGAGCATCCGCGTCAAATATAGCTGCCACTACTGAACGGAAGCGCACTGTCATGCCTCGATCGCTCTGTCCAGCACTATTCTGATCACTAGCACCATCCTTGGATTCGGAAGGGGCGTCGATCTCGGCCAGATCATCGTGGACCCAGTCTTCGCCTCCACCAGCACCCCCAACGGTAGAGCCGTCGCCTCCATCGTCGTCATCCTCGTCGTCGTCAATTACTTCTGACACAGTTGCCAAAGCATCCACGGTTGACCCTCCGTGGGACGGTGGTAGAGAACCTCTAGAGGGAAGATGGTCCACAACAGGTCCATACTTATCAACGTCGTCCTCGTCTTCGCTTGCCAAAGACTGCGCCAACGAGGCTGTCGAATCTGGGTTCTGCATGGCCATTTCAAAGGGTCTCGGCAGAGGGTCGACAATGTGGCTATCATTGGCGTTGCTGCTTCTAGTCTGCTTTGAGCCTTCTTCCAATTCATCGTCTTTGGCCATTAAAGCGCATTCGGACGAAGCGACATGGCTGGCGGTTGACATGGCACCAGAAAGGTTCGATAAAGTCGGCAAGGGGAGCTGGTCGACAACGGCTGGAAAAGAAGAAAGTCAACCGTCAGCAACCCAAGCATAAGATGATAATAAAATCCAAATAAATCAGAAACAACTTACGTCCGTAGTCCTCCTCTTTGGGGTCAGTTTGAAGCACAGAAGGCGCCCCGCCAGTCGCGACCTCGGATGCCTGTGACCACCCCTCGCGATTCTGGACTGCAGCTGCTTCTTCCGGCGGGGGCAAAAAGTCCACTACCTGTTCTCGAGCTGCTGCGTCTACGTCGTTGCCTGATTGTGGATTTGGTGCTAGCTCCAACACATCTTCGTCATGTGCCCACACATTCTCTTCGTCTGCGTCCACGGTGTCGTCATGGTCGGCATCGTCCAAATCGTCGTCATGAGGGACAGCCGAAGCTACAGCAACGGTTGAGCGTGTGCTTGTTAAAACAGAGGCTGGGCGAGTAGGCGGTGTCAAATCAACAACTGGTCCAAAGTCACCGCCGTCTTCTTGCAACAAGTCGTCGCCGACGTGAGAGATAACTTCCGAAGGATCTGCTACCACAACGGTGGAAGCGTCTCCAAAACGGGATCCTGGTCCTTGAGGGATCCGATCTACCACCTGATCTTCGTCCTCTGCGGTACTGTTTTGGGGGCCGATTCCATCGTTCTCTTCCCAACTGACTGCGCCAGCGATATCTGTCTCATCGCCACTGATGCCAGATTCCACATTTACATGGAACGGTGTTTGATTGTTGATTTGGTTTCCGGCTTCACTAAATAACGTGTCATTCTCGTTCTCAACAATATCATCCAGTATTGCATCATCGTCCTCCCACCCAGTTTCACCTCCAATGGTCGAATCACCAAAGAGTGTCTCTTCCGGATCTCCATCACCGCGTCTAGTGGCAACTGAGATGGATGCAATTGTGCGGATATCAGGAGGTTGTGGTATGCTGTCGACAACAGGGCCGTATGCATTGTTTCCATCATGTGAATCATTGTCGTCCTCCTCGCAGTCGTTGCTCGAGTCTTCGGAAGGAACTAACACAGCAACCGAAGGATCTACGTCATAGTTCTTTGTTTCGTCTCCTGCCTCAGGTGTGTGGTCCACTAAATTTTCGCTTGGTGTTAGGTCAGCGTTAAAAACTGTTTGTTGGCTGCCGGCAATTTGATCCAGAGCCTCCTCGTCTCCGCCCCAGCCTTCGTCAAGTTCACCAACGAAAGACTCGTCCATACAATCGTCCTTTTCCATTTCTAAACGGCACTCTGTGCTGCAGGCTCCAACAGCCATGGAGGTGCTTTTGACGAAAGGGACTGCAGCCATTTTAGGAGTGTAATCTACTACTTGTCCATATAGATCGGTCTCGTGTGTGATGGTATCATCGTCGTTGACACTATCTCCAGGTGGGTACGTGGCGCTTTCTGACGGCGCAAGTGCCACGATAGATAGATCGCCCCTTGGATGAGGAGAAGCCAATGATGGAGTGTGATCCACAATTGCTTCGTCTGCAATCTTGGGTCTAAATTTCACCTGGGTAATAGATGGTGCGTGTGTACTTCCAAGTGTCTGATCATCTCCCCATGTACTCCCGCCACCCTCCTGCGTAACATCGCCGCAAAATGTTTCATCCATCTCGTCATCTAGTTTAAAGTCTTCGTCCACACTCCGTGCCTCGACGGCAAGTGAAAACGTGACAGAGTGCGCGGTACCAGGCGGTCTTGCCGAAACACTCGGCAACGTGTCAACGACCGGACCGTATGAAACTCGTTCACCTTGCGGATCGATCGTGTCCGCGTCGTCGTCATTGCCGTCGAAGCTCAGACATGTCCCATCCTCCGACGGTGCGAGAACTGCTAATGACGCATCGCCCTTCGTTTTTAAGGGGTCTCCATCTTCCGCCTCTGGCGTATGGTCAACAATGACTTCTTGATCCTTTTTAGCTCCTACGCCACCGATCTCCGGCTCGGCTTTGCTCTCGGCATCTTGCTTAGCTGTTTCATTGTCCAGTTTTATGGCTTGTAGCTCTGGGTTTTCGTCGTCCTCGCAAGCAATGCCAGCACCAATGCTCTCTTCTTGCTTTGTTTCTGTAGCTTCAACTATGGCATGCGCAGCGGTTGAGCCCGGAGTCGTTACCTGGTGTGCATTCAGAGCAGATGTGCGATCCAGAGAATGACCGAAATTCACGATGCCTTCTTCTTCATTAACTTCCGCTTCGAAATCTTGTCCGGTAATTTGCGTTAGGACCGCCAAGGAATTTGATGACAGTGCCGAAAGCGCCCTCGACTCCATTTCCTGCTTCAAGTCTACTACGCAACTTCCATTGCTTCCATCTGAATCCCCATGATCACTCGCATCGAGCTCGTCTTCGTGTTTCAACTCTTGCTCAACATTGGTCGCAATGACGGCCATAGAGCTGGCCGCCACCGACTGCTGGTCTTGTGCAGTCGGAATGGGTTCGGGGATTTGGTCAACGACAAGCCCGTATACTTCTTCGTTGTCCTCATTGACTCTGCTGGGGCAGGAATTCCCGATGGACGCTACAGCTGCTAGAGATCCTTCCGCCTTATGACCGCCGATTGAGCCATCTTCATTGGGAGTTTTATCAACGACAATGTGGTCTTCAGCGACTGTCGGCCCTGCTTGACCCTCTTTGTCAAGATCGCCGCCTTGCGAGTCCAGGCCCCCCAGGCTCTCACCATCGTCCCAGCCATCTCCGCCGGGGGGCTTCTTCTGGCTCTCAGATTCCTCGTTCCTTTGCTCGCCCGATAGTACAACCAGCGAGCCCAAAGTCCGACCTGACTTTTCTGTGAGCAGCTTTTTCAAAGTTTGAGGTATTTGATCCACGACTGGTTTATATTCATCTTCATTGTCGTCATCCTTGTCTCTGGACGGAACTGAATTGTCATCAGTGTACAAATTAGCCATCGATGAATCAGGGCCAGGTGTCTCTTCAGGAATAGTGTCCGTAAGAGGCGTAGAAAGTATGCTGGTTGGTGGCGTTGGTAGAACCGGTGCCACTTCGACAGTTGGTCCTCTTTCACTTATTCCTCCCAGGCTGCTAGCGTCGTCACCCCAGCCATTATCTGCGGAATGGACATCTACAGTGGCGGAACCACCATCGAGAGTGTCATCCATCTCGTCGTCTCGTTGGATATCATCGCTGACACTATGGGCTGCAACGGCGGTAGAATTTATTGTCATCGCCGAAAGGCAGGGTACTGGGTTTTGATCTGCGCTGAGTTCTGGTGTCTTGTCGACAACTGGACCATATCCACGCTCGTCGTCATCGACATCGTCGCTCTCATTGCCATCATGTCTAGATGAAGGGACAGAGTCGGCCGCTGACTTTAACGTCATCATCGATATTTGCGTTTCAAATCGGCTTCTAGGAATATCTGTCAAATCAGACACAGTCGAGACGGCATCTTGATCTTGAACATCGCCGTCTCTCTCTTGCTCGGCTGTGTCAGCCGTGGGGTAACGCTCGTCAATGTGACCGATACCACCAAAAAGGTTGGCAGCTTGTTGATCTGGATTGTGCTCTGTAAAGGTGACAGATGTACCCAAGATCTTTTCACCAGCTGTTTCAGATCCACCAGAATCCCTCCTTGGATTCCGAGTGTTAGCCAAACGGACCGTCACACGACGCGCACTCATGGATTGCCGATCTCCGTGTAAGAAATCTTCCACCGACTGTTCGAAACCAATGTTTGATTGCTCAACGGTGCTATCATCTTCGCCCTGCTCCTCTTCAATTTCAGCATCTGCCAGCCTAGCTCCTGTATCACCATCACCACCGTGATTAAAATGCAGGTGATGTTGGCGCCATGTGTTGTCCTGGTGGCCATCTTCGAACACCTGCAGCTCTTCCTCCAGTGTGTCTTCTTCCACGACACTATCTAAACTGATAGAGCCTCTTGGCTTGGCCGGTGCTTTTTTCTCGTCATCGTGGGCACGCAAATCGTCGTCGCCCCAAGAGTCTGCCATCAAGCCACTCTGAGGTACTTCACTACCCGCAATCGGGATCCGCATTTCTTCAATGTCTCCTATGTGACCTGCGCTGCTATCACCATTCAATGCTTGGCCTTCCTCATCCTCCTTGATCTCGTGCGGTGATTCTGATTCTTGTGCGGCGGTATCAAATGTATCATGTGATTCTTGGACTGCTAGATCTGACTCAGGAGCATTCTTAAAAGGCCGCTGCTCGTTTTGTTGCGAATCATCCTGTGCCAAGCTGTCGTCAAACCAAGAAACTCCGTGATCCTCTTCCGCTGTATCAAAGGTGTCGTGTGAAAGTGGCTGCGTGAGATGTTGCTCTGTTTGTTGTGGTTCTTCTTCTACTGTGGCATCTACATTTGTTGATGTAGCGTCGGGTTGATTGAGTGAAGTATCAAGATCATCAAGATCGTCGTCGTCGTTTCCCCAGGCGTCTATAGGGACGTCCGTTTCTATACTGGGATCTTTCTTTTGCGGTTCTTCATCTTCTTCTGCTGATGTGCTACAGACAGCCATTGTGCCAGCTTCGGTCTGCACAGGGAAGTTATCTAGCCCAGCAAGGTCGTCGCCCTCGTCCCATGCATCTGGTGGGGCTTCACCATCTGAAATAAGACTCTGTTGAACTTGTTCGGGTGAAACTTCGGCTTCATGATGTACTGCAGCAGTCGTTTCCTCCTGAATATCCGAATCGTGAAAGTTGAGACTTTCATCGTTTCCCCACTCGTTGTCTGCCAACTGCTCCGCCACTGCTTCGGAATTTTCGGGGTCAACTTCACCGACAGCAGGTTCCGCGATATCAGCAGTAACCAGGGCTTCCACCTGTAGGGGAGACTCGTCAAAATTTAGGCTTTCCTCATTTCCCCAGGCATTGTCCGTTGTGTCGTTCATGGCATCATCTACAAACGTCTCCTGCTGGATTGCCGCGAGATCTTCCGAGGGCACAGGTTCGGTGGCAACTATTCCTACTTCCGGTGGCGCCTGTCCCTGCTCGTGTGAATTGTCGAAATCGAGATTGTCGTCTCCCCAATCGCTGGCACCCGTAGTTGGTTCTGGATTTGATTCGACTGGAGTGGCACTATGTGGGTCGACGTCGTCCAAATTCAAGTCGTCGTCTCCCCAATCGTTGGCACCCGCAGTTGGTTCTGGATTTGATTCGACTGGAGTGGCAATATGCGGGTCGACGTCGTCCAAATTCAAGTCGTCGTCTCCCCAATCGTTGGCACCCGCAGTTGGTTCTGGATTTGATTCGACTGGAGTGGCAATATGCGGGTCGACGTCATCCAAATTCAAGTCGTCGTCTCCCCAATCATTGGTTTCAGCTGCTCCCAAAACCTCATCGGCAATAGCAGCAGTCCCTGTCGTTGGTTCTAGATTTGTTTCGGTTAGAGCAGCAGCAGCAGCAGCAGCAGTAGTAGTAAGTTCAAGGTTGGAATGATCCAAATTCAAATCGTCATCTCCCCAATCAGTGTCTCGAGGAATTGGTTCCGTGCCAGCTTCAACAGTGGCATTCCCGGCAATGTTTCTGTCATTGGACTCGACCAAGATTGGTTCTTCTCCAGCTGGTGTAGTAATGTTAGGAAGATCGAGATTGGAGTCATCCAAATCTAAATCGTCAGCTCCCCAGTCATTGTCCTCTGGAATTAATTCCATATCGGCTTGAGTATTAACGACAGGTGGCAAAGGAATATGTTGTTGTTGTTGTTGTTGCACGTGCGAGTCATCAAAATCAAAACCACCATCGCCACCCAATTCGTTGCCGTTGTTTGCAGCAACATTATCAGTTTCTGGTTCTGGTTCATTGGTGCTGGTAACAGCCACCAATTCTTCGTGAGAGGGTGACGTCTGTTCTTCTTCGCCAAACAAATCTTCATCTTCTAAATCCCAATCATTACCACCAGTACCACCCGTAACTTCCTGGAAAACTTCTGTTTGTGGTTCATAATGCGCATGCGCATCGTCTTGCTCCGCAGTAAAGTCCACTTCTTCTTCTTCTTCTTTGTCGTCGTCTTGACCCCAACCATCATCCGCAGCTATCTCTGCACCTGGCTCTTGGTCATTGTAGTAGTGCTCTTCCGTTTGGTACTCTTCTGGTGACAACTGTTGCTGGTCATCATAATATTCTTCCGTTGTTTGGTCGCCGTAGTATGGTTGTTGCGGTTGATGTTGTGGTTGTTGTTGTTCATCATCGTGATAGTATCCTCCTCCATCTTCTTGAGGCCATTCTTCTTCTTCTTCTTCCTGCAGCACTGCTTGTGGATCATAAACTTCTTCCTCTCCACCCCAATTGTTGGCATTATCATATACTTCTTCTTCGTCTTCTTCATCATTGACTTCTGGTTGTGCTAAATCTTGCGCCAAATCTTGTGCAACTTTTGCCAAACGTGACCACATGATACGATATCGATAGTATGAACGAGGAACACACACGCCCCGCCACACACACACACACACACACACGAACGTAAGAGAGATTTGTTTGTTTTGTCACTTGTTGGTTACAAGGCTGTTGCGACGATATGAATGACAGTTCGTCAGCTAATTATTTTAATATGATATATATATATATATATAGTAGGTATTCCTGGATTTCTTCTGTGCGCTTCGCTGACAGTGTATATCGAGAGGATCAGATCTTGGTGCAACGGATGATGGTGTTTTGTGGATTATATTGGCCAAGTGCTGTTGGTGTTATTAGGCGCTGCTGTTTTAGTCTACTACTACTACTGTAGTAGACTTAGTAGAAGTAGTAGTAGGAGGAGGAGTAGCAGGAGGCAGTAGTAGCAGTACTACTACTCCTAGCTGGTACAAATTAAGCCCAGGTGGACTACGGCAGTTTACCTTGTCTCCTGTTAGGGACGATGATAGGCCTCAGGAGTTAGGTCTTACTCTATTAGGTCGTGTGCCTATGCTTGCTCTGTATCCACACACTAGCCTAGTCCAGTAGTCCAGTCTATCCATAATATTCAATATTTACTCTAATATTCATGTAGTCTCCACACTAGCTTTTTACGGGTAGCTACTAGCTAGAGTAGTTCTAGTAGTAGTAGTAGACATGAGACCGTTGAGAAGAGGGCACCTATGCGTCCTAGCATAGGAAAGGTCTTTCTGTTGTTGAACTGCCACATGCCAAAACTGCTCTCAACTCTCAACACAATTCGTAACAAGAGCGAATAGTAAAAAGTAAATGACCAGAGGCAAGGCTATTTCAAAAGATTTGCAACGAACGTAACCAAAGACAAGGAGAAAAGAGCTACTTTAGATGCCACAGGAAGAGACAGGCCATAAAGTAGAAGGTAGCGCTAAACAAAACAAGATATTTTTATTTTTCTAACACCAATACGACAAACGACAAAGAACGGTTTGGTTCTATCATGTCCTTGATTCAACCGACGATAAGACGGTTTCCCAAGACGGCGGAAGTTCTGGCCTCCTCCAATCTCCCTTTTTCGTGTGTCATTACCCCCATGAACGAAGCTACGGGTGATGTCGCCGCTACCACCAGCACCAGTACCAGCACCAGTACCAGTACCAGCACCAGTAGTAGCACTGGTAATAGTAGTAGAAAAAGCAGCACCAGTCATGATGAACTCTCCACGAACAACAACAACCGCCAATATCCTATCTTGTCTTCCATTCCGAGATGTACGCATTGTGGAGCACCTCATCCCACTAAGGAAACGCATTTTTGGCCGTATCCTTACAGCATGTCATCCGAAGCGGCACCATCCTATTTGATATGTTACTTATGTGAAGGACGAACCAACAATGATAAATTACCGCCACCACCACCGCAGCCATCTAACTTTTCCAACAATACCAATAAAAATGCAACTCCCCAGATATTCCGAATGCCACTGGCGTCCAATTCAGAAAGAACGTATTGGTCCATGCCAGCTATGCAATGTCCACCTGTTTGTTGGTTTCTTTTGGATGGTTCCTGTCCTCACAAATCGTACTGGAATGCAATCTCTTGGCAACTGCTGCACTTACTGCACGATATTCCACCGTACGTTCACGTGGGCATTCTATTGGCCGCGACTGTTCCATCGTCATCTACCTTGGAGGCTACAACGACGATTTCGTACGTGGATTTGACCAGTCCCACTCCTCATGTACTGCAATTCGTACAGTATGCTGCCGAAGAAGATGAGAGCAACAATATGAGCAGTAGTTACAACAACAATCCATCTGCCGCCGGAGGTGGTGGCGGTGGATTTAATGGACTTTTGGACAAAATGGCTTTGGTACCTGCCAATTCGTTGTATTTGCCCAATTTACACGCGGCCATTCGTTCGCTGGTAGATTACGATCCAGCTCAATATTACATCATGGCGAATCATGCCGAACACCAACATGCCTACCAAATGAGCATGCCATTGGGAATATGCATTGAACGAGTGTTAGATTTTATGGATGAAGCACATCATCCGGGAGAACCCAATGCCGTCCTCGGAAATTCCACCAAGAGTAGTAGTAACAACATCAGCGGCAGCAGCACCGGCAGTATAGAAGATCAGGTGTGGTATGCGGGAGGAAAAATCATGACCTTTCTCGCAAGTTGTCCAACTGAGTTGCGAGGAGACGATTGGCGACCATTGACGCAAAAGTCGTTGCCCCACACTACGGTGGGACTCGGTGGATTTGGAGGAAGAGTACAAATTACAGCAGTGACATCCACGACAACACCAACACCATCAGTATCTGTCGCCACGTCATCTTCTGTGGACGAAGAAACGGGTGGGTTTGCTGTTGTAGGAAATGGGAATGGTACCACGACTCAAGAAATTCTAGATACCGACATGACACCTTCGAGTCTGTTGGACTACTATCGAGCTCCCGAACACGTCGAAGCCTATTTTAGTGAACTTGGGGCGCAATGTGCAGAAGCTGCCTTTGGCGTCGACATTTTCGTTCTAGTCCAACCCAAAGATGAGTTCCAAAATGACACAACCGAGGTAGATGTTGGATTGCCCTTTTTGCGGGGATTGGCAGACCGCAGCGGAGCGCCGGGTCCCTTGATATTTCCACTTCATCAAGGATACGACACCCCGATCGCCAGCAATCCTAATATGCAACGATTTCGACGGGAAGTCATGGCTCGGGTTCCTTGGGGTGCCAGTACGAGTACGAGTGACAATGGAGCAACTGGTACTAGCACGAACATAATTAGCAAGCCTCAAGGCATGGCTTTTGGAGGTGAATTACGCCTCCGACTTCCTCCCAGTTACAAAGTTGACACAACACCTGTAGACGAAGTCGACAAAGGACCACAATTGGCACCTCTGTATTCAAGCGGGGGTATCATGGGACCAGCGACGGAGGAGGACTCGAGCGGGAATCTGTGGCGTTTGGGAACGTGCGATCCTTTTACGTCCGTCACTGTGGATCTCGATATGAAAGATAAAACTGCCAAAGATGAAATTGGAGTGGATGGCATTGGGAAGATCAAGTGGATACCCGTCATACAAACGTGCTTTGCCTATACAACTATTGTGCGAGATCCAGAGAATCTAGGGGAGTATGTGACCGTGCGGCACATGAGAATAGCAAGCAACCGTGTACCATTGACCGACAGTGTTGAAACGCTCTATTCCTCGATTGACCCCGAAGTCATTGGAAATGTTTTATTTCACAAGCTGACAATGACCTTGCTTCGAGACGGACTTTCCATGGCACAGACGATCGGAGAAGACTGGTTGAAATCTCTTCTCGTTTGTGTCTATCATTCTGCCGAAATCGAAGAAAATCGACAAAGAAACCAGGCAGAGCATGGTTTGTCGGAACAATGTCAAAGTAATGAAAACGGACACACACGTCTTACATTCTACGCCAACGAAAGGTTGTTGGATCGCGAAGGCGAATTGTCAGCAGAAGACGTACTTTTGGCGCAAGGTCACGAGCTACTCAAAGCGCTGCCTCTAATTGTTTATTCGCTCTTACAATGTGATGCTATACGGCCTTCTTCTCTCTCAGAGGGGTTTTGCCCCTCAATGGATGCTCGATGTGCGGCTGGGGGGCAAATGTCTTCGATGCTACCAAGAGCTCTAGCCTCGTGTATCGGCCCACGGCTGCAGTTATGGTCGTGCAGCGAAGGTCTCATATTGGATATGATTGACCTGCAAATGCTAGCTATCCAAATTGCAGTTGAGGAATTCGGCAACGACCCAAGGACTGGCAAAACGCGGACAGACTTGGTGCTGTTCCTAGATGCCCCCGATTGTATTGTTGTGTGCACAGCGCAGTACTTTAGTAACAACCAGAAACCTCCACGGACAAGAAAAAAGAAAACTGCGATTGGTCCCGATCTACAAAAGTCTATTGATGCGGCTGTGCGTAGTCATCGTTCAGCACCGATTGTCATTTATGACTTTGGCGAAGAGGCTGGGCGAGATGGAGCCGATGCTATTCAGCCTAAGCAAGGATATTTTCGAATTTTGGCGTCCCTCATCGAAGATCGCCCGGGAAAAGGCGACACAAAGAATTACAAAGACTGGGGCGATATCCTGGCAGCGGACGTTCATGCGTAAGTCTTGATGTAGTTTTGCTTTAAAACAGTACGTGCAGTGTCGATCATCTTACCTTTCCTCTACCCTCAACTGTGCTTATAACAGGGATCTCGAAAGGAAAGATTAGATTTTAAGAATGACTGGCAAAGTTCCATTAAGCAAAATACACAAGCATGTAGCTAACACATAGATAAGGACATCAGATAAAAAAAATGTCATAGAGTGCACTTTACTAGGGCATAGCAAGCCAAGACACTGCTTTAGTTGACCGAACTTTAGACACAGCACTCAAAAAGAAATCTTTGCCTTCTTTCAAAGTGTGGCTAGTGCCATCCACCGAGAAGGTGAAGTCCTGGCCTACCTTCAAATCATTCGGTTCGAGTGTTTGGAAGACACCCAGGGCTGCCCCCGGAACAGAGTCTGCAACAGCTACGGATGGTCTGCAGATAGCTACCTCAACAGGAGAGCCACCAACGTCAACAATATCAGACTTGATTACAACAGCCCAGTCAGGAGCAAAGCGCTTAGGAAGAGGAATGGCACCCTTGAACTTTGCTTCAAAAACGGCGACATTGGCAGCAACAGCATCTTCGACAATCGTAACTCCTTCCTCTTCACAGAAAAACACTTCGACCATGTCTTGCAACTCCAGACCAGCACCTTTGCGAAGCTGCTGGATGTGATTGATGAGCTCGCGAGATTTTCCGGCAGAAAGAATGGCCTCGTCTTGCGTACAGTCAAGAGCGACAACGAGGGAGCCATCCTGAGTGCTCTGTGCTTCCCAGTTGTCGCCCTCTTTGGAGAAGGACAACTTGGATTCAATCTCGGTCTCAGTATCCAAAGTGACACCTGAAACTTCCAGCTTGCCTTCCTCCAAGCATTTCACAGCGTCCTGTGGTTCCAGAAGTGATCTCGTAAAGTAAGAAATTGCAACACCCGTAGAAAACAATTGCGTAGAACGTCAACTACGAATAGAGACTTACCTCGTGCGAAAGACCCCTGACTGCGTCACCAACTTCCTTCATTTTCTTGCCGAGTTTCTTACCAAGCACAGGAAAGTTTGGCGTAAGAGACAGTGTCACCCAATCATGCTCTTGCTCTTTTGGAACAATCTGGAATTCCCATGCATTCAGCTCCGAAAGAATGTATTTTTTAAGAGGGCCAGTCACACCGGCGACCACGTGTGCTGGGGGATTGCGCAAGACGGCAACGATGGATTTGATAGGAGTTCTGAGACTGATATTTCGCTTCTCGCGGCAAACGCGACCTTGCTCAACAATGGCTTGAAGAGCTTCCATTGCTTCGACGGCCTCGTGGTTCAGACGACTCTCGTCGTAGGAAGGAAGTCTGAGAAAATGAACAGAGTCACTCTTTCCAGGCATGACAGGATTGCTCTTGCCACCTCCATTGGCTGCATCCTTATAAGATGGTTGCAGCTTTCGCAAGTGTTGATAGAAGTACTCGGTAATAAATGGAGTGAATGGAGCCATCATGATGGTCACATCCAAAAGGACATCATACAGGACCTGCAAGCCAGTCTCGGCTTCATCCTCGGCATTTCCCTCCTCGAGTCCCTTCAGACGATCGCGATTCAACCGGACATACCAGTTTGTGAGTTGTGTCACGAATTTGACAAGAGCAGGCATTACTGTGTAGAGTCTGTATCCTGCCATCTCGCCATGTACGTATTGAATGAGCTCTTGCGTAGCAGCACTAATCCAGATATCGGTGGCATTCGTTGTCGCCTTCACTTTCTCCGAAGATGGTACAAATTTCTTTCCGCCAAGCTCCCACCGATCGAGATTCTGAAGGAAGAAGCGCACAGCATTGTACCAAGGCAGGAAGACTTCCTTTACGACACCCAAAACGCCATTTTCTTGGAACTTGAGTGATTCCGCTCGTACAACAGGTGAATTGATTAAATACATTCGCAATGCATCAGCTCCATACTTATTGATTACAAGGCCAGGATCAGGATAATTCTTGAGGCGCTTCGACATTTTCTTTCCGTCTCCAGCCAAAACGAGACCATTCACAATCAAATTTTTGAAGGCAGGAACGCCAAAGAGAGCAGTAGACAAAACCATCAAGGTATAGAACCATCCACGAGTTTGATCTAATCCCTCAGCAATAAAGTCTGCGGGAAAGGTACTCTCAAACGCCTCCTTGTTCTCGAAGGGATAGTGCTTTTGCGCGTACGGCATGGACCCTGATTCAAACCAACAGTCAAAGACCTCATCCACGCGTTTGAGAACAGTTCCTGGATATTTTTTCGACGGAATAGTAATTTTATCGACGACGTCCTTATGCAAGTCATCAACGCGAACTCCTGATAATTCTTCTAATTGGTCGATGCTGCCAATACAGATGACTTCCGTCAAATCCTCGTTGGCCCAAATGGGAATGGGTGTTCCCCAGAACCGGTTTCGGGAGACGGCCCAATCTCGGGCATCCGACAACCAATTATGGAACCGGACCTCCTGCACGTGGCTTGGGACCCAGCGAGTCTTTTTGTTGTTTTCGACAAGTTCATCGCGGAGCTGTTCCACCTTGATGAACCACGAGGGCACGGCCTTGTAAATGAGTGGAGTATCCGAACGCCAGCAAAATGGGTAGGAATGAAATAAATCGCCTTTTTGAACAAGCCGTCCGTTCTCCTTGATGATTTTCATGAGAATTTCATCCGCCTTTTTCACGTTCAAACCTTTCACGGGCGTAATGTTCTCCGTAAACATACCACTCGCATCGACCGGACACGGGATCTCTTGTCCCTTGACGATAATTCCATTTGCAATGCACACGCGGTAATCGTCCTCTCCGAAAGCTGGGGCTTGGTGGACCACGCCGGTACCAGCATCATCTGTCACATATGTGTCGGAGACAACCTGCCAATAATTTTTGGCCTCGGGTGTGGCGGCAAAGAAATCAAAGAGTGGTTTGTATCGCTTACCAACTAATTCCTGACCCTTCATTTCTGCCTGGATTTCATAAATTTCGTCCGCCATAGCTGGCTTCCACTTCTTCTTGTTCATTTCGGGAAAGAGTTGAGAAAGCCGGGCCTTTGCCATAATGTACGTCTTTTCTGCCTTTTTATCGAGCACCTTGATGTAGTCCATCGTCGGATGGACGCACAACGCCAGGTTGGAAGGAAGGGTCCAAGGAGTAGTGGTCCAAGCAATGAACGATACATCCTCGTCACCAACAATGGGAAAGCTGACCACAATGGCCGGGTCGTGAACATCTTGGTAGTTTAAATTGGCTTCAAAGTTACTCAATGGAGTCGAACAGGCCATACTGTACGGCATAATCTTGAATCCTTGGTATACCAGATTCTTTTCGAACAGCTGTTGAAAGACCCACCAAACACTTTCCATAAACGAAGCATCCATGGTCTTGTAATCATTCTTGAAGTCAATCCAGCGACCCAGTCTGGTAATGGTGGTTTCCCACTCTTTGGTGTACCGGGTGACGATGCCACGGCAAGTATCATTGTACTTGTCGACACCCATCTCCAGTACTTGGTCGCGATGAGTAATGTTCAACTTTTGATCGATCTCGTACTCGACAGGGAGGCCGTGACAATCCCAACCCGCCCGTCGTTCGACGTGCTTTCCATTCATCGCAGCATAACGGGTGACAGTATCTTTAATAGTTCCAGCAAGAATGTGCCCGTAGTGAGGCAATCCAGTAGCAAACGGAGGTCCATCGTAGAACGTGTATTCCTGCATTGCATTTGGGAGGTGAAAACAACGTTGAGTTGTAGTATTCAAAACAGTGGCATCTCGTTTCGCATACTTTGTTGATTGACTGATCACTGATTTGCAGCAGCATTTCTAAACTTACATCATCACCACGTTCGAGACTCAGCTTGTCCTGGGTCTTGAAGGTCTCCTCTTGAGCCCACTTTTCGCAGATCTCTTCCTCAGCGTTTGCAAAGTTCAAATTGGGTGGCAAAGAACTCATCTTTCGGTTTAGTTATTTTTTGCACTGCTACTCTATGTCTGGCGCTACAACGAATGAAATTCCAAACACAGACACAAACAATGAAAGCAGGTTTGATGATTATTAGGGGAGGTTCGAGAAAAATTATTTTGATGGTGAGTAGTCTACTGCTACAACTGTACTGTACTAGCAACCAGCTAGTAGTAGTGTAGTCGTCTAAGAAGTACTAGTGGTAGCTAGCTAGAGTACTATTAGTAATGGAAGGCAGCACTTGTTGCTTTACTACTTGTTGGTACAGAACAATGGTGGAATAAAACTACTAGTACTAGCTACTCGTAGTAGACTACAGTAGTAGACTAGCTACTACTAGCTAGCTAGTAATAATAATGAGGTCGAAGATACTCCACGCGGAATGATAGATAAAAAATAGCCCGGGATGAACTACAATTATTTTTACTTTTGATCACCATGATCAACAATTCACCCGGCTTTGTCGATTTCAGTCTGTTAATCTGTCCAAAGCTCAGTCGTTCGTGATAAAATTTCGACATGAGCTGCTGGCTCTCGTTCTTCGTGGAACCTCACTCAATGACGAACCAATGAGAGTGATGATGACCACTGGCTGCGATCAGGCTCTCATCAGGTTCTCCACCTGGTGGCGATTGAACCCTTGAAATTTTCAGTTACTACAAGTACTACTGTACCAGACTACTACTCCAACAACTACGACTCTAGTAGTCTACTGCTACGACGAATCTACCTCTTCCGAGCTTCCGGATATAACTTCTTTTTATTAAGGTAGTTTCCTCCGAGGTTTGTTAGGTTGGCAGTCTACTACTACGGGTACTCTACTACGCAGCAGTTAGTTCCATTACTACTATTATCGATCGTACATTCGTACCATGAGTGCCTACGGTCGTCGATCTGCCAAGCGGAGACGCCAGGGGAGGAGGCACCACCAGCAGAGTGGTACCTATCACTCCAGTGCGGAAGAGCAGCGGTTTCTACAGCAGACAATTCAAACCTCCAAACTTAATCAGCTGTTGTCTCCGTCATCGACGAAAGGAACGAACCATCGTCGCGATGGCGCGTTAGATGTTCCGTGGGCCCCTACCTTTTATCCAACGGTAGAGGAAATGGAGGGCAATCCCCTCCATTTTGTGGAAAAAATACGACCCCAAGCCGAAAGATATGGCATTTGCAAAATTGTGCCTCCCAAGGGTTGGCATCCTCCATGTTGTAAGTTGTTAAGTGGAGGACTGTTGTAGTTATTGTTGAGAATGATTGCTTTTTGGTTGCTTGTTTCCGAGTGTTGATTGTAGTAGCAGAAAGAAGGAGCGAGAGTTGAAAGAAAGGTCACCATGGTACTCGTAGGAGAGATCTTGATTGGAAGTTCTTTAGGTGTGCTTTATTTTTAGGGGACGAGTTCGCATTCGTTTAGCACACGTAGATTTCCTACCAGGTACCAAGAAGGAAATTGATGTCCACAAAAAATCTTTGGCCATTTTTCTTGTTCCGAGATTCTGAGATGAACACATCAACACATCATTCATCATAGTTATTGTATTTATTTGTTGTTCTGGATTGACTAGAGAGAATAAAGGAAAAGACAGACAATATCTTCACTTCCAAGCCGATCATGACTGTCTCATTTATTAACCCGAGTTCTTTTGTTTTTTATCCTCTACTTGAAATAATTATCTTTACAAAGGCGTTGACATGAAATCTCCAAAGAAATTCCAAACCAAACAACAATGGTTGCATCGGATTCAAGAAGGGATCACTTTTGGTGATGGTACCAATTACTCGGCTGTGGACTATCAGCGCATGGCAAGCCAGAGGGCTAAAGATTTCAAGACCAAGTATTATCCGGATCATGATCGAATGACCCATTTGGTCATGACGTCCATGGATCAAACCGACAGTGGGACGGTTTCGAAAGAAAACGTTGGAACGAAGCCGGATGATGCCACTCAAGAAGACCGAAATCGTCGCAGGTTTATTCCAGAAAATCTGGAACGCGATTATTGGGATATCATTGAAAGTCACGCACGAGAAATGGTCGTCGAATATGGCAATGATGTGAACACGGACGAGTTTTCGTCAGGCTTTCCCCTCTCGGAACGTGGTCGCTCCATTTACGGAAGAATTGATACCGACAAAATTGGAACCGAAGAGCCAAAATTTGGCACTGAAGACTACTACAGGGAAACATGGTGGAACCTTAATAACATTCCTTGCGCTCCCGACAGTGTATTGCGCCACGTCAAGGTTGGAATCAATGGCATTAACGTGCCTTGGATGTATTTTGGCAGTCTCTTTAGTACCTTCTGCTGGCACAATGAGGATAATTACCTCTACAGTATCAACTACCACCACAAGGGTGCTCCCAAGCAGTGGTATGGAGTTCCTGGCAATACGGAAGCAGCTGAAGGACTGGAGAAGGTCTTTAAGGAATATCTTTCCATGAAGATGAGAGATGTTCCCGATTTGCTTCACCACATTACCACCATGTTCTCGCCTCGTTTGCTGGATAATGCTGGGGTGCCTTCCTACAAGTTGCTGCAGCACGAAGGAGAATACGTCATTACATTTCCGATGGCATTTCACGGTGGTTTCAGTCTCGGACCCAACATTGGAGAGGCGGTGAATTTTGCCACCCATGATTGGATCGCGTACGGATCCGATGCCAACGAGAGGTATCGCAGCTTTGCGCGACCAGCTGTCTTTAGCCATGATCGTCTTACATTCACCATGGCCAACCACCTGAACGAGCAAAAGGCCTACTCGACGTGCAGGCTGCTGTTGGACGAAATTGAAAGAGTCGTCGAGGAGGAGCTTCGTCTTCGTCGAAAACTTGCGGACAAGGGCGTCCGCGATGTCTCGGATATGATCACGCTCCCACAGAATCGATTGGATCAGTTGGACACGGAAAGTGCTGACTATGACGATAAGCGTCTGTGTCACGCCTGCAAGCATGTGTGCTTCTTTTCGGCGGTCGCTTGCGAGTGCTCTCAGTCCAAGGTCAGCTGTCTTCGACACAGTCACTACATGTGTCGCTGTCCTACTGAGCGTAAATACTTTATGACTTGGAGCACAGAAGATGAACTCAAGAGGACCTTGCAGCGGGTCCGAGAGCATTGTGCTTCTTTGAAGAAAGTCGAGGAAGACGTCCCCCCTAACGAAAACAGCATCGCCGAGGAAAAGGTGTTGTCATGTCTTGCTCCTGGTGTTGCCAAGGACTTGGAAGCTCACAAACTTGACGATATCAACCTGGATCCAGTAATCGATGTCTGTACTGCTCCTGTAAAGTACAATCACGGCCATATTTCTTTGCGCAACAAGACGAGCATGGGTGGCGGGGAGGTCTCGATGACTCGTCATGTGAGTGAGGACCCCCCAACAATTGATATTTCTTCGGATGACGAGGTTGAATTTGTGAGAGTTAAACCATCCGAATAAGCTTGTTTCTATTGCTTTGCCTCGGAGTCCTTTTGGTAGACAGCTGGCTAGCTGTGCTTATTGTAGCTGACAGCGGCAGCAAAATTGTTGTCGAATAAACTTATAATAGCATGCATGTTTAATCATAAGGTTCAGAAAGGATGCCATGGGAGGAGTCTCCCCGTGTCGAATACATACTGTCGTGTGCAGCCCGTGTGATTCACAACATACTGTAGGCTTCCTCGTTTATGCATAAAAACAAGGTATCATCTAGTATCTAGTATATAATATTATATTAACACAATTTATCAATTTGACAGTGTACGCCGCCGTGGATGGATTCATCTTGGGTTTGCAGATCATCAAAGTTTGCTCGACTTTTCTTCCTGTTATCAATTTCGTATTGTGATGGTTCACATTTTTGAGGTGCAGACACGAGGATGGATATTGTTACTGGTCCGAATATGTCAACAATGAAACATTCTTTGGTCTTGAGTCTGAACCTGAAAGAGCAAAACTTGAATCAAACCAATGGAACAAAAACCAAGTCCAAAAGAATCAAAATGAATCGGATGAACAGACATCAGAGTCTGCTCTTTAGGAGTCTTCCGAACTAAAAACGCCTTCTTGGAAACCCCGAAGGGAACGTTGGTCGAAGTGTATCTTCGTCCACTGTTCTTGCAGTAAGAGATAATGCCGACTGACACGGTTTCTGCCATTTCTCGTAGAGAAGGATTCGTGCAGTTTCCACACTCCAAAGCAAGCACAAATGATTAACGCCACTACGGCAGCACACCGCCGTCCTCGAGATTCTTGTGCTATGGACATGATGATGAAGATGATGATGATGGATGAGTCGTAGTTTATTTATTTGGAAAGCAAATTGGTGCGAAAGAATAAGAATTAGTACTACTCGTAGGTGGTTGCGCTTTAGTAGTAGTAGACTAGGCCTTGTGAATCAAGGAAGTAAAACAGGCGAGAGATATGTTGTGGTCTCGTTTGGTAGACTTTGGATGTTTATTATTTCTACTACTACTCCAAAAACACGAGTGGAGAGTAAACTTCTTAATTACTCTATTTTATTTCATTGTATGTTGTGTCATCGCAGATATGCTGCAATTTTCGTTTGATCTTTGGCCTTCTTTATTGGCGTCATACTCGCGTCTTCGGCTGAATGTACCAGTATTTCAACAGTAAAAAACCGCCAAGTCTCGATCATGACGTCAACATTAAAAAAATTAGTAATGATCTAGTCTAGCTTAGTTCCACGTGGAATTCTGAACGGATAGGATGCGTTGGCCTTCGTAAGTTTTTTTTTTATTATCTGTTGTCACCAATCGAGGGATATCCCTACCCCGGGAATTGCAGAATTACCCCGGGATAGGGAAA
>Ga0210036_1000786_pt1 | contig 36999 bp, 23 predicted proteins | sample CryGeymeta201515_FD_185469 | JGI IMG/M metagenome (GOLD analysis project Ga0210036, IMG submission 185469) | Groundwater microbial communities from Crystal Geyser aquifers in Utah, USA - Crystal Geyser metaG 2015-15 (SPAdes) (version 2) | ecosystem: Environmental > Aquatic > Deep subsurface >...
CGGTACTGTAAATGCTATATTAGAGAAACTAAAAGATTTGTGTTATGTAAAATATCCCGGGCATGGCAGATATCTCTGTAACCCTTACAGAGAAATTCTGCCATACGTAGGGTGCTCTTCTCTGATGAGGTGGCTAGACTTTCCTGAATGACCGAGCAAAAAAATGGCTCCCGAGAAAAGCAATTTTGTAGTCTACCAGGTACCTAGTACCGTACTAGTAGACTAGTCTAGTAGTACCAGGTTAATACTAGTACCACAGTTGTTTCTCATGAAGCAGGTAGCGAGTACAAGTAGTAATTTTCTAGTAATGCGTTTATTTCAAGTACAGTCCTTCTCCATTCTTGTCAGTGTTCTTTGGGGGGAAGGAGGCGGCACGACCAGGAGACTACAAATTTCACGTGTGAAGAACAATCAACTTTTTTTCAGGAGATGATGTTACCAGTATGGCGAAATTGGCAACCAACTGAACTAGTGGAGTACCAGTAGAGATTACTCTATTGATTGTTTACCACCTGTATTGCTACAAGAAGAATTGTGAAATATAATAGAGCTACTACTAGCTGGCCCACTAGCACTAGTCTATTCCTGGATGGCCCTGTAAGCAAGCAACACTAACAGAAGCTCTAGCTGAACGGAGCTAACCAGCAACTACTATGCTCTCATTACTGAAAGGTTCACGGAGCCCACAACCAATGGGCGTTTCAATATGATCTGAGATGGACCAGCAGCTACTATGCTCTCATTACTGAAAGGTTCACGGAGCCCACAACCAATGGGCGTTTCAAGATGATCTGTGATGAAAATAAAAAGCTACAAATAAGACGTGTTACTTTGGTCAAATTTTGTCTGCTCGTCAAAATCGAGAATTTTTTTGACTAACTACATAATAATTACTGTAAAAAATAATAATAAATTATTCTTAAAAAATCGTACGCACACTTTCCAAAAGTTTAAAAGTAGACTAGCAGCATACTTGATTTCAAGTCAACCTTCGAATCCACATCCATTCCTCAGTAAAATTTTACACAAGCAGTGTATTCTGCAATCGAAGGATGGATTACCAATAACCCTCCATCTTCTAGACGTCGTCTTGTCTCTTGTCGTCTCGTTCAGCCGGAGAATTGCATTGGACACTTTGTTGAAATAAGTGATAATGTGCTAAAAAGAGCAGAGAAGGACGATCTGCAGGACCGTGCTCGCTTTCGAACAACGTCAAAGATCAAGAACTTCCACCATCATCTTGCGGGAAATATCTGTGGATCAGTAGCAACGTCGTATTAGCGCACCATTAATCCTTATTGATGGCGTATTACAGAATTCCAATACATCGAGAAAAGAGGCAATCAGCGGAAAAACTGCGACCGAAGTCCAGCGCACTATTATCTGTGTTTACATTCTTTCACGTCGCGGCCCACACTGTCGCAGTATCAGTGTCTACCTTGATGTACTTCCAGCATTGAATGCGATAGATTCAAGGACAGCATTTTGATCCGAAGGAATACCCCCCTCTGCCGTAACGGCATAATTGACGTAGCGAATGCCGCCTGAGGTGAAAATGCTTTCAATTTCCCATGTATCAATGGAATCAAAAGTAAAAAGTGAAGCAGGTCCGAAATTGACTCCATCTGCACTAAAACTCACTCCCACATCTGGAGTAACTCTACCAGAATCCAAGAGTGCCTTGTGTTGGAAAGTATATGTCCCTGCTGGTAACAAGGCACCCATGTCAATAATAATATAGCCGCCAATAGCATTGACTTCTGCCCCTAGAAGTTCAACGGATTCCGGAGGACCAAGGGCAGCATCTTGGTTGCTAACAGCTTTCTGGGAAACAACTGCAGCACCGTAAACAGTCACGGGTGGACTGGTGGGAACACTTGTTGGTACGCTTGTTGGTACTCTGGTTGGTACGCTGGTTGGTACGCTGGTTGGTACTCTGGTTGGTACTCTGGTTGGTACTCTGGCTGGTACGCTGGTTGGTGCGCTGGTTGGTACGCTGGTTGGTACGCTGGTTGGTACGTTGGTTGGTATGCTCGTTGGTATGCTGGTTGGTATGCTGGTTGGTATGCTCGTTGGTATGCTTGTTGGTGTGCTTGTCGGTGTGCTTGTTGGTGCATTGCTTGGTGTGCTGGTTGGCGTGCTGGTTGGTGTCCTGGTTGGTGTCCTGGTTGGTGTCCTGGTTGGTGTGCTGGATGGTACATTGGTTGGTGCATTGGTTGGTGTGCTGGTTGGTACTGTCGTGGGCCTTCTTGTGGGCGCAACACTTGAGGGAGCACTAGTTGGATCTCCTGTTGGCTCTACTGTACCAAGACTGGTGAAAGGCGGTGTAGTTATGCAAACTAGAGGATTTAGCAGTTCAGTATCACTAGAAGCCGGTGAAGTCACCCTATCATCTCCACTAACAAAGCGTGCACCTTGAAAAAGCTTCGTTACAGAGTTAACTTGGAAGCACACTTCATTTCCGGATGGAAAAGTCCCTATAGTGAAACCATCATTACCTCTTCTATGGGAGCACCCAATAATAAGGAAAACAAGTGTGTTGTGTCAGCACATGCTTAATGAATCAAAATTTTGAAAGCGCGCAAATCAAAAGGTCGAGGAATACTTACGACCACCATCGAAAGAAAAGCTCTGGGTATGTCGCAGTTGTGTCATCCGCTTCATCAACTTCAGCAAACGTTAAACCTCCTATATTATCACCAATCACAGTAAGCCCTAAACTGCCATCATCTACATCATTTGGTGAGTCCATAACAACCGCTATGTGAACTCCATCTGGTGCTGATACAACAGCAAATGAGACAGTCTTGGGAAATTCAAGGCCTGAACCAGTTGTTTGACTCACAACGTCACCCTCCATGAAATCTTGGATGCTTTCTGACCCGGTATTGATCATCATTATCCCACACACTTGCGCATTCCCATTCACCTTCACTACACCAGCACAAGTAGGTGCTGTAGTAGGGGACTTGCTCGTTGGACCCACACTGGGGTCAGACGTTGGTTTTATGCTAGGCACCATGCTGGGTGTTGCACTAGGAACACTTGAAGGTTGCTGAGATGAAGGTCCATCAGTTGAAGGCTCTTGAGAGGGGGATTTACTGGGAACTCCAGAGCTCATAATTGGACTGATACTTGGACTAGCACTTTTTATGTCATAGATTGTGCTGGGGTTTTCACTTGGAACAGCAGACATGCTTGGGACTGAGGAGGGTTCCTGGGATGGGCTTGTACTTGGGGTTGCAGAAGTGGAAGGCTCACATGATGGAATCTTACTTGGGGCCTCAGAGCTCATACTTGGACTACCACTTGGATTAACACTGAGACTAGGAGTTGCACTGCCAAACTTGGTAGGTTGATCAGATGGTGTACTACTGGGAAATGAGGGAGTAGAAGGTGCACCAGATGATGCCTGACTGGGAGCTTCAGAGCTCATACTGGGGTTTTCACTTGGAGCAGCAGATGGGCTAACACTAGGGGCTGCCAAAGTGGAAGGTCCACTTGATGTAATCCCACTTGGGGCTTCAGAGCTCATACTTGGAATACCACTTGGAGCAACATTGAAAGTAGGAGTTTCACTGCCAAGCTTGGTAGGTTGATCAGACAGTGTACTGCTGGGAAATACGGAAGCAGAAGGTTCATCCAATGATAAAAGGCTGGGAGCTTCAGAGCTCATATTAGGGTTTTCACTTGGAACAGTAGACATGCTTGGGACCAAAGACACTTGCATGGAGGGCTCCTGGGATGGGCTCACACTAGAGGCTGCAGAAAGGGAAGGTACACTTGACGGGATTCCATTTGGGGCTTCAGAGCTCATTCTTGGACTTCCACTTGGAAAAATGCTGAGACTAGGAGCTTCACTGCTAGGCTTGGTAGGTTGATGAGATGGTGTACTACTGGGCAGTGTGGAAGTATAAGGTTCATCAGGTGATGCCTTGCTGGGAGCTTCAGAGCTTGTCTCATGGCTGCTACTTGGAACAACAGACATGCTTGGGAAAGAGAAGACTTGAATCGATGGTACTTGAGATGCGCTGAAACTAGGGGCTGCAGAAGCGGGACTTGACGTCATCTCACTTGGGGAGCTAGCTGGAGTACTGGGCGGAGCAGGGATGCCCCTTGTAGGACCAGAAGTAGGTCCATTTCCGAGACCAGAAGTAGGGGGGCTTATCTGCGCACTTGTAGGAGTGCCTATAGGTCCAAATGTGGGAACCAAAATAGGTTTGTCCTGAGGGATGCTTGGACCGCCTGCTTTACTAGTTGGCATAAATGTAGGCAATACTAATGGTCCTTTGGTGTCAGGAGGAGCAGCGGTATCTGCGGTAGGTTCGGCAGCTGGCCTTCTAGGAGTAGGAGAAACCTTGGGTGCCAGAGTGATGCCCACTGAAGGCACGGTTGTCGTTTGAGAGGAGCCGAGAATAGTGGGCGCATAGTTGGGCCTAGAAGTGGGCATAGCTGAGGGTTGCGCATTTAGACCGACTGTAGCCAGAGACTGAGTTGGTCTAGAAATCATACCTTCAGTGGGCGCAAAACCCAGAGGCTTTGCAGGTCGAGCTGTTGGAATAGTTGTGCTGGGAAAGGTACTGGGACTACCAAATTTCACATTTGTTAATGTTGTTGTTTGTAACGTAGGTCTACTTAAGAAAGAAGGAGTTGGTTCAGAAGATGGTTCCCCTGCAAGTCCTCGGATAGGAGCTCCAGCAGGCCCAACAGTTTGAGGAGAAGTCGGCCTGTCGGTTTCTAGTTTTGGCATCGTCGTTGGCTGTAAACTTGGTTGAGCGGTCACACGAGAAAGAGTAGGTCCAGATGGGAGACTATTTGTTGGTCGACTTGTGGATGTAGACGATGTTGTTAACGATTGAGCCTCAGCGTCTGAATTAGTATTCTTGGCTGCAGTATTCGACGGTGGTAAGGTAGGTCCCGAGGAAGAATCACTGGTTGGCTCTGTTGTGGTTGTTAAAACACTTGGTCCAAGAGTCCTTTCAGTTGATCCAACTTCTCTAAGTTCTTCGAGATATTCCTCTATCTGTTGTGTTGTGAAATAAGTCGGCAATAAGGTTGAATCTTTCGTTGGCCCTCCTATTGGTTCCTTGGTAGGACTCGAAGTAGGATCACCCGGTTTCCGTTCCATCAGTGTAGTGGCCTCGTTCGAACTTGTTTCTGCCACGACTCTCATGGGATTAACCGGATCCAGAGCCGCCGCATAGAAGACCATTGGTCTATCCAAGCTAAAGTAAGCTTTCGTTTCGAACAAGAACGCCTCTTCGAAATTCGAGTACAGTTTATTCGTCTTCAAGGAATCCGCTTGGAGAGATCTCCCGTTCCGATAGGTAATTTCCGTGGATTCTTCTGGCACAGCAAAGAGAGGATTATCGTCCGGGCATTCAACACAAGTGAGTAGTATTCTCCATTTAGTGTAGGTATAGACCATCGAAGGCCCAGCTTGAACTTCGTTGATGTCTATAATTGACACATTTTGGAGAAGCCGAGAATAGTATCCCTCACACATTCCAGACAGTGCATTGTAAGCCATCCTGAATACATTTTCAAGGCGGGCTAGATTTTTGACGACAAATCCGTTTGACAGCCCTTGCAATACAAGCGACAACAGCCCTTCTTTTTCTTCCGTTACTTCTTTCAGCTCCTGACCACATGCTAAGAGAGGCTTCGATGCAAGCTCGTATAGGTTGGATTCGCTAACGTTGGCTTCCAGAGTTTCTTCAAGTTTTTCTGTAAGGTTAGCAAGAACCGTCTCGTTCATCAACATTGTACCATTTGTGACGTTTACTGCAGCAGGCAGCACAGTCGTCGAATTCTTCACCGGTGTTGTCACCGAGACGACCCCGACCGATGCGACACCGGTAACAACAGCTGCTACGCCAACGGCAACTGCAACTTGTGTATAAATCGATGATCCTGCAAGAGCTGCCATGATGGAGGATTTCGTGGCCACTGTTGAAGCTGCTGTCGCAGCCGATCCTACGGCTGTCTGCGAGGCTAATACGGCCATTTGATGCGTAGCAGTTTGAGCAGTTAGACTGCTGCTGTATGCTGTTGCCTGGTTTCCTGCATTGGTAGCCTGTGCAGCCTCGCGACCAACGGCTGCTGCATCATCACCATCAACATTTGCTGCTGCTGCAGCAGCAGCGTCGTCATCGTCGTCTGAAACTTTGCTCTTGTTTCCTCTCAGACATTGCGCAAGTTTTTCGATCATGACGATACAAAACATGACACCACACGCAGATAAAATGGCAAAGAATAGCGCAGTACGGACTTGCTTTTCACGCATTTCCGCTTGATCGATGCTACTGCTATCGTCCTCATCGTGGTAACTATCACTCATTTGAGTATCATGATCCAAAAGGTCTCCTTGCACCTTCCTCTCCCTTTTTGAAGTTTCACTGGCTGTCATCGGTGCTCCTCCCTCGACGTTGTCGTTCTCATCGCCTTCGGTAGAACTATCATTTCCCTTTCCAGTAAGATCAATTTTTCTCAAAGCTTCTCATTCTTGTGCATCATCCCAACGAGATACAAGGCGAACATGGATGTGTTTGGAGTTGTTTTTCTCGTCGCTGGGAAAAAGAAGGAAAAAGAGAAAAAGAGAAAGGAATCCAGTAAGAAGTGAGATATGACAGCAAATGAAAAGAATGGATGAAATCCACACCCTGAAGCGTCTCCAACTTACTATTGATTTTGATCGGTCATAGGAGTAGAAGTTCTTGTTAGATTGTTGTTGGCTCTGCGTTGCATAAAGGCAGGAAATGATCCCAACGAAGCGTCGTTCATCTCGGTCGACGTATTGCTATGAAACGTTGTCGTTAGATCGCTCATGTGGGGTTGTTCATCTTCCATCACGTTGAGTACGTGATAATTTGACTCTTCTTCGTTAGCCGTCTCATTCCTACCACAGGAGGTCATTATTATTTTGATTCTGCATCACTTGGCACGTCTATATTCTATATTCTATATTATTGTGCAAACTACGTACTTGAAATTTGAAATTTAAAGTAAGGTTGATTCTATGTTCTATGTTGCCACTCCAATCCTTGAATAGTATTCTCGAGGAAAACGAAGGACTTGTTCACAGTTACTAAATCAGTGAATCTATCTGAAGTGATAATTTATTTCATGATTCTCTACTAAGGTCAGCGAGGTGGAATGCAGCCATGATTGCAGTGTTGTACTAGACTACTTACTACTCGTAACTTTTCGGAATAGGTGGTTTAAAGAGATTTTTGGCCATCAAAATGGTCATAGTTGCGAGGTTGTGTGCTGCTTACACGATGGTTGAGGGATACTACGCTACTACTACTACTACTACTACTACTACTACTACTACTACTACTACTACTACTACTACTACTACTACCTGGCTAGTAGTACTCGTAGTACGGGTAGTAGTTGTGGTATTATATTTTGACAGTATTATAATCAGTAAGTTGTGCGAAACAGCGCTACCTAAGATGACTTCTTCGGAAATAAAAGTTCTTCTGTACTACTTGACGAAACTAAAATGTATTGTACACCTTTGATCGTTAAAATTGTTTGCATGAAAGGGAACGGAGGTTACAGGGCGAACACCCCTCTATGTACTGTACTGTTGCTGACAATCCTGCAAAATCCAGAAAAATTAGATGCCGCCAAAAAAACCCAGAAAAACACTTGAAATTGGAATCTACTAGTTAAAATAATTCTATTATCAAAAATGACTCAGAAACCTCTGAAATAAAAAGTTTGTTCCTTTTCAAACAAAAAAATGATTTCTTTGCCTGTGCCTTTGCCCTTAAAAAAGTCTTTGTCACCAATGTGGTCCCAACCCACTATTATCAGTGCTAGCAGCTCTTTTGCTGTTACTGTTACTATTAATATTACTATTACTACGCCAACCAATTTACGTATGCACAGCCAACAGCCAACAACATACATCTCAACAATGTTGCAACATGGCTAAAGGATGCAGCTGCAATGAAGAATAATTTTGAAAATGAGGAAGCTCTGGCTTTGAAAGGATATGCTCGGTATCAGATATGATGTAGCTGGTGGCCCTCATGCATTTCTCTTTCTTTTTTTTCAGGCACAAGAAGCGATGTAACGAGCTTCTCGCTGAAAGGACGCAGATTTGCTGCAGCTGGCGGTGGCGATAATAAGATATTGAAAAATCTGGACCATTATTCTGATTTCACGAGCGTTGGGATAGGCCGATTATGTTCCGCACATGTTTGCGGAATTAAAACTTTCGGATCCATCACCCCCAGAAACGAACGAAAGTCTAAAGAACGATCATTGGACCTAAAAGTCATAAATCGAAACTATGGATTCTTTGATGCAATCAGATTATGTAACTAGCTACAACTCATCGAACTAATATAACACCGGTATACTCCGTACAGATCTTTTCATAGCGCCCTTAGCCGTCGTGCAAGCTCTTCTGCTCTACTCAGTGCGTCTTCAGTTGCTGAAAAGTATGATTCCTCGTACCAGCTCTCCAACAAGGTGTAGAAAAGTTCTTTTCCACCGGAATGATCGATGTTTTGACTGTTCTGGTAATGGTGCAGGTATTGTTCGGCGACTCTCACAGTGGTTCTCGAAAACATCAAGATAAAGAACCGCATTGCCCACGATTTCACCAGATCGGGATGGCTCAGAAATGCTCTGGAATGGCATATATGATCCATGGCTTTGATCAGCCACTTGATTCGCACACGTTTGACGACATCGCCTTTGATGCAACCATTCATCGCTCGTAGTTCATCGTCCAGTGACACACCCTCAGCGACATCTTCTTCAATTGTAGAAGCCAGGTTCATGTACCATAGTCCATCACTGAAAGATATATAAGCAGTGCTGGCTTTAGGATCTGCATTTGCAGTGTGCCTGACATCAATGGCCTCAACAAGTTCGAGTGCATCAGCACCTTTGCACATTCCGAAAAAACCCGCGTCGAGTGCAACTTCGGCGTGTTTTCTCATTATTTCGGGTGTTATTGGTTCATCCTTGCGCTGTTCCAGCTCGATCCAACCGTCAGCCAGTTGATTCGCGTACGTGACCAGGATATCCTTGTGTGCTCGTGGTAGCCCCAAAAATACCCGATCAAAGCGATGCACATTGAGAGCGATATCAACATACATTCGATTCCGTACTCGAGAGGCAAAATCCCAGCGAATGTCGTCCTTGTGCTTGTCCGGTACTTCCACATTGTTGTCCTGGTCGTTGTTGTCATCATTCTTCATGAGGGCTGCCAGACGTTTAGGAAGTAATCGGAGTCCTTCTATTCGATCTCGGCTGTCCAAACAGACATCGGCCCAAGTATCTTGAACCCGAAAGACAATGAAGCCCATCAAACACAACCGTGCCAATTCGGTCCCAAACAGGCCCATGGCCCCCGATGCCGAACGACCAGTCAAGCCTCCGACTTTCCACAGCAGAACGTGGGGATCTGTTTCATTCCATACTTGGTTATCGTATGGTCTTTTGCGATAAACAATGCTCTGCAGAGCATAGTACTTTTGTTCCAAAGCCCAAGAGTATTTGTACAAAAGATACGCCAGGATATGACACACCAACAAAGGATATTTGACGGTGAATGGAATGTTGGGATCGGTACAAACAATCCCCACCAAATTCAGTGCCATGACGACACTCATTTTCCCAATTCCCTTTACAGGATAAATATAACATTTGTATACTGTATAGGCACCGTAGGGCAAAAACCGTGGATCTTGGTGTACCATAATCGTGGCTGCCAATGCAATCAAAACAGCCGTCCACGTCGGTCCCAGTACTGTGGCGGTGGTTCGAACGTTCGTGTATTTTTCGTGGTGATAATCTTTCAACTGTGCCCACAACATCGTGTTACCCCAGGCGGCAATGGTTACATCAGGAATCCATATTTGTTGGGCCACCAGGTAGGAAAAGGGCATGTAGGTCCATGCTGCCACAATCACGTCCAGAGGAAATCCCACTGTCTTGACGAGACTTAGGTCGTTAATGGCAAATCCCAAGAAGATTCCATTGTAGGCCAATTGTCCTGCAAACTCTGTTATAACGAAGTATTGTGCACCAAAGTGGAAAGGATCTTGACTTGCCAAAATGGCAGCTACCAAAGTAGCAAACACGTAGTACCACCATAGTGCACGCTTCGAAGTGGCCTTGCCACGTGAAACAGAAAATTCTCTTCCAATTTCGTTTTGATCGCGATCCCAATCCATATAGTCATTACCAGCATTGCATCCCAATTGAAAGATGAAACCAAAGTACAAACTCATCCAAAATAGATGGAAGTGGTTGTTATTGTTATCGTTATCATTGTTGTTGTTACTATGGTTATTGTTTTTGTAGAGATACAAAAATGACGTTACTACGCCCATCGCAGGACGACTGACCTGAAAGGCTTCACGTAGAACATTCAGGATGCGCACCATTATTATTATTTTGTTTTTCAAACTAAGCAAAGCAGTACAAGCAGATTGAAAACGATGCGCGAATTCAATTGTGTGTAATACCAATCTTTATAAATTATCATAATCCGCTATTATTACCAAACTACTACTATGTCTAGTACAGTACTTCGAAAGAACTTGGTACCAGGTACCAATAAAAATCTTTCACTTCAGTTGCTACAGCAACGAAAGCGTCAAATACTACTGACTACCTGGTAAGAATCAAGGAAGGCAAAAAATGGTTTCGTTTGCAATTCGATTCGTCGTCGTCGGTGACCAGAACACAGTCATCTTTCTCACAAAACGGAATCCTCAGGAATCCACCTGTCCGGGTGTCTGTACTATTGTTGCATAAAATGATTACTACTACTAGTAGTACTAAACTACCAGTACTAGTAGCGACTCTCTACTTCTAGTAGTCTACTAGTAGTACTAGTCTATTACTACTACACCACTACTCTAGCTAGTACTACTACTACTAGTACTACTAAAGCCTACTACTAGCTAGTAGTGGCTCTTATATATTTTTTTTATTATTAAAAAAACTTGGTTTGCTTGCTCGTTGTTCTTATTTGAAGCAGACTATTCTTCTTCTTCTTCTTCTTCTGCTTAATTTTATAAGTAATATGCTTCCAACTTGTGTGTACGAAAAGTAGACCTATCATTTTGCAGCGATGGAATTTTTCTTCTTGGGTTGTTTTGGCTGCTTAGTTTTTGGTAGCGAGACATCTTTTGTTTGTTTTTGCTGAATAAACGACATCATTATTTAACAAAAACGATGCAAGTATATAGGTATTATGGTATTATTCTTACGTTGACTATAATAATAACCTTGTGTGGTATGTTAAAACGAATCTTAATAGTATATCTGTATATCTCTGGTGTGAACCTTTGTGGTGTAAAAAAAGTCAAAAATTCTTTTGTGAATGCCACAAAAAAGAGTCGCACCATGAACAGTTATCAGAGCCTTTTGACAACAGTGTGCCAAGATGAGATGGAGAGAGAGAGAGGAAAACGTGCGTGATCAAGCACAGAGAGCATTGAAACTACGATTGCGAACGAGATTGGTATTCCGTGAAGGCAAACTGTAGGGCGAACTTCGTGATCGATTGGGTGCATGAAAGGATTTTTTATCAGCAGCAGTAACACCAAAGAATAACAACTGCTGATCTTGATCTTGTTGTGGTTCTTGTCCTCCTCCTCCTCCTACCTTAGCTCTCATGGCAGCCATACGCAATGACAGTAGAGATGTTGTCGAATCCGGTGACTTTACTTGACGAGGTGTTATTGTCTTCTTCTTCTTCTTTTGCAAATCTGCAGGTGGTGCCGCCAGTACTTGACGAATCACAGGGGATCTCAAGTGATCAAATGGTCTGCGACTGTTTGCAGTCATGAGATTTGTCTTTTTAGATAATGACAACGACAACGACGACTGGTTCATGAGTTGTGACTGGTGTGCCTTGTTGTTGTTGTTGTTGTGACGCATGGCACCCTTCAAGAACATGGAAGAGATATTCTTCATCTGTCCTTGTGGTTGCAACTGTAAGCCACCACAGGAGAACTGGTTCGTGCTGCTAGCATCAGTATCACTAATAGTAGCAATGTCTGGGATGGACAAGACGTGGAGGTTGGCCCGAACGCGACGACTGAGTTCTTCGGACGCACCTCGACAGCGTTTGGGTGTCGGGGGTGTAGTAGTATTGAGATCCGGCAATGGAGGAAAGGGCGTTTGGTAAGTGTAGTTTTGTTCCATCATCATCATTGTTGACGTTGTCATGTTTTTGTGTATGTCAAGAGGTTCGTTCGTTTGTTTGTGAAACCTTTTTGCTATTTCAATACAACTTCTTTATTGAAATTAATAGTCAACTCAAAGTATGTTATTATTATTATTTTGAGAATAACGAGAAGGAGAAAGAAAAACCCAAGTTTTCTAACGAGCCAAAGCAGGCGAAAAAATAGAGCACAAGCGCCATGTGTTGATTGTTTTTGTCATGCTTGGAAGAAAAGACTCGGGATGGTCTATTCTACGAAAATATTTGTGTTGATGTAGTAGTGAAAGGATGTAGAAGTATTGAGATCGAGGGCTTTAGTATACCTTTGACACTGCTGGCACTTCTTTTCGATTCGATTTGCTAAAAGAGGCAATTAAAGACAAGATTGGTTCATTTATTATTTCTAAGAGGTACCGGTACCACTACCAGGTACCTGGTAGTAGGTACCACTACTACTACTAGTAGTAGTCTACTACCTGGTAGTAGTACTAGGAGTAGTATTCTACTACCTGGTACAGTAGCTGGTAGCTAGGTTTCAGGTAACTGGCACTACCTGGTACCTCGAGCAAGGTTTCCGTAACGGTAGTACCAGTAGGTACCATGGTACCTGGCACCAATAAGTGACGGGGGTGGGGGGTTAAATAAAATCAATAATAATTAGTCGCAATTCCTTTCAAAAAAGACTACTACCATGGTAACAGTACTAAAATAATAATAGTAGTCGTAGCTACTACTAGTAGCTACAACTAGCTACTACTAGTAGTAGTACTAGTAGTAGATAAGAACTCTGGGCGACAGTAGTAATAGGTCTGGTGTTATCAATACTATTGTACTACAGTAGCTAGACTACTAGTCTACTACTAGTAGAGTACCTGGTAGTACTGGTACTGGTACTGGTACTGGTACTGGTACTGGTACTGGTAGTATTTCAGGAAAAGAGGATAGATGGCCAATCAAGGGGAATCCTGGTAGTACCAGTGTATCCGAGTACAACGAACTGAGATACTACTAATAGTTCCAGGTAGTAGTATTCGTTGTACTAGTACGGGTTAGTCATCACAACCCTTCTATTAGTTGTTTGAACCAATGCTACTAGCTACTCCGGAGTACTATAATAGTAGCTAGAGTACTGATAATAGAGTGGGCCTGAAGGAGTATTATTATTGGCTACTCTAGTTGACTAGTAGAGATCAAGTTGCGCCTTTATTACTCGCTGGTGCCTCCTGCATGTTGCTTTTGCCTGGAAATTTCTCTCGCCATCAGAAGCGACTTACTATTACTACTAAAGCTAGACTACTAGTAGTAGAGTACCACATAAAGTTCTGGTCTACTGTATTACTGTAATTTTGATAAGTACCCGTACCAGATACCGGTACTACTGACTACCACTGGCTGGGGACGCAATTTTACCAAGGTGGCCATTTAGGACTGTCCAAGATGGAATTCACAGACAGGACTTGTTCGACTAAAAACCTTTATTGGATTATATATTTTTTCTAAAGAATACTCCCAATATTTTACACATAGTACCTGGTAGTAAATGGCCAAAACATTACTATACAGAAAATACCTTCGTTTTAATTCCCGGTGACCTGCGAAAATTCGAACTGAATGTCAAAACGATGTTAAGTTTTCGGTACACTTCTTTCAATAGTCAATATCACAGTAAAAAATAAAAAGAACCAGTCAAATTTTTACTTATTAAATTAGTAGAATACTACTGGTAGTAGTACTACTGCTCCTGCCTAGCTACAACCTGTAGTATACCTGGTACAGTAGTAGCAGGAATAAAAAACTACTGCTGTAGGTACCAGGTACCAGGTAGCTACAGACTGCACGTACTGAGAGTAGTAACGATGGTAATACGTAGTACTCGTACCTGGTACCTGGTAATCAGTTTATTCACTGTTTAGTTTTTTTCACAGTCGAACTGGCAATCGCATGACAACTGCATTGACACAATAAAAAGAAAAAGAAATGATACACTGTTAATACTGTAGTTAATAATATTATAATGGCTTTGACAACGACACCACCACCACCTCTCATTATTTATTCTACGCCGACGTTGGGAGAGAAGCGCAAATGCATTGATTACAATTATCATAATTTGTCATTGGACAAAGTCCCATTGCCACCTTCCGTCAAACGAACTTCCATATCTCTTCAGCTCCAACACGACTGTTTGGAACATTTTTCGTCCTTTTCCTTTCCCTCACTCCAAACCGCTAGTAGTACTAGTAGTGATGATGATGATGGTGATGATGATGATGTCGTTCGATTGCGCTTGTTACCCCAAATCTCTACAACGTCATCATCAGCATTAAATGCTTTTCAGAATGCATTTGCTAGAATGCAACAAAAACACAGCAACAAAAACACGACTGATACTGATACTAGTCGCCAAGCGAGCGATAAGACTTCTTTGTCTACTTGTTCGTTGTCCGCCGTCGCGCTGCCAGAAGAACCTGTCAAACCATTGATACGAAAACAACAAGAAGAAGAACAACAAGAAGAACAGGAGTACAATTCCAAGTCAACGAGAGGACGATCGCCCATGCCGAAACTCCTCACGACCACAACTGCAACGACATTATCACCCGAACAAAAGCAAGCATTGTTGATTCGTCGATGTCAACAATTAGCACTGTCTCCCAAAAATCGACAACAACAGCGTAGATTCAACAGAACGACTTGGTCGAAAAGTCCTGTACGTGTTTCCAACGACAACACTACTAGAACAATCCGACGTGCACAAAGTGGTGGTGGACTCTTGCGTTGCTAAAGAATGAAAGAATAGCTACGTAGCTGCAGGTTCCGTTTCTTCTCACTCTTTTCTCTCAAGCATATATAATGTATATTGTAAACCATTCATAAACAGTATTTATTTATTTATTTCTTCAAACCAAACAATTCTTAAGGATTGTCTCGCCTGCTTCTTTAGCTAGCTAGCAGCTAGTTACTGTCCGCCTGTTTCCGGTTCGCAATAGTACCTACTACACCAATTCGGCTGCTGCTGTTCCGTCTACCACAACCAATGGAAAGATCGTTTCTGTAAGTTCCTTGGTGTAGACACCACCACTGCTACGTCTCTTGCTGCTACTCCTACTGGTAGTAGTAGTTGCTACCAGCGCTGTGTCTTGCTCATCCTGTTCTGTGTCCACTACTCTCAGCACTCCATCATGCAGCAGTGACTGTTGTTGCTGTTGCTGCTGTTGCTGCTGCTGCTGCTGCTGTTGTTGTAGATAGTACTCGTGCATGGACGGCAACCGTCCCTGCCAGGTACGAACGATCCAGTGGGTGTAAAACACGACCAAACAACCGGCGGCGAATAAAAAAATCCATCCGGCAGTATACCGGTAATGAAAATTTGCCGTGTGTTTCATATTGGACCAGTGGGGCCAGGTGTACTTTCGAAATTGATCTTCCGTGGCAGCAGCATTGCCCACAAGTTCTCCAAAGGCCCAAAAACCATTGGCCAATATCCACAACATACTTACAATGTAATGAACAATATCAATATACATATTGGTTCTGTTAGGGATGATGCTGTTTTCGTTGTTGTTGATGATGTTGATACTACTACTATCAGTAGTAGCCGCTGTAGCTGTAGCTGTAGCTGTAGGAGTGGGAACACTCCTGGAATGATGACGATGATGATGATGACGAACAAAACGGAACAACAGGTCCAAATTGAGTCCAATAGTAATTATAAACATGATTCCGTAACACAGAGGCAAATCCCGCGCCCACATGCAATCTTTTAGGATCCAAAAGTAAAAGTGAAGAGATGAATAGGTTCGAAAATCAGTCCGAAACGCAGAGCAACAGCAGGAGCAGGAGGGACATTGTGGATTCTGAAAGTCTTGGAATTGTTGTTGTTGTTCTATCGTTGCAATACTATCCTTTCTTCTTGTTATGGTTGATTCAAATAGGTTCAGCTGTGGTGGTAACAACAGGATCATGATATAAAAGAGACTGTACAAAAACACCGCCATTAAAAGGATCCAACGTGCAACAGTGTTGCCCCATTCGGCAAAAAACAGATTATCTTCATCTTGAACGAACCATAGTGTCCACAAATCACCCCACATCCAAATATATAATGCCAACCACCATAAACACAAAATAATGCCCTTGTACGTTTCTGCCGAAATAAGCATCCTACCTCCTTCTTGTTGTTGTTGTTGTTGTTGTGTTTGTTGGTTTCGGTTCCGGTTCTTCTTGTTGTTGTTGTAACAGGAAGGTATACAGATACATGTTACCATCATCCATATACCAGCCAATGTACCAAATAATAGTGCTGTACAGGTCCAACGTAATTGTAACCAGCTCCAATCTTTGGCAATCCATAATGCCAGTGCTACGTGTTCGGCACCACCACTGCCACTACTGCCACCATGATGTTGATAGGCCCATTCCAATGACAAGGCATAGGGTGGACCATCTTGTTGCCACCACCACCACCACCACCACCACCACCACCAGCAGCAGCAACCATAACAACACGGAGCTGTGGTTATCGTTGTTAGTGGTACTGTCTGCTCTGATGGTTCTACGTCTTGTTGTTCCTGTTGAACTTGCGATTGCAATTGCAATTGTTGTTGTTGCTGCTCTGGATGGTACGCAAATGATGATGACTCGGGCGTTATCAAGAGAAGCTGTTGGCGATGATCATCCGTAGTATCGTTCAATTCCATCTTTCACTTTTATTAGCAGTACTCTACTTTACTAGTCTAGCTACTAGCTGTCTAGTAGAGTAGCAATGGAGGTTTTGCTCTCTCTTTCTATGTTAAAAGTTAAAAGTTAAAATCACAACCCAAAAACTTTTTTTTTGTTTTCAACGCCCATCAACAAAAAAAGGATATCTTTATTTATGTATGGCCTTTTTATTCTCAACTGATCTGCTGCTGCTGCTGCTGCTTGCTCTGTATAAAGATAGATTGTTCCTTTATTGTGTCGTCAATGAAAATTCTGCCTGTAGTGTCGGAAGGATGTTGGTGATGATTATTATTTATTTGATGTTGTGTTCTGCTATTTTTTTTGGTTCCGTCAAAAGTTATCAAGGACAATCATTCCCGCCATCGGAACTTTTTATTATTAATAATAACACTATTTGTTGCTACTATTAATAGCGTAGAGTAGTCTACTGCTACTAGTAGCTAGCCTTTTTCCGCTAATTTTTTCTCGTTAGTCTACTATTGTTTTTTGCACGGTCAACGATGTTCCGAGGAAGGTGGCTAATTGAAGGCGGAGGTAGCAATTGCGTAGACCTAGCCTGCTCGGGTAGCTAGACTAGTAGTAGGTAGGCAATAATAATTGACCATTAGTAAAAAGAAACTATTCTTTCGATTTCAGACTAGCGGTACTACTAGACTATAGCTACTAGTAGCCAGCTATGGGACTCGAGTGTATACTACTAGTGGTAATACTACTAGTAGTAATGCAGCCGCTAATGGTCTTACCATCTCACTACTAAAGTGGAGGACACCTGCTCCTAATAAGACTACAGTTTACAGTTTCTAATAATTATTGTTCATGATTAGGCCAATGCTTAATGTTTAATAAAAAACTAACAAGAGAGGGGTCTGTCGCGTGGGCAGCAAAAGTCTCCTTTCTTTGGTAAAATTCACGAGACAGCACCTCTGTGGCAGTCTTTTTTCCACGAGACAGCGCCCTCTGTCTCGTGTGTGAAAAACGGATGGAAAACAGATGGCCCAGGGGGGAGACAGGCCCCTCTCTTGTGTTTTTTTTTATTAACCATAAGCATTGGCCTTCATTACTACTATCATCTACTCTACCATAATATTGAAACAAAACCAGCGAATGTAGTACACCTACTAGACTCCTAGCTACGCCTCCTCCTCGCTCTCTACAGGATTTGAGCCTCATTTGGTAGACCTTTTCGCCAATTCTCTGCATACAATATTCATACGTGTCAGCACTCTACCTACTACTAGTACAGTAGTACCAGTACAGAGTATTTTCATTCACATTCCCATTTAATGCCTGGTATGGTACTACTACTAGCTACTACAGTACTAGCAGTAGAGAACTCTACTCTCTACTAGCTACGCGAGAGTAGCAAGTAGTAGTTGTACCGGTAGTTAATAGTACTAGTAGACTACGTAGGAGTAGTAGAACCAGGCAGCAGGTAGTAGCAGTAGAGTAAATAATAATAGTAGCATCCTCACGTGGTTCCTTAAATACTAATAGTACTACTACCTTATTGATGATCACCACCAGGATACTAGTAGTACTAACTGGTACTACTTAGTAGTAGTAGTAGTACTTAGTACTATGGAACGGCCCCCCGGTAGCTAGTTGTACTTACTACTAGTACAGTAGTACTACTGTAGCGAGTACCAGTACTGCTGGTCGAGTTCAATATTTAGAACGTCAATCACGACGGTCTTATTTATCACCTACAGTAGTACTAGTAAAGTAGTACGGCCACTACTACAGTACTCTACTACTACGTAGCTAGTACTGTAGGAGGAGCTTTGAAAGAAGTGCTTAAGCTCTTTTCCTTCTTTTTCTTCTCTCTCTCCATGCGCGGTACCGGTACAAACCTTACTATTTCTCCCCAGCTAAACACTCCCAACTCCAAACTCCAAAACTACTGCGTGCTCGTATAATATGTAGAGTAAATACTTTCATATAAATATATAAAAAACATTAAAAGATGTCCTGTACAGTTCGAAGAACTGTGATAATAATTGGTGTGGCTGCAGCCGCAATTCATCTCTGTATCCAGACGAACCTGAGAGCGAGTGCTATTTACACAAGCACTAAGAAGGGGGCATTCAGAAGGAATCGTAATGATTCAGCAATGGATGCCATCTTCGCGGAGGAATCGCCTGAAGCTGATTGGGCGTCCCCTAAAACGATGGAGAATGGTTCCACTTCAGTACTAACTAATGCTGCATCGAAGGAGCATGCTGAAGTTCGTGATGCTACAGCGAGTCCAGCCACAAACACGGCTATGGCCAAAGATAATGACACGTCTACACAGGCGCCATCAAAAGTAGTAGAAGGTCTACCGGTAGATTTGCAAAGAGCATTGCCCAATTTGTTCCTTGCGGGAGTACAAAAGTCCGGAACGACCGCCATTTCTGTTTTTCTTGAGCAGCAAGGTATGGTCTGCGAATCGGAAGTATTCGAAGGCGAACCAGGAAGCTTTTACAGCAAGAAGGAAATTCAGTTCTTCAATAGCGAACCACGATACGAATTGGGACCTACATTCTACGCGAAGCACTACCAGCATTGCTTGAGGCGATCAAAACATGGAGACGTCCCATACATTATGGATGGCACTCCTAATACCCAATTGGTTCCAGAACGAGTACACGATTTTTATTCCAAGTACGCAACTCCACAGCAAATGAAAGATTTAAAAATTATCTTCAGTGTCCGGGAGCCAGTCTCTCGTGAAATGTCATGGTATAACCACTGGCTGGATGGAATTACGCGAGGTTTCCATAGCTCCGAGATTCCTCTTTATGAACAGTCCGAAACTGGCCAAAAGGCGACACCCCACTTTTTCGAACGAGCCTTCCTTCCCCAATTGATGTACAATAAGGAGAACGATCAGCTAAAGGGGCTTTATTACAAGACGTTTAAACCGTGGTTCGACTTGTTCGATCGAAAACAAATTCTAATTTTAAGCTACGATGAAGTGCAACACAAACCAGCAACAGCCATGGGACGCATTGCTGATTTTTTGAATGTAACTCAGAAAAGTGGCGATAGCGGGAAACGTGAAAATAATGCAGCACTCCCCAAAAAGAATACAAAGGAAAAACGATTGGGTTTACTTCCCAACTGCACAATGCAACAGCACTTACAGTCGTTGTTCCAGAATGATACCGAAATGTTCTATCAACTTTTGGAGGATTATCCAGGACCTCCCATGGAACAACGTCCCTTTCCCAAATTTCCGCCCTTTAAATGCTATCAATGAATATTACAGTGCAAAAATATGCGCAAAAAGAATCATTTGGGGATCACAACACTGGCCCCGCACCCACAGGGTGCCCGCGTTACCCGATGGCAACCATTGGCACCAGTGTGAAATTGAATACCACTATAAATATTGAATGTTTAATTGAATGACAATACATGTAATTCTTTGCGGTAGTAGATATGCCCAATGCGCTCGTGAACGGCATTTGCTCATCATCGTTGGAGGCGCGAGCGTTAGCTGCACGGACTATTGCTATCACCATTCAAAAGGTTCGTAGTACTACTTGTAGTGTAGTACGGTAACAGTATACTGTGTCACTCTTTGCCTGTTGTTTTAATAGGCACAAAAATACAGTGTTTGCAAGTACTAACTCCGGCAAATGCGACGTTGCATGTTCACAACCAGATCACATCCGTGAAGGTATGATCGCTAAGCGGCTGAATGATAGAGCCTAGTAGAGCTATGCGGTGTACTTAGTAGCGTAGAGTACTACTAGCTAGACTAGTAGTAGACTACTAGTCTAGTAGTAGTAGTATTGCTCCTATCCTTTGACTTTGGAGCAACTATGCTACCAGCTAGATGCCGAGACCGAACCGTTTCATAAGTTTCACCGTCCAGAGACCCAAAATACAAAAAGACTGAAGACACACAAACACACCGCACTGTTCTCAATGCTTGCCACAAGATTTGACAAGAATGTGGAGGTTGTACTCACGTATAATAAAATAAAATAGAATAGAACCAATGAAATATTTTGTTCTTGAGTTATTCTATAATATGCAACAATTTAGTTTGATTCGTACTTTCTATTACAATTTATCGCCAACGTTTGCTGCACACACGATCACATTTTCGAAAAGCGAACCTCACCCCTCTTAGCCAATCATGAATGTTTCGATTCAATGGTACCTGCAAAAAAAGTTGCAGCATTCATTTATTTAGTCTGATGGCGGATTGGCGAGATGAGCGGTATTTTGAATGTTATGTCGTTCGTTTTTCAACAACACGAATTTTGTTGACTACTACTGGTTGTACTCATGGCACTGTTTTGGTACCGTAAATCAACTGGAGCATGTCCTGGTGGTGGCGGAACGAACAATTGTGGCGTCGATCGTTGTTTGTAGGCTTCATATTGGAGTGCCAATCGTGCCGCTTCTTGAAAGGCATCGTCCACGTGAATGGCGGTCTTGGCGGAGGTTTCAAAATGGGCCAGTGGTCGACTGGTGCCCATGGCAAAGGCCTGCGAAGCCCTGCGACACCACTCTTCGGCTCGTTCCAATGGTACCAATCGATCTTGCTCCTTATCCATTTTATTGCCGAGCACCACAAAGGGAAAACTGGATTGTCCCAAGCACGATCCGGAACCAAAATCATCGAGACCGGTACCACCGACGTGATTCAAAAATTCGCGTCGCCAGTGATCTAGATTGTCAAGCGAATGAGGATCCGTAATGTCGTACACCAGCAAACAGGCATCACTGCCACGATAAAAGGAATTGCCAAGACTTTGAAATCGTTCCTGTCCGGCCGTGTCCCAAATTTGCAATGTCACTTGTCGTCGAACACCAAACTGATCTGCCACAAAGGTATCTTTGGAGAGAAAGTCCGCACCAATGGTAGCCTTATATTGTCCCGTAAATTTTCCCGATGAATATCGGTTCATTAAACTGGTTTTTCCGACGCTTTTTCAAAACAGTGGTGAACATGAGCAAGGTGAAAGTTAGTAAGTACAGTGTTTGTTTGTTTGGTTGGAAATTGGAACTAGTGTTGTCCAGATATTTACAGAAAGATAAGCAGCAGTATGAACGCTTCAAGGCCGACCAGTTAATGCAAATTCAGCAACACGCCAATCAAGTCAGCAGGAGAGAGAAAAGCACGTTGTCTGGGACACATTAAAGCTCGGGACAACACACTCATCGTCATCATCAGCTGCTGTTGCCGAAACAGCCCTTCCTCCTCCTTTCGTTGATTCTTACCCGGAATCTCCCAAGATTACAACTTTTAAAGATTTCTTATTCGCAGATGACATGGTAGCTACAGTGATTCGTGTATTATAAAAATATATACATATACTCAGTACCAGGTATTAGAGAACAGATACTGCAAAGAGGAATATTAAAATAGTGTGTAGTGTGTAGAGATGGAACGAGTAACAAAAAGTTAATAGGGGAAAAAAAGAGGACCAATTCTTAAGAGGTTTTTTGCTTGAACTTCATTCAGAGACATGAGCGTCCAGATTACCCTACAATTTAATCCCGCTGGACTCACTATTATCCTTGGAAATAAATCTCGACGAATGATAACCTCTACTAGCTAGTAGTAGCTAGCTAGTGTGTAGCTCCAGTAGCTGGTAGATTCGTAGTCTCCAGTCTCCACACTCCACACAACAAAACAACAACACTTACTCTACGACATAATATCTTGCATGTGTTTGCAAACTGTTTTGCACTGTCAACTAGGTCTGTAGCAGCTACAGTATGAATCAGATCCTATCAAGATGTACAACAAAAATCTCTGTACGACGTTTACTTTTACTGGCAGCATTGGCACTGATAGTTTGTCCTTCGGCAGCCCTCTCAGTTCCTAAGGCTGGTTCCACCAATCGCCGTGATTTTATTATCTCGACTGTAGCAATTACGCATCAAAGCACGACTGGCGGTGCTGCTGCTGGTGCTCTGACGATTGGCGTCTCTTCGATTGTATCCCTCCCTACAAACGCCCATGCTGCTGCTGCTCTGACGTTAGCCGATAAGTTGGCAGCACGCGATCCTTCTCTCTTGACCAATTCGATCTTTAATCGACCACCGGCCGCTCAAATATATCCAGATTTTATGAAAGGTTCAACTTGGAATGTTGAAAGTAAATTTTCTGGTTATATTTTCCCTTCTACCAAAATTCCAAAGGATCAACTTATGAAAAAGGCAACAACTCCTGGTTTTCAAAAATGTTCCATTGCAGCTATTAGTGATATCGGTAAGGAAGGAATTGTCAAATACAGCATGCGAATCGATGACGAAGGATTGGAAGATCGTGCCTGTACGTTACGACAGCAAATTGATGCCTATTTAGGATATCCCGCTGTTCAAGATGTATCCTACAATGTCAAATCCAATCCCAATCGTATATCTATTGATTTCGTCGATTATCGAACCATCAATGCCGAACGCATTGAACTCTTTTGCAATGGTCGAGAATCGGATATTGTACAACGGAATGACAAGACGGTATTTGTTTGTAGTGAGTTTTGGCGACAAGTAACATTCGGGGGTGGCAGTGAGGTAGGAATTCCTCGTCAAGTTAGCAGTAACTATGCCCATTATTGGACGTGGAGTACGAGTCCAGATGATCCCAACATCCTGACCGGTAATCTCCTAACAGCTGCCTACTTGGATGCTCAAGATCCTTTGTTTTTTGATGAACCAATCAGACCCGTGGCAATCTACAGCCACATGTTGAAAGCCACCAGGCGACAATAAAGTACAAAGAAGTTACGACTAGTATTATTTACAATTACTATACCATGCAATGCTATGTTCCTGCCTGCTGTCAAAACCAACACGCCAAGTCAACCAAATGACAAACATCTTCCCGAACTGATGAACAAACGCAGACATGCTTTTTTAAATAAAAAGTAGAATGTTATTATTACTAAAGCTTTCTCGCGTATCGCACACCTATTCCATGTTCTGTATTTCGTGCGAAATAATGAACAGAATAGATCTTCGAAAGTAAAAAAATAATACAAGAAATAGAAAACAACAATAAACATCAAGCCTCTCCATTCTCCTATCTGCAACAACATGGGAGCTTTATTAACCAAAACTGCAACTGAAAAGAAAACCCTCGAGCAACGACGAAAGCGTGAGATTGAACGTTACGGGGTCCTACTTCCTCCCCTGTTTGCCATTCATCACAATAGCAGCAGCAATAACAACAACAATTGTCGTCATGCGACTTGTGCCAACAGCAACAGCAACATCAATGCCAACAGCAACAACAAAAACAACTCGAATCACACGTGCCTTGCGGCTTGGGATCGTTTACCCCTTAATCCTTCTTTAGTAGAATATTTGAGCGTCACACATTTGGGTGTTGGGCTATTACAAGACTTTATGACACCCGGACTTTGGATCTCGGCGAGTAATAACAGTAGTAGAAATGGTAGAGCTATAGCGGCCACCACCACCACCACCAACAGCAGCAGCACCAGCACTACTACTGTACGAACCTCCCTTCCTCTGGACTTGAGCGTTCAAGGAGGTGGCCGTGTATCGATTCTATCGGTGGCACCTACCAGTACGAATACGACGACTTCGTCGAAAGTAGAATTGTGTGTCAATACCAACGGTGTTGTGCATTTGTTTGCAACGCATCCAGTCCTTAGTAGTACTAGTAGTAGTCGGGGCTTTATCTTTGCAGGCGCTACTTCAATGGGATCTGGCTATGTTGGAGGACAAGCGGGAATGTCTTTTGATCGTACTTTACCAGCAGCATCTACCATGCCAATACACAAGGGAAAAAATGAAGATAATTATTATCATAATAACAACAACAACGACAATGATATCAGAAACGACACTATTCAGGTGCAAATAGGAACGTGGATTCCCCTGCAAGCAGCCAAAACGAAAACAACAACAGTCACTGCTCCCAATAAGACCTATTCCAATGGTCCACTCTTATCTGCTAACAAAAACACACGGATAGCAACACCTAGACACGTTCACGGATATATAGCGGTTGACATGCTTGGTAGCACTACCGCTTTGGAAACGAAACTCGACACGACGAGTCTTGAAACGGAAGTATCCAAATATTTTTCAATTCGGCTGTTGGATAAAGATGATACGATTTTGGATGATGGTGGTGGTGGTAGGAATAGCAACGATGCGACGGCCGCATCGTCTCCCGTATGGTTCACAATGACGAGCAATGCACAATCATCTACTATGAATGTCAGTCAAATACTTGCCTTTGATCGCATCAATATGAATGTATTAGATGTTCGTGCACCTCGTGTTCGAAACATCCTCGGATGGACGGTACAAATAGAGAAACCAACGTCTACTGCTGCTCTTTCGTCACTGGAAATGGAGTCATCACCGTCGTCACTGTTGCCGTCGTCTAAGGTATCCCTGGGTGCTACCTGGCAGTGCAATCGAGGACTGGCATTCAAATTGGTAGGAACCACACATTTGCAAAACAGCAATTACAACAATTACTACAATGACAACGGCAACGGCAACGTTTTCGTAGACCAAAGTGGTGGTGATGGTGGTACTAGTTCACCGTACAGTCATCAATGGTGTTGTACATTGGGAATTATAATGAAACGGTGGAAACAACCAGCAATGACCTGTTCCGTGTTGGGACGATACGATTTTCAAAGCAATAGGATGCGTTTTTTGGGTATTGGTTTGGAACTGGAAACGCCTTCCTTTGCCTCGCATGGGACCCCCAATACAGGTTTGTACAATACAAGTGGTACGACTCCGATATCCAACAATAATAATACTGCTCCTCCAGAAATGAAAGCAGTATTACGATAACAATATAGAACAGTTGCGTATTCGGAGTTTTGATTCACAATACTACTAGTCTACTACCGGTACTACATTAGCTAGCTACTCCTGTACCTGGTAGAGAGTAGACTACTACTTAGTACTTTTTTTACCATACTCGTAGGAAAAAGGATTCCGACGAATCTGCCTGTGACTCTCGACACGTGACCGAACATTCAAAAATTGAATCAGGTGTCATTTTTTTGTTTTTCTATCGAGCCACACACAGCCACAGAAACAAAAAGACAGGGACGAATCTACTTTTTCTCACTTTTTTGTTGTTCGTTGGAGTTCTCCCCTCGCATTGCTTTATATTTTCAACACAACAAAGAAAAGGTTCAAATAATACAGGATACAGGATACAGGTACTCTACTACACACTATAACAACGCTAACAATAAATAATAAGGATGACAAACAAAGTTATCATTGGTATCGATCTAGGAACAACGTACAGTTGTTTGGCAGTGTGGAAGGATGGGAAACCAATTGTGATCCCATCAGCATCGGGACGGACGATGCCATCGTGGGTGTCCTTTGTGGGTACGAAGAAATTGGTCGGAAAGAGTGCCAAGGACCAAGTAGCGTCCAATCCGACCAATACTGTGTACGATGTAAAACGTATATTAGGACGATCGTTTCACGATCCTGTCGTACAGAGCGAAAGGAAGCACTTGTCGTACACCATCGTTGAAGGACGAAATGGTGAACCCAAGATTCAACTGAACCATGGAAATAGAGAATTTGCTCCAGAAGAAATTAGTGCCATGATTCTGAGTACGTTTGTTTTTAAAAACGAGTTGATGATACCAGTATGTGTAGAAAAAAGCCACAGCTTCTGTAACCTAACTCACTACACGTTCCGTTTTTCTTCTTTTTTCTAGGCGAATTGAAATTGGCAGCGGAAGCATTTTTGGGACATGCCGTCAGTGACGCTGTCATTACTGGTACGTTTTTTCCCCCTTTCTTCTCCCAAATCGGATTTGGGTCTTTTTGTGTACAGTACCTGTTTTCGTAAAAACTCACACATGCCTTCTATTATTCCTTCTTTGTTTGACATGTACTATTAAAAAAAAAAACAGTTCCGGCTCATTTCAACAATTTACAGCGACAAGCAACCAAGATTGCTGGTAAGATTGCTGGTCTGAACGTGTGTCGTATCATCAATGAACCCACAGCGGCAGCACTCGCCTACGGGTTGCACGATGGTGGTTGTAGTGCCGATCAAAGCTACGACAAGCCCAATGTCCTCATTTTTGATTTGGGTGGTGGAACCTTCGATGTGTCCTGTTTGGAAATGTGTGATGGTGTCTTCGAAGTCAAAGCCACGGGTGGTGATACACACTTGGGTGGCGAAGATCTGGATCAAACCGTTCTGAAGTGGGCCTGTGATTTGTTGGAGAAGCAACACGCTGGTAAAAAACAGGAGCTGCTCAAATCCAAACACGGCATGGCCAAACTCAAGGCAGCCGTGGAACTGGCCAAGAAGGAACTGAGCAGCACGGATAGCGTCGATATTGTTGTCGATGATGTCCTGAACGGGATCAATTTTCGTGCCACATTGGACCGTGCGACCTTCCAATCTCTCAACAAGGAACTGTTTGCCAAGTGTCTCGATACTGTGAAAACTGTCTTGCAAGATGCCGGTACCAAGTTGCACGAAGTTACCGAAATAGTCCTCGTCGGTGGTTCGACACGTGTCCCTCACTTACAGGATCAATTGTACAAATTTTTCAAAAAGCGATTGGAATTGTGCAAATCGTTAAATCCGGATGAATGCGTTGCCATTGGTGCGGCCGTGCAGGGTCACATTCTTGCATCCGGTGGATCCGGCGGAGGAAAAGATTTGTTGGATGGAATAGAAAACGAAATGACCACAGAATTACTGTTGTTGGATGTGACTCCCCTGTCGTTGGGCATCGAACTGGAGGGTCGCGTCATGTCGACTTTGATCAAGCGCAATGAGGCCATTCCTTGTCAAAAGACTCGGACCTATTCGACCGTTGTTGACAACCAGAGTTCGATCGATGTCGTCGTGTACGAAGGTGAACGTGCCTGTGTCGATGCGAACAATCAGTTGGGATCGTTTGTGATTCGCGGCATCGAACAAGGCAAGGCTGGAGAACCTAAAATTGATGTTACCTTTGCTCTCGATGCGAATGGTATTTTGAGTGTCACGGCGCGTGATCAAGCCACCCAAGCGCAAGCCAGTACGGTCATCAAGAACGAGAAGGGTCGCTTGTCGGAAGCCGAAGTAGATCGTATGGTAGCCGAAGCGGAACGGTACCGTGGTCAAGACAAGGAACTTGCCGAGAAGCATGCGTACCTGAACAAACTGGAGCAAGCCCTGACGGAAGCCAAACGCATGGTCACGAACAATAATGACAATGACACCGCCAATAACGATGGCGATCATCATCATCAAGTTACGGAATTGAACGAACTAATGGATTGGATGAAATTGGATAGTGCGGAAGCCACTCTCGAGGAGATGAGAAAGAGAGGCAGTGTGTTGGTAGAGAAATATGGAAGCACCCTCTGAGATCTGAGATGAAAACGAGAGTGGAAGAGTGAAAAGTGTCCAGTAATAAAATATTGGATTTATGTGCGTACCGGTACTATTCCGAGTAGCTACTCTAGCTAGCTAGTCTACTAGCTAGTAGTAGTCTAGTAGTATGTTCGTGTGTGTGCATCCTTTTTTGTAAAATTTGGAGTCGTATGTGCGATATATGTAACGTACGTACAACGTGGAATACTCCGAACGAATCCATGGTGGATTCTGATCGTGATGAATTGCGTTCACGGCTGAACACAAAAAATAAATAGAGTAAAAAATACCTGGTCGACAACCAAGACCTACTTGAGAACCTTTTAAAAAAGAAGTAGTAACAAAACGCAAACGAGTTTCAAACAATGGCACCGTTACTACTAGTACTACTACAACAAAAAGTACCAAACAACACGAGGATGCTGTTATTGCTGCTGCTGCTGCTGTTGCTGTTGCTGTTGAGTAGTAGTAGTCATAGTACTACTAGTTATGATAGTAGTGCCAACAACAACAATAATAACAACCCTCATGATGACAATAACAACAACAACAACAATAACAACAATATCAATATCAATATCAACAATAACAATAATAATAATAATATAATAACGTATCAGATCCATTCTCAGAATGATTTACGAGAATGGGATGCACTGTTTCGGAAGGGAGCAACATCGTTCAAAGTAGATCCTCATTATGTCCCTGTTACTGCTGCTGCTGCTGCTGTCGAGAATACGTCTCATTTTTGGCTATCTCACGATCAACCACTGTTACAAGAATTAGACTCGTACTTTACATTGGATGATTTATTATTGTACCTACAATCATCATCAACATCATCCTCATCATCATCATGGGCATCAAACTACTTGAATGACAACAACAACAACAACAACAACAACAATACTGATAAGACCATTACCATTGCATTGTGTTTCAAGGAAGTACCAACAAATCTTTGTAATGATATCAACAGCAACAGCAACAGCAACAGCAACAGCAACAGCAACAGCAACAGCAACAGCAACAGCAACAGCAACAACAATAATGGCAAACGGTGGTTGTTCCTGGCAGAATCATTTTTTGATCGTGCCCAATCCGTCGTCCAATATCTTCAACAACACTATGGTATACAACTTATATTTATTATAGATGGCAATGCAAAACCATGTCATTGTTTATCCAACAAATTTTTACCATGGAATTCAACATGGATTGTCGTGGATGAATGCAGTGCCAAGTGTTATTACGAGGATACTCAGAAGGAGGATACTCAGAAGGAGGATACTCATAATCATAATACGAATGACAATGACAATTCCTTTTGTCAACGATTTACGGTATTGAACAATCCTGCCGATCATCGTAGCAATTGGACCGATATGTCATTGCATCATTATGGTAAATTTGGTTCCAATTCCAATCAAGTCTTGCAAGTATGGGAACCAGATTCACAATCTGCCATTACGGATCTTGTTACCATGTACATACAGGGACGACAACAACATGATGACAACAACCATAACAACCATAACAGCACGATCACATCATCATCATCATCATCATCATCATCATGGTCGGGAAAAGGATTAGCATTTGCTATTAATGTAGATGTGGCCATGTTTGATGTATTTACATCACGATCATTAGTATTGCAGGGAACCAAATATGCCAGAGGATTCAATCTTGTTGCCATTCATGACAATCATCATCATCATCATTATCATTCTACGAAAAACAACAATAACAACAACAGCAGCAGTGATGCTGGTGATGATGACGATGTTGTCACTTTTTTACCAATGTTGGAATACAAAGAACCAGGCAAAATAGTACTACAGTACTACACAGGATCTCCTCCTCCTATTGGTACCAGTAATGCCAACCGTAACGAACACCTAAAATTGCCACCAACAGTGTCATCATCACCATCATCACTCTCATCATCATTACAACAGCAGTATCAACGAACGATTACGTTTGAACCATTCACGAACATTCGTTTGAGTCATCCCAAAAAAATCAATACTACCATCATTACAAACACGTACAATAACAACACAAATAACAACGAAAAGGAGGAGGACCAATGGGAGAGGAGTATTCGTCGTATGCACCACCATGTTGGCAATTATACATTTCGTTTTCTTGTCACGAAAAATGATCGAATTTATGCTTCGGTTCAATCACAACAATCACAATCACAACAATCACAACAATCACAACAACAAAAAGCAGATGACAAAAACAACAATAACAATAACAATCAGCATCCAAAGAAGGATGAAACTAATTTTCGTTGGATCGGATCAGGTACCCTGGTTCATGCATCATCCCTCGATGATACCATTCTATTACTTATTACACAGGGCAATACATGTTACAATTCACACAGTGCTAATACAAGAGCTTTTCCCATGGTATGTACTCCCAAAATAACATTGGATGATGATGATGATGGTGATGGGGACGATCATCACGATGATGATGATGATGATGATGATGATGACTGTACGAAATACAACATTGATTATACGGTTGGTACGATCGAAAATTGGTACCTATGGTTGACGCAACCAGTATCATCATCATCATCATCATCATCACCATCATCACCATCACCATCATCACCATCATCACCATCATCATCATCATCCGTTCAAGAAACCAACACAATCATTACTTCCTGCAATGAATTCTTATTACACGGAACTGTTACAGCAGGACAAAATCCGTCCGGGGCTTTATTTCCTATGAACGACACCAACGACGATCATCATCACCCTGATCATCATGATCATGATCATGATCACCAGAGAGTGGTGGGTATTATGATTGCCAATGATCCGTATCCATTGCAGACACAATGTTCCTGTGGAACACCCTACATGAACGATACGGGTATCGTCATTTCGGCCTTTGCAAGTCCAGTCGTTACCGATCTTTACAACCACAGCAACGATAGTAGCAATCCCTTCTTTTTTCAAAATTATCGTAACAACGAGAAGAATGAGAAACAACAGCAGCCACAAAATCAGACTCAACAACAAGATCAGACTCAACAACAGCAAATACTTTCACCGACACGTTCCCCATTAAAATCTTTTGTGATTGGTGGATTTCTTCTTCTTGCCGTTGTTATTGGAAGTGTGTGTTGGTTTGTCATTCGTTGGATACAACAAAAACGGTGGTCAGCAGCAACAACAACAACAAGTACCATAGCATCCATACTATCACGGAATACCTACGAAGCTGTTCAGGAGTAGGAGTAAAAAAATGAAGGCGAGAAGAAGAAGGAGAAGAAAAAGAAAAAACAGTAACAAGAGGAACCAGAGAACACATCCGGCACTGGCTGTATGAAACCATGATTGGGTGTTCAGGTCTGGCAGTTTTGTTGGTGATTTGTGAGGCCCCCTACGAAAATTTTTCATAGAATATTTTTTTAAGTTTTATTATTACGTGATAATGTTGTAGGCGCTTTTATAAATATGGATTAGTATTCTCTTCAATCAAGTACTATAGTGCTTGTTTTTGGATTGTATGGTTGCGTCCGAACGTATTATCCTATTTTTTTTTGTTTTGTGTTTTAGAATCGAGTCGTATCGCGACCAAACATGGCCGATTTGATCCAATCGAACGTTACGAGTACGCGATTCCGCGTAGCAACTTGCTTGACAAGATAGACGGATCGCCACAGAAAAAATCCGACGCTCCCAGCTTTGGATACAACCTTCTTGTCACCAATCTGTACTTGTGTCAATGCCTCGTTCCCTCCCACGTACGCTAGTAAACCCAAGTTCAAAAAAGTGAACGGTGGAGACTTTTCTAATCCTCGAAATCTCAACCAATTGTACAAGGCTGGATCGTAAAAGACGTCGTCCTCATTATCATCATTCTTGTTTTCATCAATAGGAATAAGTGTTGGTACGGGATCCGTCATGTTAAAATTTCTGGACAACATTCGGGCCACGTAGGCACCCTGTTGTCCAGCAACTTGTGCCGTAGATGGTAACAATTCTGGTTCCCAGTAACTTTTTTCTTGTGCAGCAGCATCGCCTAATACCATAATAGATCCAAAAAGAGCCGGATCATCCATCACGGGACGCATCCAACCATCAACATTAATCCGTCCTGACGGATGTCGAGCTTCTTCGGGTAAATTCTCTAATAACTTTTGACAAAAATTAGCAGGAGCCGTGCCGGCACACCACACGCTCAGTCCAATGGGAATATCAAATTCGTCTCGTTCTTTTAAAAGTTCTCCGGTCACTGGATCAAATTTCTTGACGCTCAATGTTGCTGATTTCGACGTCACTTCGTTCACGCGCGTATTCAAATACACTTCTACACCTTTGGTTCGGAGGGAATCCAAAGCTTTCTGACGAAGCGGTTCTTCGAATTGTGGAACCAAATCAGATCCACCATGAGCCAGTATAACGCGGGCCTTTCCAGCTAATTTGGGATACGTGCCCTTGTGTTTGCGCGTAATGTCGTCGAACAGATCGCTCAGTTCACCGGCCAATTCTACACCCGTTGGACCTCCACCAGCAATTAAAAACGTGACACGTCGACATTTTTCTTCTTCGGTCAAACCTGGACGCATCGCATATTCAAATGCTTCGCCCACAGCAGTTCGTAATTGCCGTGCATCTTCGGTCGTTTTTAAACGCAGAGCGTGCTGTTGGGCACCCGGTACTCCCATATCATTGACACGGGACCCTACCGATACTACCAAATGATCGTACGAAATATCTAAAAACCATGGTTTTTCTTTTTCCCCTTTCTCATCGGTCGTAGTAGTAGCCGTGACTAATTCGTTCAATTGTACTTTGACCTTTTTGTCTTTCACATTAATATCCACGGCCTTGCCTTCAATATAGTCGTGTATCATAGGATTCGCAGCACGTACAGCTTCTGTCATACTCCGGTATTCGACGGTTCCGACACTGGCACTGGCGAGCATGGGTGTAAAAACAAAATGATTCGTTGGACTCACCACAATGATACGCAATTTTTTACAATCCGCAACCTTCATCAAGGCATGGGCTGCCCAACCGCTGCCCAAAACGACAACCGTTTTACGCGATTGTTCTTGCGAGAATGTTAATTCTTGCATTCCATTCTCGTACGACATGCGACTCATGTGTCCCATCACATCTTCGAAGGTATCCGTCGTTCGTTCCAGTACAACATCAACGGGAATACTTGGATTGCGCAGGGCTTCCTTTTGACGAAACATTTTCCATACCCGTGCTTCCGATGTGACAGAATGTAATGCCTTATCTTGTTCCATCTTTTCACGTGTTGCACCCGTCATGACATAATCAAAAGCATCTTTCCCACGAAGTTTCTTGTTGTTGTTGTTGCTGTTCCTGTGCTGGTTATTGTGGTGTTCTTTATTGTTGCCGTTTATTTTTGACAAGATAGGAATGTCCCCTTCGGCGGGCAACGCTTCTTTCTTTACTTTGGTTAAAAGACTACTACCATCATCATCATTGTTGTCATTATCTTGTTCATTGTTATTATTATTATTATTATTATTATCTGAATTCTTGTAACGCAATTTTGTCATGGTAGTTGGAATAAACGTCGTGGGTATATTATGGTTATGGCGACCATAATAGTTGAGCGAAGCAGAACTCTGAAAGGCTACTACTACCTGTAGTAGTAGGGTATTGCACAGAACTCCACATAGCAGCATGACTACCAACAGCAGCTGGAGATTTGAACATTTCTTCATGTTGGTCCGTTATTATTATTTGTATTATTTGTACTATTTTGATTTGTTTATTTATTATTCTTTTAAGAAATAATTACAGTGTCGTAATACGAGGATTGTTTTAAAGATTTGATACCACAAACAACGAGCAACGATGATGGAGAAAAGCAAAGATATTCTTCGATTGAAATTCCGGCCGATGATGGAATCGTACTACAGTAGTAGTCTAGAGTAGCTAGCAACTGAATCATAGTAGTCTTATTGACGTGTTACTGTAGATATTACTGTACCAGCTACTACTACTACTACTACTACTACTACTACTACTACTAGGATAGTACCTGGTACGGTAGGTTTAAAAAGCCTTCTTTCGGCTTCCCTTTTTTTCATCTTCCGATAAAAAATAGAAGACGAACACCTTCGGACTAAACTACAGTACCACCACTACTACCGTAGCTACTGTAGCTACTAGTTAGTAGTAGTCTAGGTCTTTCCAACAACCTCTACTGACACGAGTCCCGGGCGGATGCACGCATGGTTTGAACTATTTACTCTCACGCAGGCTTCAGAAAATAGCGTCTGGGGACAGCTTTTCTAGGTCTACTACTTTGGAGTATTGTAGGCCTTAGTTACAGCAGCTCTAGCAGGTAGCAGTATCTAGTAGCTACTACACCAGAGCATGCAATGATAACCTACCGCTAGTACAAATAGCTAACGCAGCTAGTGCAGTGGCGTGCTGTAGCAAAAACGTTATATTTTCCAATCAATTTGCAATGAAACATCTTTTCGTTGTACAAAAAAGATCAAACAGTATTTGGCAACATCTGTACTGACTGTTTGCTTATTCAATCTCTACCAGAAGATCGTCGCCCTCTACCTTATCTCCAATGTTTACCAAAACGCGCTTTACAGTTCCTGTTTTGGTAGCCGGAATGGACGTTTCCATCTTCATCGCAGACATGGTAGCAACGGCATCTCCTTCCGAAATTTCATCTCCGGCCTTGACCGTGACGCCCACAATCACACCGGGCATGGGAGCTCCGACGCTGCCTGGACCCTTGGCCTTCTCACGAACAGCCTGCGAGCCAGCCGCAGAATGATCCGTCACATCAAAATACACGGCTTCTCCGTTCACTTCAAAAATTACAGTACGAGTACCATCGCCTTGAACGTCGCGAATGGAACTCAGGGCAACACTAATCGTCTTTCCAAACTCCAGGTCAATATCGACCTCCTCTCCTACTTTCATGGGATACAAAAAGCTTCCAGTAGGAAGCTTCGATACGGGTCCGTACAACTTGGCAAAGTCTATCCACTCTTCGAACACCTTGGGATACATAGCGTACGAGAGCAAGTCCTTTTCGTCAATGACACTGGGGCCGTACGTTTCCTTCAACAGGGCCTGTTCCTTGGAAAAATTGTAATCTGGCAAGGACGCTCCCGGACGACCCTCCACAGCATCGACTCCACGAGATTTTAAAACCTTCGAACGCAATGGTTCGGGAAAACCACCGGGGGGAATTCCAATATCGCCTCTGAGGTAATTGACGACAGAATCGGGAAAAGCCAGAGTATCGGCCTGGTCCAAAATGGTTTGCGCATCCAGATTTTGGGACACCATGAATTGTGCCAAATCTCCAACAACCTTGGACGAAGGAGTTACCTTGGGAATGTCACCCAAAATAATATTCTGTTGCGAAAATATAAAAAAATTGTTAGCAACCACAGAGTTATTAAAAACTTGTTCCTCCCAATAGCACCACGCCACCAACACCATCACCGAATGTTACTACTTACGGCTTCGGCATACTTTTGCTTAATTTCGGGCCATCTATCTCCAAGACCCAGCTGTTTGGCCTGGAAGAGCATATTGGTGTATTGTCCGCCAGGAATTTCTGTTGTAACAACATCAGAAGATCCACTCAGCTGGCCGGATTCAAAGGGAGCGTACATTTCACGTACTTTCTCCCAGTAATTGTTCAAGGGATGGATATCATCCAAATCAATGCCAGTTTCCATTTCGGTGTGACGTGTATTGGCAACAAGGGCACCCAAAGAAGGCTGAGATGTCATTCCACTCATAGCATCAATAGCACCATCAACGATATCAGCTCCAGCTTGGGCGGCAGCAATCATACTGGCTACACCACTACCGGCAGTGTCGTGGGTATGAACGTGGATTGGGACGTCGGGATGAGCCTCGCGAATGGCACTCACAAGCATGGTAGCGGCTTTGGGCGTCAATAGACCCGCCATATCCTTAATGGCCAACGAATGAGATCCCATATCCACGAGCTGTTGAGCAAGATCGACATAGTAATCCAAATTGTACTTTGTCTTCTTGGGATCGGCAACGTCACCAGTGTACGAAATGGTTCCTTCGACGAATCCTCCAGCGGCCAAAACCGCATCCACTCCCAATTTCAAGTTGTCCACATAATTGAGAGCATCGAAGACGCGGAAAATGTCAATTCCAGACTGGACAGCCTGTTCGCAAAATTTGTAAACCAAATTGTCGGGAAGGTTGGTGTATCCAACGGCATTGGCTCCCCGGAGCAGCATTTGGAACGGAACATCGGGAACAGCCTCCCGGAGTGCCTCTAGGCGCTCCCAGGGACATTCGTGCAAAAAGCGCATCGAAACATCAAAGGTGGCACCTCCCCACATTTCCATGGAAAAGGCATTGTGAAAGGCCACGTTGGAATATTCGGCGCATTTGAGAAGGTCCTGCGTTCGCATACGGGTGGCTAGAAGCGACTGATGAGCATCACGCCAGGTCGTGTCGGTTAACAAGAGTCCCTGGTGAGCACGAACAGCCTTGGCGTATCCAGCAGGTCCCTGTTCCAACAAAATTTTGCGCATACCACCCGTCGATTTGCCGCGCTTGGCTTCGGGAATGACCGGTGGATGGACAGTAACTTTACACGAGTCTTTCATTTTGGCAGGATCGGCCCCCAGTTCTGGAGGGTGTCCATTAACGGCCAGATTGGCCAG
>Ga0210036_1000790_pt1 | contig 36951 bp, 24 predicted proteins | sample CryGeymeta201515_FD_185469 | JGI IMG/M metagenome (GOLD analysis project Ga0210036, IMG submission 185469) | Groundwater microbial communities from Crystal Geyser aquifers in Utah, USA - Crystal Geyser metaG 2015-15 (SPAdes) (version 2) | ecosystem: Environmental > Aquatic > Deep subsurface >...
TAATATTTAACGGCTGAAATACTTAGAGAAATGTAATGAAAATATTCTCGAGTTTCCATTATCCAAAACTCGAGACAGAAAAATCTCGGAAATGGTGGTAATAGATCCTCAATATCCCGAGGACGAGCTGATGTCATTGAATGAATCTTCTTGGAAAGACGCGCAGTTGGCTGTCCAAGTAGATGGGAGACAGCAGGAGTAGACTACTACCAGTACTACTACGTTACCACTAGTAGCTAGAAGCACTGGCTACAGTAACTACTTAGTAGTCGTAGTAGGAAGGCCTCCTCATCACTGGATACTTTCAGAATAGTAGTAGGTCTCTCTAGGCAGTAGTAGCTAGTACTGTAGTACGCAATATTCATCACCAGCTTGTGATAAAGAGAGTCTTCGATGATATTTTTCGTTTGCGCGTGAGACCAGCTGTGTTCAGCACGTGGTTTAACGACAAAATTCAGAGTTACCAGGGTACCAGGTACCACTAAGACTTTTAGACCACCGAAAAAAAATTAGATAAATTAAATAAGCTACGATTGCTGGCAACAGCACTACTTCTTATTAGCTCGGCTACAAGAAAAGTGCAGAAGAAAAATCCAGTGCATTGCAAAGCACCCCATTATTTCTTTTAAGCACAAGCTTAAGAAAAAGCAACAAAAGGTTTTGGCATATCATCATCAACAGTTGACGACCAAGCAGGATCACCTCAAGAGGCAGTCCAGTTAATAAGTTAAAGTTAACTGATATTTTCGCCGAACTCGGAAGGAATTATTTCGGAGAAAGAAAGCCGATTCATCCAGGCATTAAAACACTCGTGATCCTGGTGGACTTGAAACCATGACATCGAGCAACATGGTTAGTAGTAGTAGTAGTAGTAGTAGCAGTGCCACTAGTAATGGTCGAATATCACCGCCTTTAGATCACCATCGTTATCCCGAGCGACCGTTATCTTCTGCCTCCGATGTTCTTCCATTTCCAGTCTTGCGAAATATATTCTCCTTTTTGGAACGCAAAGAAAAGGCCACAGCTAAGGATGTCTGTACCCGATGGAGACGCGTCATTAACAGCTACAATCTTCTGCCGTTTGAGATGTGTTCCAAAGATGATATCCGAGAAACTGTCCTCTGGACTCTGTACAACCGAGCGAGTGAAGCAGTTCGACCGGATGGAATCCTAAAGGACCCCAAGGCAGTCGAAATTAAGAATTCCATTGATTTTGATTACGAAAAAGCATTTGGTCCTGCCTACAGTGGTCAAGTTATCAAATGCAAGATCTTTGATCAAGCCATTATCCAATTCTGGAAAAAACATCCCCTGGGGACGGTTGTGAATCTCGGAGAAGGAATGGAAACACAACGCTTTCGTTTGGAGCGTCACAAACACGGCCAATCCAAGTGGATCACTGTCGATCTGCCCAATGCCATTTTTGCTCGAGAACAGTTTATAATACCGGATGAAACACACATTCACGTCCCCGCATCTGTCATGGATGTCAAAGTGTGGGCTTCGGCGGTTCCCTTGGATCGTCCCGTCTTTATTACGGCGCAGGGCTTACTCATGTATTGGCCGGAACAGCAAGTCAAGTGTTTGTTTCAAGCAGTGGCTAAATGGTTTCCCCAGTGTACGCTCATTTGCGATACTATATGCAAGAGTCTAAGCGAAAAGACAATGTCTGGTCAACTGCAATGGACCGAAGAGTACACGGTTCCAAAAATGCCTTTTGGAGTGAACCGATTCGATGCTCCGGATCTGTTCAGAAGTTGGGTGAACGAAGATATCCAAGTGGAAGAAGTTCCCTTTCCCAATTATCAAGTAGATGGATGGCGGGGCTATGTTGCTCCCTTTTTCAATGTTCCTGGCATTCGCGCCTTTTCTCCTAAATCCATTTTTCAAATCAAAATATCTCCTGCTGTCAAGAAGAAACATCATTCCTCCAAGAACAACAACAATAATAAGGAAAATGTGAAAACGGTCCGTCGTCATACGAGCAATACACGACGAAAGACGGCGGACCGTGCCAAGGAAGAGCTGCTGCTGGTCCTGGGAGAGTACGATCCTCAGCAGCAATCTGACTTGCACGGTCGATGGCCTCACGAACCGTCAAATTACCTGGCGACGGAATAAAATAAAGCTCTGAGATATTAGAGTTATATATTATATACATCGAGCAAAATGGAATCGAATGCATCGGAATGGAGAACTCTCGCCAAATGATACCCGATGCACAATTCAAACACGCAAGTGTTTTTTAGGTTATAGTAAATTCATTTTTTGACATGTAGACTCATATTTGGTTTGAAAGTGATACAGGCACAAGTGACTTCTGTGCATTGGGTAAACCCATCATTGGTTTGATTACAGCTCTTATTAGCAAAGTGCTAGAAATGCAATAGCTATGCTCGGTAATCAAAAGTTTCAGAATGCATCAATTGCTTTCTTGAGAAGCACTTTCGGTTCTGTGCAAAATTATTACAACAAGAAATCATAGTCTAGTAGTAGTCTACTCTACTACCGAGCTTTTGCTCGTACTTGTAGTAGCCATTTTTTTAGTGCATTTTTTTATCGGTGTTTGTTTTTCTCTTCCCAAACGCGACGACAACTCGTTCCTTACTGCATCTCAAAAGTACGGTTCTGCAATATCTACTACACTGTTACTACTACTACTCTAGCTAGTAGTAGACGAGCTAACCACATGAATAACATTACTCGTACTCTCCACAACTCTTTAAGTGATTCTTTCATCACAAAGTTTAACATCTGCTTCAGTACTTGATGAGCAAAGCCCGAAGGAAACATGGTACAGCCCAGAATAGATTCCTTCTTCGTCCTGGCAATGATCTTTTTCAACCGTGCGAATGGATTCCTTTCCAGTGCACCTTTGCCGACAAAATCCAACTTGTGTACAACATCAACCTCGGTATGTCGAATGTCGTTAAAACCTGCAGCAATTCCCATGATGGATTCCGGGAAAGCCATGGCTCGCGCTGGTGAATTGTTAGTTGACTTGACGACAACCATTGATATTTATGGCGGGGCACTCTCTGCTGCAGGAGCGCAAATTCGAAACGCAGGTGATTGTGTGGCCCAGGCGGCTGCTAGCTGTAGATTCAAAACGGCGGCCGAATTGGTCTGCGACGAATTGCGCGAAGGAGCAACATGCCTGACAGAAGCAACAGGAAAGATGCAACAAGCCATCGAAGAAGCACAAGTGGATAAGGATGCTAATTTGGCCACTGCCTTGAGTACGTCACGTCACTTCACGTTACGTAATGATGTTTGATTGATTGAATGCAGCTTGTATCAGGTGGCGCTGGCTGAATGTCGCGAAATGCTGCAATAACCATAGATTTTTATCTGTACCTAGCTACTACCAGTCTCAGGTCTCATCCGCTCGCTTTTGCTTTTGCAGGTGCTGCTATATCCCACATTGACGGTTGTGCCACATCTTTGGAGGCTGCGGGAGCTGGTATTTTGCAACGGAGGCCTGAGACGGAAATAGGAGTAGAACTTGTCAATTGCGGTAATTTCATGATCGAATTTGCAGCCAGCATTCAAAGATTCGCTCCTGATTGCAAAGAATCTCAAGAGTCTAGTCAGCGCATGGCCTTTGCTGCGGATCGTATGATCTTGGCCGGGACAGAACTGCAAGGGACGACGGAAAAGCCAAAGGGGAAGAAGGCGTGGTTAAAAGGAAACGCAAGTTAGAACTATCTTTTTTCTATTCTAGCGCTAAGTTTAATACATTTAAAGAAGCTTGACAATGCCACATCAATTGTTTTATGTATGTTTTTTGTAGCTCCATAGATCAAATAATGAAACTTTGTTCGTATTAGCCTCCAAACTGTCAGAGAAGGCAGTGGTCGAAGCGGGAGGGAAATGAAACTTGAATCGTCCATCTCTCAACGTGAACAGAAAACATGGCTCTTTCCTGTGACTTAAGGCGATTGAAGCAATCGTGATGCGAGTGATGGATACGCTCCAAACAAATAGATCTAACGGCGACTGTAACGTGAAGGATTTTCATAGATAAGCTTGTGGAGCTCAAAGAGCCCATTCAAATTGTTTGAGAGTAGGAGGTCTTTCGCATTTCCTTTTAAGCGAAAGATGTTCTCGAGTGCTCGGTGGCGCGTGTATGCTCCTTGTGTCGCATTCTCGTCGTCAAGCTTCAAAAATTTTCTCACACGATGTTTCTTAAGGTATCTATTCATCGCGTGGCAGAGATGTTCAAACAAGGCGACTGTCTCCTGATATGTGGTACGCCAGATCTCAACGAAGATACATTTTGAGCGGTAGTAATCTGGGTCTTTCCAAACAACCTGGGCAAGCCTACGAAAGTTTGAAGCGGTGGATTCCGGCGTGTCCGTAGAAATTACCCTGTTCATAAACACGTCCCGCAGGTCTTCAGGTTTAAGAAACCAAAGCAGAGCCTCGACCTTGGTATCGTGTTCCAAGTCAAAAAGGGTATCCATGTGAAAATGCTCAATACTGCGGGGGTCTTCTAGACGAGTCCCCCAGTTTTCATTTGCCGTCTTGAGCCTCATCAATGCTTCTTCGTATGTAACTTCTAAGCTTGAGTTGGCCAAACTTCCAGGAAAGTCGTCCCAATTACCTGTACCAAAGCCGCTGATAAATATCATGAGATCCAATCTGCTTTTTGCCCGTGCAAGGCGAGATGCAACAGTTTCTACATCTGCCCAATTTCGCACAACCCGTGCGAGAAGATCTTGGGAACCTCCGTTCTTAAAGTAGAAGCATCCGTTCTGTCCAAATGATCCAGCGAGCAACAAATCCTTGTACTCATAGTCGCCTAGAAGTTTTGTCATAGTAGCTAGAGCATTTTCTCCGGTAATTCGGCATTGCTTTGCCATTCTTATTCGCTGGATTCGGCTAGCTTCGGCATCCCGCTTCTTCTTTTCCGACTTGGCTGCAGTGAAGCATTCAACGAGACAATCTCGATTAGCCTTTTCTTCAACAGACAGACTTTGACTGTGCTGAGAGAAAAGCTTATTCATCGCTGCCCTCTGATTGTCGTAGGAACGACGATAAGTGCATTGAATCTGTTTGATTTGGTACGCCAATACGATGGGCCCGGCGACTTCTCTTGTTCCATGTTCTTGGTGCTGATTTGGTAATGCCAATTTTCCATTGGCAAGCACAAGGCGATGATTGCAATGACTATGGTCGTAATTCAGCACTATACGATGACCCATGGCGTTGACACATCTACTGCAAAGTGCCAAACCGAACGGACGCTCCCCATGTTGTGGAAGACAACCAGATTGGTTACTCTTGATGTTCATTTGGAAGCACTTGTCCAACATTTCACAATGCTTGCCATTCACAAGACGAAGAAGCCGTAACGAAGACGGCGTGTGAATAGAACGGCCCTTGATCAAAGTGATGACGGAAGAAATAGACTCGTTGTGCTTAGACTCGTCGGAGAAGACGGCAGATCGGATTACCATTTCCTGAAATGATGATATCAGAGACAAAGTGAGACAAAAAAGGGTGGACAAGACAATAACCAACAGCAGTTATGACTTTCGCGGTGAATTGACGACGGCAAAGAAGAGAACGACTACGACGTCAATAGCACATGACGCACCGACGAGATCACTTTGCGACATGTCTTCGTCCAGTTTGCGAACTGAAACAAGACGGCCGGAGAGTCTACGAAGAAAAAAATCTTGCTGAGAATCTCGGCTGGAACGGCGGCGAAATAGTCTCCGTAAGATTCATGACGACGACGACGTTCGTCGTCGATTTGTTGTTGTTTGATGGCTTCATTGACTGCCAAGCCTTCACCTTTTCCGGCCTTTTCACTTTCTCCTAAGTCATGCTCATAGATGTCGTGAATTTTGCGCTTGCGATCGGTACCTCGTGTCTTCGCCATGATAATTGATTTTTTTTAAATTCCGTAGTAGAGTACTGATTACTGATTATGTTGAATGTTGAATGATATTGTTGTTTATGTTCTGTTTCCTTTTGTGGAGAGAAAGGAGAAACATCGAAGAGAAACAATGTGCGTCTCATGTGTTTCGTTCATGTTCGTAAGAACACAACGCATCCTTAAAAAAATTAGATTCTACTAGACTACTAGTAGAGGACTCTAGCTAGACTACTACTCTACTACTACTACAACTAGCTAGTCTACTAGCTAGTAGTAGCTACTAGTAGAGTAGCTAGCTAGTACTCCTACCTACTAGCTAGCTAGTAGACCTACTCTAAAATAATAATGATGATGACTTTCAGGCAACTACCAGTAGACTAGCCAGTATCTATTTTTAGAGCGGTAGACCTACTAACTAATGCTCTAGTAGTACGTAGTAGTAGTAGTCTGAGTACGTAGTTGGCTCGACTCTGAAGCTTTTTATTACCCTTTGTGTTTCCTCGTATCTGATTTTAAAAGGGAATGGGATACTTTTTGATGCGAGTATTCCTCCTTGCAGCATTTTCAACCATGGCCAAGGCATTTCAAAACAATGATTCAACCCTCAAGAAGATTCTTACAGAAAGCAAAACAATTGCTCTAGTAGGCGCATCGGATAAGATCGATCGTGATTCCTATCATGTCATGGAGTTTCTACTGAAGCAAGGATACGATGTGATTCCTGTTAATCCTGCAAAAGTAGGAAAGCAAATTTTGGACCAAGATGTGGTAGGATCTTTGAAAGATATCAAAGTTCCTGTAGACATGGTGGATGTCTTTCGCAACTCGGAAGCAGCCGGAGAGGTTGTGGATGAAGCCATTGAAATCAAGGCGAAAAGTGTCTGGCTTCAGAAAGGAGTGATCAACGAGGAAGCAGCCGAGCGAGCTTCCAGGGCCGGACTTGATGTTGCCATGAACGTTTGCCCTTTTCCAGAATCTCATCGATTGGGGCTTGTAGGAAAGGTGCACAGTGATCTTTAAAAAGGTCAAGAGTCAATACCTAGCTCTCATCTACCAAGATTGTAATTAACATTAAATAATACTGTGTGTTTTCGAACCTTTAGACGCGGTCTGAGTTTCTGGGCAAGGAGAGTAGGTCGAAAATCATTCCCAAAGCAAGACATTGAATGCTCCCTTGCTTGATTGTGTGCTTATTATAACACCGTTTGAGCGGCGCTAAGAATTGATTAATGGCATGACAATCTTCTGCATTGCTACTGGCTCCAGTTTCCAACACGAAGATGTTTGCAACGCAACGCAAGTAGAGCTGTACCTACTGCCAGGTCCCTTCAGTGCTTCTTCTCCAAAATAGTCACCGGCTCTGCAAGTAGAATGCTGTACCTTTCCGTTGACACGTTTCACGAGTTCTGCAAAAACAATGGTTGATGTAATGTTAAATCTTTGTACGCATTCGATAATTCAGAACGACGAAACAGCGATAACGAGTAACGTACCGGATTGACCAGAAGCTACAACGTAAAAGGTGGTACAGTTCTTTCCTTGTTCAATAATATTCTCTCCGCGACCGAAGGAGACTTCGTCCATGGCGGCAGCAATTTGATCAATTCCATGCTTATCCAGTTTTCGAAAGGCTGGGATTTTTATGAGTGTCTTCTTTAATTCCTGACGGGTATCTTGCGATTGCGCCAAGATTTGTCGGAAGGCTAATCGATGTAGGGCCCACAAGTGACCATCAGTTTGGGCGATAATAGAGGCGGAACGTGGCGCCGAATACATCAAGGCAAGTTCGCCAAAGCATGGATGGGCATGCTTGGAAACCGACCCTTCGTACACGTGAACAGTGTGCCCGCCATCCCCATCATCTTCTTCCCCGTCGGGAACAATCCGCACTTCGAATTTGCCTTCGTCAATAATGTAGAATCGATCTCCAACCGTACCCTGTCTGATTACCCACGTATCCTTTTCAACATGGACAGATTCGATGACACCAAACACCATCTCCTTTTGCTCCTCGGTGATATTTCGGAACATGACAGAGGCCTTGATAGCGTCGGCAATACGTTTTTTCTCTTGCTCTGTTTTTTCAGTATACAGAGACTTCAAATCGATATTGATATCGGGACTGACATCCAAACAGTCGGCTGCTTGTTTTTTCAATTTTTCGACTGCCTTTGATTTTTCCTTGGTCATGGTCTTTCGCACAGGTTTGAATCCAGAAGCATCTGGAACAATTACATCGTCCGTATCGGGAGCCGTTTCCTTGCCTCCGCCACGACTAGAATTGCCCAGCGCACTATTTCGTCGTGCCACAGACGTGTCGATATTGTCCAGAAACATACATATAATGGTAATGTCATCCGTTCGTAATTCATACTGGAGCCACAATTCATAAGATTCAGCAACCACCGCACGACAGGCCTCTAGAGGATCAGCAAATTTGGCACAGATATCAATGACACTTTGATTGGTCAGAAACTCAAAGATACCATCACTGGCCAAGACAATGATCTTGTCTGCGGGCTGGAGTTCTCTTGTCAATAATTCAGGTTCGGCAAACACACCCAATTCTTCCGCCATGGCATCTCCAATCGATCGTGTAAAAGCTGTACCTGGGTAGTCTCCATTGGGGCTCCAAACACGAGGAGGATCACCTCCTTCGTCCAGCTCTTCTCCCAGTACCAAATCTCCTTCGTCGTCCGAATCTTCATCGGGTATTGGCTCCAATCCTTCCAACTGGTCGAGCGAGAGAATCCGCGCCCCTGTTTTCCGAATCCGCTTTCGCTCATCCTTACGATAAGGCGTTTGGTCTCGCGACAGAGGGAGTGCCTTGAGTGATTTTGCCCCTTGGACTGTCACTTCTTGACCCAAAACGGCGCGACTGTCACCGACGTTGGCAATAGTAATTCGATTCCGTTTTCCGTGAATATAGGCAGAAATGGCGGTAGTTCCCGACAAGGAATCATCGATATGAGTATTTTTGTGCAAATGTTTGTTACATTCCACGTGCGCCTTGGACAAGGCGATGTGGGTCTGCTCTCTATGCAAGTCGGCATTCGCAGGAGCTCCAATTTTGGCCTTGCCTTTTTCAATGAAACGCTCCACCAAGGCTGGCAAATGGGTCCGCGTGAATTGCGCACAGCCGTGTCCGTCCTTACCGTGGCCATCAAAGACACCAAAGAAGGCGTCTTCCATTTGATTGGTAAAGTTGTGCTTGATGCAGTAGGCATCTTGGTTGGGTTTGTCGGGATCATCGGGATACTTTCCCCTCTGGCTTAGGTAGGCAAAGCGCATGCGTATCCCTCCCGTCTCAATGGTCCGTGTTCGGTCAATGGCATCCACGCGGTTATTTTTCTTCTTCTTCTTGGAGGTCTGCTGTTCAGGAGGAGCCGCTTTGGTCTGCAGCTGCCGGCTTTGCTCTCCATTTTCGAAGCCCTTCTCAGAGTCTCCGTACTCGTCGACTTCACTCGATTGGCTGCATCCCATATTTGTTGTTGCTTGCTTTGATTTTCTGATACGTCTTACTGATTTAGTAGGTATGTCCCTCGTCTCTGGCAAAGCCAAAAAGTATCACCAGGAAGCTTCTGCAATATCAAACTAACTGTGAACTGTGAACTGTCTTCTGTGGAAACAAGCCTGTCAGATGTGCAGTAGGGCCTCTTAGCTTCGTTAATTACTTTGCGGGAAAAATGGTTCTCTATGAGTTAGCTAGTATTTGTTTGTCAGCTGAGACGAAGGATCTACTAGTAGTAGTCGAGATGGCAGTTGTTAGTTGGGCTGGCTTCTTCGGTTGCCTGCTGTGGTTTTTCATCAGAAGATAATGACTGCACCTTCTCGATTATGACCAACTAAGCTACATCCACCCGGATATCTAAAATGCTTGTTTAACCTGAATTTTAGTTCTTCTCGCTCTCCGTGACAGGAACCCGCCGTTTAACCCGCGGTTCTTGACATCGTCGAGAGAACAGACACAACAACGCGTTGTGTGAAGGCTGCAATGTAGATCCAGTCATTGTAGCATATGCGCAGGAAGATGCCAGACTGCAAAAGAGATGATTCTTGCTACTAGTAGAGGGGAAAACTAGAGCGACAAACAGCTTCTCGTCAAATATGGTCATCTCAAAAGCCAAAGTGGATGACCTGTTGAAACGTATCTTCGCCATGCTACCCCAATTAGGCCTTCTGGGTCCATCCTTCAGGCTACGGCGTTCTCTTACATGACGTTTATTTTCGATTCGTTCACAACACCAAGCCCACTCAGTGGTGTTTTGCCGATTCTAGCGCCCTTCTACAATAAATCAACAAGATTTGTCTAAACTAATTCAAAAAGAAAAGCTGCATGACTTATCGTGACGACTTGTGATCCTCTATTCGCTCGTAATACAATTCAGAGTAGTACGCAATGAAATTTATCTCCATTTGACACTTACAACTCAAGTCGACTCCTATGCGATACCATCATTCCAATCTTGCAAAAGTGGATTCGTCTGACACAGGCTTTCATCGCAGCACTCTTCGCAGCACTCGCAATGCACTTCTTCGATGCAGTCCGTACTTAAACGGAGCCACCCTCCCTCTTGAATCAAATTTCTCTTCAGATCGCAGACATCGTTTGGGATTGTGCCGCTGAGATCATTTCTTTCCAGCCAAAGAAGATTTAAGTGCTTCATATTCCCGAGTTCTGAAGGAACAAGCCCAGTAAGCATATTGTAAGACAAGTGAAGTTGGCCTACATTCATCTTTCCTAATTCTGTTGGTATGGATGATGTCAGTCTGTTGCGGTGCAAATCTAAGAAATCCAACCGAGACAATCTTGAAAGCTCCGATGGCACTGCACCAGTCATTCGACAGCCACTTAGATTCAAGATTTGCAAATTAGAGAGAAGTCCCAGTTCAGAAGGAATAGGTCCGGATAAATTATTCTCCGATATAGATATCTACTTGAGGTTTGTCAACAGCCCGACTTCGTTCGGTAATGGTCCACTCAAGTTATTTCCTCGGAAACTAAGCGACTGAAGTTCTAGATTGGTATTACAGGGTTGAATTTGTAAATCCAAGTTACCGAAGGTTGTGGGAATGTAGGTCTCGGGGTGATCCCATCCACACTCGTCTTCCGCAGTTTTCCAACTTTGAATGTCAGTCCAACCATTTCCTTTGGTAGCAAACCATATGGTTGCTAATACAAAGCGTTGCGTTAGCTTGGTAGTAGTCCAGTTGGTTCCACCTTCCTCCAATATCCACTGAATAGCAAGATTCTGTGAAGAGCCATCTTGTTCAATGGCAGTTCCATTGTCAAATGAAATGGATTTCAAATGTTCCATTATCTTTTCTGAACTCTGACCAGTTGTTGAAGTAGATACCAGGTTACTTTCATCGCCTGTAGAGTTGTCGTCGTCGTTGCCTCGGTACACATAATAACCAACCAAACCTGCTAGAATACATATCGTACAAAAAATTGAGGTGCATACCACAAGGATTAACAGAACCCTTCGCCGTTCGCTTTGCGTTGGCTCCGTGCAAGCAGTCTGATTATCGTTGGTCGTTTGGATTTCTTCAACACTCTCCTCTTCATTCACCGTTTCCATCAGATCCACGTCTTCATTATTTGGTTGGTTGTAGCCAATGACTTTTGAGTTTGCGGCTTTAGGTTCACTAGTTTTCGGGTCTTGAACATCTTCCGACCAGCTCACTGTGCGGTTCGACATATCCACACGTTAGTGCAGTAGGCTCTACGCTAATACTTGGTTTTGTAGTGTTGATTGTTGATCGGCTCAAGAACTTGTTATTAACATTGTTGAATCCCTTCGGTAAAGCGATTATTACAGTAGGTGAGAGGTCGTCGAGTTGCCAATTAAAACTGTTTGCTTGAGAACCTACGCCGGTACAAGGTACAAGCATGTTCAACAACGATGACAACTCCAAGAAAGTCTTCCCAATTTTTATTCAAAATACGTACGGAAATAGAACATAAAGTAAGTGGTGTTCTTTTTTATCCCCTGTTAATTTCTTCCTATTCCTACTTTCAAGGTTCTCACTTGAACCCTACTAGTGAAACATTTTCCTTGATGTTAAGAATTTGTTTTCTACTCTGATTTCTACTGACATTTTGTACTGGATCAAGAATTTTGAGAAACATCCTCTCTCCGCCTGGCAACACATACGAATCGTAATACTCTACTACTAAGGGGGGTCTACTAGCTAGGCCAGTAGAGAGACTAGCTAGTAATGTATTTTAGAGTACTAGCTACTCTTAGTAGCTAGCTACTACTACTAGTAATAGCTGCTAGAGCTAGCTAGTAGCTAGTATTGTAGAAGTAATAGTACACCAGTAGTACTGTATCTCTCCACACCGACACAACACCAACAATGAAATAATCAATCAGCCAGCCACAAAAAAAATACAATAAAAGACAACTGTTTTTTAAAGTGAATCAATAATATCCTTTGATAAATCAAACAATTCATTGATCTCTCGCTTTCACTTGGAGTAATTTGGGAGACTATTTATTAATTGAGAATTAAGGCAGGAAGGAGCACGAAGAAGAAGAAGAAGCAAAACATAATAGGAAGAGATAGCTACGATCCGTACAGTCGCACAGACCAGTAGATACCTGGTAACTGCAAGCGAAGGAGTCTGTCCGAGAAAAAGACGACGGAGAAGAATTGACCCTTTCACGTTATATTGGAAGTACAGAGGTTTGAAAAGTGAAAGGAGGGCGTTTATACTTTGGTGCCGCCGTTCGATAGAAATTGAGACAAGAGAGAGAAAGTTTCCCATCGAGGAGTTGGCGTCACGATTCATCACAGTTCAAGTACTAGTAGTATTTTGGGAGCAGAACAGTACCTACGCGTCCGTGTGGATGATTACTAGCAACAGTCCTTTTTTGTATTTAATTAAAGAGCACAGTCACTCTTTTGAAAACCGCTGCAAATTTGCTTTTGTCCCCTTTTTTGAAATTGAAATTGAATTGAAAATTGATTCAAAATATGTCGTCGACGATTCTCTACAAGTTCCGTTCTGGAACAACATTCGAGGCTCTGCCTCTACCTGGATCTGCTGCCCGCCTCTTTGATGTAAAGAAGGCGATTGTGACAGTCAAGAAATTAGACCAAGGTTCCATGGACTTTGATCTCTCGTGCCGAAATGCGGCCAACAACGAAGAATACACAGATGAGAGCATGCTCTTGCCACGCGGAACGCGTCTCATTGTTCAACGCTTGCCAGCAGCCAAGGGTCATGGATTCTTGGCTCGCATGGTTCGGAATCAGTACGGCGGTGGACCTCCCGGACCAGCAGGTGCCGGGGCTATCACCAGCCAAACGCCCAGTGGCTTTTACGAAATCGATAGCCGGGCTCGGGACGAAGAATTTGTTACGAGTGGAGGAGTAGACGGGCCAGACGAAGAAGAAGATCAAGAATTGGCAATGCTCAAAGCTGTCACCGAAACGGCAGCGTCTTCCGCGACGGCAGTGGGTGGCCTGCGTCCTTCGACAGTAAATTTTGGTAACCGGGGCGGAGGACCTGCGGGACAGGGACCGCCGCCCAAGCCGCAACACCACGGACAGCCTCCACGAGTACAGAGGGAACGAGCCAATGCGGACCCGGAACTTCGTGAGCAAGAGAAGAAAATGCAGCCCAAGAAGAGAGCCACTGGAATTCCCCGAACGTTTCTCAGTTTGTCCGCGCAGCAAAACACTGAAAATACCGAAGGTGAAGAAGGAGGCGATGGTCCCCAGATTCAGCCTAATACGATGGGATTTGAACAGTTAAAACGTCGAGGTGGTGGGCAGTCCGAAAGTGCTATCAATTCTAAGAAATCTCTAGATTATGCATTGAAAATTACTGACACTACAGTTCCTGATTACCTTCAGTGCGCAATCTGTAAAGGTGTTGCCTTGACCGCCATGTTTTTGACTTGGGACCCCGAGGGTCGTACCACATGCGAAAAGTGTATTCGTGATGCCTTGGCGCAAAATGGCTTTCGATGTCCTCTGACAGGCATGGACGGGATTTCGCCTGACGATTTGCGGCCCAACCCAGGAATTCGAAAAGCCGCGGAAGCTTTTGTCAAGGATGTTACGAGCAAAATTGAAGAAATTGAAAAGCAGCAAGTAGAAGAAGAACCTTCTGAAATTGGGACCACCAGTGCTGCCAAGCCCAGTAACTTTTTGGAAGGTGAAGGCGGTGTCGTTGTAACCAAACGTCATGGCGTTACCAACAAACGTAAAGGAAGTCAAGATGAAGATCCTTTCGGCGGCGACGATGATTTTGGTGGCGATGTTTTTGCTGTTCAGGCTGATGAAAAGCCTAAAGTAGAAGCGGAGAGAGAAGAAGCGTCAGCTGTAAGCACCCCGGTAGAGAACGTAGACACTAAAACTGAAACAGAAGTACCGACAGCCGAAGAAACAAAATCAGAGACTAAGGATGATAGCAATGGTACGATAAAGGATGTCGTCCAGGCCGCAGGCAAATCTAGCGAATCCGCGGAAAGCAATAGCGCACCACAGGTAGATAAACGAAACTTAGAATCCACTTCATCGTTTGATCGAGCGAGGTCACCCTCTCGAGAAAGGAACCAAGAGCGACGGCACGGCTCGGATCGTTCTCGCCACAACTCCAAACGTCGCGATAAGGACAATCGACAGCAACGACGAGGTGGACCACCTGCTGGCTACCAAATGGGCCCAGCTGGTGGTGCTAATAGTGGACCACCTGCTGGCTACCACATGGGGCCGGCTGGTGGTGCTAATGGTGGACTCCCTGTTGGCTACCACATGGGGCCGGCTGGTGGTACTAATGGTGGACCACCTGCTGGCTACCACATGGGGCCGGCTGGTGGTACTAATGGTGGACCACCTGCTGGCTACCAAATGGAGCCTGATGCCAGAGCTAGTGGACCGCATGGGGCAAGAGGTAGGTCTGGTTTGGGTGATTACCACGGTCGCGGAGGTCATTATGCCTTCCCCGTTGGAGGCAGGGGTGGTCGATTTAATGGTCGTGGTGAGATCGGCCCGTACGGGCACGGAAGAGGAGGTCGTTTTGGAGGACGAGGCCGTAGTGATCTGTACCCGCAGCATGGAGAATTCAATCAACGCCGAGATCGCTCGCCTTCGCGTGATAGTGTAAGTGACTCCAATTTCGGCTTTGTTTCTTTTTGTCCACAGTGTTGTTGATGTTTGGCTTATTTTGTGTGTTTGAGGTTTGTTGAATTATAATTTCCTGGAGAGTTACTCTGTGGCAAGTGCATCTGCATTTCTGCCACCAGAGCTCCTTTGTACAACTAGCGTTGGGGTTTGATTCAGGAGTATAAAAACAAGCTGGCTGGCCGGCCGGCCCACCGAACTTCTAATCGTCGAAGTGCTATAGCCTTAGAATCTTAGACTCAATAAGCAGTCAACTTAGTTGCTTCCCGCTGTTTTTGCTTAGAGCTGTCGTGCAATCTTTTCATTTGTATTTCGCTCACCTTTTACTGCTGCATCGCCTTTCTTTTCCAGAGTTCCCATGGACCAAATGACAATAGTCGATCGAACAAGCGGCGCCGCAGCAACTCGGGTGACTTGAACAATGGTCGTGGTGGTGACAGACGACAACAAGAATGGACCTACAATCTAGATGGTGCCCACAGTAACAACAATGGCTATCAGAGAGGAGGACGTGTCGATTATGGCGGAAGACGACAGGATGACTATCATCGTGGAGGAGACAACGTCCGTGGTCGCGGCGGACGGGGCCGTGGAGGCTTCAATGGCCGCGGGCGAGGAGGTGGACGCTTTAATGATGATCGTAACTTCGGTGGTCGTGGTGGAGGTAAAGGACGAGGAGGGCGGCGTGGTGGTCGGCAGTAGCGAGAGCAGAGCTCGCAGAACGATATGTACACGCGACTACTTGCGATGATAGATACACTCTATACACTCACTTGAAAAATATCAACTCGGTGGCATTCGCTATATTAAAAATAAACTAAGCTTAAAACTCTCTTCTCTAAGACAACAAAAATCCATCTTTAGTGTACTATAGTATGTTTTGATGTAGGAGTAGACCCTAGCTAGCTAGTAGTAGTAGACTAGTGTCTACTAGTTCAGATCTGTTTTTGAAGTAGACTAGCTAGACTACTTGCTACAACACGGAGTGCTGAAACCGAACCTTAGGCCTTACGACAGGAGCAGTCACTTTCGTGATTTGCTCATGAAAGACACTCTTCTTGTTCTCAGTGTTCTGATCTAATATCCGGGCTCCCGGCAATCTCCATCTTTTTGCATAGTTGCCAGTTGCCATCAAAAAGTTCTATCGTGTACACACATAGAGCCAAATGCTACAGAGAGATACACAAGAATAGCACAAACATCTATCTTCACTTACTATGGACTTCACAATGGGCCCAGAAGGATCGGAGGGTGCATCACTTGTGGATGGACAAGATATAACAAAGCCGCTTGACTTTTCTGAACTATCATCGTTAGATAGTGCATTGCGATTCAACCCGAACACTGCTAGTTATGACGCGAACCAGGGTACGGGCGCATCCCTCATGAACGACATTCCGATGTTGCCCTTTCCTCAGCAGCAGCAGCAGCAGCAGCAGCAGCAGCAGCAGCAGCAGCAGCACGAAAGCTCTAAAGTATCTGTCACCATGCCCAGCCTGTCATCGTCTACCACGCCAGCCGTCATGTTAGAGCCTCTTTTGGATTCTCCTGTAGCCAGCACGAAGCACACTCTTGCGGCATATGCAGGCCATCCTTTGTTGGACAGTCCCAGTGGCGATGGAAGCACTAGCCATTCGTCGACGAGTAGCCACCTAAGAGCGCCTCATAAGAAACGAAAGCGCAAAAATAGTTCCTCGGGCGAGCCTTCCCAGAGACAGAAGAAATGGGAGAAGCGCTTGAGAGAGCTCCAGGAGTACAAGGCGAAGCATGGCGACTTATTCATTCCGATTCGTTACAAGGAAAACCCATCTTTAGGTAAATTTGTGCACAATACCCGAGAGCAATACAAGCTATATCATAGGTCGCAGGTCTCCGGCAACAAAACTAAATCCTGCAGTCTGACTGTAGAACGCATCCAACAACTGGAAAATTTAGGTTTTGTCTGGTGTACGGAACGAACCAAGCACCAACAGGAAGAATGGGAAGCACGACTTCAGCAATTGAAACGATATAAGGAGAAGCATGGTGGTAAGTCGATCTCTGCGCCTGCATTGGAAGACATTTTGCACTGAGCGCCGGAGTCTCCTGTTAAACTCACGTGATGCCTCCACTTCTACCGTCCCCACAATTGTAGATTGTTTTGTTCCACACGGGTACAGCGAGGATCCTAGCCTTGCGGAGTGGGTCCATCGTCAAAGGACGACGTATGCTCAGTTAATGAAGGACAAACACCCAAGTCAATTTCTAGTAGAGCGAATGAAGCAGCTGGAAGATCTGGGCTTTCACTTTAGCGTCCACACCGCCCACTGGATGGAGAATTTTAACGAATTAAAACAGTACAAGCTCCGCCACGGCAATTGCGATGTCCCAACTCACTGTCCTGACAACCCAAAGTTGGGGCGATGGGTACACACGCAAAGACACAACCGAAGATTGCAGCTTAAGGGATCGAAAAAGAGTTGCATGAATGATGAGCGGGTGGCTTTGTTAGAATCTCTCGGCTTTTCTTGGGAGGCACCACACAAGCCGGAGCGGAAGAGTACCTCCTGGCAGGAGAGATTTGACGAATTGAGGCAGTTTGTCGGACAATATCATCATTTCTGCGTCCCGATCGAGGCCATGCCTGAACTGCATGCTTGGTGCGTGAGACAAAAGCAACGGTTGCAACGTCTCAACGAGCACGAGGAGCTAGAGAGCGCCACTCACGACGGTGCACGGGCAATATTGCTGGAACGAGACAACGCTTTGGAGTCTATTGGGTTTACCAAGGATGTGCAACTAGAAAGGAGCCATCAGCATAAGCGCCAATATGGACATCTTGATTGCGGCAACGAAGAAGTCGGATTCGGAGAAGCTTTGGATGATATTATTGCTGGTTACTCTGATGACCAAGCCAGTCTCGATGTTGCCAGTGAACGCGTCAATGATGTACCTACTACTGGTGATATTTTCCACTCCGACTACCAACTTCAAGCTAATGGCAACGTTGTTCCTGGACAGGCGCGAGCAATAGTTTGATACATCCAGACTATGGTTGAACATGTAGGAGCTATTACAATGTATGGTAATGTATATGAGTACTGTTCATACTATTTTAACTGACGTGCATTTTTTAGAGTTTAATATTAGTAGACATTGAGTTCGTCTAATTCGTCAATCTTGCTTCAACTGTTTTATACATATTCGATGCGTGCTTGCAATATCTATTGCCATGTTATCATGCCTTACACAAATCGTTAATCTCGCTTCATCTTTCTATACATATTGGATGCGTGTTTTGCAAATTGCACCGTGTCTATTGACATACAATGCCTTACACAGAGGTGAGTTCGGGGTAGTCTGCAATAACGTCGCGGTAAGAAAGGGTCTCGGTCCTGTCCTCAGGGGTCCATAAGATCTCAGCTCCCTGCAGGCAGTCAGAGACTCGAACGTCAGAGGCAATCTTGCGGAGGGCGCCCTCAACATCACTAATGGACCGAATATTTGGAATACGGGTAGAGTCTCCGTCTACAGCCAAGACCAACGTTACAACAGCTTGGGTGGCCTTATCGTTGAATCCACTGCGGCTCATATCGGGCTGACCAGAGCTGTAGTCGACTCCCCCATACTTGCTGATGGTTTCTTTCTCAAACTTGCCACGTTCCTGGATAGATAAGGAATTGAATTCACGCTGGGCCTTTTCACGGTCACGAAAGTGCTTGTACTCACTGGAAGCGGCCGAGATGGAAGACTTGCGTCTCAATAATTCCAACGCCACCTGGCTGGACAAATTCTGCAGACCGACACGGCTGTCTGTGCGTGCTGTTTGAGCCAACCGTTCCAAAGCTGACAAGATGGAGTTAGGATCGTCTCGGTCAGACACGTCCAAAGCCACGCTCAACTTAATAACACTGGTACCTGCTCCTAAAACAGAGTCCGTCGTGCGCTCTTGGAACATGGAACCAGAGCTTCGACCGATACTGCCAATCACGTTGGAGGCTGCCAAGGCCAGACCGCCCATGAGAAATAGCGGGAGCAATCCTCCGCCTCCGTAGGAAACAACACCAAAGGGACTGAAGAAAGGTGTCGGGGCAAAGAATGGCATGGGGGTAATGTAACTGGGTCGAGCATAATACCCGGCACTGTAACCACCTCCTCTGTACCCATACCCTCCTCCTCCTCCTCCGTACGAAGAGCGCGGTGCTGAAAAGGATCGTGACATGGAAGGCGAAAAGGATGAACCGCCCATTCGTCCTCCCGACATTGCGGCTTCCGAGGACAGAGGTGCCACCGCCAAGGCTGTCGCAAGCGCAGCACTGGCCATCATGGCGTTCTTCATGTTCATCTTGCTTTGATCTCCTTTCACAATGTTGTTATTGTTATCGTTGCTGTTGTTTCCCTCATTGTTATCTGGTTGCATAGAACTCAAAAGAGTAAAAGGGCGCTTCATAAAGTTCGAGGCAACGGGAATGCCGGTACGAATGGCAGCAGGAGCTGTAAATGCTTGAGAAGGCTGGGCAACAGCCAGCGCCATAGCCACAAGAGCAGAACTTTTGGTTGAATACTTCATAATAATTGATTCGATTCGATTTTTTTCTCTTTGTGGGTTGTCGAGATGACAAAATAATTGTCAATATTTAAAATTATGTCAGTCGGAAAAGTGGTCAAGGATTAGGAATTGTGTTTTCCTTTGGCAATGGAATAAGTCAGGAGAGAAGATTGTTGTCAGCAACGGGAACCACCAGGTGGCAAAACTACTACTGAAAGAGTTGTTGCTGTTATTTACTCTTCAGGATACAAGCGCACGACTCGCTTATGATTGAATCGTATTGTCAAGAATGTACGTTTGAATGTCTCTCCACTGGTCAATAATTAGTAGAACTACTCTAGACTACTACTACTAGTCTACTAGATACTGGTAGTCTAGTACCATCCGACATCCGTAGTAGTGCTTACCATAGCTAGCTAGCTAGCTAGCGAGGCAAGCTAGTAAGTAGCGCTCCAAACAACCTTGCTTTTATATGCCCTTAACATCACCGAACTAGAAGAATGCCTGGCTCCGCAGAAATAGAATTCATTTTACACGCGTTCATGAATGGAATGTCACCTGGATACCGCAGAGCTGCCTGGCGTCCGGCGACACTATCTCTGTAAATGCACATTACTTTTTGTTTTACTAGTCTAGTATTTTCCTTAGACAATATCTACTGCTGCTGCTCTATTCATATACTTTTTTAAGTACATGATGAATCCCTTCGTCGCTCTTTTGATGGCTTGAGCTTTCTCTCATGAGCCCATTCCGGCTTTTGCCATGCTAACGATTCTTTTTCTTTGACCACGTCGACGATATTTGTTACCGGAAGTGCCAGGCTCTTTCCTTGCCTTACAGATGCGCCTACGTCTGTAGATTTCAGGCTACTCGACATTGCCCAGTCAGGTTTCTGCCATCCAATGTCAACCATATGCTTGTCATGTCTTTGCTTTCGAAGTTTGCTTTTATCAATGAGTGGGTGTTTGTCGCGACTTTCATCCTTCATAGTATTGACATGAGTGACAGGACCGGCCAGATTACCGCCCTTCAGAACATCATGACCGCGCTCTGTTTTATGTAGTCTACTCTTATTGGCACTTGGATGTCTGTCACGACTTTCATCCTTCATAGCATTTATGTGGGTAACGGGAGCAGCAAGGCTGCTTCCCTGCTTGACAACATCACCTCGGCCAGTCTTCTTTAGTAAGGTACTCTTGGCGAGCGGATTTAAGTCACGGCTTATATCCTTGTTGGCATTGACGTGAGTGACAGGCGCAGCAAGACTGCTTCCCTTTTTGATATCGTCGCCTCGGCCAGTTTTCTTCAATGATGTCTTCTTGGTCCACTCCGGCTTTTCCCAGCTATACGTTTTCTCTTCCCAGTCGTAATCACTGATAGCACTGGTTTTCATGGCAGGGAAACTACCCGTGGAAGCCCGCTTTGACAGTGCCTCGGGAGTTTTCTTCGTCGTGGCTTTATCATCGCCGCCTGTATCGTCTAATTTACTTTTCCTTTTTTTCTTTTTCTTCGTGTCGGTTGTTCCCGGGGAATCGAGTTTCTTCTCTGATTTGTCATTCTTGTCCCATTCAAAGTCGGGCTTTTCGTGGTTCACGTTATCTGTTGACACTGACTTCTTTGATGTTCTCTTTTTGCTCTTCGATTTCCCGCTGTCATCCTTCAGAGGTTCGCTGGTTGCTTTTTTTAGCTTGCCCCTCTCGTTTTGGCTTGTCAGTGATTCTGTAGCCTTGTCGTTGTCACGTTGCAAATCATCTTTCATGTTATCTTCCTTCGCCGACTCACTTGCTGGTCTTCTTAGCTTGCGTGTCATCATCTTTGGAGATTCATCTGCCAGTTTCTGATCTTGTTGTTGGAAATGATCACTAGAGCGTCGAGATTTGCTACGACTAGACTGTGCTTTATCGGCCGCCAACTTCCTGCTGGCGCGTCTTGCACGCCTTTCTGCTCTGTCACTCAACAATTTCATTTGCTCAGCTTTTCGTCGCTCTCTATCCCTTCGACTGCCTCGAGCACTCTTGTCATCTGAAACGTCCCCAAAGAGACTAGGTTCGCTGTCATCAGTCATTTCTCCATCGTCGAGATGCAATTGCTTTATCATACGTCCATCTCTCTGACAAGTGCGCTCCCCTCCCAAAGAAACTGACATGAGATGCGACTCACGAGCATTGTTGCGTTCGTGCATTGACCGCGAGCTCGATTGGCGAGGTAGAGTGACTGCACCGCGAAGTAATTGGGGAGTAACAATCATCCCTCGTCTAGCTGCTAAACTTCGATTAATGAAATCATCCATGGGCCGATTTTTGGGTGCCTCTTCTGTCGCCAAGGTGGGCATTCTTCGATTTTTCATGTGACCGTCCCTCCGAGAAGTTCGCTCTCCCCTCACGGACAAAGGGGAAAGCATAGAAAGTTGGGGTGACTTTCGCTCTGTTGAGTTCAAGGATTGTGTGCTCGATTGACGAGCTAATCTGCGATCTTCACGCCGAGCAAGGAGCGTCTCTCTGGAATCTCTTCGAGTCGTCACCAAACTTCGTTTGGATAAATCATGCGGAGTCTGGTTTGACCTATTCTGTCTCGTGGACAGGCTTCTTTCGGATAAATCATCCAACCCTTGAGTCGAGCTTGACGTATTCATGGAGCTGCAGGGTGACTTCGATCCGTGATACGTTTGCGATAACACTGTACCGTTTTTCAAGGTTCTATACGTAGTAGGACTCTTTCTAGCGCTGGACGGTGAACTTGATTCATGGTATGTATTGGCTAAGTTTTGTCCGTTCCTCAAGGTTCGATGATTCACAGGACTATTTTCCGTCAAACTGCTCCTTGTAGAAGCACGCCTGGACTCACTAGTTGATAGATTCGAAAAAGTCTCCCCTGCTGCCATGGAGGTGCGTCGTCTTTGTCGATTGGCTTTCTTGGCCAATTTCGCCGCTTTCAAGGCTTGTACCTCCGAGGTAGCATCAACTCTTCCTTCGACTACTCTGTCACTATAAAGTGCTGCCTTCTTGGGTAGTGTATCTCTTGTACCCGTAAGCGATCGAGATCGTTGTCTAGGTGGAAGTTTCCTTCTCGGTGTTACGGGTTTCTTGAGATCAATGGATGGTGCTAACATGACTTTTGGTTCGTCTTCCTGTAGATCCGAAAATTCGTTCGAAGCACTTGGTCTACTCTCAAATCTCCGCTGATTTCGAGCCCCTTCGTTCTGTGACAGATCCGATCCATCCCCCAATTCATTTGTTGGTGCAAATTGCGGATTATCCTCAAGGTCATCATTTTGATCTTCCGACTGTTTGTCGTGACGACTGTGCCATTGTTCAAACATGTTGTCATACTCGTCGTCATCATCCAGTTCGGGTCGATCCGCCATAGCAATGGCTAAGATATCGCCTTGTAAGGAAGGGATTGCCGAGAACTGGCTCACTTGAAGTTGTTGTCGAGTTTTTAAACTAGCAGCCGCCGTTGGTCTTCGTCCTCGCCGTCTTGACACGGATCGACTGCTTTCCCGTGAAACTTCCGTTGTGGTTGTTCCCACGGTTACCCGTCTTCCCCTTTGGTCTCTTGCGAAGATTTCCATATTTGCTGCCTTCTTTTAAGATAAAACAGGTATCTTGTTTCTGTGGTTTTTTCGAAACCGTCCACTCCCGCTGTTCAACGAAAAAAGCTGTTGTTGGATACACAAATATTATTTTTTCATCGGCTTGTCCTGACCGGCCAGAAAGGAGATCGATAACTCAAAAATTATTGCGTGGATTTGTGATTTGCGGCAGCCGTCGCTTGCTTGCGGGGAGCGGAGTGGTAGGGCACAAATCTATTTTGTACGGGTAGATGATTGATAACGGCTGAACAAAACAACCCAAAGTTGGCTGCCAGGTTAAAAATAATTGAATGGCGGAAGCCACAGAAGTGTGTTTTAGAATGGCGGTACTAATATTTATATAATATTATGATTATCGTCGTCAAAAATAATAATTATGTTCAGGGCACCACTGAATCTTCGTACAACCATCTAAACTCGAAATTTATTTAATTAAGGTCAGCACAAGGAAATGGTCAAATAATGGGGATTCACGGGTCATCGGTACAGTCATTCATGATCAGATGACTACTAGTAGTACTCACAGGGGGTACTACTGGTACAAGGTGAGGGTGAAGTTGCGCCATTGTGAATTTTTTTTTTCTCATGCAGGCAGACTACTCTAGACTACTAGTAGAGAGGAGAGTGTGTCAGGCTGCGTACTAGTAGACCTACAACTGCAAAATGGAGGATGCCATCTATTTCCCTTGAAAGGCCAAACCAGGCTGAGCTTGCTTGTTCTGCAATTCCCAGCACAGATCAGCAGGCACCTCTGGATCACTGGAGCACTGGAGCCGCCCATCTTCTCATCCTGGGTTCTTGAGGTTGACTCTGGCTAGGCTAAGCTGTAAACTAAAATATTAGTACTTTGTCAGACTGGTGCTAGCAGCTTTTGTTGTAGACTAAAGTGTTACCTGGTATATTGGTATTAGTAGTAAATCAGGAGTTACTTAGATACCATACATATCTAGTGTCTACTAGTAGACTAGTAGAGTACTATTCTATTAGTACCTAGTACAGAATTAGTAGTACTAATATTTTATTAGCAGTACAGTGCTAAACTGTTCATTTTGGTGGAAGCCCACTGAACAATAAAAGTTTCCTGTCCAGGCGTTCACCAGTCCTTAACATAAACTCTACTAATAAGTCTAAATTCGGACTCATAACGAACAACCAGCAACTTCTTACTCTTTCGTGAGCCTGCTGATGGCAAGGTGATGCATTTTGCACTGCACTTTTCTCTGTCTACCTCTGCAGATTACCAGTATTTGTAGTGGAGACCATACTCTTGGTATTTAACCGTGCCACAAAATTTTCACAATCAGCCCCCAAAAGCGAGAGAAAAGGACGTTCGTCACTCGCTCTCTTCCGCGGCAACAACACCAGCCAAGCTGTAATGTTATGATGTTTTGGACGAGTGCTCTTCAAGTGGCCGCCAAAATGGACCGTATGAAACAGGCTGAAACTAAATTGCTTTCGTTGGCACGAGAATTTGGAGACCGAAGTGCGTATGAATACAACATAACAACCTTAGATACCCCTATTCCTCGTCAAGTCATTCCTCTCCGACCGCTTGGTACAGACGAAGATGAACAAGACTTGTCGATTCACAGCGTTCGTATACAATCTAGCAACGCAAATACTCATCTAAAGAATGGGGAAAGAGCTACCACTACCCAAGTACCCTTGGTCCTTTTACATGGTTACATGAATGCTGCAGCCTATTTTTATCGCAATTTGGTGGGACTATCTCACTATTTTGATACCATTCATTCTCTAGATATGCTTGGTTGGGGATTGTCCTCGCGACCTGAATTTGATTTGCTCACCACAAAGGCCACCAATAAAGAAAATAATGATCCTCGGCAAGAAGAGCTTGCTCAAGTTGATGCTGCCGAACAATTTTTTGTAGAATCCTTGGAAGCCTGGAGAGAACGCAATGGTATCGACAAGATGATTTTGGCTGGTCATTCCATGGGCGGGTACATGAGCGTTGCGTACTGCGAAAAGTATCCGGAGCGTGTGGAACGGTTGATACTACTGAGTCCGGTTGGTGTTCCAGAGGAATCCGAGGATACCAGAGCCCGTCGAGAGTCAATGCGACAAGCCTCGTGGAGATTTTGGGTTATATCCAGCCTTGCTCAGAATATTTTTCACTATCACAATCCAGCCAAAGTGTATCGCAGTATCCCGGCCTCGTGGGGAGAGTCCATGACGGCCAACTACGTAAAAAACCGGTTACCTGCTATAAGCGATCCTATTGAGCAAGAAGCGATTGCCGAATATCTCGTGGCCAACAATGCTTTGCCCGGCAGTGGCGAGCACTGCCTGAAAGCTGTATTGAACCCGTTCGCCTACGCCAAACGGCCCACCGAATATCGCATTCCCCACCTTAAGGTCAAGTCTATTGCCTTTCTGTTTGGCCAGTCGGATTGGATGGATTCGCAAGGCGGGCTGACGGTGCAGAAGAAGTGCCAAGAGATGAGAGCACGAGACGAGGAAGCGCCGGACGTTTCTGTCTATCAAATCAGCAAGGCGGGACATCTTCTAATGCTAGAAAATTGGAAGGAATTTAATGCTGCGGTCATTCTCGGAGCAGGAGGATCATTAGATTGCCTTCCCAATACAAGCGATCTGTCAGTTCCAACAGTGCTGCAACCAAAGGTCGCAACAGAGTTGACCAAGGATCAGCCACAAGCATCCACTGGGGAACAACAACGGCGATCGAGCACAGCATCCTTGTCAGAAACAAGCCAGACTTCCGTTGGGCCGTAGACAGCTCATTAAACTAATGTTGCTACTGTATTGTTTTCTCACTACTAGACTAATGCTTGCGTCTTGACGTCCCACATTACCTTCTGACCTTCCTACATTTTTCTATTCCCATCTACTGCACTAGCTAGTCTACTAGCAGTAGTTTCTACTACTAGCTAGAGTTCTGATTGAGTATGGAAGAGTACGCACGAGCACGAGCTAGCAACAAAACAGGATATGTGAGCGTCTACATCCTCCAATTTTATTAGCAATTTTTTAGTAGAGCTCCGAACGAATTTTTGTACCTCGAATCGATTTGGACTTGCTATCGTTGACAGTTCACATCTCGCACCATTTTTTTTTTCATTGCTGCTATTCGTATTTCTTTTGACACGGTCAAAGTCGAAACCCATATCCATGCAGCACTAAAAGGTTCGAGCAGTAGCAGTGAGTCTGTGCAACACATGCTATATCGGTTCGCATAATTTTAAAGTTCGAGCAGTAGCAGTGAGTCTGTGCAACACATGCTATATCGATTCGCACAATTTTAAAGCATGGTATTGAGCACTCGAAAACCAGCTGGCAAGGCCATCGTCAAAGAGAAACCAGGACTTGGAGCCGTCTTATCCACAGCCACGGTGGGTTTTCTTTCCAGCTCCCGACAAGCACACTCTGCTGAATCTTCGTCAACAGAAGCATCGCCTTACCAAAGGCTCAAGCCATCCGTGGACGCGTTTCGCAAATTTCTCAACACCACTGGTATTGATATGGAAATATCAGGTTCACTCGGTATCCAATTACTGCCCAAGCTTGGTGTTCTTTCTCAAATTCAAAATGCGTTAAACCAAAGGTATGATCGACGGGAACTGTCAAGGGTGACAAGCTACAGAATAAATGATTTGCCCACGGCACAAGAAGCACTGAAATACATGAGATACGCCACTGCTGTCTATGGGAGGGAAATGATTGCTGCAGCTCAAATCGGCAAACCGATGGAGGCGGCCAAGAAAAGGGCCGAAGATAGGACAACTAGAGAATGTATTAGTGAACATATCAACGTACCAGGAGAAGATATTGTTTTGCTAGATGTGGACTACGACCATGAAACGAATCACAATCACTTGCGCCACTTTGTGGCCGTGGAGCACGCCAATCGAAAAGTGGTTCTCTCCATTCGAGGAACATTTACGTTGTCAGAGATTGTGGTGGACATTACCGCCTTTTCACGTCCCTGTTTTGACGGTGGAGAAGCCCACACGGAAATGTACAACATGGCTGAGCGAATCTGGGCCGCCGCGGGTGAGACCCTTGTGAGGCTGCTACGAGAAAACGATGGGTACGAGTTGATCATGACGGGTCACAGTCTAGGAGCGGGATGTGCCAGCGTCCTCAATATGATGTGTCAACGCAACGAGAGAGAGCTGATCGAAGGCCACCGCGTACGAGTCTTTGCCTTTGCGTGTCCGCCATTGTTCACCCCATTGACACTCGTTCCGGAAGCTGTATACACCACGACAAATTATATTCTGGAACAAGATATTGTGCCGTTTCTGTCGGTGGACTCTGTACGGCACATGTTTCATTGTGTCCGTGCCATTGAAGACTACATGCAAACGGAAATGACAACAGGGGAGAAAATGAATCTTATGTTGGCCCGCGCCAAGCCACCAGAGGGTATGATAGAGGCTGTCCACGAGGTTGGGGCTCGGCGCCTCCAACCAAAAGAGGGAGCTCCTGTCTTGTCCATACCGGCAGCGGTCAATATTTGGATGAAAGAGCAGCCTTGTGGCGAGTATGACTTTGAAGTTTGTGATCCCGAGGTACTCTCGTGGTTAGGACTCAACGTTGACATTGAATACTTTCAATATCATCTGCCTCCTAGGTATGAATACGCGTTAGAAAATCTGATGGATGAAATATAGCACAGTAAAACTCATGCAGGGCACTACTGAATAATGGAATACTAGCTAGCTGAGAACAGCAGGAATATGAAAGACGCACGATCAAGCAGATTTGTACTATCGTGCGTGTTCTAGAGCATGTTCCCTTCTTCATAATATGACACCATCACATGGTGGCGCTTGCAGCCAGTGTGGCAGGTCCCTGTCACGACTTTGTCAGCTGCACCCGTGGTGATGAGCTATAGTGGTGTGCTAGCAAACCCGTGAGGAGCTGTATAATATGGCCGTAGTTTTGGATGAGAAAGCTGTCTGTGGTCCAGTTTCCTTCCGGGTGGGCTTTCTCTCAATCGTCTACAGTAGGGTTGGAGGTATTTCCAGTCGTAATTCCGGGTTCTGACTCACTCACATGGAAAACCCCAGCTGAGCGGATCAATCCAAAGTTGAACTACGTTGACGACTGAAGAGTAATCACGAATTGCGTTGCCTTCGCAGGCTGAAAACTCTTGCTCATCATCATCAACAGCTCAATTTCCACAGCAACCAACTCACTCCTCATCACTCACTGCTGTCATCAGTGGCAACTTAAAAAAAGTTCCGAGCAGTCTCGTCGAGTCACAGCTCCCGTAAGGCATCGCAGGGTATCTTCTTATACCATTTTAATCGTATCATTTAGATTATCCCAGCTATAGCATATACAATATAGGTAGCTGGATCTATTATTACCAGACGAGAAAGTCAACAACATAATTATCTCAGCAATAAACAATACACACACAGAATAGGAGAGAGAAAAAGAAGAATGCGATATTCAATAGCTGTTGCCTGTCTTTTTACAGCACAGGCTCCTTCCAATACGCATGCCTTTCAAAGAGCCTCCAACAATCTGGCGGCCGATTTAAGAAGTGCTCAAGCTATTACTAGTACACCATCGCCGGCGCAACAACAACGACAAATCTTTCGACATGGCGTATCGGCTTACATTCCAGCCAGTGAAATGGACAACAGCAACAACAATAATAATAACACTACGAGAACATATCTGGCCAATTTGGTAACGAATGCAGTTCAAACCGACGATGATGCCGAAGAAATTGAGCTGGCAGAGCGACGACGCAAAGTCACGGAACGATCGGGCAGTTTTCGCGTCACACTGCCTTTGATCCAAAAAGAAGAAGAAACTGTATCACAGCCTTCGACGATAATGGGAATGACCCTACGGCAATTTTACACGGGACAGCAAATTTCTAGCCAAATCTTGAATCTGGATACGCTGGTAATTGAGAGCCTAGCATCGGAAGAAAATCCATCGCACAGGAACAGCATGTACGACAACGCTGAACACGTGTCGGACCCGGAAAGCATTTCGGTTGCGATCATGCAGGAACGATTGGCACCGAACATTTCGGGTGTTTATGTTTCGAGAGTGGAAAAGGGTGGCCCCGCTTGGAATGCTGGAATCCGGCCCGGAGATGTCCTGGCGTCGACTGCTGCAACGTTCGGTGATGCCATGTGGCCCAAAACGACTCTCGAGGGAGTCAAATCGGCACTGTCCTCGAGAAAAATGATTTCTGGATCGGCGACCTTTGAATTTGTTCGAACCGATGTGCAAGAGGCAGTCAGTACCTATGAACTGACTCTGACACGGCCTATTGGACTCAATTTACGAGGTACGATTTTCTGGACGGGTAGGCATTGGATTTTTTATGACCTCTTTTGTATTGCTGTTACTAACTGTTTGCGTTTCGTATTATGATTCGACAGAAACGAACGACGGTTACGTGGAAGTCGTTGGCTTTACTGCCAATGCTCCTACTCTGGTAAAATCTGCCGTCCTTATCGGGGATCGTGTCATTGCTGTGGACTCCAACCTTGGGACCCAGATGTGGCCCGTTTCCACTGTTGAAGGTGTAATTTCAGCCTGCACCGCGCGATTGCCAGGACAGAAGGTGACACTCAAATTTGAGCGACCACAAGCCAATATTGGAGACGAAGCTGTTCTTAAAAAGACCATGGCTGCAGCCGCCGAAGCAAGTGCCATTCCCCAAAAGAAAGCAACAGCTACAGGACTTCAACAACAGCAACAAAAAGTTGCAGTTGCGGGAACAAAAGACGACGAAAAGGAACTTTTGAAACGGTGCCAAGATATCTTGCGACGATACGACCAAGATAAAGTCAGTTCCAAGTCCACGCAGCGAACAGCTCAATTCTATGAAAAGTTTCGTGTGCCAGCTTTGGTTGCCGACAAAGTTACGGAAGCTCTTGCCAAGGCTTCGGTATCTCTAGATAGTATGACTCTTTCCATGATCATGGATGCCTATTTGTCATCCGACCAGCCCAATGATGCTATCAAAGCGTTTGAAGCCGCGGTTGGGTTGAACGGTAATGGATCCATCTTGCCGCCTCCATCAGCGTCCGCAAACAATGGTGATACCAATCAAATTAAGCCCAACTTGGATGCTCTGAATGTGTACACGATTAGTTCACTTCTCAAAGCACATGCCATGAAACATGACTTGAAATCTGTGCGACGTGTCATTGCAGCCATGGAAGGAAAAGGCGGCCAGAAAGTGAGCGGGCTCGAAACATCATCTTGGCCAGGAACAGGAGACGCCGGGGTTATCGTACCTGACACGCGGTGTTACAACATCGCCATCTCGGCAGCCGCCAAGGTTCAATCTGCAGATGGTATGCAATTGGTCATGCAACTCTTTAACAGCATGAGTGACCCTTCGTTGGTTTTGAAGCCAGACAAGAGCCGCAACCCCGAGAAAACGGCCGTGACCTATAATGCTGTCATCAGCGCCCTGACGCTGGCAGGAAAATACGAAGATGCATTTACTATGTTTGCTAATATGAAACACGTAGGCTTGAGACCCGACAAGTTCACATACACTTCGCTATTAAAGGCTTGTGTGAACGACGGGGATTTGCAAGAGCTGTTGTATGACATGAGAGAACAGGGCGTGGAAGGCGATGTCGTACTGTTTAATACAATGATTAGATCCCTGTGTGAGGATGGAAAAATGTCCGAGGCCCGGAGAGTCGTGACGCAGATGGAAACACGGGGCATTGCAGCTGACTCAAATACGTATGTTATTTTGATGAAAGGCTTACTGGAGTCCGGTAAACCTGGAGCATGTTTGGCGCTCTTTGAGTCTGCGTGCAACAATAAACAAACGTCCGGATTGTCAGAAAATCTCTACATGTCCACTACAGCTGTGACTGCAGCCTCCATGCTTGGTGACCATGAACGCGCTCTTGATTTGGTTTCTCGAATGAGCGCTTTTGGCATCAAACCAAATCTGAAAACCTTGACATCCCTGATGGGAGCCTGTCTCGCCAGTGAACGTCCCGATTTGGCGGCGCAGGTTTACAAAAGAATAGACAATCCCGATGGGTATGCCATGGTACAAGGTATTAGGGCTTATTGTAAATCTGGCGACGTGCTGGCGGCTGCTAAATTGCTCTCAACGCAAAAGCGTGGTGATCGCATCCTTTCCGGGAAGCATCTCATGGAGGGCTATGAAACCATCATCACAACTACACTGCAAGGTGGCGATTACGATATGGCCCGAACAATGTTCACAGAGCTTTTGGCGAAGAGTTACATTCCTTCCAAGGCTACGCTCCGACAGTTCGTTTCCGCGATGGGGTTAACCTCAAACGGCCGGCTGGTATTGGAATACAAAGAGCGTAGTCCAGAACAATTCCAGTATCTTCTCTTTTTGATTGATTCGATTCAACAACGAAAACTTGCCGTGGACGCATTTCTCTATTCAGCTGCTATTGCGTGCGGGAATCAGTTGGGTGGATGGAACAAGGAGATTGCGACGCTTATGGTACAAGCTCGAGCTCTAGGTGATGAAGAGAGCAGCGAATTACTAAGCTCTGTACACGAGCGTGACCACATTGCAAATCTGTTATTCAGTCGATGGGAAGAATTGTTGAAGGCGAAAGAGGAAGCTGCAAAACTGAGCTCAGACCCAGCTCTACTGCCTTCTTTGAACGTACCAGTTGGAAAGCGTGATGCAGCAACCGTGATGTTTGCCGAAAAATTCATGGCTCGTACGAGAAACGAGCAAGCTAAAAAGGATACCGCCAAGGCCTTTTCATAGAAGCTAGCGAGACCTTCCTGGTTACTGTACATACACATTAGCTATAACCATGTAAACATCATGATGCACACTAATAAACTACTTTCTCTTCACTACATCAACCTTCCCTCGTTTTTCAAGGCCCGAAGCTCCATAGGTCAATGTGCACTGAGGTTAGGGGTAACACTTTTTGAGAAACGACAGTTGCATATGAGGCTTTTGTGTCATGAGAAAATGTCTGGAAAGAAATCAGAGGAGAAATCTGGAGAACTTCGTTCATCAGCAAAATACTCTACTAGTAGAAGTAGACTGTAGTACCTTAATCTGCAGAAATCTGGAGAAATTTATCTAGTCATCCTTACTCTCCCCGATCTTATTCGTCTAGTAGGAGGCTTAAATGAAGTGCAAGACATGGCAAAATAAAGCTTCATGCGGAATTCGGACTGTATCACCTGTATCGTTCACTTTTGACTTTTGTCTTGGCTCTTGGCCTCTTGGCTAACGTTGACCAACTATCAGCAATCAGCACACTACCCAGAGCCAACACCACCCTTTAGATCAGCGTTTGCTGCAAATCTCAGTCAGGCCAATGGATTGTATATTGTATCCAGGTGAAAGGAGAAATAATATGGAAAGAGCAATAACTGCAAGTCCCGACCAGCTTTTAGAGCGAATTGACTTCAATGCCCATGCGAACCCACTCTGGAATGTTTGCCTCCGACAAAAACTGACGTCGCCTACTGCTTCCAAGGGTATCTGGATGACAGACCATGTAACAGATATCCAGAGTGTCTCCCACATTGACACGTCCAAATTAGGGCGAGCAAGAATGAGTCTTTTCAGTCGGAATCCTTCCGAGGCTGAAACGCGCGAGACCGCATTGGAACTTGCTACGACCGCTGTCAAACACGTGTTCATGAACCAATCTGAAACGACAGATAATTCACCACCGACTGCCATCGTCACCTTTGGTGCTGTCGACAGGCGCATACGGGAGACCTTGAAGAGTGCATTTGAAGAAAAGTACAAAATCGAAGCTCCATGGGATAACCCGTGCGGTATGTGGATGCTGGAATCAGGTCTTGATCATGACCCGGGCGCTAACAATGCCAAAGTAGATTTGCCCGGAAACGTCATACTTCGATCACTCCGTGCCGACGATGCAGAATTCATAAATTCTCGTTGGGAATATCGGAGCGAAGATTCCATATGCATGGTCCACGACATGATTGCTGTCGCCGAGTCAACCTACGGTGGGTGCATTGGTATGGAAATAGACGGTCAGTTGGTTGCCTGGGTATGTCGCTATCTGGATGGGACACTCGGAATGCTCTGGACAGAAGAAAAGCATCGACGCAAGGGATACGGTATTCACGCACTTACAGCAGCAGTAAAGAGTCTACGCGAGCGACACGAGGAACGAACTAAGAAGTCTAATGTCGGGAACAGAAAAAATACGATGCCTCCTCTGATTGCGTTTACAGTGGATGGCAACAATTCTAGCAAAGGTCTATTATCCAAAATCGGCTGGAAACGAGTTGCAGATGCTGATTGGACTGGTTTTAAATTGGCACGGCAATCATCGAGCGACCTTCAGACATAACCATAAAGAGTAGAATAGGGACGGACTGACTGACCACCACGACCAAGATTGCCAAAAGAAGCAATGCACGAAAGCAAAGCTTCATTTTCCATACATCTAAGGCCTATGTTTGGTGGCGATTGGTAGCATTGGAGTATAATCTCCCCAATTCAGAGGAGAAATCTTGACACAAACGACATGGTCCGTCATGCCGTGGCTAACAGGTTTTGGGTAGTGTCAATCGTGTTGGACTTAATAGTCGCATTCTTCTTCTTTGTGGGAAGCTATTGTTGGTGGCTTAACGTTCTCTCGCTGAAAAAACTGCTTCAAAATCATTTTTCTTATGAGAATTTCGACATTAAATCCGGTGTCTCCATTTGCAGCAGGAGTGTGGCGGATATCACTGTAAGCTGAAGCAGAAGCTCGTGTGAGGAAGATAGCGCTGCAACAAGCAAGGAAAGGTGGCCGCCCCTCCTTGCTGGTACGACAAATCAAGAACGGTCTCCTCGGGACACAGCGTTCCTTGGCCATATCCTTTTCTTCCTTGGGAAAAGACTGGATTCGGGTCGTCTTGAAAAGACGGGAGTCTGACGAAGATCTCAAGGAATTATTGAATGTACAGATTTATAAAAATAAGAAACGGAATTTAAAAGTGACAAATAATCCTACTAGACCTCTATTTGTGCTCAGGTCATCAAGAAATACACAAATGGACTGAGATGCTTCTGTTTAGCTTTGGCTGTTATATTTTCTTCTGTCGGTACTAGCATTTCGTCTTCAAGAGATCTGGTGTCATATTATGTTACTCATGAAGCAAATGTCACGTACGGGCTGGGCTGCCTGTATGGTATACTACTTCTTATAGTTTGACGGTCTTGAAGTAGTTACAGACCTTTTTGTGCTTAGGCCAGTCTTCTTTTTGGCAGAACTTGCGGTTGTTGCAATACAATACTAATCTGCATCTGGCACATCTCAAGATTCCATGTGTATTACCGCAACTGCGGCAAAACTGCATCGGTGGAACGCCTGCAAGTTGCGCCAACCGAAACAAACTGGCATCCCAAAGTGGAACGCGTGTCGTTCCGTGGTGGCAGAAGGACCAGGCATGATCAAAAAACCCAGAGCAATCGGTGCATTCCTTGCCCATGTATGTAATTGAAGCAGCTGCTCTCATCCACGGAGGGATCTCATCACTTCCGGCAGGCGCAAAGTCACCCGGCGCTCGACCATGGAGATAGGTGGCTTCTCGCAAATTTCTTGAAGTGAATGCATATCCCCCGCATAGCATGTCATCATCAAACTCGCTAACCGTTCCGGCCGAATCGCGAAACTTCTCAGAATTAACTTGATAAATGTTGCGCTCGTTGTCCCAGTAGCGCCACCAGTAGCGCACTCCGTCCTGCGGAACTCCATCGCTATTTTCGATGTCCTCGTAATCGGAGGCAGACGGCCTGGAAATCACAACGAATCGACCACATAAAATACAGATCAATCGTTTCATGTGAACTGACATGTCATCGTCGACCGGTTCGTTCGACGCTTCGTTTTCAAAGACAAATTTGGGGGCCAAGGCACCCCTGTGAATGTCTGGAACATTTGATGCGGGTGTTACTTGTAGCGTTTTGGCAAGTAACTCTTCACCGTCGAATCCGTTCCAGCTTTGCCCAAAGAACAGGTCTTCCTTCGACTCTTGGTGATTCCAACGAGAATCGTTGCACAATGCCATCCAATCTTCATTCTTTTCTGGCTCGGGAATTTTGGAAGGCACATTCATCATACCTGGGATGCTTTGCCTGTCGTAGGATCTGTTCAGTTTTCTTGTATCTTGCTGTTGGTTACGAGTAGTTATTTAGTCTAGCACTCTGGTACAGTACGAATGTTAGTAACTACGCACTGCTACTAGACTAGCTGTGCTGCTAGTAGGTCTGCTACTAACTAGACCTACTAGGTCTACTCTAGTCAAGTAGCTACTCTAGTCTACTGTAATTATGTAGTAATAAGGAGGCGAAAAGATGATGATAATATTATGATCCAAAATAGGATGATAAGGTTAAAGATATAGTTAGATATAGTGTGCGTTCAAGGACATAGCTGCGCACCGTAGTAGCGCGAAAATTTATTAACCACACAGCAATCCCAAAACAGAAAAACAAGATTTTGTTCAGCAAAGAACGACACAGCCTTACCAATAATTAGTATAACACCTCTCCATACTTTTTTCCAATCGCAATACCATTTTTTTTTTCTCAACCATGTTTTCTTCCGTAGCTTCCAAGGCCTTGCGCCTGACATCTACCATGCAGCGAGTAGTTAGCCAGCAACAACCCAAGCTTGGTGGTGGCTTTTACTACTTTTCCACTCAAACGGGTACTGTCAAATGGTTCGACACGAGAAAAGGGTTTGGATTCATCGTTCCCGATAATGGTGACGACGATATTTTTGTGCATCAGTCGGCCATTCATGCCGAAGGTTTTCGATCTCTAGGAGTAAGTTAGTTAGGATCACGCAGTGGTACCAGTTTTTTTGTTTAATTTTTGGTCGATCATTGTATGGGATGGTGTTATCATCTGCAATTGTCTTGTTTTACCGTTTTACCCTCCCCTCTTGGATTGGTTCTGTGACGTGCGAAATAGTGTATTCCTCAATTCAGCATGAATACTTAATAACATCTGTATTTAAATACAATTATTTCATGTGATTAGGAGGGAGAAACTGTCGAGTTCACTACTCAGACAGATCCCAGTGGCCGCGTCAAGGCTGAAAAGGTTACTGGTCCGGATGGGTCCTTTGTCCAAGGTGCACCCCGACGAACTTTTGATAGTGGTTTCGGAGGAGGCGGTGGTGGTTTCGGAGGAGGCGGTGGTGGTTTCGGAGGAGGCCGTAGTGGCTTCGGAGGAGACGGCGGCGGCGGCGGCTTTGGTAGTTCTGGAGGATTTGGTGATGATGAGTTTGGAAATTCTTCAAAATAGTGGATTTGGCAGCGGCAGCAACGAAGGTAAAGCCTTAAATTGCCTTTTTTAGTATTATTATTACACATGAGACCGGAGCAATTTACGTCGGTCCTTTCGTGGAAAAAGATTGACGGAGACACTATACAATGGACAATTATTTGAAAGCAGTATTGGTGAACGCTTTTTTTTTTGGGTGGTGGTAAGAGTGAAGAATCACTTTAGGAGTCGATCGTAGTGGACGGGCGGCCTTCTTTAACAATTCATACTAGCTTACAACGAAAATAACTCTATATAAAAACAGGTCTAGGTCTAGGTAACACTGTAAGTCGCGAATAGAGAGCATTCGAATCGTCCTGTAGAAAGGATTTGTATAGGATGTCTTGGATAGGTCGTTCTTCTCTCTTTTTCGTCGAAACTGGTGATCATCATGTTGTCCAGTACAACTAAGAAACATTTGCTTCATCATTTCTTTTCTATGCTATAGAGTACTCTATATCCTTAAAGAGCGCATGAAATACATGGACCAATAATATGTTCATATG
>Ga0210036_1000796_pt1 | contig 36865 bp, 20 predicted proteins | sample CryGeymeta201515_FD_185469 | JGI IMG/M metagenome (GOLD analysis project Ga0210036, IMG submission 185469) | Groundwater microbial communities from Crystal Geyser aquifers in Utah, USA - Crystal Geyser metaG 2015-15 (SPAdes) (version 2) | ecosystem: Environmental > Aquatic > Deep subsurface >...
GTCTGCCCTCTCACCCGGGCGCCTCGGAACGGAGAAAAGGTCGGCCCTAGTAAATTGCCGAGTTTCTCCAAACCACCCTACCTAGCCAAACGTAGCCCTAGAGAGCTGGCATAGTCGAGAGAACGCGGTAGCGTTCGCTCGTTCAGAGAATTCGAAAGTAACCTCATCCCTATTGTTTCTGGTGCGTCGTTAGCCACCACCACCCATCGCTTAAAACTTTGCACCAAAAATGTTTCACGAATGAACGTGATATTCAAAACTCCTTGTCGTCTTGCATACTCCACTACTTGCTTCTTATACTCTTCGTACTACTATATAATTCGATTGAAAATCTACACAACTTTAGTTTGCAAATAATAGAATCATGGCACCAGATCCACCCTCCTCCTTCTCATCTTCTGCAAAGAGTCAGGAGCATCGGCGACGTCGAGCCGGAGCGGCTATGAATGTTGAGAACTTTGCACACCGCAAGGGAGTGACCAAGGCCATTCAGAGTTTTCGCAAACGAAAAGATGACAAGCGCACCGAAACAGCCAAGGCATTGCGACGTTACAAAAAGACCATGAAACAAGAGGGATATGAGCCAGGAAGAGGTGCGAGTCGGAAACGTGAGGCAGTAGTAGAAGGCGAGACGAAGGAGAAAAGTAATCAGGAAGGTGAATCAGAAAATACTAATACAGATCAGAAACAGCAACAAGAGCAAGAGCAGCGAGTTTTCCAAAAGAGAACTAAAACCAATCCTTTTCAAAAAACACTAAAGAAAGCAGCGGAAAAGAAAGAACAACAACAGCAGTCGGAAGAGGAACGCAAGACCCAAGAAAAGCAGCGGCAAAAGAAATTAAAGGACCGAGCCAAACGGAGTCGACAATTGCGAGAACGAACCTCGAAGGGACAGCCCGTTATGAAGCACGTGATTCATGATATTTTGCGAAAATTGGAACGAGACAAGGAACAGGAGCAAGAAGAGTCGTTCCAAGGAAAGAAATAAACTGCGTGAAATTATTTAAATCGGTTTTCAGTTTTTCGGAAAAGTCCTCTCTGTTCTGTTCTCGGCATCGCAACGGAAAAGATGCAAAGTTATCAAATATGTAATTGGTAGAAAAGTATCTTTTTTTTGCTGATGCTTGCCGTTGCTCTTGGTCTTTATTACCATGATGGTATAACTCCACCAAGACTGTCACAGACCTTGTTAGTTTCACAGGATCGGCTTTGCCCCGACAATGGACATCCCGTACATAAAGATGTCCGTCCAAAGGATGTCGATACTTTCATATTATTGTTATTGTTGTTATTGTTGTTATTGGGTCGTCGCCGTGCCACAAAAGTGGGTTTGTGATGACCCCACACACGTCCTGTCCTTGTGTCGTCGTCTTCGGCTTCCTCCAAAGCAACACATTGGATACCAGGTTGTCCCAACGGTGGATCTTGTGCCATTCCATCGACACAAAAGGGACGCTCTTGGGAACACCCCTCGTCAATGTGCATTCTCAAAACATCTTTCCGTTGACGATTCTTCTTCTTGTTTTGGTCATTGTAGAAGCTCTTCGTATTGTAGCAGGGATAGGCAGCACAACCATTTCCGGCGTGTTGACGGATCGGATATTCATAGGTGCCAGTAGTGAGTGTTGTTGTTGCTACTGGTTTGGTTCCTGACAGAATACAAAGTGGTTCATCGGTGTTGCATCCCCAATCTGGAAAGGCTGGATGGTCAGTGTAGGCCAAACAAGGAGCACAGTGGTCGCCCGCTTGGCCTCTAGAAGGTTCTCTACCATCAGATGCGACACACAGGGGCGCGGAAGAAGAACATCCGGTGTCGGTGTGATATTTCTCGGCGTCGTTGAGACAGGTAGAGTTGGCAGAAACTGCAACCACCGAGGTGCACGGTGACAACTGCTGGAAAACGATGGTGGCCACCGTTACCATACCAATGGTCCCGAGTTGCTGCTGTTGCTGCCGCTGCCGCTGCCGCTGCTGTCGAGTACTCCGAACGCTCATACTTTGGTACTAGTAGCTATAGAGTTGAGGCTGGTCCTACTTGTAAAAGTTAATAGAGTAGTATGCAAAGCTCATCCAGCTCCTGACGACTTGTGAAGCCTTTCTCGTGTGAAAACCAAACTGCAAATCCCAGAAAAAAAAAGACAGAAAAACAAAACGCGAACTCGTCCGTGAATCTGTGCCATTAAAAATAAAACGTTAACCTTAAACTTACGATAGTGTTCTCTTTTAAGTTTTTTTAATCCTTCTTCGGTAGAAGGGACAAAACAGATTCTCTCAACTCTCATCACCCAGAGAACGTAGAATAATGAGTAAGGATATTGCAGGGCTGATTCTGATAGCACTATGAAGAAAGCAAAGCAAAATAACTTACCAGACTATTCTGTTTACCGGAAAGGACTTTGTTTTCTATGGCTTTCACTAGGAGTACTGCAACAAAGTGGTTTTGTCGGCGCCCAACAGTGTTTTGATGCTGGCGATTGTCTCGAAGATACATCTAGTAGTAATAGTAACAAGGACCTTCATCATCACGATGGTAGCATACTGGATATTTTGGTCTTAGTATGTACACAGTCTTTTACAGGAGAAGAGTTAGTCGAAGATATCTTGCTGGATGCCCTCACGGAACAACCATCCAGTCCAGAGGAAGACAACACAGATACTGATACAGACACTGATGATACTTATGAAAATACGAGGCACCCTCCGAGCTGGAGCGTAACGGTCAAGTTAGTCGATGAAGCCGGTCTGGATTGGACAGGAGAGTCCTTGCAACAGCAGTCAGCCTCGGATGGGCAAGGACAATCTCATTTGCTCTTGTCGCAACACGCCGACGTGGTCCTGATTGTCGCATCGACGTACGGTGATGGAGACCCACCCAATCATGCCTTGCAGTTTGCCGATTGGTTGTCAATGTCGTATGACGAATTGCACGATCCCATATCCTATGCTGTTTTTGGATTGGGTGATCGGTCCTATGATCACTACAACCAATTTGGAATCTTTGTCGACCAGGCACTGGAACGACGGGGTGGACGACGTCTTTTGGAATTACACCTTGGAGATGCACAGCAAGATTTATCGGCTGCCTTTCATCAGTGGACCCAAACGTTGATTGAAACTGTTTTGCCTGGACAAGTCCGTAGCAACGACAAGAATTACTTGCATATACGAGCAAATCAACCACAGCAACGGCGGTCCCTTTTATCGTCTACGGGAATGGACTGGCGTCGATCTATCATTGGACCAGACAGTATGCAAGCCGCATTTGTCGATAGTAAAGAACTGTTAGACACAATAGGCGCTGTCGACCATACTGCAACTCGATCTGTATTGCACGTGACCCTCGATATCATGAGTCCGACACTTTTTGAAATTCAACCCGGCGATCACTTGGGAATCCATCCGCGAAATCCAAAACCGCTCGTCGAAGAAGCGCTGCAGTGGCTAGATATTGATGGATCTATCTTGACTACCATCTTAGACAAGAACGACCCAAACAGCAGTAACAACTCAAACAGGTCATGGCAGGAACGGAAACTATCGGCTTACGAATTTCTAGAGCAACATGTGGATTTAGCCGGTCGGGTGACTCCGTCTACTTTGAGAGCCTTATTACAGTTCGTGGGGACTTTGCGATTGCGGGCGTTGGCGCGCGATTTGACCTTTGTGGATACGTCTGCTAATGCGACTGCTAAAGCAGATGCTACTGCCTTTGATCAATGGCTGGCAACCCCAGAACAAGCATCATTAGTTCACAACAAGTTACAGCTAGCCAAGTGGTTTGATTGTCGTCCCTCTCTTCAAGCTTTGGCACGAGCACTGGGTCCTTTGCAACCACGGCTATACTCCATCGCCACTGTAAACGACAATAGTATTGTCAGCTCTAATGAAGCTTCCATCCCATCACCGACAACAAGTGCGACCAAAACCAAACAACGAAACAGAACAACGATGACCAGAATTGGGCTTTGTGTCTCTGTAGTTGTAGATGGTCTTTGTACCAGTTATTTGGCAACCCTGACGGATCAAAGTATCGTTACTGTCTTTGTCAAACCATCCAGCTTTCACTTTGTTGACGATACTACGAAACCAGCCATTCTGGTATCGGCTGGGTCTGGGATAGGGCCGATGGTAGGATTCTTGCAGAATTCTTTAGTGGCGCAGCATTCCCACCGAGATCATCGTCTCCAAGACATTGCCACCGCCGCCATCTTTGCCCAAGATGGGCCCTTGTCGCACGTACGGCTCCTGGTTGGTGCTCGGACACCTTCCCAAGTGCTCTATCGAGGCACCTTGAAGATCTTGATGCAAGTAGGAGGTGCGAAGATTGAATATGCCTTTTCTCGGGTCAAGGGACAACGCAAACGCCACGTGCAAGAATTGTTGTCCCAGGGGGTGCATGAAAAGGAGAACAAAACAGAAGAAAAGGTGGATACTGCATTGTGGCTGTGGGAGGAAATCTTTGCGAATCAAGGTCGTGTATATGCCTGTGGACGACTGGAAATTTGTGAAAGTGTTCGCATTGCATTGAGGGAAGCAGCTATCAAAATCGGTGGAATGACATGTTTGGAAGCGGACCGCTTCATGGAAGAATTGAAACAGAACGGCCAGCTTTTTACCGATTGCTGGTCTGTTGAAGCGCCTCGATATGGAAACATCATTAGCAGCGGTGATACATTCAATGACCAACCAACCTTTCACAACACGATTGCACGGTTGGAGCGCCATCATCAAGGTCCGAGAGAAGATACGAAAACAGACCTAGTAGATGAAGATACTTCTTCTATTCCAGCTTGGCCTTCCTATTTGAGACTGATAGCTTCGGGAGAATTCGAGCGACGTCTAGAAGAGGCTACCAATATGTTTACTGCGTGTGTGGCGTGCGGTCGTTTTTGTGAAGTGAATCGGTTGTCTCCGCAATCAGAGGATTGGGGTGAATGTCGCATCGGTCAACAGGCAATCGTCTCGGCTGTGGATGCCCATTTTGGCGAAGAGCCATGTCTCAAGGGCGTCAACGGGTCGGGGACAATCTTTTTTGGCGCTTGTAACTTGAAGTGTATCTACTGCCAAAACTGGAAGATATCTGCTATGGATCAAGGAGAAGTGGTGTCTGATGAACGGCTTGCAGGGTACATGTTAGGCCTGCAAGAACGTGGCTGTCACAACATCAATCTCGTTTCTCCAACGCACAACATATTGCCTATTCTTCGAGGAATCTACATTGCTGCCAAGAAAGGACTTCGACTTCCAATTGTCTTCAATAGTGGAGGGTACGACTCGGTTGCTTCTCTTCGACTGTTGGAGGGTATAGTTGACATATACATGCCCGACGCAAAGGTTAGCACCATCGAAAAGTTTGAATTGCTCACACGAAAAATTCTATCGGCTTACCTGTTTGCTATTCATTTTGCTCACCGTAACCAGTATGCCTCGCGCGCGGTGGCAAGAAAGCTCTCGAAAATAGACAATTACCCTGAGATCAACCAAGCTGCCATTAAAGAGATGCATCGGCAGGTCGGTGATCTGCGAATTGATCCAAGGACTGGTCTGGCCTATCGAGGGTTGCTGGTGAGGCATTTGATTTTGCCCAATGATTATGGCGGAACTTTCGATGTTGCAGATTTTCTTACCAATGAAGTCAGTGGCAACACCTACACGCATGTCATGAAATATTACCGACCAGAGCACGAGGCAGCAGATGATAAAAAATATGGTTTGAACAGGAAGGCATCTAAAAATGAATTGGAGGAGGCACACAAACGCGCAAGATTCGCTGGACTGCAACGTATCTTGTACTGAACGTGGCGCCGTCTCCTGGTCGCGCAACTGCCGTGCTCTTTGCAAACCTTATCTTGGACATGCCTTTCGCGCTTTCATAGACTCGTCTCATCAGCTATAACGCTCCCTAAGACATTTTTACGCGCTTCGTACTTTGCGTCCACTCATGTCGCCGGATACAACCCTCCTAATGACATGGTTCGTTCCAGAAAATTTTGTATAGAAAAAAAAACATTCGATAGTATTCAAACGCACACATACTCTTGTCAGTTCATTCACCAGTCATTCGTGATCTGACTCAGCACTTCCAAAGCGTATTCCGTTCTCTTTATTTATTTATTATTATTGATTTTTTCCTCCATCCTCTCTTCCAATGCGGTACTGGTACTTTGCAATTATTAATGCTGCATGCAGCTTTATCCCCAAATCCAGGCATCCGTACAAGTAGAAGCTCCAAACCGCTATCAGAGGATCTTAATCGGGCATAGCATTCATTGAATGCTCTCTTCCATACTCTTTAAAGCATGAACTATCGAGTCATTTTCCTGCTACTCTCAGCATTTGTCGCCTCTCGAGCCTTCACAGTGCCCGAATCGAATATCCACGCTTCCATCAGCGTTGGTGCTCGTCAAAAAGCCAGAGTGCTTCGCACAACTAGTGTGAAAATCGCATCAACAATCGTAGATAATGATATCGGAAGTGTTGGTATTAGAAGTGAGCAACCTCAAGAGCAACGTCGAGACGAGGATACCTTCGACTGGTTCAAAGCATGGTATCCGCTGGTGCCCGTCGAGATTCTCGATCCTGAAATTCCTCATCACTTTACTCTCTTGGGAATGGACTTGGTCGTTTGGAACGACGGTAAAATACCGGGAGTCGCCTTTCAGTCCAAAAAGGATCGACCCAAAAATGCCAAACGTGAAATGGGAGAATGGAGAGTCTTTGAAGATGAGTGTCCCCATCGTAAGGTACCTCTCTCGGAAGGACGTGTCGAAGACGATGGCTCGCTGCTTTGCAGCTATCACGGATGGCAGTTCGAAGGCACTCAGGGCAAACTAGTTGATGTGCCCCAGCTGGAACAAGACTCGGCGCAACTTCAAGCGGTACAAATGAACCCCAAAAGTCAGTGCAGCAGTTTTCCCGTACAAATCGTTGATGGTGTCCTGTGGATATGGCCCTCAACGGGAGACGATGCCCGACTGGAATCGGCATTAACTCCAGTGAATTCGTATCAAGGGCATAAAGAAATTGAAGCAACCAGTCCAGATCGAGTCTGGTACGGTCCTTGGAACTATCGGCAGCTGCCCTATGGAGCTGATTTCTTCATTGAAAATGTCGTCGACCCAGCACACGTTTCCATTAGCCATCACAATGTCGTAGGATCTCGTTACAGTGATCAGCGCATGTCCATGAAGCATATCACAAAATTGACAAAGGATGGTTTCGCTGTCGAAGTGAACGTGCAAGGAAATAATTCTACCACAACATTTTCGGCACCCAGCCATGTTGCTATTGAAGCTCCCTTTGGTGACAAGGGTGCCTTTCAATGTCTCGAGCTCTACGCGTCGCCGTCATTGCCAGGATTCTCCAATCATGTCGGCCGCATCATTGTTGTCAAAGACGAGGCCGGGGCGACGCCCAAGCTCTTGAGAACATTTACAGCACCCATTCCCAAATGGCTAAATCATGTTTTGGCAGCGGCTTTTTTAAATCAAGACGCTGTGTTTTTGCACCAACAAGAACGGCTCATGGCAAAAAAAGGGCAATATACCACGCTCAACAACAGCAACAAGGATCACCACAGTGGTGATGAGTACAGCCAAGCGGTCTTACCCATTGAAGCAGACAAGGGAGTTTTATTCTTTCGTCAGTGGATGTCGAAATTTGCCGGCAAAAGAATCCCCTACAAGAACAATCCTACCATGCCGCCCGTTGATTCGAGCGTATGCTTTGATCAATACAATAGTCACATGGCCACGTGTCAGATTTGTCAAACCGCTTTGCGACGACTGAAAAAGATCCGTTTTGTTTCTTTTTTCCTGGCCACTTGTCTTGCTGTGGTAAGACCCTTGCAGCGCCGTCCTCTATGGAACTTTGCTTCTGTCTTGGTGTCAGCAGGATTGGGTCTGGGTTTGAACAAGCTGATTGGCATGTTTTACAAGTACGAGTTCTCCCATAGTCACAACGACTAAAGTCAAACTTGATACGCTGTGAACTATGACTCTGTAGCTTGCTGGCGTTTGCTTTAGGCATGGTACATAGTAAATACATCTATGATTATTTAGAAATAAGAAGCCTTGTGGAAATGCCAGTAAACCTCTCTATTACTGTACCTCTAGCCCCTGTGCGAGCATTCTAGTTTGCACAACTTGAGTGATAATTGTCATCAGTCTAACTTGTCAATCCCATTCTGCGTGTAGAATCTCCACAAGGCCTCCTTGACGATATCGACCTTGGTCGACGCCTCTTCTAGCTTGTTCACGTCAACACCTGTCTTTTGTATGAACTCCTCTTTGGAAGGCACTGCCGAAACGGCAATCGAGGCCGTCTTGCGAATCAGCCACGGATGTCGCTCGCCAAATGCCTCGTCGTAGGCCTTCTTGCTGATTTCTTTCATCGGTGTATCGGGGAACCGGATCAAGTCTCCGAATAAAATGGACAGATAATCCAGTAACCACATGTCCCGTAGAGCTGTACGGGCGGTTGACGCATACGTGTACTGCCACGACTTGTTGTCCACTATGGTGTTTGAATTGGTTTTGCCGTTTAGTGTATGGATACCCTCTGTTATTTCCATAAGTACAAACGCCTGCAAACTTCTTCCCGCATCAATTTTGCCCTGGTTGGTATGAAACTCTTTATTCTTTAGAATTGTCTGTGCCTTGGTAGATACGTCCCAAAATGCCAAATGCATGGCTGTGCTCATTATCTTGAACAGGTTGCAAATTTCGATAAAAAAGTAACAGAACACTTCAATATTGATATTGTCCGGATTCTCTGCCATTACCGTTACTTGACTTAACCATCTCTCTTGGTTGAACACGTCGGTAGGTTTCAGGGCTAAATAGTGGTCAGAGGAGAGGTCGACAGCAGCGGAAGTTTCTGCCATGATGTCGTCGATCGATTTAATATTATTAGTATGTACTTCGAGAGAGTTGTTGGTAGTTTGGATAGTTTCGGCCTTCTGAACGGGATTGATAAAAAAGCTCTTCTTTGTCTCTTCTTGCTTTTCCTATTACTCCTTCGAAATCATTTGTTATAATAAATAATGATACTCGAGTACTACCAGAAGTAGTTTACTACGGTAGCTAGAGTAGTACCAGGTACGGTATAAGTAGACCTGCCGGACCTGGTGCCTAACCTCTTTGTACAATAATGATAATAAGTGGCGCATTTGACAATGACAAACCCTTGTCTTCACGTCGTAGATACTGCATTGATTAGTTATTAGTACGGGTTTACGGGTCGTCGATCGACGCATAGAGTACTACTACTCTTGCTACTGTAGCTACGGTACTAGCTAGTAGTAGCTACTACTACTACTACTCTAGCTACTACTGTAACAGGTAGTAGAAGTAGAGTAGCTACTTAGTAGTAGTACTACTAGCTAGTAGCTAGGAGCACTACTACTACTACTACTAGCTAGAGAGAGTAGACCTACTAGTAGTGGTAGTAGTAGACTACTACTACTAGTACTACTACTAGCTACTACTACTAGTAGGGTCTACTACAACGCACATAAAATATCGCACTATTTTTTTTTTTAAATAATTCCCTCCAATCAATTTGCTCAACGCAAACGTAATGTATTATTTCGCAATCACGAATTCCCGAAGCGTAAGCTGTGCTCTCGGAGTATTTTCACGCAAAACCACGAAACCCGTAACCCAACAAAAAAAACATTCCAAAAGCGTTCAATGCAACGTTTTATGATTTTTTGAAGTTAATGCTATTAAAAGTTGAGAGTTGAGAGAGTTCAGAACAACCGGAGTTGTACAGGCTGGTATCTTTTTGTTTTTCTTGAGAGAGCAAAGATCTTTTTCATCTAAGAGCAAACGTTTGGCCTCCTCCACAGAAGGTCTCATTATTTTCCTTCTTGAAGAGATCTGTTCCACACCAGACACGCACGACAAGAAGGGCACCCACTATCATGCCTTCTTCTTCTTCTTCTTCTTCTCCTCCTCCTCCTAACGAATCCATACCAACAGAGGTTGACGAGGAATTAGCCTTTGAGGTAACTGCTGCGTCATTCGATGCCGTGACGGGAACAGCCACGGCTGCTTTGTATGTTCCTCCGTTGCTGAATGCTTACGAGACAAAGGAAAACGAATCAGACGATGACTTGGCCAGTCTGGGAGAAAAAGCTTCGGTGGAAGGTTTTCAAAGTCACATTCATATGGCAGATATGGATGGTCACCTGGTACATTACCCAGCTCCTGGCGAACTCGAAGAGTACGTGACTGAACAGGCTTGCACAGAGAATGGCAAGACGAGACCTACCGTTGATGAGACGGAAGATACGTACTGTGATACCGACAACAGCACCACCATGACAGGCTCCAACAACAACAATCCATCCTCCAATAGTAATCCTCCTACTACTACTACTACCCCTACTACTACTGCCACCACACCAGTAGCATCTCGGTCGGTCATATCGGCGGGAATTGAAAGCATAAAGTATCTTTTGAGCATGGCACTGCTACTGTTTGGCATTGTCGTGGTCATGGCCAGTATCTTTGCCGAACAAACCGTGGCTACAGCTGAAATGAATGTGAATCGATGGATCGCTTGTGTCATCTTTTGGTTGCTCGTGGGATGGTTGGCCGTGATGGAAGGTGGACAAGCGGCCTTGGTGGGATTGCAGCCCGTTTCTCCCGAGTACTACAAAACTACGCACACCAAGACAGCCTGGACGACCCGAGTCGCTCACAGGGGTAACAACATGGAACGATTTATCGTGGGACGACAATTTTTGGTCGTTCTGGTACTCTTTTGTATGAACATGATGGCGTCGTATTCGACAGGCACCGATGATAATAGTACGAATACGAATACTAATACGAATGCCACCACGACGGTATTGGGATTAACGGGCGTTGCGAAGGAAATTTTCTTGGATACGGGCGTCTCGCTCATGCTAGTGGCCATTATTTTGGGACAGTTAACAGCCCAAGTCAATGCAGCCAATTGCATGTTGGACTTTATCAACAATTACGTCATGGTCTTTACGACCTACGTTTCCTTGCTTATCGAACAATCAGGACTTTTGCACAGTGTTTATCTGGTGCAATGGATGTTTGCCAAACTGGCGGGCAATCCCATGGAGTCCAACGAAGAGCCCCGTGGTACCATTCAAAATATCTTTTTTGGAGGACGCGTCATTTTTTCTTTGCTGGTACTCGGATTTGCATTCGCAGTGACTTTACAGGCATTGTTTGAAGGGAAAACGGCCATGTGGGATGGAGTGCCGGAGGCTGTATCCGTCGTTTTACTCTTTCTTCTCATGGCCATTGTAGGAATGATGGAGGGTATGCAGATTGCTCTTTTTGCTGTGATCAATGTACCAGAAGAAGAATTACAACAGCACAAGGTAGCCCACAACAATTGCCAATTGGCCTTTGCGGGACAGAACCTCCAAGCCTTTTTGATTGGACGGCAAATCCTGACCACCATTTGCATGTTTGTGGTAGCACGAATCACAACGGTGCAAGTTACTATTGGACAAGATGAAAATATCTTTGGAGTCAGCGATAGTGTCCAAGACTTTTTCAATACAGGATTGTTGGGAGCCGTTATAACCACCATCATTGGCTCGTTGATTTGGAGGATTATCGCATCCTCTTTCCCGGTGGCCTTCCTCTCCAATCCATTGATTTACATCATCATTCGCCTCTGCCTTTTGGTAGAACAGTCGGGAATTTGTTCGGCGGCATGGGTTCTGGCTAGGTACCACAAACCCCTCATGAATTATCAACCGGACGAAGTCTATTTGGAAGGTGCTCAGCGTCACACATCAGAGCCTGTCACCAGACGTGATAAGGATATCGATCGATTGGTCACAGTGACGAAGTTTAGTTACTCTCTTGTTCTGCTAGGTTGTTCTGTCTTCTTTGTGATTGTGGCAATTTTCCAAGGCCAGACGACAGGAGTGACTGAGAAGGGAGTGCCGCCAATCGCCACCTTTTTTATCTTTTGGATTTTGATTGTGTGGCTCGCCATAATGGAAGGCGGCCAAGGAGCGCTTGTCAGTCTTCAGCAGGTCGATCCGAACAACTATGCCGAGAGTCATCGTCGCACCTTGCTGAACAGCAAGGCAATCAGCAAGGGCGATAATTTGGAAAAGTTTATCGTCGGTCGGCAATTTCTTGTAGTGGCTGTGGTGTTCTTCACCAATCTCATGGCGTCTGCTATTAACGACTCAGAAGTTTTAGGGCTTGACGAGAAGATGGTAGAACCATTAATGTTTGTTGCCGTCGTTCTGGTCACAATCATCCTCGGTCAATTAGCAGCACAAGTGTCGGCTGCATGGACGAGCCTGGATTTCTTGAACAACTACTTGATGTTGCTGACAACGTATATTTCCTTGGCGGTGGAAATGTCCGGGCTCCTTCATAGCGTGTACTTGGTCCAGCGTCTCTTTTCGGAGATATCTGGAGCCCCCATTGAGACATCTATTGCTACGAGAACCAAACTTCAGGACGTCTTTTTCTGGGGTCGAGTGATGCTGTCAGTGGTGATTTTGGCCGTTTCCTTGGCGGTAACGTTGGCCGCTCTTTTTGGTGGAGACACTACCATGTGGGAAAATGTACCGCCAACAGTATCCGTTGTTCTCTTTTTTGTGCTCATGTGTTTCATTGGCATGTTGGAAGGGATCCAAATTGCATTGTTCTCGGTTATCAACGTACCAGAGGTGGAACTTCGGGTCCATAGAGTTGCTTATCGGAACTGCCAGCTCGCTTTTCGAGAACACAACTTGCAAGCGTTTCTTATTGGACGACAGATTTTTGTGACAGTCTGTATGTTTGTACTGGCCCGCATATCTACCATCAACATTCCTGTCGGTCAAGGCAACAATATTTTTGGTGTTGGTGACGGATTACAAGAGTTCTTCAACACCGGTGTTCTCGGAGCTGTCGTTGCAACAATTTTGGCTTCTTTGGTGTGGCGTATTATTGCCTCCTCGTTCCCACGAACGTTCTTATCGAGCCCGCTTGTCGGCATTTCAATCCGGGTTTGTTTGATATTGGAGGCCTCTGGTGTCTGCTCTGCCGCATGGGTTTTAGGGCGTTGGAACAAACTACTATTTGGTTTTCAGCCGGATACTGTCTATCTCGAGAAGGCAGAGAGACAAGGCAAGGATCCTGTGACGCGTCGTGATAAGGATGTAGATATCACTGTCACAGTAATAAAATATGTGTGCTCGATGGTGCTCTTGGTGTTTTCTGTTGCGGTTGTTATGGCCACCATTGCTGAAAGCAATACCAAGTTTAGCGACGAAGCGCATCCCAGCTTGGCCTTTGTTTTGATTTGGGTTCTCGTCTTGTGGCTGGCGTTAATGGAGGGAGGGCAGGGCTGTCTGGTTGGGCTCCAGCCGGTTCCCAAGGACCTGTACGCGGAAAGCCATCCTGTTACTCTGAAGAATGCTACGCTAGCTCACCGAGGAGAAAACATGGAGCGATTTATTGTCGGGCGTCAGTTTTTGGTTGTATTGGTCGTTTTCGTGATCAATATGTGCGGGTCTGCCCTCCCTGATACGCACGTTTTGAATCTACCTGATACAATCAACGAGATATTTGTCGGTTCGGGCGTGGCGCTGATGATGATGACAATTGTGATAGGGCAATTGACAGCCCAGATCAATGCTGCGAACTGCATGGTACGTACTCTTATCATCTTATTCTGTTAGAAAAGCTGTGCAGTTCAAACTTATCTCATCTTCAACTGTTTGTCTTTGTTGGCTGTAGCTGGACTTTATCAATACTTATTTCATGCTCTTCACAGCGTACATTGCGCTTGGCATAGAATTCTCCGGCTTGTTGCATTGCGTCTATCTTGTACAGATGGTATTTTCCAAAATTGCCGGCAAGGCGGCTAGTGGCGACGAAAAGACATCCCTTCAGAAACTCTTTTTTTGGGCACGGGCCCTTATGTCACTTGCTCTGCTTGTGCTATCTTTCGTGGTGACTCTCAGTGCCTTGTTTTCCGGACAAACAGCAATGTGGGAAGGTGTCCCAAGTGGTGTCGCTGTGGTGATTTTCTTTTTCTTGATGTGCTTTGTCGGGCTGATGGAAGGCATGCAGATAGCACTCTTTGCTGTTGTTAATCTTCCCGAGCATGAAATTAGCAAGGCTGCTTGGGCAACCTGCAAGCTGACGTTTCAGGGACGAAATCTTCAGGCTTTCTTGATTGGCCGCCAGATTATCGTTACCATCTGCATGTTTGTGGTAGCCCGTATTACCAGCATTACGGTGGAAGAGGGAGAACCAAACATCATGGGAGTGTCTGACGGCTTGCAAAGCTTTCTGAACACCGGGCTTCTGGGGGCAATTATTACGACGCTGTTTGCCTCCCTGGCCTGGCGAATTGTTGCATCGTCCTTTCCAGTTGCGTTTTTGTCAAATCCTCTTATCTACCTTATTCTTCGATTGTGCCTCATCATTGAGGCCACTGGAGTATGCTCCTCCGCTTGGCTGTTGGCTTTGGTCCACAAGGCAGTTGCTGGCTTCCAGGTTGATAGTGCCTACCTAGGAGAGGCCGAAGGAAAGAATGCCGAGAGTTCGGAAAGCGACATGGACCAGCAAGACCTCATTGATGTGCAAGCGTAGCCAGCTCGTTCTTTTTATATTCATACATAACCTCATAGATTTAGATTTACTCAAGCTAGTTTGGATGATAAAGCAATTTCCTGCAGTACCTGGGGCTTAACTAGCTAGTCCATATGTCAACCAAGTAACGTTCATCCGCCTTCATCTTGCTCACGTAGGCCTTGGCGGACTCTTCCTCTTCGTTCAAGCCATGCTTGACGATTTTCGTAATGGCAGCCACAACATCCTTCGCCATCGCGTTGCCGTCGCCGCAAACAAAGATGCTGGCGTTGTGTTTCAAGATTAAATCTTCAACGCGAGACAAACAATCAAAATCGTGTAGCATGATATCTTGAACATATTTGCGGCGGTTCCCATTTGTAGCCTGGCCGGCAGCATCACGAGAAAATGCGGTATGAAGCTGCGAAATAATTCCCTTCGCTTTCAGGTCTTTCATGTCACTTTGATACAACCAGTCATGGTCTGCGTGTCGGCAACCAAAGAAGACATCGACGCTTCCGATCGTCGTTTCGCTCGATGTAGAGAGCAGAGCACTGCGATGCTGTAAAAATCCCATGAATGGAGCTGCAATTCGTAACAAAAGGAGAGAGACAAGTTGAGAGACAAGGCGACGTAAAGAACCGACAAAGAACAGCAAGAATCTGGCAAGGCAACATACCGATTCCAGTTCCGGGACCAATCAGAATCATGGGCGTTGATAGGCGTGTTGGCATGCGAAAGTCGGCAGTTGGTTTCGGGAAAATCTTGAGACAGGCCGACATTGCAGTCTTGCCTCCAGCTAACAGGGGCGATGCCAGGGCTTCTAGGTAGCTAGTGGCAACGCCCTTCTTACGACGCAAACCACACTCCTCTTTGTCGGCACTTGGTAGAGATGGCGTGACATAGTCAACAACAGAAAAGGATACTGTCAAGGAACGCTCTCTTTGATTTACCAGGGGGCTGGAGCTTATGGAATAATAGCGAGGAGGAATACCGGGCAACATGCCGAGCAAAGCTGTCAAGGGAATGCCCTGGCATGACGGAAATTCCTTCAACAAATCCACGACTGACAGCCGTTGTTGATCAACAAACTTATCAAATGCCTCTTGCCCAACTTTGGATTTCGATGACAACAATTCCAGTGCCTTCCGATCCTCAGGATCACTAGCATATTGGGAAAGGCCGCAGAGAATGCGCTTATTTTTTAGGGGTGAACACAAATCAACTTCACGCTGTAGAGCTTCTCTCACTGTCATGGGACATCCCTTGTCAATGGAAATGCATTGATCTGGTCGAATGTCCTGACTAGCTTGCAGCATGGCGAGGACAAACTCTACAGCCTCAGGAAGATTTTCTACCACCAGCCCTACCGAGTCACCGGGTGTGTATTTGAACGTGCCGTCCTCGGGCAAAGCCAAAGTCAGTTCAATCACGCGCTTGGCGTTTCGCTCGGCAATGTCTTGACTTGTGGTATCGTTAACGACTAGTGGAAACTGGTCACTATAGATATCCATCGACTGCTGCACCAAGGAACTGTTGTTGTTGTTGTTGTTGTTGTTGCAGCTCACATGGACTTTAGTTTTGCCGCTTTCCGTGGATGGTTCCATCCACAGACTGCTCATGAAATCGGCAGCTTTTCGGGCTGCATCCGTGGAAGTATTCGTCAAATAGCGTGCATTGACAATCGACGAGTAACATGGCTTTTTGAGAGTATACAAAAGGTCATCGTCTTCTGAAGAGACGCTGACAGTATCGTCTTCTTTCACCTTTGCAGCTTGTTGTCGTTGCTGTTCGGCCTCGAGTGGGGACAAAATTTGGCAGGCGCACAGACTGGATCCAATCTTGGGCAAGCACGTCTTGTCTACTTCACCTAGCGGACTATTCCAATCTAAGCCTAGAACACTACAGACCGTTCGGGCTCCTGTGGACATGGGGGCTGAGAGTGTCTTAGCAACAGGCGTAAGAGTATCTGCATCATCACCATCTATTTTCTTTTCTTCCTCTGGCGAGAGGCTTGGGATATCTTGGTTTGCTGCTTTCTTTGTTGCGGCGGGTTGCTCAGGAGCAGAAGCACATGGCTTTTGGCAGGCCACGCTAATGTCCATGAAAATAGAGGAAAGCCAGGGATCTACCATATCTTCGAGGCCGGTGGCTTCATCGGCACACACCAATGGTTTAGCACGAGTTCCTCCCAAGATTTCCAAGGATTTATCCACCGCTTTGCCAATAGCGGCGAAAACATCATAGTTGGTATCTCCCAACCCAAGGACTGCATAAGCCACATTGGAAAAAGGCATAGCCGCAATGGTCGGCTTTCGTGTCAGCCACCTCACAAATCGTTCGGCATTTTCGGGCGCATCTGCATTCCCTGTCGTACTTGTCAACACTATCAGTCCATGTTTGGCACCACTCGCCGGTGTTTGTTCCCAAATGGGCAAACATTCTTTGCGCCAACTGTTGAGTGCCATACAGACAACACTGGGAAAATATGTATACACGTCGGGATTGTTCAAATACGTATTGTACGTTTCCGCCAAGTCCTTGGCAATTTGTTCCGCATTGCCTGTAGCACTGCCGTACAAAATGAACAACGGGGATTCCGATTTGAGAGTTTTGTCGAGTATTTTTGGTTTCTGGATGGCATCAGCAGGAGGAGGAGGAGGCGGTGTCGTTACAGCCTCACTTTCTTTGTCTTCCTTTTTCTCTCCTCCAACGGGTGGTTCCTTTGTGGCTTCCGATGTTGTCGCACTACTAATACTAACTCCAGCAGCAGAATTTTCCTTGGAATAACAAGCCTTGCTGATATCACCTAGTATCCGCTCCGTCCAAGGCTCGACAACATCTTCCAATCCAGTCGCTTCGTCGGCACATGCCAACGGCTGCACCCGTTGACCACCGGCTTCTGCCAAACCCTTGTCGATGGCTTTGGCCGCACCACAAAAAATATCGTAATTGGTATCGCCTAATCCCAACGCGGCAAAACAGCAGTGCTGAAAGGCTTTTTGTTCGACCGTTGTTTTGCGCTTCACGTATCGTAGAAATCGGGAGGCATTTTCGGGAGGATCACCATTGCCAGTAGTGCTGCACACAACGACAATTCCGTGCTTGCTGTTGCCAAACGAGGGTGGCTCCGACCAAACGTCAGAATACTTTTTGAACTTTTCCATTGCATCGCACACAACTTTGGCAAACGGCGCTGGGGGTCCCTTGGCAGCCAAGTCTTTGGCAATATATTCCGCATTGCCCGTGGCAGAACCATACAATATGTACAAGGTGGCCATGTTTAGTTCAATAATTATTCAACTGCTGTTATTACAGTAGAGTAGTAGTGGGTTGAAGTCTCAATACTATGAATTATGCAAGGAAAGAAAACGAAACATCGGCAGCAGTCGCATAATTATGGGATTAGTACTACCAGGTAATACTACTATCACCATACCCTGGTACCATACTACTCGTACTAGCACCCAGTACGAGTACTAGTAGCTTGCAGGGTCCTCTACTAGTAGTGTACTGTGTGGTAACACTACTACCAGGTACTGTACTAGAGCTAGTAGTAATAGTAGTCACTAGCTATCAAAAAGAAAGCAAATCTGGTTTTGCTGAATTCTGATTGGTCCAAAATTTTTGACGTAGGCTTGATTTGAAGCACGTTCCATTGCGCAAACTTGTTCGAGCTCATCCAAGGGTTTCGGTTTAATATCACAGTCAAATAAGTCGAAGAGCTACTATTGGGTAGTCGAAACTATATGATTGATAATACCAGTGGTTAACAATAAGATATGAGATACCAGGGTAGATTGTAATATTCAGTTTCAGGAGCGGCGCAGAGTTTAATACCGTAATTCTACACATGCGGTCTCCGGGAAGAGATTTCGAAGCACACATACATAATGGAACGCACCCTCTCTGTGAAATCGGTTGAACCGACGTGCAGTTTGGAGAGCAGGGGTAATTCAGTGAAACCGTTTATTTATTTGTCCTTGCATCGTACTGTACCCTGGTACTCTATTCAATGCGAGTCGTCTTGCTAGTCTCGCAGTTTGACAAAAAATGCTTATTAGTATAAAAATATCTTTTCCCTTCATGTCAAAAAAGATAAAAATTCCTTGCGTCAGCCGGGAATCGAACCCGGGGCTCACCGATGGCAACGGTGAATTTTACCACTAAACCACTGTCGCTTGATCCAAGGTGTGTCGTCCAGTCGTTACTGTGAATACCTGTACATCTTTCCACAGTGGGACTGCTCGTTACATCTTGGAAAAGGCAAATCACATGCGTCAGCCGGGAATCGAACCCGGGGCTCACCGATGGCAACGGTGAATTTTACCACTAAACCACTGTCGCTTGTTATGCTGGTGTCAACCAATGTGGCAAAGAAATCTATAAACTTATTCTAAAATTTCAATCAGCTCTATTGACCGCTTTTCTTATTATTTTGACTGTGGTACGCAATTACGCAATTTATCACATATTCGTCTCTTGTTATTCAAAGACGCAATACACAAATGCAACCACTATTGAAGTTATTATCTGGCTTCTCGGAATAGCTAGTAGAAGACGACAGCGAGCAACCTTCTTCTCGCTTTGCCCGTGAGTTTTTGGAAGCTGCCATAAGCCATAAGCCTTCATCGTCGTCTAGTACCGCATCGCAAGGATCAATGGGGAAACGGCAATCTGAATGGTCATTCGCTCGGCAGCCTCCTGATTGTCCTTGCTGCGACCATTCCTATGGGTGTATTGTTCAAGGATCTAGTTGAGAAGACGGTAGAAAATATTTGCAGCTATCTGTTACCTGTTACCTGTTACGATACCGGTCTGGATTTGACTCTACTGGAACATCAGTACCTCTTCCCCCAAAAAACAGGAAGAACGTAGACGTAACGAGCAAGGACATGGATAGCCTTCTAGATATCAAAAATCACTCTTTCAACGAACTCTGCTTCATTGTTGCCTAGAACATTTGAAAGGAAGTTGCCGAAGGCGGCGTCTTTCTCATTCCATTTTTTCTCCGTGCTGAAGTGCAAACTGGAATTGTATTGCCTTTTTTTCAAGTTTGAAAAAGAATTTGCTGCATTCTTTGGTTTCAAGGATATGGATAGATTCAGAATCATTTATGGGTTGTTGTGTTATTTCATGTTACTTCTGCCTTCCTGCTGATACCTTTAGATTCCTGGTGGGTTTCGTAACATTTGTTTATTCCTCGGTCCTGCCGCGTTGTTGCTTGAACACAGTATTATAGTATCCAGAAATATCCCTCGTTGGAAGAGAGAAATTTTTTATTATTTTTTATTTGTCGATCTTTTCACGGACTTCTTCACGGACTTTCAGTTTAGATGGAAATAAAGGCGAAATTAATGACAAATGCGGTTTCAATACATTCGTCATTGTGGATCAAGGTGAAGGAATGAGAAATACTCGAGTACAACACAGTATTTTTTATTCTTAGCTAGGAGAAACGTAATGTATTAATTATTTATTCAGGATTTTTTTTGGTTTCGGCATGAAGTTATAGATGGTGACGTTATTTATTTTTTCGGGTGCCATAGTGTTCTTCTAAGATATGATTCACGAATATTCGTGACCGGCTGCTAACAGTTGTTACCAGGCAGGCAGTACTGTACCAACTACTACTAGTAGTACTCCTTCTGCCTAACAACTAGAGTAGAGTAGTGGAAGTTGTAGTAGTAGTAGTGGTACTGTTACTACTACCAGGGACTCCTACAGTAGCAGATATTGAATCTTCGAGCAGAGAAGTCACAAGAGTTCACAGGTCATCATCATCTTCTATTGATTTTTGCTTGGTCTTAGTAAGACACTACTCAGATCTCAGATCCCAGTTTTATAAATTCATTTTTGTGCATCCAAAATAAATAAAAATACGCATTGTAACCAAAGACCTACAATATGCCAGCTCCAAGTCTGAAGTTCAGGGATACTGCTGGCGGAGGAATAAACCCAGCGATTGTTGCCATTGTATGCCTGACCTTGATCACTGTGGTGTATCTTCACAAGGGCGGCCAGAATTTGCAGCAAGTTAGCAATACAAAATCTTCTTCCTCGTCAATCTACAGTGTGACCGACCACAGGCCAAGCATTACTCATGTAGGAGGAGGACAATCTGGATTTCAAGTTTGGACTCCCCTCGGCATTCCACAGGGCAAAGCCGAAGCCTTGCCGTCGATTTTGACCGATGTGAAAGAAGAAGAAGGCGACAAGGGCAAGAAATATGCAGGAATTTACGGCGGAAAAGGAGATAAAGCACATTTGGGTGGATTCACAATCTACGATGGTCAAGGAGTTTCTCCCGGTGCTTGGAGGTGGATGATTGAAGAATTTGGTGTCAAGTCCATGATGGATATTGGTTGCGGCAAGGGAGTTAGTACTTTCTGGTTTCACCTTCACGGTGCCAAAGTCTTGTGTTTGGAGGGTTCTCACGATGCCGTGTCAAACAGTCTACTTCCCGATCCAACTCACCAAGTCGTAGAGCATGATTTCTCTCGGGGTCCCTACTGGCCGGAGGACACGTATGATATTGTCTGGTCTGTCGAATTTTTGGAGCACGTGGGAAGAAACTATCAGTACAATTACCTTCAGGCGTGGCGAAAGGCAGCTTATATTTTTGCTTCTCACAGTCTCTGGGGTGGTTGGTACGTGTTTGTTTTTTTGTTGTGTGCGTGTCATCGTTGTTTTTCTTTTTCGCATTTCTGCTGACAATTACGTTTCGTCATTTTGTTTATTTGCAAAAAATATCAATTATCAATGAATGCTCTTCGACCACAATTTTTACAAAGGCATCATGTAGAGGTTCATAAACCAGAATGGTGGATTCAGCGGATCGAATCGATGGGCTTTAAACATTCGCAATACCTTACCGATATTGTGCGCCAGAGGGCAAAGGAAGAACATTATGCTGCGAGAGCCAACCCACAAAATACAACTCTGCAGGGACCTGATGGAGACCCAATCAATGCTCAACATATTTGGTTGACGATGCAAGTTTTTGTCAATCCTGCGGTAGCATCGTTACCGGAACATGCTCATTTGATGGCAGAGACGGGGTGCTTCAAAGGTCGTGGCGACAATAATGCTCTGTACCATCAACCTTGTGGTCTACGAGCAGAAGAGACGACCATGCCACCTGAATTTCTCCCCCTAAAAATAACACCAGAGCAAGACGAAGAATGGAAGACCCGCATGCGAAGGCACATTGAAGAAGCCAAAGCCAAGGAGGCGGCTAGCAAAAATTAGCTACTGGACTTGTTGCGAGGTTGTGTTGACAACCCAACCCGCTTGAGTTGGTACATCCCTGCAATACAAACCATAAACCATCAAACAAAATAGTACACTGAGACGATTCGATGATACCTCCTATACTTTCATTCATTCGTAACATTTCGGTGCAGGCCTCTATAAAATTGATTATTCTAAAATCTAAACTTAGTAATGGATGATAATTGTTTTCACTAAATTCTTCCACATCACAAATATACCAGAAGCATCATGATTCAATACCAAAGGTCGTGATTGTGCTTGTTCCAAGGTCCAATTTTATTCGTTCAATGTTGTTCTTTTTATTTATTTTGCGCTGCCGCCTGCTATACCAATTCGTGATCTGGTGTACCCTTATCGTTAATGGTATGCCATTCCTTTTCTTCATCAGCCTTGTGTAAAATGACAACGACACGGTCTTTTTTCTTTTTGTAGGTTGCCTTGGATATATCGGCCGTCAGTTTTAAAAATGAGAGGCATTGTGGAGGTGGAGGAGTTGCATCGGCATCATCTGCAATACCCGGGGGAGTATAATTTCGAACCATGAAACAGAAACTGGTGGGAGTAAAATCCAAAGAAATATCGTCGTCTGTACATTTTTCACCCACTCCCTCCATGGTAATGTATAGCTTTACGGTACTTCCCTCATCCGAAAAGGCGTAAGATGTAATGTTGGATTTGAAATCAAAGGTGCTGTGACCTTTAGAGGCTCGCAGTGATTCTCCTTCATCTTTCACACTCATCGATGCTGTCTTGGACAGTAATTTCGGTTCTTCCTTGCCATCCCATTCGGGACCATTGGCCCTGTGAGCGTGGGCAAAATAATAGGCATGTTTGCCTTTGCGGGCAATGTTATCGCGGAGAGCAGAATTGTTGCTGGAGGGTGCTGATTCCACTTGAGTAGGGGGTGTATCTGTGGGTCGTTCCTGTTCCGTCATGCTGGTTTTGGGTGGACAGATTATGCAATACGGAAGTTGGTTTGATGTTTGAGTAGACAACAGACGGATTTTAATATTATTTTTTACAACCCCTGTTGGCAGAATGAATTTTAAGAAAAAAATCAGTAATATTGGTGCGAGACGTGCAGTTGGAAGGAGGTGCCGCTCAGCAGTTACGTACCTGGTACAACATGCAGTCAGTCTTTGTAACTGGCATTTGATGACGTGTGAAAGCGGAAAATGGACACATCATCCGGTCATGAGCCTCCAAATTGGTGAACACTAATGGTGTAAGAAGTCTGAGCACTATTTTATTAGTGTATTCGATTGCAATGATAATTCAGTTTCTTGCAGAGCATTATATTTTTCTCAATCTCTCGTTATTATTTCAAAGTTCAAGACAAAAGCAGTTTATTTCTCCAACCATGAGTTACTAGATGCAAAGTACAAAAGAACCAATATCATGCTTCAGACGAGAAAAAGTCCCAAGAACACAGTGCTAGGAATTTTAAGACGTGATTCATCAACCCACAAAAGCGACGTTCACAGGAAGCACAAAAATTCCACCATACCCAATAATCCACAACATCACCACAAGAAGTTCTCCTTTCTCTATGCTCTGCTGAATCCACGATCTCGTCGATGGCAGGCTGTGTTATTCAAGCGCATTATTTCACTAGTGATTGTAATCGATTTGTTCAGTTTCATCCTCAGCACCGAACCGAAATTAATTCATCGCCGCGAAATATTTTACAAGGTGGAGGGTTTGTCCTCCACTGTATTCTTAATGGAATACTTGGCTCGTCTGATCGTTTGCACAGAAAACCCCAAATACAAGCAGTTTGGACCTGTTATGGGTCGCATTCATTGTCTCTTGTCTGCGTCCATGGTGATTGATGCTCTGTCGACCTTTCCATTTTTTGGGGAACTTCTTGTCGGTCGAGACTTGCCGAGACTAACCTATCTTCGATTCTTACGATTGTTACGCATTACCAAAACAAATGGTGCCACGCGCTCTGTAGATGCCGTCCGTCGCGTTCTGTTTTACAATCGAGACATTTTGTACGTGGCTAGCTTTACTTGCACGCTTCTAGTGCTAGGAACCGGTGTGGTACTCTACTATTTACGGCCCATCGGCGGTCTCGACCACCCTCACATGCTGCACGGCGGCAGTGCCAAACAGTTCCAATCCATTCTCAGTACAATGTACTTGAGTACCATGATTTTGACAGGACAGGGAGGTCCTGACGAAGCGGCGGATTTGCCGTGGTATACCAAAGCAGTCGTCCTTCTCACGAGCATCGTGTCGGTGGCAATGTTTGCCATTCCTGCTAGTATGATAACCTGGGGATTTGAGGCAGAAGCGGCTCGCATGGCAAAACGAGCGTACAGAAGATCGAAACGACAAAAGGAACGACGCATTTTGGGACAGGATTGTAATTTTCACTCATCAGACAGTGATTATAGCACCGACGAGGAATATCAAAAGATAATTGCAGGAGAAGAGGACGATGATAGCGAGAACGACGATCCTTGGATGAAAGAGCTACTGGAACGATTTGCAAATGCCGACGAAGACGGATCAGGTCAGATCTCGTTAAAGGAGTTCATCGCCCTATCAGGTCATGGATCGCCTACAGTAAGGTCAAATGGTTGTTCCGACGGGGCGGCTTTGCCAATGGTCATGAGCAGGATTCATAAATTGGAAGTGGGACAAATTGCTATCAATGACAAGCTTGACGAAATTCTACAGTTGCTTGAAAGCAAGAAATTCCGATAACGTCGGAACTGCACTCCCGCTACATGTGACGCACTCGCTATTCCTATTATCGCAGGACTGTATTGTTGATGAGATTGCACTTCTTTTACGCGCCATTATTCAAGAAAACAAATTCTACAACAAAACCGGCCACTTACCCAGTCTGCTGTCCGCTTCAGCGTTCGAGGGTAAAAACTTCTTCTCGAAATCATGACTGTAGCATGATACTTGGAAATGGCACATATGGCAAATTTGAATAAACGAATCAAACTGGAATCCACAACCTGTCTGTGTTAGGCATCAGTCATGGCGACACTTCCTTACACAGTTCTTTGTATCGTGCTTTTGTTAGTGATACACGCAGCGCAATTTTAATGGGGTTGCCATTTCAGTGATTCGTGTTCCCAAGAATTCAGCAAGCATTCCCCTCAGGAATGGCTTGGGCTAGGCGAATCTGAGAGACAAAATTAATGAGTTTTTTAAACTCAATTCCTTTGAAACTTGCAGAAAACTCTGTGGCATGCACAGCAGTTATCGTCGACAATGAAGTCTTGGTAGCAGCTGGTAGTCTAGTCCTACTACTAGAGCGTTTGCTTTAGCTACCCTGGTACTACTATACTAGCTGGAAGTAGACATCGGCAATAGTATTATTACTATGGTTTGAACCCACCCATCTGTTTGGACGCACAGCGACCTTTTTTCTGTTTGTCCAAATTTTTGACAACGATTAAGAATAATAAAAAATAATAATAATAAGTTTCCACGCGTTTTAGAATCTTGTCCACTCCAAAATTCTCCCATCAATTCCACAGTCAACCGAAGGTGTGATATCATTCATTAACAATAATATAAGGTACACCAGTCAGCTAAATTATAGCAAGCCTGGAGCGGATAGTTGATGAATGATTGAGTTTTAAGAAAAGAAAAAGCTTGTCATTCCACATCATTGGATGCCGATACAAAAATCTGCAGGGGTTCGGTGCAGACCAGACTATCAAGAATTGTGACACCAGGAAGCTCAGTCCAGATACAGTAGTGATGATTCGTTTTCGCAAAAACGGGAGCCGAAATTCTATTAGGTCATACAGCATACATTATCTCTGGATCTTCATATACCTAAATGTCTGTAGGGAAGCGCAGGGTACCCTATTTCCAGCTGGCCAATATCGAATTCGTGACTTTTCGAAAGTATCGGATGCTGGCAAGGCCGGGAAATGGAAGCATCGACTCCTTTGGAAGGAATCGACTAGCTGCCATGAATCATTTGTTTTTAGGGACAAATCCCCATTGTTCTTTCGAGGAGGATATAATTCCAATGTTACGAGCACCAGTAATGATGATGCGAATAGCAATACGAGTACGAGTACCACCTCGGCCGAGCAGGACGAGGAAATCAGGCCAGAATCTACACCCGAAAATTGCGAAACTGACATCAAGCTAGAAATGACCGGAAAACAGTGTGGAAAGCGGACTCAGATGCGGCATACATCTGATATGCTGCGAAACTTGATTGAACGATCGGCTGTGGTTGTCCAGGAATCTGTCAGTCTCCGCGACCTAATCTACCAGCGATCCCAAGATTATTTAGCAGACTTGAAAACAAAGGAAACAAAAGCAATCGACACTGGTAAAATTCAAAAGTTCCCTCACCCGAAAAAAGTTCTGCACTATCTAGCGCCGAAAATTCCCGCGATTAAACACAGTCCAGATGTGAATCTACGAATTCACACAGCTCGTTTTGATATAGATTCCGGTATTGCGGCGTGTTTAATTGGAACCGTGGCACAAGTCTGCGAAAAATACGATAATTCTATACTCTTGCAAAATCGTCTTCAAGAAAAAGAAGACAATGGTAATACTGACGATCCAATCTCAGCAGCTAATGACTTGGTGAACGATCGCCGCTTTGAACAACTCATTGAATGTTTGGTATGTGGTGTCAACGTAAAGCAACGGAAATTAGAGCACATGTCCATGGAATTGAAATGGAGCGATGCTGCTTTGAAAGAAACTAACGACAAGGATGATATCCATGATTTGATGGAAGGAAATCAGCTTCAAGTTAGAGAAGGCTTGAATATTCGTGATGCCTGTCGTGCTGCCTGGGGCCTGGCTATTCTTGGCGCCCATCATCGCGAAAGTTTAGGAGGTGTGCATATCATGGATCTCCTTTTGGCTTTGAGCTTGCGAGTGCGTGAGCTGCTCTTATCGCGAGTGCAAATCTTTTTTCAAGGGGATTTAATGGAAGAAATTACAAGTTTGACGGCAGAAGGAAAGAAGGCAGGCTTTAGTCAACAGGCGCCTCAGCAACATTTGAATGACCTGGCGGAAGAACTGGCCGAAGATTCTGCCGCTGCCATGTGGGCATTTGCTTGCGTGAGAGCATGCACGGGTCTGCGGAGTGATCCATTGTTTGAAACTTGCTGTTCTATTCTCTGTAGAAATCCTGCGGACTTGCGAAAGCAAGCTCTAGAAAGGGAAGACGCCGAACCCACAGTTGTTATCAATGATGTTGTTGATAGGCTTGCATACTCAGAATCACAAATAGAAGGTGAACACCCTGCTGCCGAAGCTAATAAAACTAATTCTAACAAAGAAGGATGGACAGAAACAGGAACAATTGCGGGCAAACTGACTGGTTCCGACGAAAAAGAAGCGCTGATCGACTGGCTGTCACCAAATGAATTAACAGATGTTTTATGGGCGCTAGCGCTGCACGGGCACTCAAATGAAACTACTCGAGGAGAAAATTTGCTTTCCGAGAATGGCAATGCTCTGAAAGATATAGCTTTTGATAGACTGATAGTTTTGCTACGAGAGGATTTTCTAGTGCTCGAAACCCAACGGAAAAAGGAAGTTAAACGAGAAAAAGATGCAGAGGACAACTTAGCTCATTCCACGGCGAAATACGTGACAAACGAGGGAGAAACGATGACTGTCGAAGTGGTTGATGCTGCAGCCCTTTTGGCCTCCGAGAATGCGTCCAAAGCAACCTTTGTCACTCCCGTTGAGAACATGACTACGAGAGCCGCTTTGTCCGCGAACGGAGATGGTGGCTTGCTTATCAGTGGTGTTGAGGAAGCGGAATTTGTTGATGCCGCAACTATTATAAGGTCATCTGGCGAGGAGATAGAACAACGTGAAACTATGGCAGCCGCCCAAGAAGTTGTTATTGATGCAGATGGCGAGCAGACAGCCCATATGAATGATATTTTCTCCGACGATCAGGACAGCGTTGTATCAACACTATCCGAACGACAGATTGTCGCCGATAAGACAGTTGAAGATAACGAAGAGTTATCGGACACACCGGATGCGGAGACGTGGACAACCACTGCCGAACTTTTGTATTTTTCGCCGCACGACTTATGTTCGCTAGCTTGGGCTGTGACAGAGCTGAGAGACTCTTTGCGATTTCAAACAGTGCATCTTGTCATCAACATCTTCTCACGACTCGGAGAAGAGAGCTTTGACACCTTGGGTGGGGCTGATCTATCAAATTTGGCGTGGGCAATGGCTCGACAATTAAACGACGCAAGGCCATGGACGAGTGAAGCGAGCAACCCATCGACCTTGCAGCTTATGCTGTGGATAGTTCGAAGAGCTCTAGTTGCATCTGGCGGAAGTGACGCCGCCTTAAATTCTCACAACATCCATATTCTCGATCCTTTTCAGCCGCCTGAATTGAGTAGATTGATGTGGGCGGTAGCCACGGGAATGAGAATTTTTGCCGACGAGTCGAAGGTGCACTTCCCCGATGTCGAAGATCTTGCCATCAATGCATTGCTCGCAGCAAGCTCAAACTTATCATTGTTCTCCCCTGAAGATTTGGTGCGAATCTTCTGGGCCTTCCTGGAGTTATGTGATATGGATGAGGCATTGTCATATCCTCATGCCGCGGTGGCTGTTGGTCGTGTCTTTTCATTCATTGAATCGTTTATATTGAGATGGGAACAAGGAATGTGCGCCCCGAAGGAGGAGGAATTAGAGGATGGTGACAAGGGCGGTGGATTCAGTGGCATTACTGCGTTTTTCTTGCGACCGCGGCTCTCTCGCCACATGCTGGACCAGATCATTGAAGAGTATGACGACGTTGAAGAGGAAGACGACAGAATCTTGCAATTACTTGATTTCAAGAAGTCACGCCGCCTTCCTCGATTGAGAGACCTTGCTGTAGACCCTAGCAGCCTAGCCAAAGCGGCCGGTGGGTTTGCCAAGCTGTCCGTAAAGCATCCAAACATTAGGGGAAGCTCTACCCTGACTCGGGTCATTCTAAAATTACTCTCTTCGAAGAATGGAAGACTACTTCAAGAATTCTCTGTAGGCAATCTTATCAGAGCCTGTGAAGCAGCAGCCATCAATTTTTCTGTCGACCGTAGCTTGGATCCCGTGGTCGGACAATTTGTGCGTCGATTTTTGCACCTCCTTAACGATTCGAATGACCCCCAAAATTCAAACAGTGGAAATTTTAGAAAAGATCTTAAGCTATCGTCGATGTCTCCACCCGAAATCTCGAAACTTCTTTGGTCATTGGGCGAGCTTGGTGCTAGACATCTTCGAACAGACAAGGACTCAGCATCAGCACACCGAAAGCTTCGATTCGTGATGGATGGAGCTATGCTCACAGACGATCAACTTGACCATCTCTCAAGCTCTGCGACTATGAAAGTGGTATGTACAATGTATTTGTGTTTCTTGCTCTTTTTCTTTAACCTTCCTATCCTCAGCCGTAGCTACTTTTGTCCCGTTTCCGAAGCTGCATGGTCTAGTAGCCATGAATGAGATGCGGTGCAACAAGAACATCATTATCAGACTTCTGGAGCTCGTGGAACCAAAGATTTCGTCGATGCAAGATGAATCGGAATTATGTGAGCTGGCTGAATGCCTTGGCCGCATCCAGCAATATCATAGCAATGTAAGGTTTCGAAGCAATGAAGTTGCGATGAATGCGACAGACACCATGAATGCAACACAGACAGTAAACGCGACTGCAGGAAATGGACCAGCAATCGAACAAAACACGCCGAGTACAAAATACAACACGGAAGCTATCGACAACAATACGAAACCAGAGACAGCATCTGATGTTCTGTATAATGTTACTTCCCGAATGCTATCTTCTCTGGCGACTCACGCGGCGACAAGAGTGTCCAACCTGAAGGCGAACAGCCTCTGTAGATTACTCATTGTGTACTGCTTGTTGCCGTTTCAAGCAGATGACCTGATCAATGCTTGCGAGGAAGAAATATCCAAACGCGAAGAACTGCTAGCATCAGCTAGCTCCACAGCGAGCGTAGAGGATCTACTACGACGAGCCGCTGAAAATGCTCTGGCTGCCAACGCGACCATTTTTGGCAAAGACGAATACAGCAGCTCAACTCTGAAAGCTTTGAAACGAGGCCTTAAATCAATATTTTCACCATCTATTGAAAGTGGCAACAAGGACGAGGGTGAGGCAGCAGAAGAGATGCGAAACTTCACCGAAGAAGTTGGCGGGCTTCTCAACAAGGTATCTCGTTCTGTGACGCAAGTTGACAAATGTCTGGAACAAATCGGTACAGCTTCAAATGTGCACACCGACACGGCGTTGCAACAAATCATGGAAGGGGCCAACTTTGAATTGGGTCGCTGTCTTGAATTGATTGACAATTACCGACGAAATGAATTCAGCACTGGCCGACGAAAGAGTCGTTACGACTACGAGAGAGGTCGGCATATCGGCAAGCGTCTGCTGAGTCGGTTGGTTCCTCACTAAAAAAATAAAAAAAATTACACAGTAATCAATGATTTTATATGGTGTGGCTGTGTGGCCAAACCACATTTTTTTTTCCTTCAATTCTCCCAAATGCTTTCGGTTGGGGGACTTTTTCCTCGATAAAATGGAACCATCCGTTATTCAGTCTGTTTGTCGTTTTACCATCCTCCCATTCTATTGTCACCAGGGTAATATTGATGTTCAAAAATTGCTTCTTTGTTTTGCAAAATAATATGTATTGTTGCTTTTACTCTCATCTCTCTTCTTCGCGTTCCAGTCCTTTTGTGTGCTGTCAATATATTTTTGGATACATTCAAGGGGACTACGCTGTGCATCCGAGCACCTTTTTGTTGTTGCACAAACAAGAACATTACTTTTGCTTGTTTGTGTGTGTGCGTCTGTCTGTTTTTTTTATTTTACTACTTTTTACTTTTGCCAAGGAAATTTAAATCCTTCGGCTGCTCGTTTTTCATCTTCTGGATCGACCCATCCATTTTCAAAGTACGGCATTTGCGTTTGTTTGCTGTTACCATTTTCGTCGACCAGATTGTTCGCTTCGAGAGAAAACATAAATTTGCCCGTCTCTTCGTCCACACCTTCAAAATCACCCAAAAAGGGAGCACCAGCACCGGCTGTAATGAGTTGCACAATACCAGCCAAAGTCAATTCCTTTTTGGGTAAGGCATCATATGTTACTTCCTTTTTTCCTTCAACCTTTTTCTTGTTATTCTTGTTGTCGTTGTTTTCTTCCTTTTGTTAGGATCTAAAAAGGAGGGAATGCCAAACTGCAATTGTGTTGACGTAACAGAGACACCAGAACATGTCTTGTGGTGGAGTGGTGCAAATCCTTGACTACTGCCAACGAGGGCGGTCATCACGAGAGCCGAGATTGTAGCTGGGAATGTTCGAACCATCGTACTTTTGTGTGACGATGAAAGAGGATACTCGTAGTCAATTAGTGTGAATTTAGTACATGTCGTTTGTTCCTTTTAATAGCTACTGTAGTAGCTATTGTTGGATGCAACGACTGCGACACAGTGACGAAAGCATATCTTAAGATTTCAATTGTTGAACCAAAAGCAGCTTTGCTACCTTTTGATGCGTGAATCAACAGTCATTTACGGCAGCTAGCTGAGTCAGACTTTCTCATCCACCCGGTTAGTCATTACTTCGCTTGGTTTCATCATGCATACGTATGTCGCGTGCTCTTCGAGACTCCTCGTCGACCATGAGCAACAACAACGAACGCGCGTGAACAGAAAAGATTTTTAACTTTAACTTCCGTCTATCAAACACTACTAGCTAGAGTAGTAGAGTTCGCTCACCACTCTCGACTACAAAAACATAGTAAAACAGCCAACCAATTTTATTACACGACCAACTAAGATTACCGTAAAACCGAAAGTACTTGAACCATGAAATCCGTCCTTCGATTGTGTCTTCTTGTTACTCTTGGCCTTGTGGCCTCCATCACAACCACGTCTGCTTTTGCTCCCACACCCACAAATATTATGGGTGGAATCAATGGTGGATCATCTTTTGTCGTATCGACGAAGGCTACACAAGCTGCCATCCGACCCCTACGCCAACAGCAGCAACAACAGCAACGATCTCATCACGCTTCGGCTGGAATTTCTAGTTTGAAAATGGGAGGATCACAGGCGAAATTTGGCATCTTTTCTCCTGCCGTGTATGCTGCCAAGATTGTACTGGGAAAGGAGAAACTCAATAAGCTTCGTGGGAAGGGTATTAGCTTGCATTCGCAAGCTATTGGTGACTTTTGTCAGTGGGTTGGTGCCTACCACCTGCGAACAAAGCTCGTCAAAAAGGCCAAGACGAATGGTGATATTCTCGGATTTTTGGTTTAAATAATAATAATAGTATAGAAACAAAAAGCCTGCATGATCGGATGAAATAATAACAATTGGATTGGATTGGATTGGATTGGATTGAATTGGATAAAATAATATAGTATTGGAGTGCAACATCTGTACATACAATATCCCACTACTGCTCCATTGAAAATCCTGGAAACATAGGCAGCAATTGCAGTGGTCTTTTCAAAATTAGACTTTCGATTAAGAAAAAGCTACAGTAAAACCTAATTCGTGTAGTAGGATGAGGTATTCTAGCCAATGGTACGGTTCAAAGAAGAGGAGTAGTTGACAAAACTGCACTACTAGTACTAGTAGCTTAACAGCGAATCTGTCTTCCCACTAAATTTCTCCTTGCTACCTGGTAGCTCTGATATGCTAGCTAGCCGGGACACTTCTATTTGCAAAGCTGTTGCTTCGACTAATAAACGAGTCGATAGTTTTATGCCGTCTATTAAAAAATACCAACTGTATCCCCTTACATGAATTACATCTGTGAAATTTCAAGAATCAATCCAATTCGATTACTTCAATAGTATCGTCGGCAGAAGTCTTCACCTTTTTCGCGGGTGGCTTGGACGGCGAGGTTCCCTTTCGGTCACGCTTCTTGGCGGCAGGTTTGGTATCCGCCTCGGCATCCCAAGTTTCAATGTCACTATCATCATTGTTAGCCTCGGCATCCCTGGTTTCTTCCGACTTGGAAGCTGCTGCTGCTGCTGCTGCTGGCGCTGCAGTACTCTTGGGGGGCATGTTGCCGCCCACAATAAATTGTTGGTCCGGATTGTCGTACTCTTCACCTTCCCACGCATCCTGCTGATTGATGGCCACGTGAACTGTCAAATCCTGCGAAAAATCTTCAATTTCCAACACGACACCGTGCTTGATACCACCGCACGGCAGCTTATCGAGGGTCTTGCTCAGGTTGGCTGCAAAGGCTTCTTCATCGGCGCCATGACCTTCTTCCCAAATCATATCACCATCTATTAACAGCGTAGGCTGTTCAAAACTCATTTCTTTTTTCACGACTCGTTGTAAGAAGCGCTCCAAGGTCCAATCCTGCACTGCAATCGCCAATGGCACGGTAGCACTCTTGCACACAAAACACTTGGGATTGGGTGGGTTAAGCTTGGAGGCTGTCAAGTACAATCCGTTTCGCGTCGATTGACGGATACAATTGACGTATTGGCAAACCTCTTGCAAATTGCCACTTTTTTGACCTGTCGTAAGTTGTGATTTGAGAATATTGATGACTTGAATCATTTGCAATCCGGCGACAATGGCATTGGTAGTGGCAATGGCTGGAATGATATTCCCGGCAATACCCTTGGCCGAATACAAGGATTGTTCTTGAATTTGAAAAACGTGACTGCGAAGGTTGGACGTGGCAGTTACCCAGCGCATGGCCAAATCGTCGTCCTTATCGAATTCCTGTAACAATGCTCCCGGATCAGCGTGGGCTTCGACCAGACAAGCCAGTGTTTCGGCAACACATTCTCCTCGAGTCCACAAGGCATCGGTGGCCTTATTCTGCGAAGGAACGGACTCCATGGCCATGCCCTCAGCTATAGCATTGGATGATAAAACCGTAGGTTTATGCTTTGCTGCCTTGTACCGATCCATGTCCAATTGTTTCTGAATTTCATCGACGTACAAGGCCTGAATTATCGCCTTTCCTGCTGCCATTAAGTCTGCTTTTGGTTTGCTGGTATCTTTCATCATGTCCCGCCAAGCAAATACGGCTGGCATGAACGTGGAAGGCTCTTCACCCTGAGGATCTTCGTACAGCATACTTTCTTCCATTTTATCTGCAAAACAGAGCTTGTAAAGTTGCTTTGACCAAACGATTGTATGAACGGGCATGGAGGGCGTGCTGCGGATTGTACAAATGGGATACACCTTTTGGACTTCTTGGGTGGTACACTCGTAACACGCCACACCACTCGCCTTATCCATAACATTGACTTGTCCTAGATATCCCGTAGTCCCAGCTTCTACGAGAGGAACCCCGGCAGCCAGGCACAAACGATTTACCCGTCGTCGGGCTTCAACATTGTCCAGAGCATTTAAAACGAGATCGTACTGCGAAACGAACGGGACGTTGAAGCGACTGTTGTCGCAGACATTACCATGATGCGCCTTGTAAGAGATGGGTTGCAAGCCAGGCTGGTCGAAGGTGTTGCCAATCATCTCCTCGGCTACCACGCAGGCTACTTCGCATTTGGATTTGCCCACGTGTTGACTACGAAACAACAATTGGCGGTTGAGATTGCTCACGTCAATCGTATCCATATCAATGGTAGCGCAGTGACGAAATCCACTGAGGGTGAGGTTCTTAATGAGCTCGCAACCGATTCCTCCACTTCCCACGAGCAGAATTTTGGAGGATTGGATCTTGGCCACCATGTCTTCGCCAAGGGTAGCCGTGAGAGATGTTAGGATGCTCGTGTTGGCGCCGTTGACTGTCATTGTTAAACCGATATTGCTTTTGTGAAGGAAACTTGAGGAGTATACTCCAAAAGAGAGATATTCTAGAGCTTAAGTATGCAGTTACAGCTTGTATGAGTTAGGGAAAGTAAAAAAATGTACTGCAGTATGCAATATGCAAGAGCAGTGCCAATAGAATTCAGTGATTGCTGCTATGCAACTGTACAGGAGTACTAGCACAAACGTACGGTAGTTTTTATCTCTAGATTTTCTCCGTAAAGGAATTATCAAGACGCACATAGTATCTCAAACCTCCTTGCATTTTGGTTTCCTAATAGTCTACTAGTAGTAGTCTCTACTAGTAGTACTGCAGTACTTTTCTTCCCGAGGTTTTCATGTGTCAATCAAAAGCAGCATTATTGAGATGATAGCAAAACAGGAAGCGCATGTTCCGTCCAATTGTCTTGCCACCGCATTCGTCCCTTCAGATTTTCACTGTACTCTTTCAAATCTCCGAACTGGTGAGGTGCTGCATCCGGTTGTTCCGTGAGCGGAGACAGGACTTCCCACAATTGTTCTGACAGTTCGTATTGGTCGCGAAAGATCCGACCATTGTGACCATCCTGTACGAGTTCGTCCAAGCAATCAAAATTACGAGCGCAAACGGGAACCTGACAACCATAACTGTCCAATATTTTCATAGGCAAATCCAATCCGGAAGTTGATGTGTGCAACGAGACAGCCACGTCGGCACACGCCAATAGTTTGGGATAATCACCAGGCTCCAACCAAATCGTTTGAATCGCTACAGAAGTCAGTCTGAGTTGTGACATTTTAGTTTCATAAAAGGCCTTTTGTGGACCCTTGCCAGTGACAACCACCAGTACTTTTAACGACGATGCTTCCCTTTCGACTTTGGCATCGAGCAAGACCAGGGCGTCCAACAAGAGTCCGAAATCTTCGTCCGGAGTCCACGATGTAGAGCTCGTAATCAAAGCGGGTCTGTTTCGACGTATTGCATAGGCAAATCGTGTCTTGGAGAATTGTTGCCTTGATGTCAGTATTGTTTCATTCGTCGAATCCAATGACTGGAGTTGCCAGGATCGAGGTGTGGCTTGGACGAGTGCGTCGTGGAGTTTGCTCATAATGGCATGCTGCTGAGATGTATCCAATGCTTCAAACATTACCGGAGGACAATCATATAAGACGCTAATACTAGTGGACGGGATGGTGGGTAGTTGTTCCAACAAATAATCTTTCATGGCATACGTAACGGTCAAATGTCCATCTGCCATGGGAGCAAAGTAAAATTCGTACGCTTTGGCTATCCTTTTCAATTGAGGATTATCCAACATGGAAAATCCCAAATTGTGCCAATCCACGATCACTCGGGGACGTGGCTGGTGTCGTCGAAGCACACCCCTAAGGCGACTGACCAGAAGTGCCACTGCCAGTAAAGGTAGAGCCGGTGGATTTTGTAACAGGATCCCGTCTACGGGATGCCGGGAGGGTACACTTAGTAGTAATGCGTAGAGCAAGTAGATGCTCAAACTGAGCACGCGATAAGCAAAGTAGAGAATTTTAACGCGTTTGAGGGGTTCGAAGGAGGGCACACAAAATCGAATCACGTTCAGCCGGTCGTTGGCAGAGTCTCGATATTCCCCTAATGGATCAATTAACTCTTCTCCTGTATATCCAACCAGCGATACGGTCACATGATCTCCCAGTTCCAACAAGGACAAGGCGTGGTACTGCATTCGAGGAGACCGCCCCACATCACCCAATACAACTACAACGAAATGAAGCGGAGGCGCTGTTGTCATGGTGGTGGTGGCAGTGGTGGTGTTATTATTTCGTCGTCGATGGGTCGTCTGATGAACCCCGCACCTTCTGTAGCGTAGCTTGCTAGCTCACGGACAAACAAAGCACTACTAATAGTAGTGGTGGATCAATTAAAACAGGACTCAGGAATAGAGCAGATTGACTGATAATTGAGAGCTGTTATGAGAGCTGTTACAGTTGGTTGTCACTAGTAGAGTAGTCTAGTAGCTAGTAGTAGGAAGTAGGCAAAACATGATGTGAATGGATTTGATGAAGGAGTAAGTCAGTCGTTCCATTGCTACAGTGATAGGGTTCGTGGTCATCTTCTGTGCTGACGAGCGAACGCTACCGCGTTCTCTCGACTATGCCAGCTCTCTAGGGCTACGTTCGGCTAGGTAGGGTGGTTTGGAGAAACTCGGCAATTTACTAGGGCCGACCTT
>Ga0210036_1000799_pt1 | contig 36662 bp, 29 predicted proteins | sample CryGeymeta201515_FD_185469 | JGI IMG/M metagenome (GOLD analysis project Ga0210036, IMG submission 185469) | Groundwater microbial communities from Crystal Geyser aquifers in Utah, USA - Crystal Geyser metaG 2015-15 (SPAdes) (version 2) | ecosystem: Environmental > Aquatic > Deep subsurface >...
TGCCCGCCCGACATTTGGCCGGGCAGGTTTTTGGCCCGGTCGCCCAGGCCCACGGCCTCCAGCAGCTTGGGCACGCGCTGGCCGCGGATGCTGGCAGGCACGCCGGCCAGGATCAACGGGTATTCAATGTTTTCGTAGGCGCTGAGCACCGGCAGCAGGTTGAAGTTTTGAAAGATGAAGCCGATGTTTTTGGCCCGAAAGTCTGACAAGGCGTCGTCAGACAGTTCACCCACCTTGCAGTTGGCAATGACCACCTCGCCCGCGTCGGGCTTGTCGATGCAGCCAATCATGTTCAGTAGCGTCGTCTTGCCGCTACCCGACGGCCCCAGCACCACGGTAAAGCAGGCGTGGCGCACAAGGATGTCCACACCTTTGATCACCGGTACATCCACATAGTCCATGTGATAGGTTTTGGTCACGCCCGTGAGCAGGGCAACGGGGGGCTGGATTGTGGCTTGACCTGACTCTGGCGCTGGCACTTGTTCCGTCATGACTCATCCCAAAAAGCACGCTTCGGGCATTATCACCGCAACGGCCAGCTTGATGGAGAACGTCATCGCGAGCGCAGCGCGGCGATCCATGCAATCCGAAGCCATGGATTGCTTCACTGCGTTCGCAATGACGATTGTTCTTTCAATTTAACGGGGCCAGGCTCGGATTTATTTGATTTTCGATTGAGTTCTGCCCAGATAAAAGTAGCTCAGGGCTTTACAGTTTTACATACTTTTATGCATACAATAGGGCGAATGGAATTTACCTGCGACGCGATCAAGAATGACACCAATGTGCGCGAGCGTGGTCTGCCATTGCTGGCTGCGCGTGTCATGTTCGATGCAGGTCTGCTGGTTCGTGAGGATACCCGTAAGGCCTACCCCGAGCGGCGCTTCGTTGGTTACAACACCATTGAAGGGCGATTGATGGTGGTGGTATTTTGCTGTCCAACTCCCATGCGTACCCATATCATTTCTTTCAGAAAGGCCAACAATCGTGAACAAAAAAAGTTTAAAGCTCAAGGCCTCTGAGGCTGCACCTGCAATTGACTGGTCCGCGGTCAGTGCTGCGCCCAAGTCGAGCGCGCCCGACGAAGACAGCCCTGAACTGACCGCCGCCCAGGCCGCCCAACTGCGCCCGTTGGCCCACGTGCTGCCTGTTTTTTCTACTGGCAAAACTCGCATTACCATTCATCTCGATGACGCCGTGTTGCAGGCTTACAAGTTACGGGCGGGCGGGCGCGGTTACCAGACCCTGATCAACGAGACCTTGCGGCGGGGGCTTGCAGCAGACGCTGTCAAGGAGGCCTTGCGGGAAGTTATTCGTGAGGAACTCCACGCGACATGATTAAAGCGACAGACCGCCGACCGTGCCATCACAATCAACCCCATGCACGCTTTTGTCTTTCGCTTGCTGCTGACCCTGCTCTGCGCGCTGTGCGGTGCAACCGCCAGCGCGCAGTCAACACCCGCGGCCAGCACCCTGGCCGTGGCGCTGTTTGCACAGGCGCGCGCGCTGGAAAACGGCGAAGGCGTGGCGCGTGACCCGCTGACTGCGGCCACGCTGTACTGCGAAGCCGCGCGCCAGGGCAACGCCGACGCGCAGTACAACCTGGCCTGGATGTACGCCAACGGTCGTGGTGTGGCGCGCCACGACGGGGTTGCTGCGTTCTTTTTCAAAGCGGCGGCCGAACAGGGGATTGCCGTGGCCCAGCGCAACCTGGCCACGCTGGGCGACGTAGCGCCCGAAATGCCCGAGTGCATGCGCGCGCCAGAGCCTGAACCCGTGCCACCTGCGCCGGTGGTGGTGGAGGTGATGACGCCAGTGGACTATTCGCTGATTGCCCCAAAAAAGATCTACGACCTGGTGCACAAGCTGTCACCGCGCTTCAATATCGAGCCGCAACTGGCGCTGGCCATCATTGCCGCCGAGTCCAACTTCGATGCCGCTGCGGTGTCGCCCAAGAACGCCCGCGGCCTGATGCAACTGATCCCCGAAACGAGCGAACGCTTTAACGTGGGTAACGCGTTTGACCCGACACAAAACATCCGCGGTGGCTTGTCTTACCTGCGTTGGCTGCTCTCTTATTTTGAGGGCGACGTGGCGCTGGTGGCCGCCGCCTACAACGCCGGTGAAGGCACTGTGGATCGCTACAAGGGTGTGCCGCCGTACCAGGAGACGCACAACTACGTGCAACGCATTTTGCGAACGTTTGGCGCCAAGCAGCATCCGTTTGAGCCCAAGGTAACGCGGCCATCGACACTCTTGCGGCGCTGAGGCCGGGCACGACAGGCATAAAAAAAGGAAGCCATTGGCTTCCTTTTTTATCTGGAGCGGGAAAAGAGTCTCGAACTCTCGACCTCAACCTTGGCAAGGTTGCGCTCTACCAACTGAGCTATTCCCGCGAAATTTGCTGCGATGTAATTGGAGCGGGAAAAGAGTCTCGAACTCTCGACCTCAACCTTGGCAAGGTTGCGCTCTACCAACTGAGCTATTCCCGCATCGCAAGCGCGAAATTATATGCGAAAAATTCAGTGTTTCACCGCCCCCGACAACGCGTTTTGTTCCACCGCCACCACCGCTGGTGCAACGGCCACCGGTTCGTCTTCGGGCAAAGGCGTGGGCATGCGCTCGAGCGCGACTTCGAGCACCTTGTCGATCCAGCGCACCGGCACGATTTCCAGGCCGTTCTTGACGTTCTCTGGGATGTCTTGCAGATCTTTGGCGTTGTCTTCAGGAATCAGCACGGTCTTGACGTCACCCCGCAGTGCGGCGAGCAGTTTTTCTTTCAGGCCACCGATGGCGGTGACCTCGCCGCGCAGGGTAATCTCGCCGGTCATGGCGACATCGCAGCGCACCGGAATGCCGGTCATGGCCGACACAAACGCGGTGGTCATGGCCGCACCGGCGCTGGGGCCGTCTTTGGGTGTGGCACCGTCAGGCACGTGAATGTGGATGTCTTTTTTCTCAAAAAACTCGTCCTTGATGCCCAGGCGATGCGAGCGGCTGCGCACCACGGTACGGGCGGCTTCAACCGACTCTTTCATCACGTCGCCCAACGAACCGGTGCGGGTGATGACACCCTTGCCAGGCATCATGGCGGCTTCGATGGTGAGCAGGTCGCCGCCCACTTCGGTCCACGCCAGGCCAACCACCTGGCCGACCTGGTTTTTCTTCTCGGCGCGACCAAAATCGTACTTGCGCACACCGAGAAAGTCGTTCAGGTTGGCGCCGTCCACCTTGACCTGGCCGCGCAATTGTTTGAGCTGCAAGCCCTTGACCACCTTGCGGCAGATCTTGGAGATTTCGCGCTCAAGCGAGCGCACGCCCGCTTCACGGGTGTAATAGCGCACGATGTCACGCACCGCTTCTTCGGTGACCAGCAGCTCGGATTCCTTGACGCCGTTGTTGGTGAGTTGCTTGGGCAGCAGGTACTTGAGGGCGATGTTGGTTTTTTCGTCTTCGGTGTAGCCGGCCAGCTTGATCACTTCCATGCGGTCGAGCAACGCTGGGGGGATGTTCATAGAATTGCTGGTGGCAACAAACATCACATCGCTGAGGTCGAAGTCGACTTCGACGTAGTGGTCACCAAACTTGTGATTCTGCTCGGGGTCGAGCACCTCCAGCAGCGCGCTGGACGGGTCACCGCGAAAATCGGTACCGAGTTTGTCGATCTCGTCGAGCAAAAACAGCGGGTTGCGCGTGCCCACCTTGGTCAGGCTTTGCAGCACCTTGCCCGGCAAGGCGCCGATGTAGGTTCGGCGGTGGCCACGGATTTCAGCTTCGTCACGCACGCCGCCGAGCGCCATGCGCACGTACTTGCGCCCGGTGGCCTTGGCCACCGACTGGCCCAGCGAGGTTTTGCCCACACCCGGCGGCCCCACCAGACACAGGATGGGCGCCTTGACCTTGTCGACGCGCTGTTGCACCGCCAGGTATTCCAGAATGCGGTCCTTGACCTTGTCCAGTCCGTAGTGGTCTTCGTTGAGCACCTTCTCGGCGTTGGTCAGGTTGTGCTTGATTTTGGTTTTGGCGGCCCACGGCAGGCCGACCAGCACGTCAATGTAGTTGCGAATCACCGTTGCCTCGGCTGACATGGGCGACATCAGTTTGAGTTTTTTGAGTTCACCCTCGGCTTTTTTCAACGCCTCTTTGGGCATTTTGGCGGCCTTGATTTTTTTCTCGATTTCTTCAATGTCGGCGCCGTCCTCGCCCTCACCGAGCTCTTTCTGGATCGCCTTGACCTGCTCGTTGAGGTAAAAATCGCGCTGGTTTTTTTCTATCTGCCGCTTGACGCGACCGCGGATTTTTTTGTCGACGTTGAGGATGTCGACCTCACGCTCAAGCTGTTCAAACAGGTTTTCCAGGCGGTCTTTGACCACCGAGAGCTCGAGCACGCCCTGCTTGTTTTCCAGCTTCAGCGGCAAATGCGCGGCAATGGTGTCGGCCAGGCGGCCAACATCGTCAATACTGGCAATCGACGTCAAGATTTCGGGCGGGATTTTTTTATTGAGCTTGACGTACTGGTCAAACTGCTGCATCACTGCACGGCGCAGCGCTTCAATCTCGCTGGCTCGGCCTTTGGGTACGGGCACAGCCAAAGCCTCAGCCACCACCGGCATGACGGTAGCAACAAAATGCGATTCGCCGTCGGTCACCACGTCGACCCCTGCGCGTTGCTGCCCTTCGACCAGCACCTTGACGGTGCCGTCAGGCAGTTTAAGCATCTGCAAAATGGTCGAGATGCAGCCCACACCAAACAGATCGGCCACCACCGGATCGTCCTTGGCTGCGGCTTTTTGCGCTACCAGCATGATGCGCCGGTCTGATGCCATGGCGGCTTCAAGCGCCTTGATGCTCTTGGGTCGACCGACAAACAGCGGGATCACCATGTGCGGGAACACCACCACATCGCGCAGCGGCAACAGCGGCAGATCCAGCGGCTCAGCGGGTAAGGGAGTTTGACCAGACATACGTTATCCTTTGGTTACCGTTGAATTATCAACACCGGGGTGCTGCGCCAAAGAAGGCAAAACACCCACAAAGACAGGCTTCATCACGCCTTTTTGGCGACGTCGCGGTAGACCAGCAACGGGGTTTTGTTGTCATTGATGGTGGACTCGTCCAGCACCACTTTTTCAACATTGCTGGCGTTGGGCAGATCGAACATGGTGTCAATCAGCGCTTGTTCAAGGATCGAGCGCAAGCCGCGGGCGCCGGTCTTGCGCGCCAGTGCCTTTTTGGCGATGGCCTTGAGCGCACCGGGGCGAATTTCCAGCTCGACGTTTTCCATCGCCAGCAGCTTGCTGAACTGCTTGACCAGGGCGTTCTTGGGCTCGGTCAAAATCTGCACCAGCGTGTCTTCGGCCAGTTCGCTCAGGGTCGCAACCACCGGCATGCGACCCACCAGCTCAGGGATCAGGCCAAACTTGATCAGGTCTTCGGGTTCGACTTCCTTGAACACCTCGGTCAGGTCGCGGTTTTGCTTGCTCTTGACCGTGGCGCTGAAGCCCATGCCCGACGACTCGGTGCGGCTTTCAATGACTTTTTCCAACCCAGCGAAAGCGCCGCCGCAGATGAACAGGATGTTGGTGGTATCCACCTGCACAAAGTCCTGATTGGGATGCTTGCGCCCGCCCTGCGGCGGCACGCTGGCCATGGTGCCTTCAATCAGCTTGAGCAATGCTTGCTGAACGCCTTCGCCCGAGACATCACGGGTGATCGACGGGTTGTCCGACTTGCGCGAGATTTTGTCGATCTCGTCAATGTAGACAATGCCACGCTGCGCGCGCTCAACCTCATAGTTGCAGCTTTGCAGCAGCTTGAGGACGATGTTTTCAACGTCTTCACCGACATAACCCGCTTCGGTGAGCGTGGTCGCGTCGGCCATGACAAACGGCACATCGAGCATGCGCGCCAGCGTCTGCGCCAGCAGCGTCTTGCCCGAGCCCGTGGGGCCAATCAGCAGGATGTTGCTCTTGGACAGCTCCACCTCGCCCTTGCCGGCCTTCTCCTGGTGGCGCAGCCGCTTGTAGTGGTTGTACACCGCCACCGCCAGAATGCGCTTGGCCTGTTCCTGACCAATGACATAGTTATCCAGGTTGGCCTTGATGTCAGCGGGTGTGGGCAACTCGTTCTTGCCAGTGGTCTCGGTGCTGGGTGGCAGCTCGTCACGGATGATTTCGTTGCACAGGTCGATGCATTCGTCACAGACAAACACGGAAGGACCGGCAATGAGTTTCTTGACCTCATGCTGGCTTTTGCCACAAAAAGAGCAATACAGCGTTTTCTCGCCGGAAGAACCTTTGGCCATGACGACTACGCCCTTTTCGAGATAACCTGGTCAATCAGACCGTATTCCTGGCATTCCTGCGCCGACATGTAGTAGTCACGCTCGGTGTCGCGCTCAATGCGTTCGATCGGCTGGCCGGTGCGCTCGGCCAGGATCTTGTTGAGCTGTTCGCGCGTTTTGATGATTTCACGCGCGGCGATCTCGATCTCGGTGGCCTGCCCCTGGCTGCCGCCCGAGGGCTGGTGGATCATGATCTTGGAGTTGGGCAAGGCAAAGCGCTTGCCTTTTTCGCCCGCAGCGAGCAAAAACGCGCCCATGCTGGCGGCCATGCCGGTGCACAGAGTCGAGACCTGCGGCTTGATGAAGTTCATGGTGTCGTAAATGGCCATGCCAGCACTGACCGAGCCGCCGGGCGAGTTGATGTAGAACGAGATGTCCTTGTCAGGGTTTTCGCTTTCCAGAAAAAGCAGCTGCGCCACCACCAGATTGGCCACATGGTCGCTGACCGGCCCGACCAGAAAGATCACCCGCTCTTTGAGCAGGCGCGAGTAAATATCGTAAGAGCGCTCACCGCGGCCCGACTGCTCAATCACCATGGGCACCATGCCCAGATTCTGTATGTTCATTGCACTCCTAACAGCGATCACATTGCTTCAAATAAAACTGACGCTACTGTAGCCAATTCCGAGCAGCCCCAAATAAATGGGGCAGAAATGCCCAACTGCAAGTCAGGCACCTGCCCCAGCATGAATTGGCGGCACGCCAATTCAGTTTTGCGCCATCAGCTCATCAAAGCTGACCGGCTTTTCAACCACCTTGACCTGCGACAGCACAAAATTGGTGACGTTGTTTTCCAGCACGATGGTTTCGATCTCGGCCAGGCGATTCTGGTCGCTGAAGTACCAGCGCGCCACTTCTTCGGGCTTTTCGTAGCTGGCAGCCATTTCGTCGACATGCGCCTTGATCTGCTCAGGGGTCGCATGCAGCTTGTTGGCGCGCACCAGTTCAGACACCACCAAACCCAGGCGCACACGGCGCTCGGCTTGCGGACGGAACACGTCATCAGGAATGGCCACCTTGTCGGCATCCTTGATGCCACGCTGTTTCAGGTCGGCGCGGGCGGCTTCAAGCAGGCGGCCCATTTCGGCCTGGATGGCGACGTTGGGCAAGTCAAGCTCGGCCTTGGCAATGAGTGCGTCCATGACTGCGGTCTTGTTGCGGTTGAGCACACGGAACTTGACTTCGCGCTCGAGGTTTTTCTTGATGTCCGCACGCAGGCCTTCGACGGTGGCGTCGGCAATGCCGAGCGACTTGGCCAGCGCTTCATTGACTTCTGGCAGGTGCGCGGCTTCAATCTTCTTGACCGTCACCATGAAATCTGCCGTCTTGCCAGCGACGTCCTTGCCGTGGTAATCCGCCGGGAATGACAGCGGAAAGGTCTTGCTCTCGCCGACCTTCAGCCCCAGGGTGGCATCTTCAAATTCTTTGAGCATCTGGCCGTCGCCCAGAATGAACTGGAAGTCTTGCGCCTTGCCGCCTTCAAACAGCTCGCCGTCGATCTTGCCTTCAAAGTCCACCGTGACGCGGTCACCGGTGCTGGCACCGGCGTCGTGGGCACGCTGGCTGAAGGTACGACGCTGCTTGCGCAGGATGTCGATGGTCTTTTCAATCGCAGCATCCGACACGTCAGCGGCGACTTTTTCAACTTCGGCGCTCGACAGGTCGCCAATCTTGACCTCGGGGAACACTTCAAACACCGCTTCAAAGCTGTATTGACCTTCGGGTGCGCCTTCTTTTTCGTTGATCTTGGGCTGGCCCGCCACGTGCAAGCCCGCTTCGTTGGCCGCGTTAAAGAATGCCTCACCCACCTTATCGTTGATGACTTCATAGTGCACCGAATAGCCGTAGCGCTGCGCCACCACGTTGGTGGGCACTTTGCCCGGACGGAAACCGTCCATTTTGACGGTGCGCGCGAGCTTCTTCAGCCGTGCCGACACCTCGGACTGAATGGTCTCGATGGGCAAACTCAGCGTGATCTTGCGTTCGAGCTTGTCTAGCGTTTCTACTTCTACGGCCATGTTTCTCTCCAAAAAATGTGTGGTGCGCGGGGCGGGACTCGAACCCGCACACTGTTGCCAGCGTCAGGACCTAAACCTGGTGCGTCTACCAATTTCGCCACCCGCGCAAATAAAGGGGGGCGGGTAAACACCGCCCCCCAGGAATTGGTTCGGCGCGCATTTTAACCCGAGGCCCCGCCTTATTTGACCGGGGCTCAGCGGCTGCTGGGCGTAACGCGAAACCAGGCAGCGTACATGGCCGGCAGCGCCAGCAGCGTCAGCACGGTGGCCACGATCAGCCCACCCATGATGGCCACCGCCATCGGCCCCCAGAATACCGAGCGGCTCAGCGGAATCATCGCCAGCACCGCCGCCGCTGCGGTCAGCACGATCGGGCGCAGGCGGCGCGTAGCAGCGCCGACAATCGCTTCCCAGGCCAGCACACCGCGGGCGCGGTCTTGCTCGATCTGGTCGATCAAAATCACCGAGTTGCGCTGAATCATGCCCATCAGGGCAATCACGCCCAGCAGTGCCACAAAACCAAATGGGCGATTCAACAGCAAAAGCGCACCAGCCACGCCGGCGATGCCCAGCGGCCCGGTCAGGAACACCAGCACGGCGCGGCTGAAGCTGTGCAGCTGCAGCATCAGCAGCGTGAAAGTGATGAACAGCATCACTGGCACGCCCGCCACAATGCTGCTGGAGCCTTTGGCGCTCTCAGCTACCGCACCAGCCACCACAATGTGGTAGGCACTCTGGCCAGCCTGCGCCCACTGGGCCTCAAGGCGTTTAAGCTGGGGCAACAGTTCATTGGTCACGGTGGCACCCTGCAAGCCTTCAACAATATCGCTTTGGACGGTGATGGCGTAGTCGCGGCTTTCACGCCACATCACCCCCGGCTCCCAGGTGAACACCGGTTTGGCAATTTGCGTCAACGGAATCGACTTGCCCGACGCGGTGGGCAGGTAGGCGTTGGCAATGTCGGTGATGGCGTTGCGCTCGTCTTGCGGCTGGCGCAGCACGATGTCGATGAGCTTGTCGCCCTCGCGGTACTGCCCCACCACGCTACCCACCAAAATGGTTTTGGCGGCCTGGGCGATCGACTGGCTGGTGACCCCCAGCGCACGCGCCTTGGCTTGATCCACTTCCAGACGCATCACCTTGATGGACTCGTTCCAGTTGTCGTTGACGCCGCGCGTGTTGGGGCTGGTACGCATGACGGCCTTGACCTCGTCGGCGCGCTCGCGCAACACCAGCGGGTCGGTGCCAATCACACGAAACTGCACCGGAAACGCCACCGGCGGCCCGTTGGCCAGCAGTTTGACGCGGCCACGCACCTCGGGAAACTCTTGCGCCAGCAGCGCGGGCAGCTTGTTGCGCAAGGCCTCGCGGGTCGGCAAATCTTGCGGCAAGACAATCAGTTGCGACACATTGCTTTGCGGGAACACCTGCTCCAGCGGCAAATAAAAGCGTGGCACGCCAGAGCCCACCCATTGCGTGACCGACTTGATGCCAGGCTCGGCCATCAGCCGCGCCTCAACCCGTTTGGCCACATCTTCAGTGGCGGCAAACGCGGTGCCTTCGGGCGACCACAAATCCACCGTGATCTCAGGCCGACTCGAATCGGGGAAGAACTGCTGCTGCACCTTGCCCATACCCGCCACCCCCAAAGCAAACAGCGCCACCGTAGCACCAATGGTGAGCCAGCGGTGGGTGATGCAGGCGTTCACCGCGCGTTGAAAGGCGCTGTAAAACGGGGTGTCGTACATCTCGTGTGGCGTGTGTTGACCTGCGGCAGACGCTTGCACATGCGGCGGTGCTTTCAGCAAGCGCGTGCCCAAATAAGGCACAAAGTACACCGACACAATCCAGCTCAGGCACAGCGCAATCACCGTCACCGCAAAAATTGCAAAGGTGTACTCACCCACTGCGCTCTTGGCCAGGCCAATCGGCAAGAAACCGGTAGCGGTGATCAGCGTGCCGGTGAGCATCGGCATGGCGGTGATCTCGTAGGCAAAAGTGGCTGCGCGAACCTTGTCGTAGCCCTCTTCCATTTTGCGCACCATCATCTCCACCGCAATGATGGCATCGTCTACCAGCAGGCCCAGCGCGATGATGAGCGAGCCAAGCGAAATTTTGTGCAGCCCAATGTCCCAGTAATGCATAGCCAAAAAGGTCATCGCCAACACCAGTGGAATGGTGATGCCCACCACCAAACCCGGGCGCATGTCCAGCGTCCAGCGCCGCCACAACGGGTGCTGCCCTGGGCGCTTGTGCAACCCCAGGCTGATGAAGCTCACCGCCAGCACAATCACCACCGCTTCAATCAGCACGCTGACAAATTCGTTGACCGAAGTGGCCACCGACTTGGGCTGGTCTTGAATCTGCCCCAGCGCCACACCAATCGGCAGGGACTTCTCGATCTGCCCGGTAGCCTCTTTCAAGGCTTTACCCAGCGCAATGATGTCGCCGCCCTTGGTCATCGACACGCCCAGCGCAATTACCTCTTGGCCCTGAAAGCGCACCTTGACCGCGGGCGGGTCCGCGTAGCCCCGCTTGATCTCGGCAATGTCGCCCAGGCGCAGCTGGTGGGCCCCGGCACGGATCGGCATGGCGCGCAGCTCTTGCACCGCCTTAAACTGCCCGGCCACGCGCACCTGCACCACGTCCAGCGGGGTTTGCACGCCACCTGCCGATTCCACCGCGTTTTGCTGCCCCAATTGCGCCAGCACAGCGTTCAAGTCCAGACCCAACTGCGCCAGGCGTTTTTGCGAGATTTCAATAAACAGTTTTTCATCCTGCACGCCAAACAGCTCCACCTTGGCCACGTTGGGCACGCGCAGCAGCTGCTGGCGCACATCATCGGCAAAGGTTTTGACCTCGGCGTAGCTGAAACCAGGGGCCTGCAGGGCATAAATCACGCCATACACATCGCCAAAATCGTCGTTGAAAAACGGCCCCTGCACGCCTTGTGGCAAGCTGCCACGCATGTCGCCGATCTTTTTGCGCACTTGGTACCAGACGTTGGGCACCTCAGCGCCGCGGGCATAGTCTTTGATCTGAAAAATGATTTGCGACTCGCCCGGCTTGGAGTAGCTGCGAATCTGGTCGGCATAGGGCACCTCTTGCAACACCCGCTCAAGCTTGTCGGTCACCTGCTCGGCCATTTGCTGCGCCGTGGCTCCTGGCCAGTAGGCCCGCACCACCATGGCGCGAAAGGTGAAAGGCGGGTCTTCGTCTTGCCCGAGCTGAAAATAGCTCGAGATACCCAGCACCATCAGCACAATCATCAAAAACCGCGTCAGCGGCGTATGCGCAATGGCCCAGCGTGACAGGTTGAAACCCTTTTCAGGGTGCAAGTGGTTTTCACTCATATCAGGCTCACTTGGCAGCGGCAGACACAGCGGCTGCAGGACTTTGAATTGCTACATTAGAAGGAGCTGTCTGCGCTTGATTACCAAGGGCTAGAGGTGTTTTTTCCTTGTAAATTGTGACCTTTTGCCCGGGCGCCAGCACATGCACGCCGGCCACCACCACCTGCATGCCTGGCTGCAGTCCAGCGGCCACCACCACATCGTTGCCGTCGGCGGTGGCCACCTGAATCGGCTGCAGCTTGACCGTCATGCTGGCCTCATCGAGCACCCACACCGCTGTGCCTTGCCCCTGCGCAAACAAGGCAGCGGTGGGCAACTTGATTACTTGTGTGCCGGTGTGCTGCACGCCAGCGGGCAACACCGACACCGTACTGCCCAGGGGTAAATCGTCTTTGGCAGCCAACGCCACCTTCACGCTGAAGGTGCGGGTAACGGGGTCGGCACTGGCGGCCACTTCGCGCACCAACGCCTTCACGCTCAGGCCACTCGACCAGCTTTTGACGGTAACCTCTGACCCCAGCCGGATCGCCGCCACTTTGTCTTCGGGCACAGCAAACACCACGTCGCGCGCGCCATCCTGGGCAATTTGCACCACCGGGCTGCCAGCGGCCACCACCTGGCCACGCTCGGCCAGCACCGCAGTCACGACACCCGACACATCGGCGTGCAACGCGGCATAAGCAGCCTGGTTGCCTTGCACGTTAAGCTGGGCCTGCGCCTGATCAAGCTGCGCTTGCGCGCTCTTGAGGGTTGCCTCACGTCGCTCCAACTCAGCAGCGCCAATGAAATTTTGCTCTTTCAAGGCTTGATAGCGCTTGAAATCTGCAGCGGCCAAGTCACGGGTGGTGCGCGCCGCTTGCACCTGGGCAGCAGCAGCAGCCGCGCCAAGCTGCAGGTCTTGCGGGTCGATTTGCGCCAGCAACTGCCCGGCTTTGACGCGCTGACCCACATCCACCAGCCGCTGGGTCAGCTTGCCACCGACCCGAAAACCCAAGCGCGACTCGACCCGGGGCTTCACCTCGGCGGCGTATTCCAGCGTGCTTTGGGTGGCTGCCGTGCCCACGGTGAGCAGTTTGACGGCGCGAATCGGCTCCTCGGTCACCGCGGGTTTGCTGCAGGCGGCCAACAGCGTGGCTGCCGCTATAGTCACCGCAAAACGGCCCAGATGCTTTGACGCTGGCACAAAGTTCATGATCAATTTCTTTCTGAAACAAGCCAAATTAATGACCAAAAGGTTATTAATTCTATTCAATTGAAACAACCCGTCACGCACTACGAGAATTTCCCGGTGGCTTCGGTGCTGTGCCCGGCGCACCTGCGCCCGGCCGTTGCCGCCATCTACCACTTTGCCCGCACCGCCGACGACATAGCCGACGAAGGCGATGCCACGGCCGAGCAACGTTTGGCACAACTGAGCCGCTACCGCGCCGACTTGCAAGCCACGGCGCGCCAGCAAGCCCACAGCGGCACATGGCCGCAGGTGTTTGAACCCTTGGCCGGTGTGATGGCGCGGTTTCATCTGCCAGTGCCGCTGCTGGCAGATTTGCTCGACGCCTTTGAGCAAGACATTCGCTACACCACCGCCCAGCGCCGCTACGCTGACGAGGCCGAGCTGCTGGACTATTGCCGCCGCTCGGCCAACCCGGTGGGACGCTTGCTGTTGCATTTGTACGGCGCGGACGATGCACTGTCGCTGGCGCAGAGCGATCAGATCTGCAGCGCTTTGCAGTTGATCAACTTCTGGCAGGACGTGGGTGTGGACGCGGCGCGCGGACGCTGGTACATCCCACAGGCGGCAATGGCGCAATTCAATGTCACAGAAACCGATTTTGCGCCTGACAGCGAGTCCAGAAACGCTACGCTGTTGATAGCTGCTTGCACAGAACGGGCAAGGGCCATGATGCTAAAAGGTGCACCACTTGCGCGGCGGATTCCGGGCCGCGCGGGCTGGGAGCTGCGGCTGGTGGTGCAAGGCGGCCTGCGTATTCTGGACAAAATTCAAACGCTGGACTTTGCCACCTGGCGCACGCGCCCCAAGCTCAGCGCGTGGGATGTGCCGGTACTGCTTTGGCGGGCGATGCGCGCCAGTGCCTGAGCAGGTATCATCCTCCTGCGGCTGCGGCCGCGATGCTTAAGGAAGCTTATCTTGATCAAATCTTTTTTCACCGGCCTGCTCACCGTTTTGTCCTTGTTGCTGACCACCAACGCCCGGGCCGATGACGTCACAGCGATTCTGGACAAGGTCGCCGCCGTCTACGGCAGCCAGATGCCGGTGGCCATCCGCATCACCGGCAGCACCATCTCGTTCAGCCGGGGCGAAGGTGCACTGGTGCGGCTGTTCAAATCGCCCGACCGTTTCCGCAATGAAATCACCTACGCTTCGGGCCCCGAGGTGCGCACCATGGTCGGCCCGATGGCCTGGAACCAGAACAAGCCCGCCAACCCGGCGCTGCGTGGTGCCATTGCGTTGCAGGCCGCACGCATCGCCCTGCCCTGGAACGTTCTGGCTCTGCGTACCAGCGTCAACGACATGGGCCGCAGCGAAGTCGACGGCAAACCAGTGCAGACGCTCGAATTCACGCTTGAGCCCGCGCTGAAAATGCTGCTCCAGATCGAAACCGACAGCGGTCACATCGTCACGTCACGCGGCATCATGATTGCTGGCGAGCGCACCATGGAGTTCAGCACCCGCTATTCTGACTTTCGCAGCGTCGCAGGCCGCACCTACGCCACCCACGAGGAACAATACGCCATGGGTCAGCATATTGGTCACTCGCGCATTCAGAACATCGAATTTCTTGACGCCCTGCCCGACAGCGCTTTTGCACCCTGGACCATGGTGCGATACGAACCCGCTGCAAACGACCCGCTCTGGGGCAGCATGCTGGCGCTGCGGTAACGGCACCCTTTTTTCTAACCACAAACCTTGACCAGGAACCCACCGAGATGGCTTACCCTCCAGAATTTCTCAAGCGCGTCGACCAGTTCATTGACCTGGCCAACCAGATCAGCCAGGGTGGCAAGGGCGGCGAAGCCAGCGCCGCAATTCTCTTCGCCGCGGGCCGCTACAACGCCTTCAACTACCTTTCCACCACGCCCGGTGGCACCCCGCAGGACCAGGCCAAGGCGGTCGAGTTTTACGTGGCCGAATACCGCAAGGCGCTGCTGGCCAACCTGGCCGGTCAGGTCGGGCCGGTTCTGGGCGATTCCTGAGATCCACGTTGGTCAGGGCGACTGACCCGATGAGCCCGCAAGACTACGTACAGCAAAAGGCCGCTGCTTCAGGTAGCAGCTTTTATTACGCATTTTTGTTTCTGCCCGCACAGCAGCGCGCGGCGATCACCGCGTTCTATGCGTTTTGCCGTGAAGTTGACGATGTCGTCGACGAAGCCAGCGACCCCGGCGTGGCCGCTACCAAGCTGGCCTGGTGGCGCGCTGAGCTTGCCCAGGCATTTGCCGGGCAAGCCAGTCATCCGGTGCTCAAGGCGTTGATGCCGCTAGCCCCCAGCTACAACATCACGCAAGACCAGCTGCAGGCGGTCATTGACGGCTGCGAGATGGACCTGCAGCAAAGCCGTTACCTCGACTACCCCGGCCTGCAGCGCTACTGCCATTTGGTGGCCGGTATCGTTGGCGAGGTGTCAGCGCATATTTTTGGCCAGACGCGGCCGCAAACCACCGACTACGCGCACACGCTGGGGCAGGCGCTGCAGCTCACCAACATCATCCGCGACGTCGGCGAAGACGCGCGCCGTGGCCGCATTTACATCCCCATGAGCGAGCTCAAGCAATTCGGCGTCACCGCGCAAGAGATTCTGGGGTGCAGCTACTCCGAGCGCTTTACCGCGCTGATGCGCTTTCAGGCCGAGCGCGCACATGCGCTTTACGCGCAAGCGCTCGCTGCGCTGCCTGCTGCTGACCGGCGCACGCAAAAGCCCGGGCTGATGATGGCCAGCATCTACCGCGCCCTGCTGCGCGAGATCGAGGCAGAGCAGTTCAAGGTGTTGCACCAGCGCATTGCGCTCACGCCGCTGCGCAAGTTCTGGCTGGCCTGGAAGGTGCAGGCGCTCGGTCGCTTATGAAAGTGGCGGTCGTCGGCGCCGGCTGGGCCGGGTTGGCTGCGGCCGTTCACGCCCTGCGGGCGGGTCACCAGGTCACGCTGTTCGAAGCCAGCGCCCACGTAGGCGGGCGGGCGCGTACCCTGCCCCTGGGCGACGGTGGCGCGCCGAAGCTCGACAACGGCCAGCACATCCTGATCGGCGCGTACACCGAGACGCTGCGCCTGATGCGTCAAGTTGGGATCAACCCCGACGCCGTGCTGCACGACCTGCCGCTGGCGCTGCGCTTTGCCGACGGCAGCGGCCTGACGTTTCCCGACTGGCCCAGCCCGCTGGACGCACTTGCTGGCATGCTGGGCGCACGCGGCTGGTCGTGGCGGGATCGTGGCTCGCTGCTGCGCCACGCGCTGCATTGGCAGCGGCTGGGCTTTGCTTGCGAGCCCAACTGGACAGTGCAGCGCTTGTGCCAGGATCTGAGCCCCAGGGTCTGGGCCGACCTGATCGAGCCGCTGTGCGTGGCTGCACTCAACACGCCCGCGGCCCAAGCCGACGCCCGCGTGTTTCTGCGCGTGCTGCACGACGCGTTGCTGGGTGGGCCGGGCAGCTCACACCTGCTGTTGCCGCGCACCGACCTGAACGCACTGTTCCCGCAAGCCGCGCTGCGCTGGCTACAACAACACGGTGCCCAGGTGCGGCTGTCGCAGCGCGTTCGCCGCCTGCAGCAAGCGGCCGACCAATGGCAGATTGACGAGCAACGCTACGCTGCCGTCATCCTCGCTGGCGATGCATCAAATATGGCTCAAGCCCTTTTAGAATCTTCGCAAGCAGCTACACCCATAATAGCAAGCCAGATGCAGCACTGGGCCAGCCTGGCAGCTGCGCTGCGCTTCGAGGCGATCGCCACCGTCTACGCCAGGGGTGTCGGTGTGGCGCTGGCTGCACCCTTGTTGGCGCTGCGCAGTAGCGCGCAAACCCCGGCGCAGTTTGTCTTTGACCGCGGTCAACTCGGCGGCCCACCGGGGCTGCTCGCGTTTGTGGTCAGCGCCGCCCGCGGTGAGCGCGCCAGCATCCAGGCGCAGGTGCTACAGCAGGCCCACGCGCAGTTGCATTTGACGCTGCAGCCACTGCAAACCGTCGTTGAAAAACGCGCCACCTTTGCCTGCACGCCAGGCTTGCAGCGCCCACCGACGCAGATAGGCACCGGGCTGCTGGCCTGCGGCGATTATGTGGCCGGGCCCTACCCCGCGACCCTTGAGGGCGCCTTGCGCAGCGCCCGCGCAGCCTGCGCCGCACTGCCGATATGATGCGCACATGATGATTGCGATGGTTCAACGATGCGCCTGACGCTGAAAATTCTTGCCTCGGTGCTGGGCGCCTTGCTGCTGCTGACCTGCATCGGCGCGTTCTGGTACTTCATGTCGCGCCAGCCGCAACGCGATGGCGAACTGGCGCTTGCCCAGCTCAAGGCCGAGGTCAGCGTGCGCTATGACGAACGCGGCGTGCCGCACATCAAGGCCAGCAACCAGGACGACCTGTACCGTGCGCTGGGCTATGTCCATGCGCAAGACCGCCTGTTCCAGATGGAGATCATGCGTCGCCTGGCCAACGGCGAACTGGCTGAAATTCTGGGCCCCGATCTGGTCAAGACCGACCGTCTGTTCCGCACGCTGCGCTTGCGCGAGCAGGCGGCCAAGATGGTGGCTGCCATGGACCCGCAGAGTCCGGCGGTGCTAGCGCAGAGCGCTTACCTGGACGGCGTCAACCAGTTCCTGGCGCGGGGCCCGACACCGACCGAATTCAGCCTGCTAGGCATACCCAAGCGACCTTTCACGCTGCAAGACAGCATGGCAATTTCGGGTTACCTTGCCTACAGCTTTGCTTCCGCCTTCAAGACCGAGCCGGTGCTGACCTTTGTACGCGACCGCCTGGGCGACGACTACCTGCGGATTTTTGAACTCGAATGGAACCCGCTGGGCGTGCTGCAAAAGGCCAGCGCTGCCGCCCGCCAGCCCGACTGGGACGCGCTGGGCCAGCTCGCCCAGGTCAGCAGCGAGGTGCAGCAGCGCAGTGGCGTGGCCCTGCTTGAGGGCAGCAACGGCTGGGCCGTCTCTGGCGCGCGCACCTCCAGCGGCCTGCCGATGCTCGTGGGCGATCCACACATTGGTTTTTCAGTTCCCTCGGTCTGGTTTGAGGCCCACCTGAGCGCGCCCGGCTTTGAGCTCTACGGTCACTTTCAGGCACTGCTGGCCACCGCCATGCTCGGCCACAACACGCAGTTTGGCTGGACGCTGACAATGTTCCAGAATGACGACCTCGATCTGATCGCAGAGAAAGTCAATCCACAAAACCCCAACCAGGTCTGGTATCAGGGCCAGTGGACAAATCTGATCAGCAGCCAGGAAACAATCAAGGTCAAGGGTGGCAAACCCGTTCAGCTGACGCTGCAGCGCTCGCTGCACGGCCCGATCATCAGCAGCGCGTTCCAGGACAACCTGAAGTACACCGCCGACAGCGTGCCTGTCGCAATGTGGTGGGCGTTTCTGGAAACCAAAAACCCGGTGCTGGAGGCCTTTTACGAGCTCAACCGCGCTGATACCTTGGCCAAGGCGCGTCAGGCCGCCAGCAAGATTCACGCCCCCGGGCTGAACGTGGTTTGGGCCAGCACCAGCGGCGACATCGGCTGGTGGGCCGCGGCCAGCTTGCCAATTCGCCCAGTGGGGGTGCAGCCGCACTTCATTCTGAACGGCGATTCTGACGAAGCCAACAAGACCGGCTTTTACCGCTTCAGCGACAACCCGCAAGAAGAAAACCCGTCGCGCGGCTATATCGTCTCGGCCAACCACCAGCCCAATTCCACCAGTGGTCTGCCTGTCCCAGGCTACTACAACCCCTACGACCGTGCGCAGGCCCTGCAGGATCGCCTGGGCAACGACGCCATCCAATGGAACGCGCTCAACAGCCAATCGCTGCAATTGAGCACGCAGACGGGTTATTTCTGGCGCGTGCTCGAGCCGCTGATGCCTGCCTTGAGCGATGTGGTGCGCGATCCGCTGGAACGCTCAGTTTTTGACAGCCTGGTGCAATGGGACGGGCAATACTCGTTGCTGAACATTCCACCCACGGTGTTCACCCAGTTTGTGTACGAACTGACCAAGGCCACGCTGGCCGACGAACTGGGCAGCGTGCAGTTCAAGAACCTGCTTGGCACCCGATCGCTGGACCTGGCCTTGCCGCGCCTCGTCGCCGATGAAAACTCCCCCTGGTGGGACAACGCCAAGACCGCCAAGATAGAAACCCGCAAAGACATCGTGCGCGCTGCCTGGACTGCCACCATCAGCCACTTGAAAGCCACTTTGGGCAACAGCCCCAATGACTGGGGCTGGGGACGTGCGCACACGCTCACGCACAAGCATCCGCTGGGGTCGAGCAGCTTGCTCGGCTGGCTGGTCAATGTCGGGCCGTTTGAGGTGCCTGGCGCGCGAGAAGTACCCAACAACCTGTCGATGCCGATTGGCCCGGCGCCCTGGGCGGTGACCTACGGGCCATCCACCCGGGTCATCGTCGACTTTGCCGACCCCGGCCAGGCCCGCAGCATCAACCCGGTGGGCCAGAGCGGCGTGCTGTTCAACAGCCACTACCATGACCAGGCCCCAGCCTACGTGGCCGGTGGCTATCTGCAGCAGTATCTGGACGAAAAAGACGTCGCTGCCAACGCCCGCCATACCCTGACTCTCAAACCCAGCCATTGAACGCATGAACCTGTTGACCTCCCCCTTTGCCAAAGAACCCCCCTACACCCACGGTCAGGCGCCGCGCACCGCCGTGTTGTATTGCAACCTGGGCACGCCCGAATCCCCCGGCGCGGCCGACGTGCGGCGTTTTCTGGCCGAGTTTCTGGGCGACCCGCGGGTGGTGGAGATTCCGCGCCTGCTGTGGCTGCTGATCCTGCACGGCGTCATCCTGCGCGTGCGCCCGGCCAAGTCAGGTGCCAAGTACGCAACGATCTGGACCAGGGAAGGCTCGCCGCTGAAGATCTGGACCGAAAAACAGGCGCTGATGTTGCAAGGCTGGCTGGCCGAGCGCGGCCACGACGTGCAGGTGCGCTACGCCATGCGCTATGGCAGCACGTCCATTGCCAGCCAGCTCGACGCGCTCAAGGCCGCCGGTGCCACGCGTGTCTTGCTGCTGCCGGCGTACCCTCAGTATTCGGCCACCACCACCGCCAGCCTGTGGGACGCGGTCTACCAATGGGCAGGCAAGACGCGCACCATCCCCGAGCTGCGCTTTGTCAACCACTACCATGACGATGCCCGCTACATCGCCGCGCTGGCCGGGCTCGTGCGCAGCTACTGGCAGGCCAACGGCCGCCCTGACGTGCTGGTGATGAGTTTTCACGGCGTGCCCGAGCGCACGCTGCACCTGGGCGACCCCTACCACTGCGAGTGCATGAAGACCGCGCGCTTGCTGGCGCAGGCGCTCGATTTATCCAAAGACCAGTACAAGGTAACTTTCCAGTCGCGCCTGGGCCGCGCCAAGTGGCTCGAGCCCTACACCGAACCGTCACTCATTGAAATGGGCAAGGCCGGTGTCACGCGGGTGGACGTGATCTGTCCAGCCTTTACCAGCGACTGTCTGGAAACCCTCGAAGAAATCAACCAGGAGGCGCGCGAAGCGTTCCTGCACGCTGGCGGCAAGGCGTTTCACTACATCCCCTGCCTCAATGACGACCCGGCCTGGATTACCGCACTGGCCGAGATCACGGCGCAGCATCTGCAGGGCTGGCCGACGCAAGCAGGTGTCGACGCCGCAGCGCTGGAGACCTCGCGCCAGCAGGCACTGGCGCTGGGTGCAAAGAACTGAACGTTACGGTGTGCCCTCGCCTGCCCCAACCGCTTTGACAGATCGACTAAACAGCGGCCGTTGACCGCAAGTTCTGTCGCAAAAATGCCTCAGCCCGCGCTGCGGGCAATGGCCGACTGAAGTAGTAGCCCTGCACCTCATCACAGCCCTCAGCGCGTAAAATGTCCAGTTGCGCAAGGGTTTCAACCCCTTCGGCAATGGTGGTCAAACCCAAGCTGCGCGCCATGCTGATGATGGCGCGAACAATCGCCAAGTCGTCAGGGTCAACGCAAATGTCACGCACAAACGACTGGTCAATTTTGAGCCGGGTGGCGGCAAACCGCTTGAGGTAACTCAGCGACGAATAACCGGTGCCAAAGTCGTCAATTGACAAATGCACCCCCATCTGGTGCAACTGCGCCATGATCGCCATGGCGCCGTGGGGGTCTTGCTGCGCCACACTCTCGGTGAGCTCAATTTCAAGATGGGTTGCCGCCAGACCCGCTTGCGCCAGGACGCGCTGCACCTGTTGCAGCAAGTCAGGTTGACGGAACTGCACGGCTGAGACATTCACCGCCACGCAGAGGTCGGTCAAGCCCAGGTCTTGCCACTGTTTGGCCTGTGCCACCGCGGTTTCCAGCACCCACTGGCCGATGGCCAAAATCTGTCCGTTGCTCTCGGCCAGGGAAATAAACTCAGTGGGTGACACTTGGCCTAGCTCTGGGTGATGCCAACGCAGCAAGGCTTCCACACCCATCACCCGGCCACTTTGCAAAGACACCTGCGGCTGGTAATGCAATTCAAGCTGCCCACGCGCCAAAGCGCGACGCAGCTCGTTTTCAAGCAGCAAAACACGCGACGCATCCTGCTGCAAACTGCCGGTAAAAAACTGAAAGTCATTGCGGCCGGTTTTTTTGGCCCGGTACATGGCCACGTCAGCGTGTTTGAACAGGGTTTCCACCTCGTCGCCGTCATAGGGATAAACCGCAATGCCAATCGACGGCGTCACCGTCAACTCCCGCGCTTGAAGTAGCATCGCCTCGCTGATCGCTTGCAGCAAATGTTGCGCCACACGCGCCGCGCCTTTGGCACCAGTTTCAGGCAACAGCACAATGAATTCGTCACCACCCAGGCGCGCCACCGTGTCTTGCTCGCGAACCGCTTGCTGCATGCGCCGGGCCACCTCAACCAACACCGCGTCACCCACCCCATGCCCCAGGGTGTCATTGATGTTTTTGAAGTGGTCAAGATCCAGAAACATCACGCACAAATTGTCCCTGCGACGCGCCGCCTCGGCCAACGCCTGTGCCATGCGGTCGTTCAACAGGCTGCGGTTGGGCAGCCCGGTGAGGCCATCAAAATAAGCCAATTGGGCGACGCGCGCCTCGGCTTGCTTTCTCAATGTGATGTCGTGAGAAATCACGATCAGGCGCGGCGACTGCCCGGCATCCACCGGCTTGCGCGCCACCGACAGAGCAAACCAGCGCGTGCCCTGCGGGGTGGGCAAGGCCAGCTCGTACCCATTGCAGCTCCCGTTGGCCTGCGCTTGCGCCAAGGCCTCCATGACCAAGGTGGCCGCTGCTTGGGGCATGACCTCGTGTACCGTCTTGCCCAGAAGTTCCTGCTCTGGGGCAACCAGCAACCCCGCCTGTGACTCGGGTGCGTGGCAAGCATGGTAGCGCCCGTCCAGGTCCATTTCAAACAGCAAATCAGGAATGGCCTCCAAGGTGGCAGCCAGCTGTCTTTGCGAGGCCTGAATGTCCTGGGTGCGCTCGCTTACCTGCTGCTCCAGGTCGCGCCGGTAGGCCATCTGGCGCAGCTGCAACCAGCTCAGGTAGGCCAAAAGCGTTGACCAAAGCAGGGCAATGGTCGACTTGATGGCCAACCCTGTCGGGTCGCCCCAACCTTGGGTGGGTGCCAGGCTCAACGTCCAGCCACCGTTGGGCACTGAAAAACTTTTGCGCACCGGCGCCATCAGCGGCTGACCGCCCGACTCGGCGATGGTCTGCATTTGCCCAGTGTCTGGCACGATACGCCAAAGCTTGTAGCTGTAACCGCTTTGCTCCAGCATTGGCAAGTTCACTGCATCCAGGGCTTGTGGCAGCTTCAAGACCGCGTTAACAAAACCCCAAAAAGCTTTGCCGCCACCAGGCTGATCCAAAAAAATTGGCAGGCGCGCCACCAAACCAATGCCGCCTTGACGCAATTCGAGTGGCCCCGCCAGCGTCAGCAGACCAGTGTTGCGCGCGATTTTTGTTTCTGCACGCATCACCGGGTCTTCCAGCAAATTCAGGCCGACGGCTTGCTCATTGCCTTCACGCGGCACCACGTGGCTGATCACACCCCGCGGTGCCTGGATCAACACCGATGCCCCAGGATAGTTGGGCAACAGGGTGCTGGCCACCTGGTCAAAGTTGCTGATAGAGCCGCCAGCCTGTTGCGCCAGCGCAGCCATGGCGTAAACCACCGACAAAGCGCGCTCCAGCCGGTGCGCAATGACCTCGGTCCGCTCACTGGCCAGCGCATGCGCCTGCGCACGTAAAACTCGCAAACGCTGCTGATCCTGCTGCCAGATCAATGTGGCGCTGATCAAAAGCGAGCCCAAGAACACGCCCCAGGCCAATTTCTTGGGGTGTTTCAAAATGATCATGGACTGATTGAAAACGTTCATGAAGGGGGCAGGCCAAATCTCGAGCAGCGAGCGCATGCGTTATTTCTACGGTGCGGATCGTCCACCAATGAATCCCGCCAATTTCACGTCGTCCTTGGACATATGGTGGGTCGCCCATTCGCCCATCAGCTCCACCAAGGCGCTGCGACTCATCAGGCCGCGCCCGACTTCCTCGCTGATGTCGTTCAGCCTGGACAACAAACTGTCGTGTGACGCGGTGTGGTCGTTGGGCTCGGGGTATTTGTACTGACGCATCAACGCTTAGTCCAGTTCAAAGTGCTCGCGCATGTTCATGTTGTTTTCTCCGATTTGGCTCGAGCCATTGTCATCCCATTAGCGAACCATTAGCGCACCATCACCCCAGACATCTGCTGCATGATCTCACGGGCAATCGCACCCAAGGGCACGGTTTTCTCGACCCCGCCGCGCTTGACTGCCTCTTTGGGCATGCCGTACACCACGCAGCTGGCTTCGTCTTGCCCCACGGTGCGTGCACCCGCGTTGCGCATCTCGGCCAAACCGGCCGCGCCGTCGTCGCCCATGCCGGTCATGATCACGCCTAGCGCGTTGGCCCCGGCGCATTTGGCCACCGACCTGAACAGCACATCCACGCTGGGCCGGTGCCGGTTCACCAGCGGGCCGTCCATCACCTCCACGTAATACTGCGCACCGGTGCGGCGCAACAGCATGTGTTTGCCACCCGGTGCAATCAAGGCGCGGCTGTTGATGACGCGGTCGTTGTTTTGCGCCTCGCGCACCTCAATCTGGCACAGGCTGTTGAGCCGCTCGGCAAAGGCGGCGGTGAATTTCTCGGGCATGTGCTGCACGATCACAATGCCCGGCGTGACCCGTGGCAAGGCGGTCAGCACCACTTCGAGCGCCTGCGTGCCACCGGTCGAGGTGCCCAGCGCCACCACGCGCTCGGTGGTCTGAATCATGGCGCTGTGCTTGTCTGCGGCGGGCATGATGACATCGGCCGTGTTCTTGACCGTGGCGCGCACCGACTTCATGTTGGCTTTGGCTGCGGCCTTGACCGCGCTGATGATGTCCTCAGAGTCGTCCTCCAGAAACTGCTTCAGGCCAATCTTGGGCTTGGTGATGATGGTCACCGCGCCCGCGGCCAGCGCCGCCATGGCGGTTTGCGTGCCGGCCTCGGCCAGGGTGGAGCAAATCACCACCGGCGTGGGGTGCTCGGCCATGATTTTTTTTAGAAAAGTAATGCCGTCCATGCGCGGCATTTCAATGTCGAGCACCACCACATCGGGCCACTGCACGTTCATTTTGGCAATCGCCAAAATCGGGTCGGCTGCGGCGGCAATCACCTCAATGTCGGGGTCGGCGTTGAGCAGGTTGGTGACCACCTGGCGCACCACGGCTGAATCGTCCACCACCAAAACTTTGATGCGGCTCATGACTTTTCTTCCATGTTGGGTTGGGCTTGCAGCTCTTGCGGCGTGGGTTTGACCTGGCGCGCCCAGACATCGCCGCGGCTCACGTCAAAAATGATTTGCCGGTGGCCAATGCCAAACAGGCTCTCGGTCACCACCGCAATGCCTTGGGCTTGCAGCATGGCGCGTGCCGCCACCCCGTTGCGCTGCCCGACCTTGATGCCACTGGCATGGCCCATGCCCGGAAACATGTTGCCGCCACCAAAAATCTTGGCCTGGCATTCGTTGGGCTCGACACCGCGCGCGCGCAGGTCGGCCATCATCATGGCCAGCGCCTCATCACCATAGCGGCCGTCCATGTCCTCATGCTTGACCTTTTTGCCACGCGTGGGCAGCAAAAAATGCGACATGCCGCCGATGGAGGTCTCCGGGTGCCACAAAGTGATGGACACACAAGACCCCAGAATGGTGCGAATCTGAAACCCCGCGTCGGCCACAAACAGCTCACCGGGTTGCAAAAAAATATCAATCAAATTGTCAATTTGCGGCATGTCAAACAGGCTTTTGGTAAATCGACGGCGCCACCATGCGCACCGCAGTAGAAATATCGTTCAGACTCTCGGAGTGGCCCACACAAAAGTAGCCGCCGGGCTTGAGGGTAGAGATCACCCGCGCCACCACCTCTCGCTTGGTGTCGTTGTTGAAGTAGATCATCACATTGCGCAAAAACACCATGTCAAACTTGCCCAGCTCGGGCAGCGCGGTGTTCAGGTTCACCTGCCTGAATGACACATGGCTGCGCAGGCTGCGGTCCACCAACAAAAACCCCTCGTATTCGCCACTGCCCTTGCGGCAAAAGCGCTTTAAGTAGTCGGGCGGAATGTGGCGGCCACGCTCCATCGAATACAGCGCGCGCTGCGCACCGGCAATCACCTTGGTGCTGATGTCGGTGCCCAAAATTTCCCACGGCGTGGTTTGCATGCAATCCATCAGCACCATGGCCATGGTGTAGGCCTCCTCGCCGCTGCTGCTGGCTGCACTCCAGACGCGGTAGGGTGTGGGGCGGCTGCGCGCGGCCAGCACCTGGGTGCGCATGAATTCAAAGTGTTTGATTTCCCTGAAAAAATAAGTCTCGTTGGTGGTCAGCAAGTCCACCGCCATCTGCACCTCGTCGGGGTGTTGCCCCGAGCTGAGCAACTTGAAATAGTCACCAAAATTATTCAACCCATGGGCAGCCAGCCGCTTGGTCAGGCGCCCAGTGACCAGCGCCTTTTTGGCGTCGGCCATCGAGATGCCCGCAGCTTCAAAAATGAAGCGCTGAAACTTGGCAAACTCGGCATCAGAAATGGGAACGGGTAACAAGTTCAATCCTTGTGGGTGGTTGATTGAGCCAGCGCTTCAAAATGGGCCAGCGGCACCGGCTTGCTGAACAAATAGCCTTGGAAATAATGACAACCCAAGGCCAGCAGTCGGTCTCGCTGCGCCGGGGTTTCCACCCCTTCGGCAATCACTGCCAACCCCATGGCGTGCGCCAAAACCACAATGGTCTGGGCAATGGCAGCATCGTCCGGGTCGATCAAAATATCGCGCACAAAACCCTGGTCAATCTTGAGTTGGTCCAGCGGCAAGCGCTTCAAGTAAGCCAGCGACGAATAGCCCGTTCCAAAATCATCCAGCGAAAACCGCACACCCATGGCTTTAAGCGCGCGCATCTTGTCGATGGTGTCCTCTACATTGGCAACCAGCAGGCTCTCGGTCAGCTCTAATTTAAGCCGCTGTGGGTTGGCACCGGTGAGCGTCAGCACCGCTTGCACCAGCGCCACAAAGTCAGGCCGCTGAAACTGCTTGGCGCTCACATTCACCGCCAGCGTCAGACCCGCCAGCGCAGGCACCTGCGCCCACTGCCTCAACTGCCGACACGCGGTCTCCAGCACCCACTGCCCTAGCGGCACGATCAGGCCGTTGGCCTCGGCCGCTGGAATAAATTCTGCCGGCGACACCAGGCCACGCCGGGGGTGCTGCCAACGCACCAACACCTCTGCGCCTAGCAGTTCACCGGTATCAGACACCTGCGCCTGGTAATACAGCACAAATTCGACGCGCGCCAAGGCCTCGCGCAAATCTGCATCCAGCGCCAGTTGCTGGGTGACGGCCTGGCGCATCTCGGCGGTAAAAAAGCGTACCGTATTCAAGCCTGCTTTTTTGGCCAGATGGTTGGCGGTATCGGCGGCGCGTAACAAGGCATCTACATCTGCACCGTCTTGCGGGTACATGGCCACCCCCACGGACACCGTCATGGCAATAGCTTGCCCCTCCATGCGCAGTGGTGTGGCCACACCCTGAATCAGCTTGTCAACCGCTGCTTGCGCCTGCAACGCGTCAACACCCGCCAACAGAAACAAAAACTCATCGCCACCGGGGCGCGCCACGATGTCATCCCGGTTGAGCAAACTGGCAAAACGCTCGGTCAATCTCACCAGCACTTGGTCACCGGCCTGGTGCCCCAGGCTGTCGTTGATATGGCCAAAGTGGTCCAAATCCAGGCAAACCAGCGCCGCAGACGCCACATTTTTATGCGCCTGCGCCAAGGCCATCGTCGCCCGCTCGGTAAACAGACTGCGGTTGGGCAAGCCGGTCAACCCGTCAAAGAAATTGAGCTGGCGAATGCGCGACTCGGTCTCCTGGCGTTTGGACACATCGCGCACAAAGGCCGAGAACACGCCGCCCTCAACCCCATTAAACGTGGCGCTGATTTCCACCGGTATCAGGTTGCCGTCTTTACGCCGATGCAGCGTCTCCAGCAAACCCACTTTGCCTGCCATCACAGCCTGCAGGTACGCCAGCATCTGGGCTTGGGACTCATCGACCTTCAGGTCGGCCACCTGCATCTGCAGCAACTCGTCGCGGCTGTAGCCGGTCATGGCCACATACGCGTCATTCACCTCAAGCAGGCGGCCTTGAGCGTTAGCCAGCCAAAAGCCATCTTGCGAACTGGCCAACACCGAGCGGTATTTGGCTTCGCTCTCGCGCAGTAGCAAGGTGCTTTCACGCACCTGCAACTCATGCACGCACAAGCTTTGCATCACCCGGTTAAACCCTTGTGCCAAAGCTGTCAGCTCATCATGCCCCCGCTCATCAACACGCACTTGCAGATCGCCTTGCTGCAGGCGTTGGGTTGCCGCCTCCAGCACGGCCAGGCGACGGGTGACCAAGCGCTGCATCAGCAAACCGATCATCAACAACAGCACACCATAGCCCATCGACCGGAGCGCAACGCCCTCAAGCCAGGTTTGGGTGGCACTGGCACGCAACTCGTCCGTTGGCACGCGGATGCTCAGCACTCCGCGCAAATCGCCCACTTTGTAGCCATAGGCCTGGTCGTAGGCCTCCCTGATGGCTGCAGGTGCAGCGTTACGCTCGCCGTGGCATTTCAGGCAATAGGGCTCGATCCAGATGGGTGCAGCAAAGTGAAAAAAGCTTTTATCTTGTGCATCCAGAATGTCCTGGCTACGGTCAGTGGCGGTGGGATTGGCGCGAAACCAGGCTATGTCTTGCAATTCAATGGCATCAGCCTGGTTGGCTGGGTTGCGTGGTCGGTCTGACACATTGTTGAAACGCAAGCCGGTATTCAGCCAGTTCGGAAAATCCTGTGATATTTTGCCCAGCGCATGCGCCGGCAGAAAGCCAAGGGTGTGCGAATCAAGCGCTACGCCGCTGTCCAAAAACTGCTGGTGATAGACCCGCCGTGTGGCCATCAGCAAGCCCTGCACAATGCGCGCATCCTCGCTGGCGTGGTCGTGCACACTTTTCTGCAGGTCACGGTAGCCCACGGTCAAGTCAATGCTCATCACCACCGCCACCACCACGGCGCAACCAAGCCAGATTTTGTTTTGGAGCTTCATGATGTGGCGTGCCGTGACCAGATTACAGGTGACATGGCGACGGCTCCACATCCTGACCCGCTTCAAGCTTGGCCATCCAGGCGTCGGCCTCCTCTAGTGTCAAATGCAAGCCATTGGCTTGGTAAGCCTCCCAGGCGGTCAGCGCAACCAGGCGGGCGCAGGTCTGCAGGTCTGGTTTGACTGGGATGGGGTTGGCAACACGGGCAAGCATGGTGGATTTTCCAAAAGTCAGCAACAGGTATTACAAAACATGACCTTAACTGGTGAGCTTGAAAAACCTCATGGTTTGCTGCAGTTGCTCGGCGCGGGCGCTCATGTCTTCTGAGGTGGCAGCAAGTTGCTCGGAGGCGGCGGCGTTTTGCTGGGTGATCTGGCTAAGCTGGCCAATGGCCGCGTTGATTTGACCCACCCCGCTGCTTTGTTCGGTGGAGGCTGCGGTGATCTCTTGCACCAAATCGCTGGTTCGGCTGATGTTGGGCACGATCTCGGCTAGCAGACGGCCCGCTTTTTCAGCCAGCGCGACGCTGTTGCTGGCGACCTCTTCAATTTCTTGCGCTGCCAACTGGCTGCGCTCGGCGAGCTTGCGCACCTCGGCTGCCACCACGGCAAAGCCCTTGCCGTGCTCGCCAGCACGCGCGGCTTCAATTGCGGCATTCAAAGCCAGCAGGTTGGTTTGGGCTGCGATGTCATCGATCACGCCAATTTTTTTGGCAATTTGCTTCATGGCCTCAACGGTTGCGGCCACCGACGCACCGCCATCCACCGCATCTTTGGCCGCTTTACTGGCCATGGTGTCGGTGACCTTGGCGTTGTCGGTATTTTGTGCGATGCTGCTGGTCATCTGCTCCATCGACGCACTGGTTTCTTCCACCCCAGCCGCCTGCTCGCTGGCGGCTTGGCTCAAAGACTGCGCCGTGGCACTGATTTCTTCAGAGGCACTGGCCAGCGCCTGCGCACCGCTGTTGACATCGCCCACCACCTGGCTGAGCTTGCCCACCATGGTTTTCATGGCAAACAACAGGCTCGACTGGTCTTTGGCCTTGAGCGCAATGCGCAGCCCCAGGTTGCCAGCGGCCACCTGTTTCGCAATGGCGGTGGCATAAGCGGGCTCACCGCCCAACTGGCGCAGCAGGTTGCGAATGATCCATAGCGACAGTGCCACGGTGACAGTCACGCACAGCAACGTCGCAACCAGGTAGGTCAAAAATCGTTGATACGCGACGGCTGTGGTGTCGTGCGCCACTTGCACGATGTCACCCGAGAGCCGTTTTTCGATCTCATAAACGGCATCAATGCGCCCGGTGGCCTCGCTAAACCAAAGCTCGCTGGCTACGCCAAACCCGCCAGAGAGATTTTTGTCTTGAACCGCCTGGCGAATGCGCTGCACTTCTTTGCTGGAGGCCTGGTTGGCTATGGCTTCAAAGGCGGCTTTTTCGACGTCGGTGGCATAGGTCAGAAAGACTTCAAAATTGGTGTCTTGCTTGAACACGCGCTCCAGCCAGCTTTGGTACTGCCCAATGTGGATGGCATCCGCCACCAGAATGCCGGTTAAAAACGCCCGCTCCTGCCCGGCCCACTCCTTGCCCTTGATCAGTGAGAAAAACGCCGTCATCTTGCGCGCCACCGAAGGGTCTACGTCCTGAACACTGATGCGCCCGAGCGACTTGAGCAAAATGCTGATGGTCTCGGTGTAGTAGGCAGCAGTTTGCGGGCCGCTTTTTTTCAGGGCGGTGATGTCTGCGCGTGCGCTTCCCAAATCATCCAGCCGTTGCAAGGCGGTTGAAGTCAGGTCGGGCGCAACTGTGGCTGACGTTTTCAGCACCTGCAAGCTGACATCGGTGACGTCGCGGCGCTGGGCCACCAAGTCGCCAAACTTTTTGCCGACCGAGGTGCTGAATCCGGTGCTGCTGCCACGCTCAATTTGCAGGTTGTGAATCACTGCGCTCAAGGCCACAGCCAACGGCATGAGCTGCTCTGTATGCTGGGCAGCACGGTATTTTTGCCACTCCTGGTTGGAGCCCAGGCCGGCGGTGATCATCAGTGCCAGCAAGGGCACCATGACCAGCACCATCAGTTTGCTGACGATCGACGCAAAGATGTTCATGTTGTCTCCTGCTTGTTTTTTTGCGGGTAGGGCGCGCCAGTTGTCGGGCTGTCTGGCCACTCACCCAACCGAATCCTGAGCCTGTGCCGCCAACTGCCCCAACTGGCCAATTTCTTCCATCGACAGCACACGGGCCACGTTGAGCAGTATCACAAATTTGCCGTTCACCTTGGCAATGCCTTCAATGAACTCGCTGCGAATCTTGGCGCCAAAGCTGGGTGCGGGTTCGATCTCGGCGGTGGGGATTTCGAGCACGGCTTGCACCGAGTCCACCACAATGCCCATGTTTTGGTGCTCGCCCTCTACGGCAGTGGGCACTTCCACAATCACGATGCAGGTGCTTTTGATGACGGGTGTGCTGGGTTTGCCAAAGCGGTTGGACAAGTCCAGCACCGGCACCACCGCACCGCGCAGGTTGATGACGCCACGGATGCACGCGGGCATCATCGGCACTTCGGTCAGGTTGGCGTACCAGATGATCTCTTTGATGCACAGAATGCTGAGTGAAAACATTTCGCCACCGAGCATAAAGGTTAAGTACTGTTTTTCCTCTGTAGCCCTTGCTGTGCTTGCGCTAGCAGCTATGCTTTTTGAGTCCGTTTGAACGATTGCGTTCATGGCAAAGCCTTTCTAGAACTTTGTGAACTGGGCTTCATCCACGTCTGCGCTGGCCGTGGCTGCGGCTTTGGCTGCGGGCTTGAAGCTGGCCTTGGGCGCTGCTGGCTTTTTGCTGCTGGCTGTGCTTTTGCGCACCGCAAAGCTGCTGCCACCACTGCCACCACTACCCGAGCTGTCGAGCTTGAAGAAGCCCATGGTTTGCTGCAACTGCTCGGCCTGGCTGCTCATCTCTTCAGACGTGGCGGCCAATTCTTCAGAGCTGGAGGCGTTTTGCTGGGTGGTGGTGTTGAGCTGGCTCACGGCGCTGTTGATCTGGCCAACACCGCTGCTTTGCTCGGTAGACGCTGCCGTGATCTCTTGCACCAAATCTGAAGTCTTGCGGATGTTGGGCACGATCTCGGCGAGCAGTCTGCCCGCTTTTTCGGCCAGCTCGACGCTGTTGCCGGCCACTTCGCCAATTTCTTGGGCGGCCACCTGGCTGCGCTCAGCGAGTTTGCGCACCTCTGCCGCCACCACGGCAAAGCCTTTGCCGTGTTCACCGGCGCGAGCGGCTTCAATGGCGGCATTCAGGGCCAGCAGGTTGGTTTGGGCGGCAATGTCGTCGATGATGCCGATCTTTTTGGCGATTTGCTTCATGGCTTCTACCGTGGCATTCACTGCCTCGCCACCATCAGCGGCGTCTTTGGCGGCCTTGCTGGCCATGCCGTCGGTGATCTTGGCGTTTTCGGTGTTCTGGGCAATACTGCTGGTCATTTGCTCGATGGAAGCGCTGGTTTCTTCGACGCCTGCGGCTTGTTCGCTGGCGGCTTGGCTTAAAGACTGCGCGGTGGCGCTCACCTCTTCTGAAGCGCTGGCTAAAGCCTGGGCACCGCCGTTGACGTCGGTCACCACCTGACTGAGCTTGCCAATCATGTTTTGCATGGCTTGCAGCATCTGGCCGGTTTCGTCTTTGGTCGTGGCATCAATGCGAACCGTCAGGTCTCCCTCAGACAGGCGGTTCAGACCAACCAACGCTTCGTTCAGCGGCCGGGTGATGCCGCTGGTCAAATACCAGGCCAGAAAGCAGCCAATCGCGATGGCGGTACCGGCCACGATGAGCAGCAAGCGCACCGCATCAGCGTAGGCGGTCGCTGCCAGGTCGTGATCTGACTTGGTCTCTTGCGCTTGAAGTGTGATCAGCTCCTCTAAAGTGTCCTGCACTTTTTGCACAGCCGGTGCAGCCTCGGTCATCATCAACTTCACAGCTTCGTCATCTTTGCCCTCTGCATCCAGGGCAAGCACCCGATCATTCAAAGCGACAGCATCTGCAAGCTGGGTCTTGACTTGGCTACGCAATGCAATACCTTGTTCATTCAAGGTTGTTTTTTGAAAATCATCGAAGGCTTTGGCGTACAGCTGCCGAGCCCGTTCCATTTTTTTGTGTTCGTTGGCTATCGCTACAGGGTCTTTGAGCAAGATGATGCTGCGCATCACACGCGCCACAACGTGAATTGACTCAGCCATATCGCTGTTGAGCTGAACCTTGTACATGTTGTCATTGACGAGATCGTCCAGCCGATCCTGAACTTTGCCCATGCCATTGATGCCAATAGCGGCCAATCCCGCCCCGATGAGCAGCAAAATCACAAACCCCAGCGTCAAACGAAACCCAATCCTCATATTTGCAAACATCTCAGTTCCCCTATAAAAAAATTTATAACAAATCAAGCTATAGCCCTTATATAACCTGCGCAAGCAGCTATTGAATCAATAGTTCTTGGCAGCCGCTGCCGGTGGCTTACACCGGTGCAGCGCGGGCTTCATGGCCCGTTTCGTTCTTGTCCATGGCCTGGCGCACCAGTTGCGGCACGTCCAGAATCAGCGCCACGTCGCCACTGCCCAAAATGGTGGAGCCGCTGATGCATTTGCTTTGCGCAAACATCTGCCCCAGCGGTTTGATGACGGTCTGAAACTCACCCAGCAGGGTGTCCACCACCAGCCCGGCTTTTTGCCCGGCGTGTTTGAGCACCACAATGTTTTCGCCCTTGGCCGGTTTGCCTTTAACAGAGAACAGCTCGCGCAGGCGGATGAACGGCAGCACCTCGCCACGCAGGTTGGTGTAGTCGTGCCCCGGCTCGGCGCTGTAGCTCACGCACTCTTCAATCATGTCCAGCGGAATGGCGTAAACGGCTTTGTCAATGCCCACCAAAAAGCCGTCGATGATGGCCAGGGTGAGCGGCAGGCGCACCGTCACCGTGGTGCCCACGCCTTCGGTGCTGCTGATGCCCACCGTGCCGCGCAGCGCGGTGATGTTGCGCTTGACCACGTCCAGCCCGACACCGCGACCCGAGAGGTTGGTGACTTTTTCGGCAGTGGAAAAACCGGGCTCAAACACCAGGCCGTAAATCTCTGAGTCGCTGAGGTGGTGGCCGGCTTCGACCAGGCCGCGCTCGATGGCTTTGGCCAGAATGCGGTCTTTTTTCAGGCCACCGCCGTCGTCTTGTACGGTGATCACAATCGCGCCACTGTCGTGAAAGGCGTTGAGCTGCAGCAGGCCTTGCGCGGGTTTGCCACGGGCGATGCGCACCTCTGCACTTTCTATGCCGTGGTCCATGCTGTTGCGCACCAGGTGCATCAGCGGGTCGCCAATTTTCTCAACCACGGTTTTGTCCAGCTCGGTGTCTTCGCCGTCAATGTGCAACACGATGTCTTTGCCCAGGTCGCGCGACACGTCGTGCACCACCCGTTGAAACCGGCTGAAGGTGGCGCCAATGCGCACCATGCGCAGTTGCAGCGCGCTGTCGCGCACTTCTTCGACCAGCGTGGCCAATTTGGAGGTGGCCTCAGACAGTTCAATGACCCGTGAGCGGTGCGCAATCAGGTTCACACTGGCCCCGGCAATGATCAGCTCGCCCACCAGGTTGATGAGTTGGTCGAGCTTGTCGGCATCGACGCGGATCGACTTGCTTTCGGTGGCGCTGGCTTCTTTGACTTGCTTTTGTTTGGTGAGCGCGGCCTCCACCACCTCGGGCTGCACCGAGCCTTGCTCGACCAGAATGGTGCCAATGGGTTTGGCGGGGGTGTCCGCCTGGGTGTCGAGCGCCATGTCAAGCTCTTGCGCGGTGAGCGTGCCGCAGCGCACCAGCATGTCGCCCAGGCGGGAAATTTCGCTTGGCTGCAGGCTGATCAAGGCAATGTATTCCGAGATGCGGCTGTGCGGCGGCAGAATCACCACCCGGCAGTCGCCCTGCACAAACTCAAACACTTTCTCGATGGCGGCTTTGTCGGCATCGGTTTTGAAGGCAATCTCAAAGCCCAGGTAGCACAGCTCGGCGTCAAAGTGTTCGACATCGGGCAAAGCGTCGGTGACGGTTTCAATGGCCGTGATCTGGCCCATGGTGCCCAGGTAGCGGATGAAGCTCAAAGGGTCCATGCCGTTGCGCAGCACATCGGGGCCAAAGCGCAGCGAAATATGCCAATGGTCGGCGCGGGCGGTGTCTGCTGCAATGCGCTCCACCTTTTCGGTGTCAGCGGTGGGCAGGTTGCGCGAGCTGCTAGCGCTGTCGGCGCTGCCAGCTTGCGCCTTGGGCGCCTCAAGGTAGGTGCGCAGGTCGGCCAGCAGCGGCGCGCCAGCGGCGGTCAGCTCGGGCGAGCCGGCCAGTTCACCCGCGGCCACACCGTCCACCAGCGCGCCAATGTGGTCGTTGCAGGCCAGCAGCAGCACCACCAGCTTGTCGGCCAGCGCCAGCTTGCCCGCGCGCACCTGGTCCAGCACGCTTTCGACCACATGGGTGAAAGCCACCACATGGTTCAGGCTAAACAAGCCGCTGGAGCCTTTGATGGTGTGCGCCGCGCGAAAGATGGCGTTGACCAGCTCGGTTTTGTCGTCTGCCGCCTCCACCCCCAAGAGCGCGGTTTCCATGTCTTCGAGCAGCTCGCGGGCTTCCACCAGGAACACCTGCAGTGCGTCGTCCATTTCACTGTCTGCCATGTCAGCTCCTTGAGGTTTTGGTGTTGGCGTCCATCACCAGATGGTCGCCAAAGTAGCCCGCTACGTTGAGTTGTTCAAACACATCAAGTACCGCCGGACTGTGGCCGCACAGCTGCAGGTCTTTGCCCTGGGTTTGCGCGTTCTTTTTGGCCATCATCAGCAGTTGCACACCGGCGCTGTCCAGGTCGGTCACGCCCGAGAGGTCAATCTGCTCGGGTGCAGGCTTGGCCAGCATCTGCGGCTGCAGCTCCATGGCACGAAAAATGGTGAGTTCACCCACAATGGGCAAGGTGGTTTGGCTGATTTGGCTCATGGCAGGCACAGCCGTTGGACGGCGCTCACAAGTTGTTCGGGTTGAAAGGGTTTGACAACCCAGGCGCGCGCGCCAGCGGCCTGGCCTTCGCGCTTTTTCTCTTCGGCCGACTCGGTGGTGAGCATGATGACCGGGGTGAACTTGTAGGCCGGCATTTGCTTGACGGCTTTCAGGAAGGCGATGCCGTCCATCACCGGCATGTTCACGTCGCTGATGATCAGGTGAACTTTTTGGCCGGTGAGTTTGGAGAGCGCGTCTTTGCCGTCGCAGCCTTCAATGACGTCGTAGCCCGAGCTGCGCAGCGAGATACTGACCACGCGCCGCATCGAGGCTGAGTCGTCCACAATCAAGATGAGTTTTGCCATATCAACTTTCCCCTAGAAAAAACTGATGTCGGTGACCGCGGTGCTGGCTCGCACCTGGCCGCCTTCGTGAATCACATGCTGGTCTGCCATGACGTATGACTTTTTCATCTCGTCAAGCATGTCTTGCGGGTCATGCGACTGCAGCTGGCCGCTTTGCGCATGGGCTTGCTGCTGGGCTTGCAGCACCTCGGGCAAGCGGCCAATGTTGCCAATGACCTGGGTCAGGATCTGACTCACACGGTCTTGAAACTGCATCTCCACCAGCGCCTGGTTCACCTCGGACTGGATGCTCATGCTTTCGCCTTGCAGCAAGTCGCTGGAACTCTGAAAAGCCTCGGTGATCTTGCGAAAATCTGCCATGACCTGGTCGATGGTGGCGTGCGCCGTGTCAAGAGATTGGCTTTCAACGGTGACCGCCTCACGCACCGTAGCGCAGGTATCCAAAATGGCAGCGTTGATGGTCTTGACGGTTTGGGCTATTTTTTTGCCTGACTCGCCTGACTGGTTGGAGAGCATGCGGAACTCTTTGGCCACAACCGCGAAGCCACGACCCAGCTCACCCGCGCGGGCGGCTTCAATGGCGGCATTCAGGGCCAGCAGGTTGGTTTGCTGTGCAATGCGCGCCACGTCAAAGGCCATGTCCTGCAAGGCCACAGTGAAGCAATCCAGAGCCTGCACTTTGCCGAGCATGGCTTCCATGTTGCGCATCGACGCTTGCTG
>Ga0210036_1000801_pt1 | contig 36622 bp, 14 predicted proteins | sample CryGeymeta201515_FD_185469 | JGI IMG/M metagenome (GOLD analysis project Ga0210036, IMG submission 185469) | Groundwater microbial communities from Crystal Geyser aquifers in Utah, USA - Crystal Geyser metaG 2015-15 (SPAdes) (version 2) | ecosystem: Environmental > Aquatic > Deep subsurface >...
GATTGGCTACCCGAGTGTGAGAGCAACCCTAGCGGTCTGCCCTCTCACCCGGGCGCCTCGGAACGGAGAAAAGGTCGGCCCTAGTAAATTGCCGAGTTTCTCCAAACCACCCTACCTAGCCGAACGTAGCCCTAGAGAGCTGGCATAGTCGAGAGAACGCGGTAGCGTTCGCTCGTAGACGTCCAGACTGGTTTAACCCGGTACCTTGTAAAAATTATATTTAAAAATAATTTTTTGAGTTACATTTTTGATTTGACTGTGTTGTGAGCACAGCAGCACTTTTTTGCTGCGCTCTGGAGCTGCTGTGTTGGTGGAGGTATGTGACTTCTGTAAAATGCATCCCGGAAAAATTGGAAATTGCTAGTGTTCAGATGTACATTGTGCTCAGACTGGTATTATTTTGATTAGATACTGCGGTTGAAAAGTTGTGGCTTGTTTGTGATTTTTAGTTTCTTGTGATTTGAAAGCGTAGTGCTACTCTATTACCCCTGTAGCTTTGTAATGAGTGAATAGCCAGAATGTTTGGGCAAGCAAATCTGCTTCATTTCATTCAAGTTTTTTTTCCGAAAAGATAAAATCCTATAGTTGGATTTTAGGTTCTCCTTACTCGAGGAAGGTATATAATATGCCTATTCGGAGAATTGTGGCAAGGTAGCTTTGTCTCGCTTGTTTGCGTTGCTTTCTTCCATAAAAGTAATATCGTTATCGGTGTTTTGCACTCCTTGTTCAACATCCCGTGTTGCGCCGTCGATCGGTAGGGATGCCCTTGGATGCTTTCCTGCGACACCAGTCGATTCATTACCTGCTGATCGCCAGACGACTCCATCCACGTTACGTTCCCCATCAAGATAATACTCGTCAAAGTGGGACCTTGTCACTTCGTCTTTGGAAAAATCTGCGGAACCCCTGCAGACTGACTCCCAGTCGGAATAAGCAGCATTTGCGTTTTCAAAACCAGCGAGTTCAAGATCAAGCGTCTTGTCTTCCTTGACAATGACGACATTAGCCGGCAAGTATCTGAACTGGCGTTCTTCCTTATTTTCTTGTTCTCCTCCAGTGATGAATGAAGAGAGGGTCGCTCCCTTCCTTGGCTCCTTCTCCGACCGAATTGGCGTTCTTCGACGCCAGGTCAAACCCGCTTCCAGCATTCCTTCTTCTTCCTTTAGATTTTGCAGCTTTTGTCGCAACAAAACTTTCTTTGCAACATCATTTACCAAATCAATAGGCAGTTGGGCGCACGAAAGAGCCATGTCAACTGAATAGAAAATATAGGTTGCTTCACCAGTCACCATCTCAATTATAACCGGCTTCGACGGCTCCACGCCAGTGGAAAAGGACACTCCACCTTCTCGAAGTACGTCATATTCCAACCAACGGTAACCAAAGAGTGTCTCGGCGGGATCTTGAGGGCTACGGTCAACCAATTGTTTGATCGAGTTGTAGTTTACGAGGGGAAACTCCGACGCATGATTCCGTTTCTGCGTAAGGAACTCTGCCGCCAAAGCAGCATTTTTCATGGTGCTATAGATCTTGACAACCATGCCTGTGGCTGGATCAAGTATAGCAACCCTCCGAGGAATACCGCCGTGGCCTTTTATCTGAATCTTGTGACGTGATTGGGGACGGAGATCGTCTTTGTTCGACGTAAAGTGGCCTCGTTCCTTATCCTTTGCCCTGACATATTTGTCAAGATTTTCTTTAACATACTGATCTAAGGATTCGTCGAGACTTCGACTTTTCATGCCGAGCATTCTTAGCCGGCCGACGGTTGCCATTCGGTAGACAGCGCTCCCTTCTCTGTTAAAAGTGAAGCAATTGTGCCAAACCAACTCAATATCTCGCAGCACGGCAAGATGGATGGCAGACCACCGATTGATTGAATCGAAGAATTTGGCGTAGTGCCCACTTGACAATCGAGTGCTTACAGTTCCGAGATCCATTGGATGACTAACCCATTTGGTGTAATCTGGAACAGCTTCACTGTCAACCGGCTCCTCAAAGATAAATCCAAAGTCGAACGCTAACAGCTTGCTTAGCATTTCTTGCAGTTTAGCTAAAATTCCAATCTGCTTTAAATCGTCCTCGCTTGTTGTAGGGAGATTCTTGTAAGCCTCGACCGTTTCTTCGTGCCACGCTTGTCCTGTGAGGGTGTATTCTGGCAAGCCACCCCTCTCTCCCAAACACCTTTGGCACTCCCATTTTTCAGTCGTTCCATCTCTCATTTCTCTACCAGGACCTTCGCGGCATTCCCTATGATATGCCCTGGGACAAAAGTCGCAGCAAATGAGATCTCCGGCATTTCGACAGACGATACAATAGCTTATGTTGCCGTCCTCTACTTCTCCCGCATTCGTAGGAGAAGTAGATTTTGGCTTGTCGTACGTTGGCATAGTCCTGGGGTCTCTTAGGTACGTGCCGTCGCTGGTGTACACAGTCAGATAGTCGTCTCGACTGCCCGGGTCATTATCGACACCCTTGCTGGTCACTTCTCTCGGGAATTCAGTCGCGGCAATTTTCTTCACCGTGGCAGTCTTCAACTCTGACTTTCGCCGCTTCAATGCTGGTTCGGCATTGGAATCGTCTTCTTCAGATACAAGCGAATCGTGCCGTTTCGGTGCGTCTTCCCTAGGGATTCGAACCGCCTGGATGGGTTTTGTGTAACAATGCTGAATATTTGCAAATTCAGTGTTGGCTACGTCCGTTCCTTGCTCCTTCGATCGTCTTCGCAGCTCGTGTCCTAGAGCCTCCAGACGACGGTTGCATTTCGAGCAGGTGCACGTAAGCGCGCAAACGGGGCAACACTCGTGTTGAACCTGATCGGTTGTATTGTTCACATCTATTTGTAGTCGTTGCTATCACAACAAGAAAGAGCGTGTAGTGGGTGAGTAAATCCAACAAAACCTTCAATACCCACTATCAACAATTTGTTTTGTCTTTGCAATAATACCATTATACAGTACGTACCTTCAAATGCATTCGACAATAGGCATGCGATCGATGACCGCATGCAAACAGGCCAACCAGCTTGTCGCGTTTGTGGCAAATATGACAAACGTAATCCTCCTTCATCTGCAGAGACCCGACGGGTCCTTCGAAATTGGATGATTTTTCCTTCAAATCAGATTTGCACCATTCCAACATTCTTCGTTGCACGTCGTCCTTGTATACGATTTCGAGAGGATCTTCGTCATGGTACACAACTGGTGGAGGTCGGCTCTGAGTACGAGAAGCTCCAGAATAAGAGCTTCGTCGACTGGTAGTCCCTTGGTTGCCTCCTTGCGATTGTCTAGCAGCCGATCGTGCCTTATTTCTCGAACTGGGCGGAGGGACCACGGCCAAAAGGGAACCAGGTTCGTTCTGAGAAACGGCCCCGTACAAGTGACATACAGTGTGAGGCGGATAATTGACACGCTCAATGCCGGCACCATCCGTCAAGGCTACGGGATCTGCATATCCACAATGTTCCCGCATGTGACGATAGATTTGCTCCTGTATACTGGTGGCCAAATCCACGGTTTGTCCAAAGGTCAATCCAAATGTCTCGGCCGTAATGGCGGCAAATCCCATAGGTGTCGGAGTTTCGGGATCGCCCAAATTCCATGGAATGACATCTTCGAACATGGGCCAGTCGTCCTTGTCTAAACGTTTTATATCGTCTTCGTCAACAATCGGAAACTTGACCGTCACATTCAACGTCAATTTGGGTTCATCATTTTTGTGATTGGTATCGGTGGGAGGCAAATCGCAGAGCAAGTCTCCCGTAGCTGGATCCCGAGGTTCCATGCCCTGCAGACCTCGATGATAGGCATAAATGTTCAGTTCGCCGTTCTCCCCCAAAGCTCGGGTTTTGACAATTTTCTGCTGGGAATCTGCAGATGTTTCAAATAATTCCATTTCGGCTTCTTCTTCTTCTTCTTGGTTACTATTGTCTTCCGCAGTGTTGGATTGTGCTGAGTTTGCTTTCTCGTCTCCAGATTTGGTCGCATCCTTGTCTTTGGGACCACTCACAGCGGTATTTACTTCCATTGAATCATTGCCATCTTCATTCCTTGCCCTTGCCTTTTCCTCGGCCGGTTGATGAGGAGCAGTGTCATCATTCTGTGGATTGCTTTGTTTGGATTCATTCCCAGTTTCATCGTTATCATCCACGTTTTCCCCTTGCTTCTTTTCGGCGGATGCTTTCGCTTCAGTGCTAATAATATCTGTAGTTACTGCACTAGTCTGGGATTGGTCGACAGTGAAAGCGGTGGTTGTTGTTGCTGTTGCTGTTGCTGTTGCTGTTGCTGCTACTGCTACTGCTGCTACTGATGCTGCTGTAGGCGGTGATTTGAGAAAAGACGGGTTGCACAATTTTCGTTTCTTCTTGCGGCCGCCTTTAAAGGCTTTTTTGGCTGCCTTTCGTCTTGCTTTCTGTAATTGAATAGGAAAATACATGCAGATCGATTAGAACAAGAATTGCATCCAATTTAAGGACATCTTTGAAACACAAAATAAATAATAATGAACTGAAAAAACATGCAAGATCCAAGATTTTCACGTAGGATTTCTACGTTGACATTGTACTACAAGAAATCTCATCGTACCTCTTGAGGAGCAATCAGTTCTCGCACAGGACCTACGGCGGGCCAGCCATAACGAGCAGGATCCAACAAGGCCAGATTCATTTCACTCTCGGCCCATTTCTCGTACGAGACATTTTTCTGCGCCAGTGGTGCTGCTGCAGTTTCGCCGCTCATTGTTGGACCTTTTTCTTCCGAGTTTTGTGTTGGACAAATAATTATTATTCAATGGAGTAGCTACTGGAGTAGACTGGTACTATTATTTCTAGTACCTGGTACTACTAGACCTCTATACTACTAGCTACTCTAGTACTACTACTAGTAGTACTGCCTACTACTACTCCTACTACTACTGCTACTACTAGTAGAGGATAGAGTAGTAGTACTGTATTTTTTGTACGGGAAGGTAAAACAGACGTAGTAGAGTCACATGGGCAGTCATTGTTGCCTAAATTAGTCCCGTTTTGTCCTGTCCAACTGAAGTGCATGATGTGTGTGCAGAGGTGACCATGATAGCTAAGCATTCCACTACTACTAGCTAGAGGGAACAGTAATGGTTCAGATCATACTTCATTAATTAGCATAAAGGAATTATTTCCGCCAAAAAATTATTGGCGGCCTTCTTCAGATTATTGTCGGTATTCCACGCTTCTTGAGGTCTCCCGCCGTCCCCTGCAGGAGCGTTAGGCTTTTTGGCATAAACATTGACAATATTCGTAACCTTTTGACTCTCTGGAAAGAAATAGCTGTTTAAGAACGATAAGGATGCTTCTATTTCACCATTTTCTGCCAGTGGAGGCCATTTCTGTTTGTCGGCCTGCAAGTCTCGACACAATCGCGGTATGCTTGAGGCTGCATCATTTCTTTGGTCCAAAACCATTTCAGCCACGCTCTTTATCCAGAAAAGAACACACCATAAATACGACGCAATCAACTTTTCTGGGGGAACGGTGGTAGCTTGTTCGTTGCACGAAGAGTACAGCGATTGGCTCCACTGGGCAACCGTACAGGTCGCACTGGTGGTAGTGTCCAAGGATATCAAAGATGTTGCCAGTGCTTTTGCACATAGAAAAATAGCCGATACAAGCTCTGTGTCCACACTGGAAGGGTTCAAAGAGTCTCTCAGAGAAAAAACTAGACCTCTCGTGATTTCTCGCAGCGATAAAAGGCTGGCACTTTTCGCTATCTCCTCTTCTGAGAGATGGAAAGTCGGTTGCTGTTCGGCTTCCAAGAATTTTATTACCAGGTTGACTACACGTTTCTTACTGTGCGCATCACAAGTCGCTAGATTTTGGCGAAGGCGTGGAGCCAACTGCGACTGTAGTATTGCTTGCTTCCATTTCCGTAAAGCTTTCATTTCGCTTGATGTTGGAACTTGGATGGATTCCAAGTAGTCAGCGATTTCCTGTTGAAGTGGAAAACTGTAGAAGGCTGACAATTTTCTCCTTACTGATAGGGGTGTCTTGACAGCCTCACTTAAGGCAAAGGATGCCATGAGGCCAGCCACTTCCACAACCTCTTCATCCGTGTCGGCAACCTTTCCAATGCTTACTGCTATCACTACATTCAGCAGCCAACCATCTGTGTCAGCATGTTTGCAGAGGGAGAGAAATATCTCTCGAAACCGTCCAATAAGGCATCTTCGAAGGAGATCGGCAACATGAGAAGAGATGGTGCTTTGGGTCGCTTCATCCGGTGAGCTCGATTTGGATAATTGATTCGAAATAGGTGACATCGAAAGTTGGTGCAAGCCATCAAAAGTTTCTTGAGTGTCCCGGCGTAGAATGGACGTGAAAAACTTGCTTAGAATCCACTCAAGCCGAGCAGTGTAGTTCGGCGCGTGTTGAAGTCGACTCTTCCGCAGGATCCAAGAAAGCAGTGTTACGTGCATTGCAACATAGGAGGACAACAGCTCTGATACTTTGGCTTGCGCATAAGAAGATGCACAGGTGGCCCTCACTTCACTGATATCTTGGTAAAAGTTAAATTCTTTGTCCAATGTCACGAGTCCATAAGACGCCTTCGCCATGACATGATGACAAATTCGTTCAAATTCTCGAATGTCAGCATGTTCTGCCAGTACGTCTAAAATGCGCATTAGCAGGCGAACCCGGCGAAAGCATTCGTACTCGACAGAAAAGAGTTCCACACTAACGGAATAATCCTGCGATGGTGCATTCACCTCGAGCAGCAAGTCTGCAAGTTTTTGTTCTAAATCACTACCAGGACTGCTGCCAAGAGCCAAACCAAGGTTCATGCAGAATTTCCAGACACCATCCCCGACTAACTTTCGAGTACTTTGCTTCTTGGCGGCTTCCTGCAATGCGCCTAGATGTGACAGCTCCTTTTCTTCGCTGCCCCTTCCACATTTCTTACGAATCTCATGCGTATTGCAAGTGGGGAACTTTGCAAGTATGGTCGTGTCCAGCAGAGATGTCACCAAACTTAGCAAAACGGGTTCTCTATTGGAACAGATAGCCTGTGGCACCCCCGGTACAGTTGAACTGACAGAACAAAGGGCCGCGCTCGTGTATTTCACCAAGTCACGTTGGTACATTATGTCATTCTTATCTGCAGTTTTGGTTGCATCAGACTCGTTTTCTAGGAAGCTTCGGAGAATTAGCGGCATTTGACTCTTTTTTTGGGCACCCAAAATGGCAAGGCAACCACAAATGTAATGATCGCTTCTAGCAATGAGACATTTTCCCTGTACACTCGGGTTGCATATATTGTCACCCGATTTATCAGAGCTCAAAGCGTCCTCGATTTCAAATTTTCTGGATGGTTTTGCGGATTGCAGCGCCTCAAAAAGAAACAAAAAAAGGTTTCCGGTTTCATCGGTTGCTTGTTCCTTCTGACTGTCGCATTCAAGTTTCCCAAGATCCAACGACGCAAACGCATCGTCGTCAAGTCCACCCCATGGATCATTGTCGACGTTGCTAGTCTCCTGGGGGACCCTTTGATGGAGTTGCGGCTGTCCAAGAGTCACGTCCGTGCTGTTGTTATTGTTGCTGTTTGCGTGCAGGGCCAAAATGGACCCTCCACGAAGAGCCGATAATAGCGCTAGAAGAGACGCATCACTCATAGATCCACAGATGTTTTCACTGGCTAGGGACTGGAAGCACTTCTTGAAGACAGAAGCAAAGGATGACAGTGCCATATTTCCAAGACTTCGAATTGCTGGCACGAGGTTCTCTCCATGTGGATTGCCTTCGATCGTCGCCAGAAGGCGACAAGCATGGGTGAATATTGCAGTCAGATAAGCGCAAATAGAACACATAATCGCTTTATTGCAGTTGGGTAAGTCGCACAGGCAGCTCAAGCACGTTATGAGACAGGTAGCTGGGTATACAAGAGAATCTTCCCTTGGGGCATCAGTCTGTACGAGGATAACGGGCCCCCGCAGATCTTTCCACACAGAGCCATTCCAAACCGGAATGCCTAGACTAGCTAGAGCAGCAAAGGTGACAATTTTAGCTGCTGCATACAGTCGGTAGTCATCTCCTTTGTATAGCACAGGTTCATTTGAGAGCATTTGAACTCGAGATTTCATTGCCTCATCCGCCGTCAAATCCCATACCTGATAACCGCGGCAAGCAAAATAGCGCAGAAAACATGTGAGATGGCGACAATGCGACAGTAGGGGCGCGTCCATGAACCGACCAATGAAACATTCACTCACCTCCTCCGGCAGACTATCCAAGCTCAACGTTTTGGTTCCACTGTCGATAGATTGCATCGAACAGAGCCTGCATTTTAATGAGAGGGCTGAAATAATTTTCACGTTAGCAGCAAATTCTCGGAGGAAAATTGCTCTGCGGTTGGTGTCGGAAAAACTCGGTGTGTTGCTAGAAAATGCGAGCGCGAAGAGATCAGGTCTAATAGCCGACGAGGCCGTTCTGGCGGCATCGTTGATTTCTGCCCTATGTGCCTCGTCAACAAAATGCTGGCTGAGAGAGCGCATCATGACCACATAACGATTGATTGCCATCTTGGCTAAGGGGGTTTCTTGTGTCCAGGCGGACAGAAGTCTAAGACACTGCCTTGCGATAGTTGAAGATGGAAGCATTGCAGTCACACCAAGAAGAGTTCCCGCCTTTGAAGCGTCCAGTGGGAAAATTGAATATTTTGCTACTGAAGAGGAGTCCCCCAAAAGAATCAACTCAAGCCCAGGAGCCATTCCATTCCAGAGTCGTTTCATTTCCTTCACATTATTCCTGCTTTCGTCGAGAGAGGGATTCATTCGCCTCGTGGAAGCATAATTTAAGGCGTAATCATCTGCTTGGAGTGCGACGGCTCTCTCTAGGATTTCTACGACGCCTTTTTTTGGCTTTTCAGCCGTGCCAGATTCCAAGATAAAGGCCAGAAAGCCAATTTCAATTTGACACTGGTCAAGCTGAGATTCACTAGGTGGAAGAGGCTGCGCGATTTTATCAGACTTTTTTTCTCCAGCAAGCACGCCACGAGCAACGAGCTTGGAAGCAAAAAGCCAGCAGTCGTCCGATTCATTGTTCCTTAGGTTCGATGCTGTTGGGGTCGCGACAAAAGCAAGAATGGACCACAGAACTTGGATCTCACAGTGGGGGATCCCGTCTTTGAAGCGCGACATTCGACTGGCGGAGACTTCTTGTGGACCGACTCCGCTCTGAAGTAGCCGTCTCCAGGACACTGGGTCGACGGACGAGACAAAGGCTCTTCTTTTGGGTGTTTCTGATAACCGCCACTCCTGGCACTCCAAATAATTGTGGATGCATCGGAACGCAACTTTTGCCAGAGGAGCGGCACTCTTCAGTGCGTCCCTGAGTGGTACCAGCAGGTTAAGAACAGCTAATTCTCTTCCAGGAGCAGTTGCCCAGGCGACAGGAAGGAAAATTCCGTAAAGGGCATCAACAAACTGCAGCACAATTGATAAAACAAAAGAGTTGTTGTGTGCCTTTGAAAATATGTGAAAGACGAGACCGTCCTCGGACTTCAAATTATAGTGAATACCATTTTCGAAAAGTCTGAGTATCTGTTGAAGCAGTACCAGGTGAGTACGCAATCGGATAATATCGCCTCCAGAGATGAGCTCTTGGAGCGTATTGTTTCCGAAACTTTGGAGTACCCGAAGTATTGTTTGAAAACATTGCAGCGAAAGAGAGGGGTGCTTCGATCTATCGTCAGAAGCTTGTATCTGAGAAATCGTTCCAGAGATGACACCTTTCAATTGATTCACAAATACCCGAGGAAAAGTGAAAGGGCAAATATTTGGCAGATTGTGAAACAGCTCTGGCAATTCCAATGAAAAAATTTCCTCCTTCCTTTCTTGCATAACGTGTGGTCGTCTGCTTTTATCTTTAAGGGGCGCAAACAAGTCCTGGGGGCTTAGCGAAGGATATCGAATATCCTGTGCACTGCCTAGAACATTGCCCATATGATCCTGTGCTGATTCTTCGCCACTGACTATGTCATCGCGGCGAATCGTGCCAAACTGTGGACCACATTGATGGCTAGAAATGTCGCGACATTTCCCCTTCAAGCTAGCTGCACTTTGGCTGCCGTACGTCGCCTTGTTTCTTCGCTTTCGCTTCCTTTGAAATTCGCTGTTGAATCCATCGCTCGGTTCATCTTCCGATCCCCCGCTGTCAAGGTATTCAGATCCAATGCCGTTCGACGCGAGGAATGCTTGCATGTGTTGAATCCTGCTCCGCTTTTGGACTCCACAGCACTGAGATTCTTTCCCATGAAAATTGTCGGTGCCTAACACCTCTCTTACGTCCAAAAGATCTTCGAGGCGAGGAAAATTCGCGTCGTCCCTTTTGCTGTCCTTGCGTGATTGTGCTGTGGAGTCCTGGATAAAAGGCGCGTCTGTAGCATGGTCACAATGATCCTTGATCACCGTAGATTTGCCCCCCAACGACGACGTGTTGGATACAAGGCCCTGGTGATGTTTATTCACTCTGCCATCAGCTTTCTTGGTCGTATTATTTGCTTTGCTTCCAAAAGTGGAGGAGTGCACTGTGGTAACATTGCTCGTGCCTTTACTATCTAACAGCGTCTGATGGTCATCATAGTTATCGTAACCACCCCCATCGAAATTTAAGAAATGTAATTTTCGTGCTTGTTGATTTCTCTGAATTCTCGCTCCGCTGACACAGGCGCTAGTCGGTTCCCCTGATGACACAGAACGACTTCGCTTGTTGACTATTTTTCTAGACTCAGCTCTCTTGGCAAAGTTCATTCTACTAGAATGTGAAATCTCTTGCGCTTCTGTCAAAGGCGTCCGTTTACGCATGGCGTAAAAATGTGTGTCCCAGGGCGGCTCAACTCTTGTGTCGGTGATGTCTTCGTTTTCGATATCCACGGAATCATCTGCCGACGGGCTCAAGCTGTCATTTGCGTTTCCAAAAAGTATGGAATCGCAGTACTTGTCGCTATCACTATAGTTGTCACTATCGCTGCATTGCTGTTGTTGTTCTTCCAGAAGAGCTGTGTCATGCGACTCCAGACTCATTTGTGCTCTACGAATCTTTTGTACCAGTCCTTCAACATCGCGATCCAGTTCGTCCAAACGATTGTCACGGATAAATCCAAGATTATCCCGCTGGTGCTTCATTTGTCTCCTTTCTTCTTGTGACAGTGTTGACCTTTCTCGTCTGTATCTGCTATCACTAAGCAGCTGTCGTAGAGCCGAGCGACACTGATCTATACCATCCCAGATTAAATTGGCTCGAATGTCATCCATCATGAAATCACAAGTGGCCATCAACTTTGTCCATTGTGCGTTGTTAGATGCAAGCGAATCGAGACTACTGTTCTGGCGTTCCCACTTGTAAAAATCACGTTCAAGCTGAGCCACGTGCATTTTAGCATCGGGTAGCAACTCATCTTCGATGCGTGTTGCTTCCTCATCGAAAAATCGCGGTAAATCTTTATAGGGGACTTCCGAAGCTCGGTCTTGGACATCATTAGGTAGATTTTCAGCAACATCTATTCCTTCTGGTTGAATGAATCCTTCCAGCCCCTGGCTTTCTTGTTGCAACTGACCATCGGCCTGCTCGTACACTTGTTGGTGCAGCACTTCATCGACATTATCATCATCATTGTTGGTCATACACATGCTGACATCGACGTCGTCTTCATTGCTCTCTTTCTCATCCTCCTCGTCATCATAATCATCTCCTAGGTCTTGCGTAAAAGATTGTGTGAACTGCAATGGACTACTACAATGATTACCGTCTTCACCGTCGCGATTTGGTGGTGTAGAAGGATGAGACGTGGCGGGCGCTTCTCTATCCGTGTTAATACTTCCGGGCGATAACGTCTGTGGACGAGGCGTGATGAGAGAGTTATTGTCGCCATCGTTGTTTTGTAATGGCATGACAACTTTACTGGTCGACTGCTGACGTCGCGATAGGGAGACTCTAGTCGTTGATTTCTTGCTGCTTCCTTGCGTTTTTCCTGTCCCAGTAAATCGTTTAGTAGGTAAAGATTCTAGTTCATAATATGTCGCTACTTGTTGCTTTGTTTGCAATTTGGTAGGTGGTGGCCTATTCCCCTGTTGTTTGTTCTTCGTTGTCGTCTTAGTTTTGGTGCCAGAATTGGAAGGCCACGAGCGTGGCCGTTCATATTTTTGTTTCAGCTTAGAGAGCCGCCGATGTTTCAAATTTCCAAAGGACAATCGGATCAAAGGTATATCTTCATCTTCTGACGAAGAACTGTTCAGAGATGCCAGTGATTTTTCATACTGTCGCGGGAATTTTGATGCATCATTATCTTTTCGATTCCTACTAGCTGCTTCATCTGGTTGGACCCGTTGTTGGGCTCTTGCCAGGGCTGCCTGTTGTTCTTGTTGTTCTCTTTGCAGATACTTTTCGAATTCTTTGTCTTGGCGTGCTTTCCTTCTTTCCAAACGTCGGAACTTTTGGCGCTGTTCTTGGATCAAATCCGCAAGGTCATCTTCATCGGAAGAATCCGACAACCCCAAAAATACATCATCGTAATGTTTTGTAATTGAATCGCTCGTAGTGCGGCTCATTTTGCGCTGATTGTTGCTCAATCGGTGACTTTTCTTTCCAGTCATATCATTGGTGTTGCCCGCAGAAGTTGTTGGCCTGTCGTCGGTCCCTTCCCGGTGCCGTCGCTCCTCTTCCAACCAATCACAAGATCCACAATCCGTCCGTAGTGATCCACACAATTTACATCTCCCCAAAAGCATCGATCGATCCCGGAGACTCGTTGGTGCTGGTGCTTTTCCAATCGTAGCTTGGGCGCCTGTTCCTGACGATGATGGCCGATCGACTTCGTATTGAGGTGCCAAGGTGATGAATTCCAGGTCCACCTTTTTCTCTTTTCTTCGATCCACCACATAATGCAGGTCGACACACCGATTGATCCGATCGATTCCTTTGATACGGGCAATCCCTCCTTGCTTGTTCATTCCTGGCCACATCCGATCTTCGACGTCGACCAAACATTCGATCGTTAACGAGTTGAGAATATCATTTTTTATGGTGCCATTGTCTTCATCATTGGTCTCATTGGAGGGGGAATGGCCAGCAGATCTACAGTTCTCGTCATTGGCCAGAGAAGACGACTCGACCATTGTCGGATCAGTTACAGCATGTGCAGCATTGGCGCCACCTGCAGTTCTCGCCATTGCTGTTTGGCTCTGTCTCGTCTGTATCGATACTCTCCAGTAGTATTACTTTAGAATGAAAGCTGCTGTACTACTGCCTGGCTGTACTAGTAATAAAAGCATTAACATGCGAGCAATTTTGTAAGGAAAGGTTTTCGACCAAACTTGAAAAAACAAAAGTGGTCGCACATTTATTCGAAATTGTTACGTGAGTCCTACCAGGTAGTACGACAAATTCGATGCGTGGATCATCACAACGGGAGCGGGCGAAACTTGCTGGGCTTCCTTCTGTACTGCTAGACTTCTAGTAGTACTAGTCTAGCTAGCGAGCGTTACTAGCTGCTCTAGCTAAACTCTAGTCTACTACTAGTATTCGAACAGCAGGCAATAAAACACTAAGTAGTGACAGTACGATTATTATAAAATAGTTCCATTTTTAATATATTAGGAAAGATATCATTTGATACGTAATATTAAAAGGAAAGAAATCTAGTTCCAACTCACTAGGCTCAACTGCTTCCCTCAAACTTGGCAAACACCTGTTCAACCTTATTTGAAACGGACTTGGCAAGACGCTCCTCCCGCTCGATTTCGGCGGAACTGTCCAACCCAATCCAAGTTGGGGGCGCGTGAGATGGCAGGGAAGCAATCCATTCAAAACAGTTCTCCCGGGTCGTGCTTTCGGGCAGGACTGGTCCATCGGCGACATTTGGCACCAACTTGAAGTCCAAGTTGAAGCATTCTTTGACAAACAGTGACTTCACCAAGTTGTTGAGCACTTCCTGGTCCACGTCTGCTGTGAGACGACCACCAAACACACCCAAACAAAGGGTCGATTTGATAGCATCCCAGGGAAGCTTTTCTGGGTCAAGCATGGTCTGCTTTCCCCCCGTTTCTTTTTCAATCAAAGCATCAATGACGTCCAATCCGTGTGTTGCATCAGCTTCCGTGAATTCGTAACGCTCCGTCCAACCCGCCGGCACATAGCGAAGCCGTTCCTGAATGACAGCATGAGTCCAGCCGAGAATCAAGTACAATCGATTGCGAACTGGAAACTCAAATCGATCTTTCGAGATACCCGAGAAGAAACGGGACATGGAAGCCTTGATTCCAGTGGGTGCCTCCGCAATTATAGTGTCACTAATTTGCAAAAGAGAAGTAGGCAGCCGTGGATTGATCTCACTCGTAATAAACAAACGGAAATCAGCGTGGGTCCCGTGACCGAGAGAATGAAGGGATTTGACAAACGACTCCTTCAGCCAATCGGTACACAAGTGGGCATTCTTCAGCATGACCCAGGTTCCTCGTTTGGATGCAGCAGTCACCAGAGAATCGGCAACTCCGTACCCCTCTGATGAGCCCATGGCCACAGCCTTGAAATCCTTACCAAGTTCTCGCGCCATCGCTTCGACACGACCGCTTACATCATGACCTGGAGCGCTACAGAGCAAGAGAGGCACCGTAGAACTTATCTCTTGTTCTGTAACCTCAACGAGATCATCCAATGCCCGGCCTTGCCACGGAAAATCATCACCAAATGCCTCAGCAAAAGCAGCAATGAAATCATCCGAGCTCTTGGCATCAAAAGTGCCGAAAGCGTTATCGCCGGTGCTGAGTCGGGCCAATAGCAAACTAAAGACCAGCTTGTCGTCAACCTGCAAACCGCGGCCAATTCTCGCTGCAACTTCCTTGAAGAGCGCAGTCTTCAACATGGTAATCCGTTCGGCCGCATTTACTTCACCTTCCTTCACATTTTTGTTCAGAATGTCCTGCAGAATCGACATAAAAGTTGTTGCGGTGAACTCGTAAAGAAAGCTAATTTCACGCATTGCCTTCAAAAGCACAAAAAGTTGTCGGCATAACTTGGAGAAGGGTTCAAACTCCGCAACGGCCTTGTGAACTTCTTCCATGATTTCAGCACTGTGAGAAATCTGCTCTTCAACTTGAGACCCTTCTTTCATTAGAATTTCCATTCCCTCCACTACACGGTCATCGTCGAGAATACTGCCTTCGCAAGCACTAATTGTGTTGAGCATCTTATCTTCCAGTTCACGAAGCTTGACGTTTTGCTCGCCTTGAAGTTTGAGCAGCGAAGCTCGCTGGGCTTCTAATTCTGGCTTTTCACTCTTTATGACTTGACTGAGACTCTGACTTTGAAGAGAATCCGGAGTCACAGTAAAATTTATTAGGGTCACGCGGGAGCAGAGGTCAGGGGTAAGCTGCACTGCAGGGTTCTTAGTGGACAAGATGATTCGGAATTTGGGAGAATAATCAACATCCTCAGTACCGATCCTGACCAGAGTACGGCCACCAGTACGTTGGTGCTCTCGGTTTAAAATGGGATTCAGGACAGGGTCGATCTTTTCCACATTCTCGACCAAAAGTGTTGTACCAAAACGAACGGCTCCAGCGAGAGTCTTCATGAAGGCTTTGTCGACAAAACTGGTCTTCTGGATGCGTTCTTCCTTGTGTTTTTCCATCAAAAAATCAATGGCCGAGCCGGACGGATCGATTACCAGTGGAAAGCGAATGCAATGGTCGAGAATGACTCCATTCTCAAGACTCAGCTGATCTCCAGGAAGTCCCTGATACTGCCAAGTGAGGCGACTAGAAGCTGCGCTCAATGATTCAACAATGCCAATATCAGGACGATGCTCGATTCCAAGTGAGTCCAAGGAACTTTCCCACTTCGAGAATAACATGGATCGAGTCTTGAAATCAAAAAATCCAGAATACGTGAGAAACGAAGCCATCAGGAGTGCGTCGCCCACAAGACCGCTCATCATGGCCTGGAAGCCTTCCGAAGACTTGGTCCAGCGCTCGCTCTCGTGGCCCAGGCTCTTCAGCAGAGATTCCGCTCGCTCAACCTTGGTCTTAACAGACTCCATTTCAGACTTCAACGTTTCAACATCGCGGATTAAGGTGGCGTAGTCAGCTTTGTACTGGGTAATCGAGGTTTCGAGTTTCTCTACCTCTTCATCTAGACTGGCCTTCTTTTCCTTGACGGATTTAGCAGCCTCCTCCAACTGCTCCACTTCCTTTCGGAGAGGTTCAACACGGTTGTACACCGCAGAATATTTGATTTGTGATTCGGCCCATTTGAAAAGTGGCCCACAGGCCTTGGAAGACCTCGTTACGCTTTCGACCGTGAGATCTGGGTTGCCGTCCATATATTTTTCTTTCACGGTCTTAATTCGCTTGGCCGACAACTTGTCCGCATCGAAATTCAAAATTGAAGGAATAAAGTCGGCCGTGGCGAGAAGTTTTCGAACATCGGCCCATTCTACCTTCGTCTCTCCGAGCATCATGGCAACACACTCGAGGGTGAGCTTGACATTGTTGGGAGGACGGGCAAGATTACGGACTTCATCGAGGTCTCTCTTTTTAATTCCTTTCACGGCACCTTGAGCCTCCACCAGCGCCGGTTCAGCTTCATCAAGATCTCTTTGAGCCTCCTGCTTCCGCTTATCAATTTCTCGCTGCTGTGTCTCAACTTCTGCACTAATTTTCTCAGCCTCGGCCTTGCTTCGTTCGGCTTCGTTTTGGTCTCCAACCATCTGCTGCAGTTTTTCGTTGGCTAACGCCTCCTTCTTCTTCAACTCGGCTGTTGTAGCCCCGAGTCCCTGTTTCAGCTCCGCAACATTCTCTTGTGTGACCTTCAGTTTCTCCAAACCGCTGTTGATGTGAAGCTGGTCGTCCTCAACTGATGCACGGCGGTTATTCAGGCAAGTCACGAAATTCTGAATGAGTGCAAGGTAGTCTCTTGGAGACAAGAAAGTTCTTGTAACGCTACTGGGAGACGAGCCAATTTCATCGGCAGTTTCCATGGTCAGACGGTGAATGTCAACCAAGGCGGCTACAACAGCTTGGCGGAGGCCTCCTTTGCCTGCTCCTTCAAAGACGTCGCCAACTCGATCCATCAAAGCTTCACCTTCTCCAATTCCCCAAGCTCCTCCGACTGCCTCGGTATCACCAAGGTCCAGCCTGACAGTGAACTCTTTACCAACTTCTGCAAGAGCCTTGTTCCCCCATGTTCCGAACCAGTCAATCACACAACGATTGAACAAGGCAGGACTTGTGGTCGATCTATTTTTCCAGTTTCCTCCGCTTGGGTTCACCGTAAAAACAACATGAAGATCACGCTGCACGATTGTAGTAAATCGTCGGAAGATCTCCTCTTCTGTATCTAGGATTACGCCATCTCGGGCAGCACTGTCACGGCAGGCACTCATGAGGGAAGAATATTCTTCTCCTTCAAATAATCCGGGCACTTCACCACTTGCCAACAAGGCATTCATGGCCTCCAAGAATCCAGAACTCAAAACATTTGCTTCATCGAAGATAAAGCAAATCTTTTCTCCTTCCACGCCAACACGGCGCATCACAGTTCGCAAGTCTTCGCAAAAGTCATCCATACTGTATCGTGAGTGGGCCTTGATTTGAAAGATTGTGAGTCCATTCATCCAGCTCACAAACTTGCTCAGAACTGTCTTCCCGGCGCCAGAGTCACCGGCAAGCAAGACGTGCCCCATGGGCTGTCTCAGGACGCGATCGATTCGCAAAACATGCTCCAACACTTCGTCGAAGACCACCAACGGAACATCGAGTTCCTCTTCGTAGAAGACGCGTAGCCTGGCAGTCAAAAATTCCTTCAACTCGCTGCGCTCGATGCGTCTCGTATCCTTGCTTACCCAATTCGTATAAAAGAGTGGCCGAGCCAAAGCTTTGTCAAAGTCAACGTGTGCGAAGTGCTTGCGAGCAATTTCGTCAATTTTATCGTTACAAAATTTGCGGTCTTCTTCTTCCACAAGGCGATCGGCAAAGAGCCGCAGACCCTCATGGGCCCAAATACGAACCAATTCCTCTCCAGAAAGTCCCTGGTCCATATTTACGACGGCCTCGTAAATGCCACGGACCCATCGACTCAATTCTCGCGGCGAATAGAAATACTGTGGCTGCATGTCTGGAGTGAAGCGCTTCTGGTTCTCGGTGTACACTTCCACCATGGCACTTGTCAAGGCGTCAGTCTCTCCCTTCAGGTTGGGAAACATTTTCATCATGCCACCGTTGAATGTTCTGTAGATCTGCATCAATGAATCTGTTTCAGGGAAGTCCACGAGAAGCAAGGGCACATGTCTGAGGAATCTCGACGACATTTCAAAACGCCCAGAGTCTGTCGGAGGATTGCACGCGCCAACGAACTGAATACGATTGATCTTGACCCAGACATTGTCGTTTCTCCAGAAACCCCCTTGTTCCACAAGCTGCCGCATGAATAGAATGACCCTGGTGATAATAAAACAAAAGATCCGCAAGGTCAGGAGTTGCAAATAGAATACAGCGAACCAGAAGCCACTCATATTGAAAAAACTATCCATTCTTACCTCTGGGTGCCATAGGAATCCTCTTCTGGAAGGTTGATTTCATCGCAAAAAACGACAAGCCAACTCTGAGCACCCAAACTTTCGGATGGTTCCAAGACAACGTCTTTCCCTCTGCGTACGTAAGTGCAGTATTGGGCAAAGATTTTCAAGATAATCTCTGGAGTGGTACGACTGGAGAAATTTAAACTCGCGAGAACAACGCCCTCCACAGATTGCAAAACACTTGTCAGAGTCATGGTCTTTCCACTCCCAGGCGGCCCGCATAAGATGAGAGGTGTTCTGATATTCAACCAAGCCGATAGAATATCCGTGTGACGGAGCGTGTCGGTTGTTGTAATCACTACATCACTTGAAGACACCCGGTGGCTCTCAATTTCCATGCGAGGGACGCTGGAAGACCAAAGTTCTAGCTCTCCGTCTTCCACACGCACGCGATAATCAAAGAGACTGTAGTCGCCTCCTCCGGGCATAATGACACCGCTGGTACTAGTCAGCATGTCGCTGAATTTCTTGCGAACTTCCCAGGATGCGGAACCACAGAAACTCCACATTAGAGAATGCAATAACCAACGCTTGGCAAACTTTTCCATGTGCTCGCTAGTGATCGGGAAGTCCGGATGATTCTCGTCATAGGAGATTGCTAGGTTGATACCTTGAATAAGGAGTGCCTTGAAGGTGAGGAAGAGGCGGTCCCTGGTTGGGGTCATCACATGTGTCTCGGCCAAAGCAAACTCTAATGCATCGATGACAAGCGAGGACGTCCTTTCCGAAACAACAAGCGACTGGATCGAATCCAAAAAGAGTGTCTGGGCAGGAGGCGTTTCCTCGCCAGTAGACCCATCGCCAACCAAATCTGACGATCTCAGACTTCCCAGAAGATTTTGAAGAACCATCTCGGAAGAAATAGTCTCTTCACTAAACCAGACCATGCCACAACGAGATACCGACGCCGGCGTTGCATGAGCCAAACTGTCAACTTCTAAAATGATTCTCATATTGTTGGGAATACTCAAGCGCTCACCACTCGGAAGCGTCAAGAGTTTATTATCGTCCAAAACGGAGTTGAGATTCTCGACCCATTCCGGATCAACATCTCCATCAAACACAATCCAATGGCGACGATCAGCTTCTCCTTTTTGATTGTCAATGATGCGTCGCAACAAGCTTGTAAAGACTCCGTCTGTCCACTCAAGCGTGGTTCCATCGAGGGTTCCGTACAGCTTTTCCTTGTTGATGGCCTTGGGATCAATGACATACATATCGCCCTTCGTTCCGTCTACCTTTTCCAAGGCCTGCAAAAGGACCTTCAGGGCAGCAGATTTTCCAACACCGACAGGGCCTACGACCATAATACCGTGACGCATTTCAATGACTTGGCGTAACTGCAATATCTTCTGAACAAATCCGTCAGACGCCAAGTAGTTGTGTTCTTTGCAGATGGTGTCCAACTCAGTTCGCACTTTCTCATCCTCCATCTTGGCCACGCTTGAGCCGGGGAAGAGCTCCTCTAGGACGTCTTTGAAGACTACCATGTCATCTGCTACAAGCTTTGGAAGCACATTGTTGCACGCGCCCACAATGAGTGCATTCTTTTCTTCCAACTCGAGTTCTTCGCCTTCGAGATCACCTTTACCTTCAATAGCTTGTCGCTTCAGCGCACCAGCACTAACCAGAAGTGTCTTCAGGGCACGGAGTCCGAAATCATAATGACGTTGATCTGACATCTTCTCTTGGCACAGGAGGAACAAGTCCACAATTTTGCCACTCAGCTTTTCGGCAGAGACGATACCTTGGCTGTAGAGCATAACCTGCGCAATCAACTTTCTATCAGGCACAACCATTGCAAACGATCTGAAGAGTGACTTCAAGTTGTCGGGGAGATTGCTGCGGCCTGCATATCCAGGATTCATTGTAATAAAAACAGCGACATTTTGGTGCAGTTTGATGGGACGTCCAAGGATCTCAATGTTAGATTGACGTTCAATAAGTCCTCGCTGAATCGTCAGAATCTGCTGACTCACGGCACTCAGCATGCGCTCCTCGAGCCGATTGAACTCATCGAAACAACCCCATGCACCAACCTGGGTGAGTCCAGCAAAGATACGCCCCATGGCACTAAAGTCGAATGTCTCGTCACAATTAAAGACAAGCACGAATCGGCCAAGCTGTGCTCCGAGGGCCTTTACCGTTTCTGTTTTCCCGGTACCAGCTGGACCAAAAGGACTCCCCCCCATGCGGAAATGAAGTGCCTGCGTCAATGTAAGGTAGCATTTGTCCGTCAAAGGTGTCTGAACCAAGCGCTCTCCGATTCCAAGGTACTCGAAACCATAAGAAAACTTGGCATTGGATAATGCCACACTTAGCTTTTCCGCGATGTTCTCGGCCTTGGGATCGTAAGTGTAGCGGAGGTGGTACAACCAGCGAAAATCATTCGAGTCCGACACCTTGTCGTCCTTCAGACTTCTCACGACGTCCCTCTGTCGTACCAATTCAGTGATAAGCTGTTCAAACTTCTTACGAGCATCTGGAGGAAGCTCACGCAACACAGTCTTTGCCATGACTGTCAGACGCCATTCAAGTCCAGAAAGAACCTGCTGCAATGCTGCATCGGTGTCACCTTCTTGAAGTGCATTTTCGACTGCTGCGCTCCAGGAAATTTGGGCCGCGAGAATCATCACCTGAGCGGGGTACTTGGTGGCCCAAGTCACAAATCTTTCTTCGCCCTCTTCGCCTTCATTCGTATTGTCGTTGGAACGATCTCCGTTGACCGCCTCCTCAAGTAAATGAGCCAAAGTGAACTTCATCTGATTTTCGAGATCTTTGAGCCAATCATTGACGCTCATACTCTTGGCAATGTCGACAGGTTTGATAAACGGCACAACCTCACCATCTTTGCTCACCATGGCATCGAGCCTGTGTGAGATATCTTCGGGGAGTTCTGCACCGGTTACAATTCGCGCTGTTCCAATGCCGGCAAACATTTTACCGACATGCCCAAGAACCTTTCCGGGTTCACCGGAGTTTCCAATAATTTCGAGCAAGTCATCGTCTCCAAGAAAGTAGAAGCGAGAGAAATCGCTACGCTGCCTCTCCAAATAATCCCCAAGAGCACGCTGGATGACCCCCATAAGGTTGCCGATGCGCTCAAGAGTGCGTTGAAGGTTGGGGATGCTGAGAACTTCCATGGCGTTAGGCTTGCTGGCTATTCGTCGCATCAATGCCACAAACTCTGTGTCTACACTCTTGAATCGCGACCATTCAGCTGGGAGCTGAGCCTTGATATCCGAGCTACCAAACAGAATGCCCTCGAGATACACCCAGCGTCTTTGAACGTCGACCCAAGAATCGAAAGCAGCACGCAACTTTGTAAGCCGGTCTTCCCAGAGCTTTCCTTCCTCCTGGAATTCACGGACAGACCGATAGTAGGGCGAGCTCTTCATCAAGGCCAACCCTCCGATATGGTCATCAAGGGTGGCAAACAGACTTTAGCAGAAATAGTAGATTTGGAAAACATGGTTAGTAAAAGTGTATACAGTAACAACAAAAACACACAGTTCGACCAGCGCCCAATGTGACGTACTCATCCCATCCTCGAATCAAGCGCACACGGTTTTGAAACAAGACAAGCTCTAGTTCCTGTTTCATCCAGCGGTCTCGAACTTCTCCTAGGAAGACTTCCAGGGCCATTTCACCCTGTGCTACAGTCAGAACTTCCAACATTTCCTTCTTTCTAGTCAAGACTCCATAGTCCCACAAAGTTCCAACAGTGATGTCCGAGAATTGCAGGTGCACACCCAAACGTTGAAGAATAGTCTTCCAGTGCCTCTCCTTGAGAGCATCCGTCTTGAGATCGTTGAGCAAACTATGACCGGCGATGTAACTTTTGACAGTGTCATGAAAGTGCACATATGCATCGTATTGGCGGACGCGATTGGGTAGAGACCGCATTTCTGCAAGCAAATCGTCAAGTCCACGCTTTACTTTGCGCATAACTGCAGTTGACCATGGCGTGTCCTTGATTTTCTGTAGCTCTTCAAAAGGTTTCATGACAGCTTGCCAGACCTCCTTGAGGTCCTGAAGTTCGGCTAATCTATCAGTAAATGGATTTCCTTCTGAGCTGTGTTCCAGAGCGAGTGCGTCTTTTGCTTTGAAAAGATTTTCTTGGTGAATGCTAGCCTTCTTCATAGTGAACTCGTATTTCGAAAGAACTTCCATCGCTGCGGGAGGACTTGTATTTCCGCGGAGAGGCTTGTCGGTTTCCCAGCTAGCGAGGAGCTCTTCCCTCTGCTTGGCGGCGCTCTTGTCCTCCGCCGTAACACGAGATTGCAAAAGAGGAATCTGTTCATCCATAGTAGCGACACGACGATTCAAGATCTGCACCATGCTAGTGTACTTGCCCTTGACCACGCTGCTTTCAAGCCAATCGTGGCGGAAAATGTACCGCTGGCGCTTCAGCAGCTTTTCGGACTCACTGACCTTTTCCAGTTCCTTGGCTAGTGGATCCAGCCGTTGCTTCATTTCCTGGATGAAAGTAACTCCAAGCACAATATTATCGGTGCTGTTACTGGAGCTTTCGAGCGAGATGCTTTCTAATTTGGTCTTTGCATCGGAGATCTTTTCGTGTAGATCGGACATCAGCTGGGCAAGGTTGTCGGCAAACGACGACTGCAATTCCTTCTGCCAGGAATCGAACTTCAAATTGATCTGCGACTGTACCTTGCCGTACTTGACAAAGACTGGTCCAAATTCGGCATGGGTGCCAGACGAGTCCAACGTTTCTCGAGACTCAGATGCTTCTAACAAGAGCGCGTGCCATTTGTCAATGTCAGTACCGACAGTGGCAGCCACATCCGAAATGTGCGTGTCCCACAGGGTTTGGTAGGCCAACCACTTGTCTACGAAACCTGCGATATCAACAACATGAGAATCAATGACTCCGTAGGCTTCTGCGAGAGCTGAAGAAGGCACCTCCTCGATTAAATAGCCAAAAGTTTCATCTTCCTTCTTTTGGCCGGTTGCGTTGCTATCAAAGACTTCAAAGCGGCCACTCTTGGGCAATAAAAGGTCACAAGCAGTACCGAGAAAGTCGTGGAACTTCTCCAGGAACAAGCTCCTGACACCTGGGACAGAAGGCGACGCCGAAATTTCCTGGTTGCGAAGGATCACATCGATGGAAACAAGCTTGGACGGAATATAAATGTCACTGACACTCTTTGGAATTGTTTCATGCTGAGTTTGTTTGGCTACAACATCCGCTCCTTCTTCATTATTAGATTTAACTGCAGCCTTCTTAAACTTGATATTCCAAGCGGCAATGGCCGAATGAAGACGCTTTGATAAAACGGCACCGATTCGCTTCGATACAACCCTGACCCAAGAGTCCAAATCTGAGTATCCACTGAGTGACATGTTGTCAATTGTCTTTTGAACCGTTCCTAGAACGCCCTTGAATTTGCTTGCATCATACTCCACCGTTTCGAGCGTCTCTAGTGCGATGTCAATTTGACCGCAAGCATTCAAAAGCTGCTCCACTCGTTCCTCGAACTTCGAGACGGAGTCGGCAAGCTTGCCAACCCATTCAGATATCTCACGAGAATCCCAGCGGATGCGGCGTTTTTTGCTGGAGGTCATGCCCGAAAGCTTTACACCGAAAGCTTCAGCTATGATTTCACGAATCTCAATGAGCTGAGGCATCGCAAGAGGCTCCAGCTCAGGTGTGATCAAAACGCGGATAGCTTGGTAGGAGCGAAGGGCCGTTTTAATTGTTACTGCAAACGGGTAACGATCCATGGATTCCTGAGATACCATGGTTAAGGTTCTTGGAATATCAGATCCAAAGCCAAGCCACTTGAGGTATTTGATCTCAGTGAAAAGTAACTCAGTTTTGCTGTCAAAGTTGACTTGCGCCACTAGAGTATCGCCACGCCCATCAGTCTGGATGACAATAGGGTAGGAGTGAAGGGGCGACGTCGCCGCCGCTGTAATTTCTTTCTCCCATTCCATAACCCAGTTTCGGAAGAAGGACCGGGCATCCAGCTTTGCCAACAACTCGTCACCGCTCTTACGAAGTTGCCTCCCTTCGAGCTGTTGACCCCAATTAGGACCCAACACGTTACCCATGCGTTCCATTAGCAAATGCACTTGCCTCTCAAGCTGTTTGGCCCACAAAATCTTTCCGGCTACCGGTGGGATTCCACGAAGGCGAGAGATGTGAGCCGAGCTCGAGAGTTCATATTTTTGTGTGAATTTCGACTGTAGCTTTTCCACAGCTTCACCCACAGTTGAGATTAATTGGATCTGGAACTCCTTTACTGCGGCACGGACCCGGGTTCTCGTCAACAAAAGGCTAAAGCGGGCAAACACTCGAAACATGCTTTCCGCATCCTATAATAGTGAAGAATCGGATATCATTAGTGGATTCAAGTACAAAAACGCAACCGTGATGAAATCCGTTATATCGCGAAGATCACATTCGCAAGCGGTGTAACTTACCTGACAGGCTGTCAATTTGTCGCGCAACAAACGAGCCAGTTTTTCTTCCATGGCATCCATCTGTAGGTCGTACTCCTCGAGGGCCGACTGGACAGCCTTGGTACCGCCTTGACTCAAATCAAGAGCATCAATTGATGCAAAAATCTGTCGAGGTGGACTTTCGACTTGGCTAATGGCATCTTTAAATGTCTCCTCGTCATCTTGCAACACCTTTGTAACAACTTCCTTCAACTGATTGTGTCCACTGCGGAACTCGTGGATCTGATCCAGGCGTTCCTTTAGTGGAGTGTGATGACACACCATCTTATTCCATTCTTTCTGGGGAGTTGGCATTTTTCGTCGACGCCCTTGATCTAGGAAAAAGTCCTTGAATTCATCCAAACGATCATCAAATTGGACAAAGACATCCAAGGTCGGGTATCGAACTTTATTTTCGTACTCTTTGTAGTCCATGAACAACAAGTTCTGGAACTGATCCTGGAGTACCGCGACGAGACACCGACGCATTGTCAAGGTTGTCGCTTCCAAAAGCTTAAGAGTTCGCTCCAACGAGTAGTATCGGGAGCTGCGAACTTTGACCAGATGATCAAAAATGGCATTGATGGCCGACGAAATCTTGTCAAAATCACGGGCGGATTGCAAGGCAGCCACAGGATACGGTTTTATGAAATGCACCACATCCTGGGTATAGCTCAACGCCTGTTCTAGTCCGGTGTCATTCTCGAGAGCGCGAGTGGCAACGAAGCGTTTGGCTTCTCGCAACAACGCCAAAGTCAATTTCACATCGGGTCGTTCCAGTTCGGCCTGAATGGATTGCAATTCATTTTGGAGTTGTACCCAAAAGGCCACCTCTTCCATATCGGCACTCTGCGCCTTGTCCGAATCTTCAATCATTGGGAAACTAGTCGTCTTGGGCAAGACGGTAATTTGACGAATTTGTCCAATCCACTGAGAGACACCCGTCTGGATGTGATTTAAATAGTCGTCATCACCAAACTTGGATGCCAGTCCTAACTGATCCCAGTCTATTTTGTCGGATGTTTGCTTTGCGGCTGCCGCTTCCAACAAGGCATCCGTCTTCAAAATAACATGAGGCAATCGAGCCGATCGCTGACTCTGCGACAAGGCCACGTCCAACTCTCGAATCTTGTCCTGCAGCGACGTGGTCTGATTCTTATCGTGGTCGGCCATCATGACTTGGACGGCGGGGAGAAAACAGTGACGAGTGTAGAGCTGAATCGTCTGCAGCAATGTTTGCTGGGACGATACTTCCATAGCTTCCTCTTCCGTCTCCTTTTCTTCTTTGGATGCCGATTCGTCCACGTCCGCGGCAGTCGGTTGAATGGTCATGCACTGAATCTGGTGCGCATTCTTGACGGCCGATCCAGCCGCGTGACAAAAGACCAATCCACTCTTGTGCTTTCCATCTTTGGGTAAGGATTCAGTGGAGGCCACGGCATCCTCCTTATCCTGGGGTACCCACACAAACAATCTCACGGAGGGATTGTTGTTGTTATTGTTGTTATTGGCAGTTCCTTCCTCCCCCGCAGTAGCAGTTGTGTCATTGGAATTGCTCAAAAAGGCATCAATGGCAGCTTGACTGGCAGCATCGTCACTTTTCACCTCAGCTCCCTCCAAGTGCAACTCACACGCCAGTCTGTAGATTACAAATTTAAGTTTGAATTCCGAAAGGATCGATGTACGATGAGCAAAGAAGATGATGATGTTATGAACTTGATCTTCCGAGATTTTTCAACGAGAGCGAGATATACGTACCGGATGTATTCACGAGGACTTCTACCCATCCTTTCTTATTTCTTATTTTCTTTCTCTTTTAAGTAACTAACTTGTTAATCTGTATTTTCTTTCTTTCTTCTTTTCTAGTGGCAAGGTCGATTGCAGCAGGTACTACAAGAGCCTGAATGCTGAATACTGAGTGTAAAATAATTTGATATCACACAACAGGTTTGCTGCTACAGTAGACTAGTCTACTAGAAATTAATGATACTACTTTTTGGCCATCCACGGCGCTTCGCCCACCCAACCGAAACATCACTGTCGGTAGCCGAGGACGGAGCAGAAGATCGAGCAAAGATTGATTTTTGGCATGACGTCATACAATTCATATGATGTTTTCGTTTTTGTGGTATCTTTCAAATTGACAGCTGTTTGGATCGATCCGCAAAAACTTTTTTCAGATACAGTAGACTACTAGTAACGAAAAGAGTAAACAACAAAATTATGACACTACGAGACTTCAAGTTAACCAGCTTATCTCATTCACCATTACTCAACACCAGCTCAACCTCCTTCTCTCGCCCAACGTTGCTTACCGTATTCGTGCTTTACTCTCTTTTATCCTTTGCAAATCCAATTTTTGCCATTGAATCATCATCATCATCAGCAGCAGCAGCAGCATCTGATTCCTGTCGCATCAACAACCACAGCAACCACCACCACTACCACAACAGCAACAACCACCACCACAACAACAACGACAAGATGTCTTTTTCAAGCTTTTTACGTGGCAAAGTTGCCTTGATTACTGGTGGCGGAGGTACTTTGGGTGAAGCTATTGCCTCCAAACTCGTAGGACAAGGAGCTTCCGTCATTCTGGTAGGTCGTACCGTCGAACGACTCGAAAAAGCACGAACCAATGTCCTCCAGAGTTTTGAACACAATAATAATAATAATGATAGTAATAACAGCGGCACCATGGAAATCAGGGGAGACCAAGTCGGAATATTCTCTTGCGATGTCACCAAGGAAGAAGCGGTGGTCGATATGTTCAATTCTCTAGATAGGACTTACAAAGAAAATGGTGGTGTCGACCTTTTAATCAACAATGCTGGAGTGGCCATCAATGGAGAGACCGAAAAAATGTCGGGTGATGCCTTTTCGTGGGTCATGAACGTTAATGTTGTCGGACCCTTCTTGTGTTCCCGAGAGGCACTCAAGCGTATGAAGTCACCGTCCAAGGGAGGTGGCCGGATCATCAATATCGGGAGCATTAGTGCCATATCGCCCCGTCCCGACAGCGCACCCTACACGACCAGCAAATTTGCCGTCATGGGATTGACGCAAAGCCTCGCACTGGATGCCAGGCCCTACAATGTGGCGGTCGGGATGATTCACCCAGGAAATGTCATGAGTGCTATTATGAGCCCAGAAGAAGCGGCGCGACGAGAAAAAGAAGAAGGATTCTTGCGACCAGAAGATGTTGCAAATTCAGTATTGGCAATGGCGAGTATGCCCTACCACGCAAATGTGCTGGAGATGACAGTCATTCCAACAAGACAGCCTCTGGTTGGGCGAGGATAGAATGGATTAGAGCACAGATGAGATAGTATGAAAATATTTTCAAAAAATCATCACAGATTCCTCAACCTTAACAAACTATGATAACTTCTTTTACTACTACTTGTTTGAGCATACTACTCTCGCTAGACCAGCAACATAAGGGGATATTTATCATTTGGCAAGAAACATACTTCTAATGTCCGTTTGTTTCTTCTTGCCATCATTTCGAGATTTCTCGTCGACTGCAACGCCCCCACCATTAAGTTTCAATCGACCGCGGAGTTTTTGTGTTTCTAGGGAGTGGCAGGGCGTACACAACGTACGCAAGTTTTCTAAACCACAGCCACCGCCACCTTCAGCGACAGGTTGTATGTGATCAGCTTGCCAAAAGAAACCTTCCTTGGGTTCGTGTAAAAGCCTTTCAAGAGCCTTTGAAGATGATGGTAGTTTGAAGCCAGCATTGCAGAGAGCGCTGAGTCTCTGAGCTGGAGGCAAGGACTTGATCCGAAGAAACAACGCGTGCGCGTCAAGGTGGCAGAGCTGGCATACACCTCCCTCCAGGGCAAAGATCTGTTCACGTATGCGAGAGCTTGCGTACTTGCCACCACGACGGAGGCGACCCTCTTCGGCGCACTCCTGTGAGCAGTACGTGGACTGAGCCATGCGGGAGGCTGCCGAAAAATCACTCGCACACCAGGCACACTTATAACCTTTCAAAACAGCCATATCTTCGGTATTTGCCTCACCTTTTTGAAGTCTTTCCTCAGCAAGTTCTTTGGCTCCACCAACATACCGATCTGTGGTTGAGGCGATGGTACGGATCGTGTCGTGTTTTCTCTTTCTACCTAATCCCAAAATAATTTTGGTAGCGGCTTGAGCTAGATTTCTGGGAGAAAATGCTTCTCCCGAGTTTTTAATAGCTTTCCGTTCAACTTCTCGGAGAGATAGAAAGGCTCTGACAAAGGCTTCTAGTTCGTAACTACCTTGCTTTCTCGCCCCCTTCGATTGAATGGAACTAGAGTCCAGCTTTTCAATTACTGTTTGCCGGTGGTGGTGCGATTGAAAAAGCGAACGGTGAGAAAATGTCAGGTCTTTAGTTCCTTGCAATGACACTCTGAAAAGCAACGATACACAACATAAATACCTCTTTGAATGGCCCCTTGATTGAAGACCAGATTAACAGCTGATGATTGTGTGCTTGCACGGGTAGTTTGAGCATCCGCAAGTGCATTCACGGTTTCCTCTGACAAAACATCGTGAACATCAAAGTTAACGAGCGAGGATGTCCCGACTTCTTTGTAGTGCAGCGTGATGCGCCCGCTGTTCTTGGAGACACTGAATGTCAGTATTTCGTTTGGCTCTACGCTTTTGGCTTCCAATGTAGACGACTGCTTCTGAGAGGAGTCCCTTTTTCTTAATGGTGCCTCATCATCGCTATCATTAATGACCAATGCATCCTGTGGAGATGTCCCAATCTTACACTGTACAGGAATGGAAACATCGTCGTCGTCGCCAACGACTACAGCTTCTTTTGAGGGGGTTAGCTTTGCAGCAGACACCCTGAACGCTAATGGTGTTGTGTGAATACTGCTGTTCTCGTTTGCCAATTTGGAAGCCGCACTATACAGCGGACTCTTGATCCCAGATCGCGACGGTATAGGGGCTGACTTGGGCGTTACGCGCGGACAAGCCTCGTCTACGTACAATTCATTGCAAATTTCACAAGGCATGTAATTTGATCGCTTCCTTGTGTTGACGTAGGTACAAGATTTGCAGTTCCATTCAATGTTGTCGTTTGTTGATTTTTCCGCCGAATAAATTTCTGTGGTAGCGGCTGCGGCTGTAGTTGCCTTGGAGTCTTGTGCAGAAGCAGGACTGGATGCCTTTTTGAAAAAGCTCAAGATAGAACCCTTTACTTCAACTTTTTTCCGCATTTTGCCTTGGTTGTTAGATGCTGTCTCTGCAAAAAAATTCGAAAGCTCCTCGTGGACAGATTGCCGGCTGCCGCACTTGCCTTTCACTTCTTTGGCCTCCTTTGCGGAAAGTGCTACCCGCTCAGAGCCATCTCCCCCATCAATAACTTGTTCAAGGGTACCTACTTTACGCCCTAGCATTTTCCAAATGGCATTGTCCAAACAAATTTCCTCATTTCTACAAACAAAATACATGATATTGACAGCATTTCGCTGTCCAATTCGATGGGCGCGATCTTCGGCTTGCGCCAATACCCCTGGAGTATAATGTAATTCGGCAAACATGACATTCGAAGCAGCTGTCAGAGTCAGCCCCACTCCAGCAGCTGTCATGCTCAAGAGTCCCACCCGAACTTGCGGGCTTGTTTGAAATTTTCGAACCAACTTCGCCCGGTCATTAGAATTCACACTTCCATCGATCCTAATGTGGCCGATGCCCTTTAGATGCTTACTGATGGCCAATTCCAAGGTATCCATGACGGCCTTGTGGTGAGCAAAAACTAATACCTTTTGGCTTCCAGACCCGCCTATCCAATCCACCAAATAGTCTGCCACAGCTCCCGCCTTGACAATTCCACTGGCTTGATAAGCTTGGTTAAAGAGTCGCTTGGCTTCAATACTAGCTAGCTGTTGATTATCGCCTACTAGTTCTGCCAAGGACATTCGCGTGTCTTTCAGATCCTGCATGACTTGTTTGTTTTCAGCAATCCGTTCCTTATCGGCAGATGCTGCTGTGACTTTAATGGGCACCAACATGCGCTGCTTGGCAGGTAATTCGTGCAAGACATCACATTTCAGTCGTCGCACCATAACTTGTTTCAATTTCCGATGCAATTCCTGTGCATTGCTCAGACCAGAAACATCCCAGTGGCCAAATTTTCGTTTAGCATCGCAGTGTTCTTTGGTATAGTTGGAATACTTTCCAAACAAGTCGGGCGCCAAAACGTGCAATTGTAACCACAACTCCACAGGACGGGCCAAAGCGGGTGTTCCCGATAATAGCAGCAATCGCTTGGCTCGCTTTAATATTGGCAAGGCAATTTTAGATCGTTGACTATTCTTTTGTTTCAAGTTATGCGATTCGTCTACAATGATACACTTTGGGTGAAACCCTTCATCCACGTCTGGATTCAACAGCAGTTGCGCCACAGCCGATCGGCTTTGCAGCAAGGAGTAGGTTGCCACTACAACTTGAACATCCCGTCGTTTGGCAAAGCCAATATCGTTGAATCCACTGACCACGTACACGGAATTAGGAGAAATGGCAGGCAAGAATTTTTCAATTTCACCTGGCCACGTATGCCTTAAGGAAGCAGGACAGAAGATCAAAAGAGGCCACTCTTGCCTGTAGTGCGCCATGATGGCCAAGCTTGTGACAGATTTCCCCAGCCCCATTTCATCTGCGAGTAGAATCCGTCCTTTGCCCAAGAGATCAGGATCGTATTCAAAGGGCGACGACGACGATGATGATTCTTGTTGCCTTTGGTTTTGATTTTGCTGTTTCATTCGAGGCGAGACAACTCCTTGTGTTGCAAATTCGTAGGCTTCCATTTGAAAGGGACGGAGCTTTTTCAGCAATTGATGAAGCTCATCGTTGTGCTCTGATGATGAAGGTGATGATGATGATGATAATTGTGATGGCAGTGAGGGTTTTAACGATGAGCTGTCTTTCGACTTCAACTCTCGCTTGGATTTGAAATGTGGTTTGCCCATCCCCTATTCTCTACTAGCAATGTAGCAATGTACCTGGTACTAGTATGAGCTCAACTTCTGTGATACTATTGGAGGTTGTCGTCTTCCTTCGTGGGCGGCGCCCCTTATAACATCGGATTGGGATTATTGGGGAAAGCAGGTGGAGTAATTCTTTTAATCCCCGAGTAGAACAGTTCTACTACTATTCTACTTGACTAGCTGGACTAGTAGTGGGTACCGTAGTAGAATTAGTATTAATATTAGTATTAGTAGTCTTTTTGTGTTCGGCTCCTGCTCTTTTTTGGGCTTTTGTGTTCGGCTCCTGCTCTTTTTTGGGCTTTTGTGTTCGGCTCCTGCTCTTTTTCCGCCCCCTTTTCTTTTTTCCATTCCCCCCCGTTCTTAGGGTCTACTAGTAGAGTAGTAGCTAGCTAGTAGTAGAGTTGGATTTTCTTTGTCATTGGATCTCTGTAAAGATGCTCATTATTTGCTCGACATATTGGAAAAAACAAATGATGCTCATTGGCTCCATGATCTGAGTCGATACATCTACAATGAACTGTACGCTCATTTGCCGGTTTGTTTTGTCTCTAGGTTATGAGCACTTGGATCTATTGAAGAAAAAATCGATCACCACAAAACATCTACTGTACTCGAGTAGTCTAGCTAGCTAGTAGTAGTAGACCTAGCTCTCTCGTTTTGAAATAAATAGCCACAGAATTTAGGAGGTATGGTAGTTTTTGGATTCCAGATTAACATTCAACCTATAATTTGCATACATGTATCCTTCACAGAATTCTTCCTTCTTGTTGTTGAAACGAAGACTGCTCGAAGAATAAAACAGAGTTCAATCCTTATACAGAAACAATTCTAGTTTTTAAATTGCTAACGTTACCGCAGCATCCAACAATTATGAGGTCCATGCATCAGCTCGTTATTTCTATAGTGGTGGGAATCAGATTTGACTGTGTATCCACCTTTGCTCCTCCTTCCTATGTCTACTCTGTCACGCACACGCATTTGCCAATACATTTAAAAAATACAGGATTGCATTTGTCAGCCAATCTAGATGAAATGCAACAGCGGTATGATCCCACCGGCATGGATGGTATGGGAGATGTACAAATACCTTCCACGGGAGTATCCGTCAATGATGAAATGGAATCGTCCGAACGGGATCGATTTGAAACTGAATTGGTACCCATCACAGGCTACAAGTCGGTAGCAGCCCAGATCGTCACGACAGCAGCATCCCGGGGATCGTTTGAACCTGTGCGGTATTTACTCTCACTCTCCAAGCCCAGCACAATTAACGCAACGGAAACAATAACAGATACGCAAAACGAGAACGAGAAATCCATAGATCCACGCACCTTTGTCATGATGGATCTACCGCCCTTTTCGCCTCTTTTGGTAGCCAAAATGAAGGCCTTCATGGGTTCAAATTCACAATTGGCGGCAGTCTTATTGACGAGTCGTGATGGTATTCATTATGACGATGCTCCAGCTGTGTATCGCATGAGACGAGCCGATTTGGAACAATGGAAACGAGCCTTTCCGGGGCTAGAAATTGTGGGATATCGATTGGATATTCCCCGGGATTGTCGTGAATCTGTGACACAGGTATTGGATGGTTACGGACCATTTGCGTGGCAAGAAGAAATGGACGAGCAAGGAAAGGTTGTCAATGCCTCGTTTGTGGAGACGGGACGACCATTGACCGTTATGGAATGGGATCATGATATTGCCCAGGATATTTTGCGGGGACGAAAACCAGTTGATGTTGATGACGAACGCATTGACGACCTGGTAGCAGAAGAGGAATACTCGCCCTCGTCCATTCGAGCGAAGGAAGAAGGCAAACGAATTCTAGCCGTATATACACCAGGACACTCGTTTGGTTCCGTCTCGTATATTTTCCCCGAAACTGGACTCTGTTGTTCAGGCTTCACTATTCCTGTCGAAGACACACGGGATGAAGAGAATCGGGGAATGGACAGTACCGGCCCCGCTCTCGATTGCCGGGGCTACATCACAACAAATCGTGGAGGCGTTGACAAGCAAATGGAATCTGCCAAGAAACTCGTTAAAACCTATTGCGACCGATTTGACGCCGTCCTTCCCTCTCGAGGTGATCCACTATCACTTCAGGGAGATTATGAACAAAAGATAGTTTTGCTTTTGGATATTCTTGACCAGTACGAACAAATTGGAAGAATATATGAAGAGTTGGGTATTGTGGATTAATGACATTGCATGGTAATTTTGTTCCTGGTGGCTACTGAGTTGGGTCTTAAGAAATATAATTCTCCGCCAGTTGACCATGATGGTTGAACTTGATGAACCCTCATGTTCGTTGCCAGATTAGGCACCGGCCAGCACTTGTTTTGTCCCCGCAGCTCTTCAGCTTATCTAAGCAGGAATTTTGGCAGATTTGCCGACTAAACCCTTCAGTCGCCTTCCGAGTTGTCCTTTCATAGATTGAATTTGCACCTTCATCATCATACGTAGACTTCTAGGAATGATTGTAGTGTATAGTTTTACCAGGGGATTTCCCCACGGGAAACCAATTCCGGCTTTGTCTTGTGGGATTTTGTTGCGTGCGTCGGTCGTAATCACGTTGCCCATATCATCGAGCAAAACCAGCGAAGGAATACCCTTGACCTTGAATTTGTCCGATAGCGCTTGACCTCGCTGTCCCATGGCTTCTTCGGGAGGCAACGCCAGCCACTTCATATGCGTAAAGTATTGTCCGTAGGATTGCATATCGCGACACCGACTAACCCAAACAATCTCAAAATCGCCCTTATGACCTCGTCTAGCATTCATTTTATCATAAAAGGCGACCAACTCAGGTGTGAATTTCCGGCAAGGGCCACTGGGGATACAAAATATGGAAGCAAAATATGAGCATATCCACTGTGTGTAAAGCTTTTATAAAAGACAATTTCATTCCAGCTTCAATTTTTTTTTGCCAGCTTACCACCAATCGGCCGAAAAGTATAACCCAACTACTTTCTTTCCCTTCAAAGCTTCATTGGTGTACTGGGGGGTCAATTGAGCCTGAGTTTCGTCAATCATCTCCAACGAGTACAAATGTGTTCCCAATAGATCAATGAATGGTCCAATCTGCTCCGGTTCGTCAAGTATAGCTTGATCCTCTTCCGTATTAGCAGTTACCGATTCATTGGCAGCGGTCGATTCTGGGATCTCGTTTGGGACTGTATCTTCTTCAGCTGCTGCTGTGAAGGCATCGTCGTCTTCAGCCAACATGGCGTCTAAATCCAACGACTCGTCCGATTCGACTTCTGCTGTTTCGTTTTCTTCTACAACCACCGTATCTTGGGCAGCAATTAGTGCCATTAGGGCAAAAAATATTACAGTGAATGCTCTCATGGCTAGAATTTTCTGTATTTCTGAAATTTGTTGTGATTTCTTCTTCTATGAGGCACGATATTATTATTACTAGCAGATTTTTTCTTTGGATGTTTTTTGGTTCTCAAAGAAGACCCATACACGTGTAACTGCGAGAATGGGTGATGATCAAGTATGCGACCAATTAATCCTGTAGAATGATGGCAAGAAAAATAAATGAAAAAACAAAAAAATAATGAAACGAAAAAGGACAAAAAGGCAAAAAAGGTACCCTGGTACACAGCTTCTTCTTATTTTAGTTTTTAGTTTTTAGTACACCGCATCTTTCTCAGGAAAAGGATTCCTCACCATCCATACCTCCAATTTCTTCGATGACCAGACTTCTAGTATTTTGCATTGCCGCGCAGCAGCTGACAGGGGTCCAATCTTACCAGATGATGCCACAACGAGCTGCCATCGATCCATTGATCTACCGAGCGAGAGCGCATTCATTATTTTCCAATTCGGGTAGAGACGAGGAGTCATCAGAGCCTATTTTTGTGGACTCTGCAGGAAAAGAGTTTTCACAGGAACAATTGGATGAGATAGAAGAGGCTCAACCGTCCGAATTATCCATTATGAAGGATGTACGTTTTCTGGATGGCGAATTCTTCTTTGGACTTTGGACAACCTCCTCCTTCCCTCACACTCTCTTACAACTTTTCCCTTCCAGCTTCTCGGGATCAATATATTCACGTATATTCTTGCCTGTCTGATTGTCATCTTTGCTGGTCTTAATCTCACATTGGGACCCGGATGGCTTGGTGGGACGTTGGGGATCCAGGGTACAGGATCGATAGAGGAAGTCTCACCATCCCTCCCTAATACCGTGGATCTGAACAAAGACGAATATCTTCTGTAGCCATTGGCAAGCAAGAAATAATGACTATGCCACACACTTTAGGACTTTACTGGAGAGTGAATAGTAACAAGAACAATTCACAACTAATCTATTCAGCAGAGAAAAGGTGGAAAAGAAGTTCGCATTGGAGGCGGTCTTATACAGTTTATTGTTTATTTGCAAATCACCATGGCACAACTGCAAAAAGAGAAAGCTAACTTTTCAAAAACGAAAAAGCCAAAATTCTTTCCCCGAAGTAGACGGAAAAGTGATGTTGAACAAGTGCCACCTACTTTTCCTCTCCTCTTGGCCATCGTAGATTGCCTCCTGGCATTTCTAGCTGGTAGGTGTAG
>Ga0210036_1000806_pt1 | contig 36328 bp, 24 predicted proteins | sample CryGeymeta201515_FD_185469 | JGI IMG/M metagenome (GOLD analysis project Ga0210036, IMG submission 185469) | Groundwater microbial communities from Crystal Geyser aquifers in Utah, USA - Crystal Geyser metaG 2015-15 (SPAdes) (version 2) | ecosystem: Environmental > Aquatic > Deep subsurface >...
CCCCCCCCAAAAAAAGACAGCAACATACTACTACTAGCTAGAGTAGTCTATCTATCCAAAGTAGCTCTAGTAGTAACAATACGACTGATTTCAGAACAGCTTCGCTTCTCTTAGGCCCTCTAGGTTGTTGCTGTTTTTTCGTTTTTTTCTCTCTCTCTGAAAGGTGTTGATACTGGGAAATTTTGACCTATCATTTCTTGATGTACCATCCCCCCAAATTTTTTGCCCTACTACTACTTCAACTACTACTGCTTCATTGCTGCTGCTTTGCACTGACTGCCATGTCGAAACCTCATGAAATTGCAAAACTGGTGTCCTCCAAGGGAAACCTAAATGGTAATACGATGGAGAATTACAAACGAGAGTTCGAGCAATCCCTGAGTGATCCGGATACGTTTTGGTCCAACAAGGCCAACGAGCTCCTGGACTGGACGAGTCCGTTTACAAACGTATGTCACGGATCTTTCGATCGTGGTGATATTGCCTGGTTCGTGAATGGCAAACTTAATTTGTGCTATAATGCCATTGATCGTCACGTCTTGGCTGGTAAGGGCGATCAAATCGGCATGCTCTGGGAAGGAGACGAACCAAACGATATTCGGCGCATCACCTACCAGGAAATGATGAACAAAATCAGTCAAATTACCAACGCCCTGAAAGCGCAGGGTGTTCGCAAGGGCGATGTGGTGACCATTTACATGCCCATGGTCCCCGAACTGGCCATGACGATGCTGGCCTGTGCTCGAATGGGCGCCGTTCATTCGGTGGTCTTTGCTGGATTTTCCAGCGAAGCCTTGGCTTCTCGGGTCTCGGCGGCCCAGTCCAAGTATGTAGTCACAGCCGATATGGGCAAACGTGGAAGTCGGGATATCGGTTTGAAAAAGATTGTAAATGAAGCCATGAGCAAAATGGATTGTCCCGATGTGGTCGACAAGGTGTTCGTCTGGGAGCGCTTTTACGACTCTGATTCAACGTCTGCCCCCTACGAGATGATGGAAAAGGATGTTCGCATGGATCCTCTGGTGGCGGTTCAGCGTCCCTACTGTCCTCCGGAGGTGATGGACTCGGAAGATCCATTGTTTTTGCTCTACACCAGTGGATCTACAGGAAAACCAAAAGGATTGGTTCATACAACCGGTGGATATGCGTGTTACGCTGCCTACACTACCAAAACATCCTTCGATATTGTTGAAGGGGATGTCTTTGCCTGTGTCGCAGATTGTGGATGGATCACTGGACACACCTACGTTGTTTATGGTCCTCTTCTTTTGGGAAGTACGACCTTCCTCTTTGAGTCGACGCCGGTGTACCCTGATCCTGGTCGTTACTGGGATATGATTCAACGTCATAAAATTACCCAATTTTATACGGCGCCAACTGCTATCCGTCTTTTGATGCGCTACGGTGATGAATTTCCTCAAAAGTACGACATTTCCAGTGTCCGTGTTTTGGGAACAGTTGGAGAACCCATCAACCCCGAAGCATGGCGATGGTATTACGAAGTTGTTGGTAAGGAAAAATGCACCGTTGTTGATACTTACTGGCAGACAGAAACAGGTGGACACATCATCACCAACTTGCCAGGTGTTACAGATATGAAGCCCGGATCTTGTACCTTGGCTGTTCCAGGTATTGATGCTGTGATTCTGAGTGCCATCGATGGACATCTCTTGACGGAGGCAGATCGAGACGAAGCTGGGCATTTGGAAGGTGTCATGGCTATTCGGAAACCTTGGCCTGGAATGGCTCGTACTTGTTTGGGTGATCACGAGCGCTACTTGATTACCTATTTCAAGCCTTACCCAGGGTACTATTTTACTGGTGATTCCGCCCTGAAAGACAAGGACGGTTACCATTGGATTATTGGACGTGTTGATGATGTAATTAATGTCAGTGGCCATCGAATTGGAACTGCCGAGGTCGAAAGTGCATTGGTGGGCCACCCTGCTGTTGCACAAGCTGCTGTGGTGGGAGAGCCCCATGACATAAAGGGACAATCCATTTGTGCCTTTTGCATGTTGACGATGGGATACGAAGAATCGCCCGAATTGCTAAAAGAATTGCGAATGGCGGTCCGCACTGGTGTCGGGGCCTTCGCGGCTCCCGACCATATTATCGTGACTCCAAGTTTGCCCATGACTCGTTCTGGAAAAATTATGCGTCGCATTTTGCGTAAGATTGTCTGCAGCGAAGCAGATTCTCTAGGCGACACAAGTACCTTGGCCGATCCTTCTATCGTTGACACTCTTATTTCTAAGTTTGACGGGCTTAAGGCAAAGACAGCGAGCAAATAATGGACAGTCTTGAGTGTTGTGATTTTGGTGTTTCGAGAAGGCATAGCAAAAATTATGCTATACTTTTCAGAAACAATAAAAAAGAAGATTCTTTGCGTTAAAAACTATATTTTCGTTTTATTTAGATATTTGTGTTTACATCATTTTGATGCGCATTAGATCAGATACAGTATCAGATCATGGAGAATTCTTAAAGCTCCCATCGGCTATTGGGCCAAAAAATTGAAAGATCAAAACAATCGGACGATGCTGAATCCGGCACGAGCCTTATCGAAGAGAATGGACCAAAAGACGATGGTATCAGTTCAAATTAGTCTGAAAAAAGCTAAGCGACACTTATTCTGTTTTTATTCTGTTTGCTCCTCTCTCTTCCACGGCGATCGGCTCCTACTTTTCCGCGCACGCTCATACACAATTGTTTCAGGTCGACCGAGATAGGGAATGTTTTAGTGCGCCCAACGCTTGAGTCTTTTCGCTCAGAAATGATGATATTATTGTAACCACGACATATCCCTCTGCCTTCCGATTTTCGGAGTCTTCTTGGGTTCACTCGCTACATACGGTAATCGTGGAAAGAAATTTCGTGAGGTCAAACTTTTCTTCATTTCTCGCTCATCCCACAATTCCGCTTATCATTAAGTTCAGTTTTTCCCCCATTTTTATAACCCTTCCTTACACCATGACCAAGAAAAGTTCAAACTCCGCCACCAAACCTAAGGTTATCAGAAAGGCGAAATCCGGAGCGAAGAAAGGCAGCAGCGCTAAGACTTCTGAGGAAGTCCAAGCCACACTTTTTCAGGTAATTGGCGAGGACTTTGCTCTCAGCGGAAAGGAAGAGTTCTCCAAGGCCATGTTGGCAGCAGCCGTGGGGTACTCAAACCCTCGCAGCGCTGGCTTTCAAAAACTACTTGGCGTCTTTTACGATCAAGCCATCTTTGAAAAGGGGTCGAAGGATTGTATTCGTCTTACGAAAAAGGGAATCGATTCGATGCCCAAGATCGAGCCACCCAAAAGCAACGAGGAGTACTTTGAAAAGCGCCTCAAGCCCTTAATTGTCAAGAAGCTGGCAAACCCTGCCAAATTCGATGAGCTTTGGCAAATTCTTCTGGACGGCGCTGCTCACGAAATCAAAGGCCTTGCGTCGACATTAGGTTACGGAAATCCACGCTCGGCAGGGTTTTCGAGTATGGTGACTGCCTTGAAGGAGGCAAAGATGGTTGAGAGCGCAGGAAAGGGAGCCATCAAGCTTACAGATGAAGCCTTCCCATTTGGACGTTCGTAAGGAAGTCGACTCCGTCTATTGAAGATTATATTATTGCCTTCTCTTGAGAGTAGATTATCAAAGAAACTGGCATTGCTTTTGCAATATCTCTTTTAATTCTATAGCAAATTTTTGTGTTAATTTCTATATAACTAGCTGTACTGTAGTATCTAACCTTCAATATTCATCCCCGTCACGTAGTCTTCTTTTGGAAGTATTGCCATTCGATAAGGCACAATGGCTCCCTCCCCGGCTGGCAGCATGCCTTGCCAATTGTTCTGGTCCGTTGCACACCATCCGGGATCTACAGAATTGATCATGATACCTTTGTAGTTGCGAGCCAAGACTTTGGTCATTGCAATCACTCCCAGTGTGCTTGCCGCGTACGGTGATTCGGGCCAGCCATTTAATCCATGAATGCCTCCATTTTCCACGTCCGAGACAAACTCTTTCATCAGACCAATCAAGTCGTTCAGTTCCAGATAAGGGTTGGTAAAGCAGTCAATGAGGTATTCTGATTGCAGACAATTCAATCCACCCGCCGAACCGGCCATATTAATAATTCTAGGAGAATCAGATTTTTGAAGCAGAGGAATTATGGCTTGGGTAACCCGTAAAGTGCCGTAGAAATTGGTCTGTATGGTCAGATCTGCTTGCTCTGCAAAGGGAGTATGCTGTCGGGTCCCATAGAGCGTCGAATCGTTGAAACAAATAGCCGCGTTGTTGATCAACACATCCAACTGCCCCTGACAAATATCTTGAATGGCTTGGACGGCCCCTTCTATACTGGACGAACTCGTAATGTCCAAAGGACAAAGTATAATTTTGTTGCCTCTGGTCAAATATGGTGCCAATTCATCCACCGCTCGTTTCCCCCGTTCTTCGTCGCGCGATCCCAAAAAAATGTACCATGGTTCTGGGAAGGTTTCATCTTGTGCTAACAATCGGACAATCTCTTTGCCAATACCCTTATTGGCACCTGTTATCAGAGCCACCCGTTTACCAATATCCCCACCTTGTTCTCCATCTTTGGGACGTAACTGCGAAGGAGTTAAGCTGGAGCCAGAGCTGGAGAATGCGTCAGCGGTAGGTAATATTGTCCATTGATGAACAGCTGTACAAAAAATGGGCAATGCAAATTTCAGAAGCATGTGAATACCCCCACCGATGGACAGTCGTCTGCAAGATATGTAGCTTGATATTATCATATTAACGTCTTGTTGATAACGATGAAGAATATAGCCAGGCTTATTACTCGGAATAGCTAGCTTTCTAGATTACCTGAATCAGGAGTGCGTTTAGCAAAAGAAACTGCGAAAAAATGAAACTGAAAAGATGTCGTTCGTTGTCTGTCCGTCGCCAGAAGTTGGATATTTCCATCAAAAGCGAGAGAAGAAAAAAGGTATGCGGAACAACAACTTTGACCTCTACGCTAGTGCAAACAGTGCCGTTATAATTGTTCACCTGCCACTTTCTCGGCACTGTACTCAAGTATTGACGTAAACCCTATGGACAAGAGAGTATATTATGTGCTGAGGTTCAGTGGTAGCATTTGGAGCACTACTCCACTACTAGAGAGTCATGACGTATCCTGTCTGCAACCATCAGTGGTTCCCCTGTGGCACCTGGATGACTGGGAGGAAATCTTGGATCTTGCTGACAAACTCCGGGACTGATGGGAGCAGCTGCAACTCCGCGCAATACCATCAAGCAACGGAAAGCTGTGATGCGCCTATTTACAGTTTTGGACAAGATATCACGGTAAGCCTGGGGCTCGCTACCGGACCACAATTTTTCGGCCACAGCTGATGCTCGTGGCCAAACGCGTTCCATGAAATTACTGGCATCCACACGTTCACCCCACATGCTTGCATGTCCACCCATGATGAGATCTTTCTGTACTTGCGTTCCATTAAAGTTCAATAATTCGCATTTGTAGTAGGTATCCCATCTGTCACCGAGATGATCCAAGTACCAACATCCAGATACAATGACGGTATAGTTACGCCTCGTCGCATCTTCAATTGTCTTTGTATCGAATCCTTTCCACACATCAATGATGGTCTCGGGTGGAAGATCAACACCTTCGTTGATGAGCTCCTGCCAGACAATGGGAGTCTTGTTGCACGAGGCTGCAATATCTGTCAAGATGGATTCAAAATAGTTTAGCAACTCGTTGGCCTTGGTCATGCCATGACTCTTGGCCCACTTCATCACTTTGTCGTCATGATTCCAACAATCCATGTTGACTTCGTCTCCACCAATATGCACAAAGCTGTCAGGAAACAAGGTTGCTACTTCTTGGTACAAATTTTCTACAAAATCGTAAACAATGGGCAAGGTCGGATCTAGCGGTGCTGAAAAGTCGTTCGGACCTCGTTCATCACACTGGGACATTAACTCGGGATGCGATCGTTCCAAGACTTGCGAATGTCCCGGCAGGTCAAACTCTGGAATGACTCGTATGCCCCGCAAATAGGCTTCACGAATCACCTGTCGTACATTCTCGTGCGTGTATATTTGGTGGAACGACCAAGCTCCCTTGGTCGATAGTTCGGGATAGGTTGTCGACTGGAAGGGCCACGATTGTGCATCTGTCATGTGCCAGTGCAGGACATTCAATTTGTTCATGGCCATAACGTTCAAGTTTTCCAAAATGAGCGACAAGGGCAGATAGTGCCTGGACGTGTCAATCATGAGGCCACGATACGAATAGGTAGGTGCATCAGCAACGAAGATCGGTGTATTCCGAATGACATGGACGGGGTACGTGTCCGTTTTTTTTGTATTAGGAAGAGTATCCATCCATCCAAATTCTAATAGTTGAGCAAGCGATTCCAATGCCCGAACAATCCCGAAGACTGTTTTGGCTTGGACTACGATACTGCTACCATCTGTGCTATCAATGTGAAGTTGATAGGATTCATCAACGTTTGCTGGAACATGTGGAGTCGTCATTGTATGACTGCTACCCCTGCTGTGGTTGGTTGTGGTATTGTCCATTACTATTAAATGAACTTCTGCAATTGGCACGAGTGTTTGTTGTTGGGGGTTGATGGAATATTCATTGGCATGATCTGGAATTGCATTCGTAATATAATCCAAGAAGCGTTGTCGAGCAGCGACAATAACAGGATCTTCTTTGAGATCATCTTGCAAAGACCTTACACCATTGTGGTGGTAGTGATGATGAAAGGAAAGTTGATCAATGCGTTGCAATGTCCGAAGTGAATGGGTCTGTGGATCATATTGCTCTTGTTTGGCTGCAGGAAAGAGGCGCGGCGTAGTGTCAGCTGTCACATATTGGGTAGATCCCAAGGTGAATAGCACGCTTAATGATACTAATATCATGTTATATAAGGTATGGGAAGTGCTAGGTGACTTCATCGCTGCAGTCTTCTGTATAAGATTACTCTAGTACCTTTCAACTGGGTAGGTCGACACGAGATCCTCACGGGAAGATATTATTACCAGTACTCTAGTCTACTACCACTCCTGTGTTGTTGTTATGTTGATTGCGAATGTTTCAGAACTGTGATGGATTCTAGACCATTCGCGCTCGTGAACTAAAGTTACAGTACACTTCCATTCAGTAGTAGTACTAGTAGTAGGCTACTTGTACTACTACTAGTAGTACTACTAGTAGTCTAGTACTAGTAGTAGCTACTACTAGTAGTAGCTACTAGTACTACTAGCTAGCAGACTAGCTACTCTAGAGCTACTGTACCACTCCTACTAGCTAGTAGCTACCGTGACTACTACAGTAGCTAGTCTCTCTACTAGCTAGTGTTAGCAGGTACTTAAAAGGAGAGAAATTCGATTCCGCTGCAAGCACAGGACTGATGAGAGAGCACTTCGGGAAGGAAGGAAGCCAGCAAACTAGCAAGAACACTTGATTGCTTCACGTGCGCAATGACATTATAGGAGAGCACAAGGTAGCCATTTCACTTCATTCTTATCGTGACATACCATGCTATCTAGAATTGGAGATCTCGAGCTTGTGGCCGTCCCACCAACGCCGCATCGCAATCGTTTCTGCCAAGGCTTCTCTGAGGTTGTCGGACACTAAAGCCGCGTTATCCTCTTGAAGACGCTCGGTAGTTTCATTGAGCTCTACGGATATACGATCCAAGGGAGAATCATACAATAGCTGACTGAAAATGTCCAAGAAATTGGCTCGCAAAGCTGGGTGTTCCTCATCGGTAGAGATGCCAGCTAACAATTCGTCGAGCAACGAATCGCTCTTGGCAATCGCGCTTCTTCCCACTGGATGGTCTGACATGGCCCGCAGGACCATGGATCCTAGGGCCTTTTGGGTTAGAGTGGCCAATTTACTATCGATGGAAGTCTCTAATCGTTCCAGCAGCACTGGACAGCACATGTATTGACGAACAACCGGTTCTGATCCTGCAAGAGCGGCAAGAAGGGAAAGTCCAAGCCGCTCATCTGCGTGCCCTCGTGCAATAGCCACCAAACTGCCTACTAGGTCATTATCACGCAGAGCACGCATGATTTCAGAATCGGTAATGGCGTAGAATGTGGATTGCGTATTAGCCTTTCGATTAACATAGAAAGTGTACATGCCTTCTCCATTGGCATTCAATCGAAGGATATCAACCAGATCGAACGATGGTAATGGCAACCTTCGACTTAAGGACACAACAAAGATGTCGTCCCCAGCGGTTTTTTCTCTTGCCAGGTCGGATTCTATCCGATGGCCCAGTTGCTGGCAAAACTTTGCGTCAAACGTGACACTGTTTAGGAATACACAACTGGAGCCCTCCAAATGCCCTGCTGGTTTTGTTGCATCATCACAATGAAATTCCAATGTGCACGCGTCCTTAGCATCTTGATTCTCGTCGTAAACCTCTTTCAGCAGTACTGCAGACTCGTACCATTTCGGTTGGCACTCAATGCCCTTTGCTATAGAAAAACGTCCTGACAAGGCAGCAGCAAGGCAGGGAATCCCCTGTCCGCTGCCAATATCAACAAAGGAACCACTTGCGTTGCTACTACCATTTGGATAAAGAACATTTAGCAGAGTAAGAATACTCGCAGCTGGTGTTGTTCTGCGTTCAAGATTACAATTGAAAATTGTTAGGCCGGAAGGCAAAGGTTTCTTATAGAACTGCACTGCAGGTTGCATGAATCGTTACAAGCAAAGATACAACATACCCATAGGTAGCATTAGACTCCGTCAAATATTCTTCTCTGGATTGAGCTAAAATATCATATTGTTTTTCCGATTTTGCCAAAATATTATGAAACTTTTGATCTTGGACTGGATAACGGGGGTCGTCGTGGATCGATGGGGGGACACGGGGCACCGCAGGAGTAGGGTTGGAGCTGGCAATGGCACTGATCAGCTCTTGAAATAGAGGTGCTTGTACAGCATCGGCAGTCCCGGCTGAGCAAAGTACCTTTTTGGCAAGGTTCACAACAACATTCGTTCGACTCATCGGTACCATTGTCGCAGGAAGGGAATATGAAGTTATTGAAATACGGAATTAAATTATTATTTCATGTTGATAACTCAATGTATTTTAACAGCCTTGCATCAACCGGAACATCTCGCGATGATGACAATGAACAATCGCGCGAGACTAATTCAGATTTCTCGGGTTTACGAGCGAGAGCGAGCGAGAGCGATCAAGAGACAAAGAAAAGTGCAAGTCGTGCGATTAAAAAAAATTTCTCCCCAGTAGGATTCGCACCTAATTGCACTCATCAGAGAGCCTCAGGTAAGAGAGCAAGAGAGCACAAGCATTGATAAAGGCTAGTAGAATTAAATTCGATGCGACAGAGAAATAATAATATCTTATACTCAGTATAATTTTCACCAAGGTAACAAATCCGATCCGATTCCAGAAGTATGCTGAGAAGCTGCCCGGGATTTCTCAAATTGTATAAATGGAAGAGAGTAGGTACGAAGTTATATTCCAAGACGAGTATATCATTTCATAAGTTTTCAAGTCTCTCGTAGGCTCTCTATTGGTATAAAAATGAAATGTACAAAGATTCTTCAGCGTTCCAGAGAGAGACCTCACCTAGCGATACAGTCACCGGAGAGAGGACGACACTATGGACAGAGATGATACGCAGGCAGTCACACAATGACAAAAACCACGCTCCTAGCCTCCGATTCCGTATATTTTCTTTCTGGTTATCAATAATGCATTCGCATCGGAACACTTTCGTGTTATGATTGGGTTCGCACTACTTTTCAGTAACCTGGCAAATCTAATAGTGTGAGATGACAATGGTGCGACTATGCAGCTCTTAATTTGCAGCGGTCGACACAGGGGACTTGATGCATTCCGATCTTGATCTGCCTAGTAGTAGCTAGTTCTTCGATCCCTAGTGAAAATATTTATTTGTCCTTAACCTTCGTTGCACTTGGTAGTAGTATTCTCGACGTACTACTATTATTAGCTATCATTAGTAGCTAGCTACAGTACTAGCTCTCTAGTGGTCTAGCTAGTACTAGCTAGTAGTAGGTACAACATGAGTTGATGATGAGAATCTAATGTCCTCTTCGAAAACAGAAGACTGCAGCATGAAGAGTGCTGATGAAATAACCAGCAAGCAATTGCGCATTACTAAAAAATCACGATAGTAATGATAAGATATTTCACACTAATACTAATACTACTAGGAGTCATAACAGCACTTGTCGTCGTTAACAAGAGTATGGAAAGCAACAGCAGTAGTAACAACAACAACACGCCAGCTGATTGCTTTATTTGCAACATTTTTCGTTTCTGTTTCCCACCTCCCCGAGATATTCTAGTAGAAGAAGAACAGCGCTTTTTAGATTCTAAACCTCCTTCCGTTCTCCAAACAACAACAACAACAACAACACAACAACCACTACCACCACCAGTACCACCCAACACCACAACTCCGCTCATGAATATTGATGATGATGATGACGACGATGACGTCGAAAAAACCGAGTTGGATTTTACCAACGCCGATTATCGTGGTTTTATTTTCGCGACACACGAGGACCATGGATTTCTGCTGTTGCATTGTACCCGAAAAAAGAAAAAACCTCATCATTTTCAATTACCGGGAGGGCACGTAGATACCTTTGAATTTACCGAGGCCAAGGCCAAGACGAATAATGTCAAGGATCAATTATTACTGGCTGGAAAGCTGGGAGCCGCGCGAGAATTGTACGAAGAAACTGGTTTGGATATACGAGAGTCGTTGGATCGAATTCGACCCACGAAATTATATCAAGGTGACAAGAAGCACAAGCTTCCCAATGAGTACAAGGGACGACTGTTTTATAGTGTGTCTTTGAGGGATGACGATTTTCTAACCGCCGAGCAATTGTCAAGTTCCCAAGCAGCATTTTTACAACGACCCCTGGGTGCTAATCCTCCCGATTTACAGGCATGTACTTTCTAGTGTTGTGTGCGTGTGCGTGTGTGTGTTTCGTTATTATTCTGCTGCTATTATTGGATTACTTTTTCTCAACTCTCGACCCTGTTTCCTGCTAAAATTCCCCAAATTCAACCAACAATCATCACCAATACACCACAAACTGCAACAAACAATACTTTTACAGCTGAAATTATCACAAGAGCATCAAGGATGGGCCTTTGAAAAAGATCCAGAAGCTGCCGCAACTCTATTGCAACATCATAGTGGGGGGAAGTGTTCTAAAGCTTTGAGAATGGCCACCACTGTAGGATCACTGTTATGATGACTCCGTTAGGAAAATATCAATTACAAGATGGAGCTTGAGAACCCAAAGATTATTTGACGCAAGTGTCGATCCTTGCGAAGTGCGACCTGTACTGTAAATAAAACAATGATTCTTGAGTCCACAGATAGACTGCCCTACTTAGCAAACTTAGCTAGTCCCTGCTGTCAGCGCTTTAAGCTGAGACAGCCACAGGCAACTGCTAGCACTCAGGAAGGTCTAATTGTTATAGACCTGTTCTTTTAATTTGAATGAGTTTAGCCCAGCCCTGGTTTATCAGTGCAGTAAGGAGTACTCACGACGAGTACTAGACTAGTCTAGCTACTGTACTTGATATTAGGTGGTGTGGTTTCTTTCTTCACTACAACATCTGCATTATAATGTCTGTCCTTTGTCAGTCTGATGATATCCTTCACCCAAGCAACCTTTAATTTTGCTACTATGACTCATCACATCTACTCCCTCGAAGATCCAAAATCTTGATTTTTAATGTGCACGAAAAATATTCACAAGTTCACGATATTCCCTCTCGAAACTACTATGAGAGTGCGAATCTTAGCTTGGACGTTCTATCAATCTTTCCTTGTAGTTCCCAGCAGAGCCTTTACATCACGTATCAGTAGTCGAAGTTACAGTAGCAATAGCCTCAGATCACTCTCAACTACAGTTCTTACCATGTCACCCATCGAACGCCCCTACGGTTCGTGGGAATCTGCCATTACCTCCAAAGCCATTACTTCTGGTTCGGTTAGTCTAGGATCTATACACTTTTGTAACGATCAATTGTATTGGTTAGAAGGACGTCCTCAAGAAGCAGGTAGGAACGTATTGTGTCGTTTAACCGCCAAGAGCGGAAAGGAAGAAGACTCTCCCAAAACGACCAATATCCGTACTCGGGTCCACGAATACGGTGGAGCTGCCTTGACCTTTGGTGCCAACGCAAACGAAATTTACTTTTCAGAGTTTGCTACCCAACAATTGTGTCGTCTTATTATCCCTGACAACGAGGGAACATCCTCCAGTAGTAAGCCACTGACTCCAGATGACAATCGGTTTCGATTTGCCGACGGTTGCATTCACGAACGGTCCATGTACTGCATCCGAGAAGATCACGAAAAACCAGAACCAAAAAATGTGGTCAATGAAATTGTGTGTGTCGACTTGGACAGCAGCGGTGAATATGCCACCATGAAAACGCTAGCCACTGGTAATGACTTTTATGCGGCTCCCCGGGTTTCGCCCGATGGAAAGCAACTCGCCTACATTACTTGGAACCACCCCAACATGCCTTGGGATGCCACAGAATTACGTGTAACATCTACTGATGGCGGCAGCACCAGTTCGTCCACAAAAGATCACAAGCTCATTGCGGGAGCCGATGGTGATACCTCTATTTTTCAACCTCTCTTTCATCCCGTTACGGGAGATTTGTACTACCTTAGTGATGAAAGTGGCTACTATAATTTGTATCGAGCGGGAACTGCGGAATCAATCCTTCCCATGCCGTTTGATTTTGGAGGAAGAGCTCCTGGCTGGTCCCTGGGACAACAAGGATTTGTTTTTTTGGCTGATGGGAGCTTGGCGGCGACCTACTCGAAAGATGGTAAATCAGTTTTGTTGGTGGCCGATGTCATATCCGACAGGAATGGACCTGCCACAAACATTCGAGAATACGGACAAGACGATGGTTTGCCTATGCAATTTGGAAGCATTATTTGTGGCAAAGACGATGATGTTTACTTTCTGGGAGGAAGTCCGAATACTCCATCCAGCATTTACAAGTGGAATTTAAAGGAACTTGGTACGGCAAAGGTTTTGGTTTGTTCGTCTTCTTTATCATTTGATGACGGAATCATTTCTGTTCCGGAACAGATTGAATTTCCCACGACAAACGGTCTGACTGCTTTTGGCTACTATTATCCGCCCAAGAATGCACAGTACAAGGCGCCCGCTTCCGACCCTGCACCGCCACTGCTGGTAAAGGCACACGGAGGTCCCACGGCCTGTACAGGTACTTCGTTTAATGCGGGCATTCAGTTTTGGACGTCCCGTGGTTTTGCTGTCTTGGATGTTGATTACGGCGGTTCCACTGGATACGGTCGTGAATACCGCCGTCGATTGCGAGGTTCTTGGGGAATTGTTGATATTGACGACGTCTGTGCAGGAGCACAGTATCTGGTTAAAGAAGGCAAGGCCGATGGAGATCGATTGTGCATCGATGGAGGCTCGGCAGGAGGCTATACGACACTGGGCGCATTGGCTTTCCGCGACGTCTTTAAAGCTGGGTGTTCCTTGTACGGTATTGGTGATTTGACTGCATTAGCAGGAGACACACACAAATTTGAATCTCGCTATTTGGATGGACTGGTAGGCAAGTATCCAGAAGAAGAAGCTATTTACAAAGAGCGATCGCCTATTGAAAGTGTTCATACACTATCCTGTCCGATATTGATTTTGCAAGGAGAAGAGGACAAAGTGGTACCACCGAATCAGGCACGGATGATGCACGAAGCCTTGCTGAAGAAGGGTCTTCCAACATGCTTGAAAATTTATCAAGGCGAACAGCACGGATTTCGAAATGCAGAGAACATTCAGGATGCTTTGGACAGTGAGCTGGCTTTTTATGGAAGAGTCTTTGGAATTGACATTCCAGACGCTATTGATATCAAGATTGACAATATGTAGAATGAAGACTTCTCTAAGAGTCATTCCTGCTCAACTTTATACTGTGTGACTCTCTGCTTTCCATGTATAGAACGCTGCATATATCATTCAACTGTGAGAAGGCAAGGAATAGAATCAGATCCAAAAAAGCGGCGAACTTGCAAAGTCTGCTTTCACGATAGTCAGCTTTAATTTTCTCCTTCTCGTTTTTTGTATGGTTCGGTAGTTCCCTTACTCTGCTGCATCTCCCTACTAAAAGGTATATAGATGACATGTTCACATGTATGTGTTTGTAAGTGATGTAAATAAGCATTTGGTCTAAAATGAATTAAAATGAGTGCATTTCTACCTATTCGTGCCAAGACTCTCTTTTTCTTCTTCTTTCGTCCTTACAATCCAATGGTTGAATCGATGGATGGCTTCTGTTTGTGGCTTTAGCTATTATTTCATCACGATTTTAACAATCGTAGATTCTCTTACTCGTATCATCGCTACTGTGTTCGACCACAGTGGCTGGAGTGGACGATGGCGAGGTTCGTCGCGAATGTAGTTGTTGTTCTTCAGGACAATACGAAAAGATACTGGAAGACATGTTAAAAGTCGCAGCCGTCGCATTTGATTCGTCCAAATTCTTTGGACCACCAACTCGTTTGACACCCATCCGTTGTTGTGATTGGTGTCCTCCTCCATGTCGTCGACGACTAACATCAACCAGAGAAGCATCTTGTAAGCTGATATCATTGGAAAAGGAATCGTTGCCAGCGAATGAAATAGTACTTGGCATGGCCTTGGTAGTATTGTTACTGATTGCTGTCGCTGCTGCACGGGGAGAAGGAGCAGAAGCAGCCGGAACAGAATCATTCATGTGTGTATTGGTGGTAGACGAGGGAATGGTTCCACTGGTGTCGTAGTTGGAACTCCTCTTGACTCTGCCAGGTGTACCAGCTGCTCGACCACGTGGTGGTTTCGGACTGGTGGTTCGGAATGCCGCCGGTTTTTTCTCTGTCTGACTGTTGGAAGAAATGTCCACCTCAATGGCGGGCAACGTACTGGCAATGGATGCCACTTGAAGTGCCGCTGCTGCCGATGCCACGTCTGACTTCGGGGCTGGTTTGCCCTCAAGCTCTCGCAATTGACGCAGCCGTTCTTCTTGGAGGAGACGAATTTTTTCGGCTTCTGATGGCGCAGCCGCTGTAGTGGGTTTGCTCTGTCCGCACATTTCACAGTAGCCCAAAACGGCGTCGTTCTCAAAGGTACAAGTTTGACACGACCAAGGTTCTAGGTCTTGCAAACTCCACATGCCACTGGACCAACGACTGGAAGCAGCGGAATCATTCCATGTTTCTTCCAGCAGAGACGCCGCTGCTGCTACACTCCCGGTTTGTGTACTGGCCACACTGGCATTACCACTGCTGACGACATCAATGCCTTCAAGATTCGCCACAAGATCGTCGAGGCCCAAACTGAAGCTTCCGACGCTGCTGTCGCTCCAGGAAGGACGACGTTCGGCTTTGGGATGACGTCGTGCCCGGCAGACACCACAGCGGGGACTGCAGGGATCTAAATTATCGGCGTTGCAGAGGGTACACTTCCAGGTATTGTTTTCAGCGCAGGCTCCGGCGGTCGTGTTTTCAACAGCAGGTTCTTCGGCCATGCGTTTGCGCGTAAAGGCGGTGTCTGCAGTTCTAGTGTGGGGTTGTGGCATCAAGCCCAGATCAAACAAGACTTGACTATGACTCTGATGAGAGGAAATGGAAGTATTGGAGCTGGCTGGAATGCCGGCGGCGGCATCGTTGGTCAGCTCTTCTTCGTGATGATGTTGCATATTCTGATATACTTTGTGCTGTGGTATATGAGGCACTGTGATGTGCTTTTGCTGGGTCAATCTTGTTAATCTTTAGTAGAGGGGTGTATGTTGGGTCCTGTAATGGAAATGGATAGATTATCTTGTCAAATGCAGGCGGTTGAACAGTAACTGAACTGCAGGTTACTGTTGTAACAAGTAAGTGACACTACCGTAGTACTGGTACAATGATGTTGTAGTAATTCGGAAAATGGACTTGACCAGTGAAATTGGGATTGGCTACAGTCTCAACTTTGCATAACTCAACTGAACCTTATCGGTTGTTGGCGAAACTGAACCTAACCATTAGTTTCTACATGTTGATCTCAGAAGAAGGTTCAACTGGGTTAAATTATTAGGCATTCGGCAAGCTTGATAATTAAAATTCTGATGTCAATGTTCAAAGTGGTTTTCAACATTAGTTCCAAATCACACATGCACTATTAATGAATTCGTCGTCAGCAATATATAAGCAATGACGAGTGTCTAAAGGGCACAAGACACTTTATTTAAGAAATCCGACCAGTCTGACCGCGACTCCGAGGACTTTTAAGGCATAAAATCGAATACTCTTATCCCTAAATGTGGTGGACTTGGACAAGAAAATAAAGACAAGAATGGCATAGCCTGCCTCGCACGGTGGCGCTCGAGAATTCACCTTCGGTAACAAAGTTGACGCATTTTCTCAGCACTACAGGAACTGATCATGTGTCATCTTGCAAGTGCAAACAAATAATATAGTCCAAAAAATCTCTTCCTGTATGCTGGTGCAAATGCCTGGGAGAGAAGGTGCACTGGTAGTTAGTACTGCCCTCTGGGCTTGGTGAGGGAAATCTCGTGCACGCGCAAGCGACCGCCTGGCAATTCCGAAGAGGTGCGGCCATTATATTTGACGCACGCTTCATCAGTCATGCCTATTCGTCCTTCTCTTGCTAGCTACAGCCTGTACGGCGGCACAAAAACTGAATATTGAAGCCAATTTATACTGATTGTTGTACAGCACAACAATTCCACGAGCTGCAGGCGAGATTATCGAGCGGTGCGCTCACAAGTGAGATCCTAAACGATAGATACAAAATAATGCGAAGCCGTGATACGTTTCTCACGATTTGATAGCGCAGACGGAAAAGTAAGAAAAATGAGCGACGCCAAGACTTTCACTATCGAGATTGGTCAAACACCAGCAGCTTCGTTTCATGACAATACGATCGCAAAACAATTGCTGGTTTAGAAATAATAAACATGTTCATATCTTGTCAAACGATGATATTACAGACGCTTTCGGATGCAAAAAGCAATTAGGTTTTCTTTCGATGAACTCATTCCAGATCTCGCAGCGTTTTTCCTTGGAAAACGCACATCTGAGAACTTGCTCCCAGTGTCTGCTGCTTATGCATGCTACGCCTGCATCTTTCCACGTACCCTCTGTGCTTCTTTTGCCACCTTAGTAGCAAATTGAGGGTTGCTGTCATTCCACTGGCGCAACGCTTCTAGAGCAGCTTCGAAATTTTCGGAGACTTCTTCTGCGTCCACCAAGACGCGAAAACTCGCGGATGGTACATCAATGTTAAGATCCTTCAAAAGTTTGATGGATCGTCGAGCATCATCTGCAGCAAGACGGTAGTCTTTTATTTCAAAATATACTTGAGCTCGAGCTCCGTGTGCGTGTGCATTGGCAGCAGATGCCACCAACTCTGGCATGCTGGTCAATTTTTTTATAACAGAGTTCAAGAATTTCAACTTTTCCTCGGAAGTCCTGGCTGTTTCCACGTTGAAAATAATGCAAAATTGATCAAATGAGAGAAAGCTTCGATTCAGATTAAAAAAGGCAAGACCTGAAGAAAGCCTCAAGCAATGCAACCATAAGTCAAATACTCGAATAATAAACTGTAGTAGATCCAGAACTCTCTCCTTGGTCAGACGACAACATACATTCCCCCTAATTAAAGAAAGAATGCACCAATGCCACAAGACAGCTCCCTTGACGTTCGTATTGGCTGCACCTAGCACCGACCAAGGAATGAGATATCCAGGGTGGCGACTCTAGAAGATGTAGCCGTTTTGCTTTTTTTGTTTTAAATAAATAACATCCATAATGTAGAAGCAGCATTTTTTTCACTCACCTTTGGCACTCTTTTCCAATACTTTTACAGCAGCCAATAGTGTTGGCTGTGGAGGAAGGTCACAGGAGAGTTCCAATTCCGTGGCTGCCGCGGTGGCATCCTGGATCCCGTGCATCAACAAATCCTTCTGCTGCGTACGATGTTTATGAATGCATATATTCGGTCCTTTTCCACATTGTGAAAGACATCCGGATGATTCAATCACAATATCCGACGCAGCCGAAGGAGGTACCAGATCTTGTAGTGTCTGGACAAGAGTGTTCTCGCCCCCAAAACGCTTGCAACAATCCTTGTTTTGGCAGACCTGCACTGTGATTTTGGGTTGCTGGAGGCCATTGACTACCAAAAACAGGCTCTGACTTATGAGTACCAATTGCAACACGAACATGTTGTTGTAGTTCATCTTACAGCTTTAACGATAATTTCATGGTATTAGCTGTCGAGTTTTCATTTTACTTTTAATTGCTAGCTACTAGCTAGTAGCTAAAGAATCGGATGGGATTGATATCTTCGAGTATCAATTAGATTTGATAATATCAATGTTTTTTGTCTTGGCAGCTGATCCCATTCGAAAAATATGTTTGAACGGAGGACGGACAAACAAGCTTGGCTGGCTGGTGAAGATGCAAGCAACAATATTAGTATCGTCGTAAAAAGGTAGATATAACTCTTCGTTAGGGTTACCCCGTATTCCATGCACATGAAGACGCGTGCTAGCACTACTCTACTAGAGTAGCTACTCCCACAAGCATGACTAGTAGTTTTGATTATAATATTGCTGCAGCTGTTCTTCGTAGGCGGAGATATGATTCTGCTCGTATGTACTGCCGGGCTCCTTGGAGGTGAACGTACTGCCAGTAGCAGACGTTGAACCAACCAGAAGAGGGTGCCATTGTAAATCCTCAATGGTAGCACGTTCCAGTGGATCAACTCGGAGACACTTTAAAATGAAATCTCTGGCCAAACGATCAACAGTGTCATAGTAAAGACGTTCATCATTGTCAATAGAATGTTGGTCTATAGTCGCAAGAGTTGCAGTAATGGCCTCGATATCCATATTTTCGCGATGAAAGGATGTCCCAGTGACAACGGACCACAGTATGACACCAAGTGACCAAATATCAAAAGAATAATCGACTTGGTGGTCTACATCATCTACTTGACCATCCAGACATCGTTGTATAACCCAAGCAAACTCTGGAGGACATGTACTGGGAGTAAATTTAGGTGGATTGTAGGATCCAACAGGAGCGCAACTCTCAAGATCAATCGCCTTTACAGTTTTGGCTTCGTCCTGAACAATAAAATTACTGAGCTTCACATCCGACCAAACAAGACCCTTTGCGTGAATAGATGCAATGGATTTTACCAGTGAATACATGGTTTGGCGGAGTTTGTCGCCGTGCTGCAAGTCATCATTGTTGTTGATGTAGGATAGCAAATCTTCGGAACCCTTTTCCATAACAATGAGAGCCGTGTCTCCTCGCATTTTCTCGTTGGTTGACGAGTGAGGGATATTATGATCAAGGACGTTGATAATGAAATCCTCGTTTGATGCATCGCTAATGTCTTCTGTGTTTTCTACTTCCCGCTGCATCATTTTTGTGTTTTCTGAGAATTTTATCATGACCTTTTCTCCAACAGGCTCGCCCGTCTCATCGCACCTGCGGTAGGCTTCTTGAATTTCGGCCGTTCCCGACGAAATGGCCTCTGAAGGAGCTGTGTGCAGCACATAGTCATGGTCTAGGCCTTTGTCGGAGACAACATCCCCTTCCTCTCTGCCATGGGTACTGTCAAAAACTGCTCTGAGTGCAGGAATACTTTGTCGTGGCTGCAGTGTCCCGGCGGTCAACACGAAAGATGACACACCCGATGACACGGCAAAAAGCAGCAACCAGGTGATGCTGGATTGAATACAAACGTGAAACTTAAGCGCCATGGTTTATTGAATATGGTTGCGCGAAAAAAAAATGTATTGTTAATCTTTCGATGCCAAGTGCAGAGAAAATAATATGTTGTCAAGAATTTGCAACCGTATCCGCTCAAGGTATTCTTTTTGCTTCCTTTTTATCGCACACATGTTCAGCAACAATCCTCATCCTTGTACTCGGATTAACATTCCGTTGAAATAAAACTGCCTCCACGACCAGACCATTCTTACGCCAGCAAATGCAGCTTGTTCACTGGTGCTGCCTTACAGCAACAGTCTTGCTTGGGTTTCGTATTGGCTTGTGTGCTAGTTGAATCGAAGTCTCATAGGCGATCTAAGACTATTCGACTTGATATAGTCTTCTGACGACATTGAAAGTACGAAAATGTTGGTCTTGAATAAATACCCGAAAGGTGCAAGATCGCAGGTAGCAAAGAGTTTCTCCAAACTGCACATTCTTTGACTGGTTTGACGTATTGCTTTCGATGGTAATTCCTTCTTTTGTATCGCTTCAGTTGTACAGATTAGATCTTTCCTCTCCTTGCCATGCTTGTCGCAACAGTTGTACGAAAGTGACGAAACAGTGCGTACTGTGAGTGGACATGTCATCCCTTTAGCAACTATGCTGTTGGCACCTACTGTAGACTTTATCAAAAATAGCAAGTTGTAGCGTTCTTTTTTATCTATCTCGATCGCCCCGCGCGGTAGTTGCTTGACTTTTATAATACTATTATAGTCAGATCGAGCACAGATTATCCTCGAATACTCATCGCGGCTAAGCTCTCCAAATGAATCCCAAACCTGGCCGTTATGTCCCCGGCCATGACTCTTTCCGCTTGCGGGCAACAAGAAAGGTGTTCAACTGGTCTCCACAGTCCCCTACGGTGTAGTCAATGTGAAGCACAATGTCGCTGCGAAGAATAGAAAGGGTAGGTCTGCCGTCTGCAGGTTTCTTGTTGCCGATCTTATCCAGCCAAGGCAGTTCCACTGGCGTCTTCATAACGCGTATATCTACGCTGGGCCTATTGATCATGCGCTTCCAGTCAAAATCGTACGTGATTTTCTTAGCCTTGTCGTCCTCATACTCGAAGTCCCAAAATTCCTGCCAAAATGTACAATTAGTATCAAAATGAGGAAGAGAGCAGTTGGTCGCTTCGTACTCGATTTTTCCAATCATAAACCCTTCGAGGACATGCGTGAGTTCCACGGACCCGCGAATCGAAGTCTGCACCTCTTGTGTCATCCCTATCAGGTGGGCAGGGTTGTATCGAGTGTACCGATAGATGAGGTCGTAGGACCCCACCAAGGCCATGATAAGTTGCTTGGTGGCGCTGCCCCATTGAAAACGCTTACCATCCCATTCGGCAATTTCCTTACTCATTTTGTAAGCGATGGGGTCTTCAGGTGGAGGTGCTTTTAACTTTGCATCTTCCGATGGTTTAAAATTCGGCATTGTCGCCTCCTTAAAGGTTCCTGTGATTGGATCTTCCTCAAAGGTGCTAGGTACGTGTTTCAACTTTCCACTAGCTGAGTCCTCCTCAAAAAAGGAACCTGGCCTGACATCTGGCCGCTTACGTTTTCCAAGGTTGGCATCCGTGGTACTTTGCATGTTTACATTCCCGTAGCCCCCTCTTCCTCTGGGTGGATCCCCACTTTCGTAGGACTCTCGGACATTACCAAGACCACCATTGGAAAGATGAACTCGTTGGGGTGGTCCTCCGCGTTGGTAGAAATCTCGGAAGTTCCCTCCGCCGCCATTGTAGTGACGAGAACCGTCACGGTTAGGGCCACCACCATTCTGAGGGGGCGGAAAGACGCCAAGGTTAGGACCACCAATGTCATGAGTAGGAGGGATAGGAGGGGGAACACCACGGATAGGACCACCATTCTGAGGAAGAGGAAAGACGCCAGGAGTGGGACCACCACTGTCAGGAGTTGGAGGGATAGGAGGAGGACCACCGCGGATAGGAGCACCATTCTGAGGAGGAGGAAATCCGCCACGGGCGGGACCACGACTGTCAGGAGTTTGCGACATAGGAGGAGGACCACTACGGATAGGAGCACCATTCTGAGGAGGAAGAAATCCGCCACGGGCGGGACTACCACTGTCAGGAGTTTGCGACATAGGAGGAGGACCACCACGGATAGGAGCACCATTCTGAGGAGGAGGAAATCCGCCACGGGCGGGACCACGACTGTCAGGAGTTTGCGAGATAGGAGGAGGACCCCCACTCTGAGGAGGAGAAAGGCCGCCACGGGATGGACCACCACTGTGGGGAAGATGAGGATGAGGAGGACCACCACTGTGGGGAGGAGGGGGAAAGCCGGCACGGGTAGGACCGACACTGTGAGGAGAAGGGCCGCCACGAGGAGGAAGAGGATTGCCACGGGAAGGATCTGGACAAGGATAGTTATTGACCCCTCTAGCGGCCTGAGTCATCCAAGCAGGCTTGTTGCTGACACCTCTTCCTCTTCCGCTCATAATTTATTACTTTTTTAGCTCAAGGGAAAATCGTATACCAACTGCCAACTGCCAACTATCTGAATAAGACAGATGGAGAAACTGGATGACACAAATTGCACCTCCTCAGATTGGATGTTGTGGTCCGGTATTAGCAAGAAAAATCTAAAGAGAGGATGGCATGGCTACGGGGTGCGATGTGGCTTTGTTATGCTTTGCGCTCTTAAGAAATGTGGAGTCTGAGTAGCAGTAGCAAGGTAAGCTACAATATATAGAAGTAAAAGCTTCAATGAGATGGAAGTATTGCTGTTTAATAGCACTGTGTGACAGGTAGGGAGGAGAGCGAAGAGGGAAATCGGCATGCTTATCAGGTTATGAGCATAGAAGAAAAAAGGACAATGGTTTCAATGCTACGGTAGTCTATTAGCTACTACTACTAGTAGTAGCTAGTGATAGACTAGACTACTCTGAAGAGGCGCAGCCGCATGCTACTACGCTGAATATTGACAACACAAACGTAGCGGCACGACACAATCGGCAACAAACAATAATCAATGTAGTTCAAATTGTTAAAATGATTGATAAGAATGTCTTTTTTTGGATTTTTAGGTATGATTCCATGAAGGATAAAAGATGCTGAACACGGCAGTTACTTGTTGTGCATGCAAAGTGATTGTTGACTACGGCTAAACTACTGTTGAAATGATGGAATCGGTTGGATCTATATCGTAGGAGAAGTATTGGAATTGAGTGGGGTGATATATGAGCTGCTCATAATCGAGTTCACCAGCAACTACAGCTGGCTTTCGTGGCGGAATGCAGTGGCTGCTTTCCTGTGGAGGGTTTGCTGTGTTTCAAACTCCGTTATCTGAGATCGAGGTAGGTTCTAAATCGTTTTTCTATTTGTACTAGACCTATCTACACTAGGATTAAATTAGACATGTTTTTTAATCTACACTAGGATTGTCAACTTAGACTCTACTTATGTCGATTTGTTCATTGGGCTACATCGCTACATCCACGCCGACTAGTTGAGCATTGTCTACAAGTCCTGCCTGCTGTTGGATAATCTGTGGGATCCTTGCACATGTTTTGTTTGCTTATATGTGCTTGCGCCCCTGCACAAAAGCCTTGAGCTCGAGACAGGGTTTACTACTTTAGACCCATCTGGTTGCCATTACCAGCCACTGCAGCGGCCGGTACAGTTTATCATTGGTGTCTATGTAGCTACAGTAGTACTGTACCTGTTGCAAAACACAGTCAGTCTTGGACTCGCTGCCACGATTTTCTTCGTCAGCTGCAGCTGAGTTGTATGTTGCAGGTTGCAGCTGTGTGGTACCAGGTACCTGGAACTTGGTAAAGTTTATCGTGGTCTGCAGGTACTGTAGGTAGTACCATACCAATTGCAAAACACAGTCTTGGACACATCACTGCCACGATTTTTCTCGTCAGCTGTAGATGCAGTTGTTGCAGCTGTCATCAGAGGGTGCGAGGTTGCCAGTACCAGTAGTCAATACTAGCTAGTAGACTACTACGTATTGACCAGAGACATTGAGTCCCGAACACGAACAATTGAAATGCACTTTCTGCAAAGAACACAGCTGACTCATTTTTTGTAATAGAAAAGTTGCTCATTCTGACAGCCGCTAAATTTCACTGTAAAAAATTCAGTAGACCGAACTTTTCAAGAATGAATCATTTACGGTACCTGGTACCAGTAACAGAAAAGCAATTTTGGTCAACACCAACAGCGAAGAACAAGAAAAAATAATACAGTAGCAATAATCAAGCTTGGCCTGATATTAACCAAGGGGAAGGGACCGAAAGCAACCACACAACATCTGTATTTCACTAGAATACAATCAATCGTTACTTTACGATTGTCACGGCGATCATTACAATTTTTATTATTTTACAGTTGCCAATAAAAGTATAGCAATTATATTTCATCGGAAGCTGCTGTCATCTGCCATGTGTATCAAATCTCCAGCACTAATCTCATCATCGGCATCGTCGCGGCGGTCATCACTGCCCATCGTTGTCGACGACGTTGTCGTTGACCAACAATTCTTGCGCAACAATAGCGCTTCGGAAGAAACGGCAAAACCTTCCTCGCCGCAACCACTGAAAACAGGAAATTCATTCAAAAGTGGTGCCCGCCGAAACAGGTTGGATGTACCGAAGCAGCAGCAGCGGCAGCAGCAGGCTTGGCAGGGATTAGATCTGGTGTTTCCCTCCCTTCAAACGCCGTTGGCATTTCTCGGCATTTAAAGCGAAGAACATATTTTTATGTATTGTACACTATGAGACTCTGTACTCTGTACGGTACATTGACAGCTCGTTTACAGCAACCGTTGCGACCTGGGAATTATTGAAGGAGGAAGGGAAACAAATCGATTCACAGGATCTTGCACCCAACAGAAGATTTGGGTGATGGAAACGACAAACCAAACTTTATTGTACCATGGTAACAAAAGCAGCCAATACACAGTTCAACCCGACGCGGAACATAACAGAAGAAACAGAAAGTGCAGTCATAAGAATAAAATAAAAAGGAATCCTAGTACGCAGAGAATACGAGTTTCCGCAAGAAAACTACAGCAGACAGCTTTTTGCAGGGACAAGCACGCAAAATGTCGGACGACCATCAAAAGAAAAGCTACGAGGAGTGCCCGTGGATGGTGGGCATCTCTTTATATTCAACTAGATATATTTGTACATTAATCAAAATAGCGGAAAGATTATTTAGATCACTATAAAGCACGCATCTGTCAATTGTGTAACTAAGCTGCAGAGGATTTTTCCAACCAATGGACACTTAAGCAAGCTTTCATAATGATGGTCATATGATGATGATGATGATTTTCTTGTATTATTTTGACACGGATTTGGCAAACTTTTCTAATCCTTGGCGCCAATCCGATTCTTGAATACCACGAGGTGTTTCGTGCGTAACGACGGGCTTTCCAGTATCACTATTCCGACATGCATTGGCCACCATGCGACAATGGTTGCCCCAATTGCAATCATCAAAAAATAACATTTTATCGTAAGGGATGCCGGTGAGTTGTTGAATTCTGGGAAAATGACTTTGCGCCTTGTTGGAACTCAACGGTGGTTGTCGTCCAATCTGATTCACATCTTTGCCATCCCAATCCCGCATGAGCAAATCCCATACCGTCATACCTGGCAGGACTTCTAACAGTTTCAACGTTGCTCGTCCTACTCGTTCGGCAAAGGGTGTATCGGCAGACGATGCCAGAACAATTTTCATACCCGGATATTTGGTCTTGTCGGCATGTTCCTGTAAGGCAATCAGTGAGCCTTTATGTAAGGCAATGCGATCACTGCCACTGTACACACCCGTAACACCTTCACCACGACCATTCAAATCTCCCATGGTCACACGACCACCTGGTTCTGGAATAACCGACATTTCGTACATTTCCTTGTCCCACAAACATGCATCGAGATCAAACACAACCAATGCAGGATATTTTATCCCAAGATCCGGAAAAGAAGAAGTCGTAGATGACGAAGAAGAAGAAACCATACTATTTTTGTTGTTGCCGTTGTTACTGTTGAGTTGTGTCGTCGTTGATGCGCAAACTCTTTTGTCGTCGTTATTTTTGTTGTTGATGTTGTTGTTGTTGTTGATGTTGTTGTTGTTGTGCTGCTGCTGCTGCTGCTGCTGGTGGTGGTAGTCGGAAGAAGATTTGCAGTAGCTGTTGTGGCGAGCAATGGAGGCAGCTGTCACAAAGGCTGTTTTTAAATAGTTCCTCATATAAGATACCAACTCGTGCGAGAGAATGGTGGACACCGGACGAAGGTGAAGCAGAATATAAAGGGGGTAAACGGATTGAGTAATGGTTACGTGATACAGAAGTTCATAAGCTACTACTCCAAAATAACTTGAAAACGAGTACTCCGGAGTATTATTTTTTTATGTATCCATTTTTACCGTAATTGTTTGTGCTGTGTTTGCCTTTGTTGTTAAAGTTGATGACGTCATCTAAAAACAGTTCCAACCAATGCGCGTCCAGCCAACTTTTGTCAGATCGAGCAAAAAGCCGAAACTTAATTATTTAGTACTCTGTAATTGCATAGAGGAGAGTAAAGAACTAAACTATTATAATATATATTATTAACTTAATAAAACCATAAAACAGACAGCACAGCACGACAGCACAGCAAAACATGGATTTGGGATTCGGAAATGCCAATCAGGTAGTTGGAAATGTCGCCTCTCGTATGGCATTGCAAGCTGCCAAAGTCCAAGAACAGGTCCTAGAGGAGGAAATGAAGGCCTACGATGTCCTTTTAGATGACGACGATGCATTGGAAGCCTTGCGAGCTCGTCGTCTCGAACAATTGAAAGCCGCCCAGCAAAAGAAGGTGGCATGGAAAGCTTTGGGACATGGTGACTATACCGAATTGGCTGGTTCGGATATCAATCGTGCCTTTTTTTATGCGACCAAGGCGTCCGACCGACTAGTGGTACATTTTTATCGTCCCACGACGGAACTGTGTGACACGTTTCATGCACATTTGGCCAAACTGGCACCGCAGCATCTAGAAACACGGTTTTTGAAAGTCAATGTCGAAGGATGCGATCACGGTAGTGGAGGAGCGGCGTCGTATTTGGTCGAGAAATTGGGAATCGTCATTATGCCCACCATTATCATTGTCAAGAATCGCAAGGTGGTTCATCAATTACGAGGTTTTGATGAATTGGGCGGTACGCAAGAATTTTCTACCAAGGCGTTAGAATATGTATTGGGCGTGCACGGCGGTATACAGCAATCCGAAGATGCCGAAGTACCCCAGGAATTGCTTACGAAAAATCAGCAACATGGTGGTGGTGTCAATGCCATCCGGATACGTGGGACAAGTCGATTCTCGGCGGCCATGAATGGTACATCTTCCATTCGGGACGGCGCTTCCAGTGGAGAGTACAATGATTTTTAAATACAAAGCTAATGCATCCTTTATGCTCTAGAGATGTACGCGAGATGGTTGCTTGAGCGGAATGCAGGAGATACTACAATTTCCTTCACCATTCTCGTCAAATAACTCAGTGGTCGTAAACTGTTCTTCCGGGTAGACCACCATGCTGCAATTGTAGTAGAATTTAATAGTATGCTTCTTTGGTTGTTCGTGAAAGCTTTTATAACAAACTATAGCTAGGAGAACCAAAATTCAATACGTTTTTAGTGTCGTCGTGCAAATAGAAATGCATGCGCTACAGATGGTGGGACACAATACCAGAGTGATCAACTTTATATTTGCTTTTGCTAGAGCGAAGAAAGCAGAGGCAAACTATCCATTCCATATTTGCCAATGTTGGCGCCTTCTTGGGAGATGATGCTGTCGTAGTTCAGACTGGATGGAGTACAGTGTAGTAGTAGCTGCTGGCAATACACGAGCGAGTAGTCTTTTCTACTCTACTCTACTAGTCTCTAGAGTGAACTCAAAAGAGATGCATCAGTCTGATGACGTCGTCTTCATGACTAAGTTTCGAAGACGATCGATAGATAGATCCATACAACCATAAAAGAAATCCAAAATTCGCGGCAAGCAAAGAGTAAACCAATACTTAACTACTGTAGCGCTGTAACCACCCAGTGGGCACCGGGTCGAGATCGTTTAGGCCGTACAAAAAGAGGAAACCTACAACATGAGCAGCGGGCGTAAAGTACTACTGGATAGATTGGTCAGGGCTAGTCGGAGTCCTAAAAATATTCAGGAAATACTGCAAGATTTGAAAAGTGCCAAACCTCGGCAGCATGGACGACCCAAAGTTATCCAGGGTGTTCATCATGGCAATTTTTTTCGCGTCACAATCCCTCCCAAAAAGAGTAGCATCCCTGAGCTTCCAAAGATACCGAGTCCCGTCGGCCCAGCACTCAAACCCTTCAAGAGCGTTCCCGATCCTGCCAAGGCAGCAGCAGGGGAGTCCATCACTGGCACGTCACAATCAGCATCAGCATCCAAAAGTGCTGCTGCTTCTGCTGCTGCTGCTGCAGCAACAGGAGGAGGAGGAGGAGGAACAGAACGAGCACGACAACAAGCCGGGAAAAGGTATTACGAATGGTTCTCTGCCTGGATGAAAGAAAATTGGGCTATCCTGACCATGAACTTTGGTTCGCTTTGTACACTGCTGGCTTTTACGAGATCGGATGTGTTGGAATTGCGGACCTTGTCCGTTACTGCATCCGTTTGTTTCATCATTTATACCGTGGCACAAAAGCCCATCAGATGGTTAACAGTTAGTTGGACCACATTATTCGGTACTGTTAATACGTACAAAATTCTTCAAATTGTGAACGAAAGACACAGTCAAGTCAAAATGACGGTCGAGGAAGAAGAGTGTTACACCAAGTTTTTCATGCCCAACGGAGTCACTCCCAAGCAATTTGAGGCCATTGGAACGCGTGCCGAACGAATCGCTGTGAAGAAGGGTGAGCCCTTGATCAAGCAGGGTGAAAAAATGAAATATATATACCTGGTAATCAAGGGTTCGACACGAGCAAGTGTTCTAGGACGGTACTTGACGGCGGCATCGACGGCTCCTGTGTCCAAGGAACAACAGCAGGTCAGTGATGTTGGACACGCCGGTGCCTGGATTGGAGAAATGGCCTTTCTCGAAAGCAGTTGGGGCAAGAAGGAAGCCGACGCTGACATTTCACCCATCAACAAACATGCACCTCCCAAGGACTCGAGCCATGCCATGTACACGGTAGTTGCCAAAGAGGATTGTGTTGTCTGGAGATGGTCGCACGAGGATATGGCTTTTTTGATGGCCAAGTCTAGCGATATGAATGCCGCCTTGACGAGAGCCATGACGTCGGCCATTGTTGGCAAAGTCATCAATTTTACAACTTCGAGACAGAGCGCTCGTCCCAGTTGGCAAACCTTTTTGGATGGTTTGAAGTACGCACCAGCTAGCGTGTCAGGCGTGGTGGAGGGAGGTGGTGCTAGTAGCACTGCCAGTAATGAGGAAACGAAAGACGAGGAAAACAGAGACGATTCAGATGTGAACTATCCAACACAAGAATCGCCAGAGGCTCCAGGAGTTAGTCCGGCATAATTTTTATTCTGCATGTTTTTAGCAGAAATAAAGGCGCTTTTATCATAGCCAGTTTTAACGACCAGCTCCTCATTTTTTTTTCTTACCGGTACAACATGCTGACAAAGCAACAATCATAGAAATCAATTTTGCAGTTTAGGGATGGGGATCTATAGTTCACGGTGCAACAAAACTCTGGAGTACTGTTAACTCTACTGCCAGCTAGGAGCTAGTAGATTACAGTACTACTCTGCTACTACTACCTAGTAGTACTAGTAGTAGTACTGGACGAGACCCTACTACTAGTAGTAGACTAGCTAGTCTATTAGTCAAATTAATGATAGAAAAGGCGACGACTCAGTCCTGATGTCCTCACAACTCACAACACAAAACAACATGACAAGCTTTTGTGGGTGGCACCAAGAAAAGCAAACAAATAATGAATGATGATAACAAGGAAGCCTCCTTTCAAATAGAGCTTTCAATCGTTGACCTCACAATTGATGTTCGAGACGACGCGTCAGGAAGCGACATTCCTGTCTTGACAAAGGATGTATTGGAATCCCTCTCGTGCAACACAGCCGAGGAATATCTTTCAACGCATACATCAGCAGCAGCAGCAGCAGCAGCAGCTCAACCTATATCGTTGAATATTAGGAGTCATTTATCATCTGTTTTGTGGAGGAATCGAGGACAGAAGAAGCAACATTTGCATCGAAATGAAGCATTGTCCCAGCAACTCCAACAACAAGTAGTACGATTTCTCAAAGTACCTGACAAATACATTGCATTAACATCTATTTTGCTCAAAAGCCAGGCATTTCACAAGACACATTCTTTGCATTATTTATTTCAAGAAGGAGCAGAAGAATTAACTCGTCTGGTGAATCGACCAGTCGTAGACATTCCTCGGACACAATACAAAAAGCCCTACATTCCCATTGGTCCTCGTTCTCCTGATTCTAATAATAATAACAGCGACAGCGACAACAGCACGAAGGTCGTCACAAAATATCAGGCCATATCCGAAGTGAACTTTTTTCCTATGAGTGTATCACACCAATTTCCATTTTGTGGAATTGCTCGACTCGTGGTAGTACCACCACCACCACCACCACCAATCTGCAGACAACACGAGGATGATGCGACTATCACGAACGAATCTCTGGTACAGCAACCACAATTGGAACAACCACGACCACTGATTGGTTTGGATATTGTTACCTTTGACGACTACAATTCACGATTGTATTCGTCGTTAATGGAATTTCTAAGCGTCTTTGAATCAAGCTTTACTCCGTGGGAATGGAAGTGTATTATGTTGTCACCACCACTACAGGACGACAAGGATGATGATGACGACGACGATGATGAAACTGTTCTGCTACGTGAATTTTATCTTCATTGGGCCATGAAGGAAGCATACACGAAAGCCTTGGGAGTTGGCATGGGACTATCGTTTGATTCCTTTGAAATTCGGTTGGAGTTGCCGTCGATAGTAGAAGGGAATACAGTTGCTCCTTGTGACAAAGACGATAAAAGCAACGACTCTAGTCGAGGAGTGTATAGATGGATACGTCAACGGTATCACTATCAATATCAGCAGCAGCAACAACAAGGCCAACAAACAGGGCAGCAACAAAAAGATAGCGTACAACCTATTCGTGTAGGAGGGGTGGTGGTAACCAAAGCTGGGCTTTTGGAAGCCAAGGAAGAACCATGTACTTTTGTGTTTGTGCCACTCTGGGATTCGAATCATCATTATGATTGTGATGCAAAATCACTGTCATCATCACAGCTCGTAGTAGATAGTGCACGCTCCTTCGCCTGCATTTGTCTACTACCACAGCCATCCTCGTATTCTTTGTCATTCAACGAAAAATCTAGCGATGATGGGAGTATTCAAAATGATTTTATTTTTGGCAATACTAGCATACTGGTGGACGATGATCGTCATGTCAATTTTCTACAGGTAGTTTGGCAGAGTTTGGAAGAGCTGATTCAGTGGCACAGAAGATGCTAAAATACTAATATTAGAGATGTGATCAACTAGTTCTCTGTTTAAAGGAGTTGGGGTGCAGAAAAATCCTATATTTTCCTACATGCCCATTTTTTGTTTGTGGAAAATAAAGAAGTGGTGTGTGTGTTTACCGGTTAGCAAGAGTAGAAAGATCTTTCTAGTCTAGTAGTACACACCACCAGTACTAGTACTAGTACTTTATTACTACATTAGAACCGAAACGAACATAGCATCATGATTCGATACAATACGTACTATCAGTAGCAGTAGTGTCCTCCAATTGACATTAACCTGAACTCTACTACATAAGATTGAGTCATAGGAAATACATATCAATTGCCGCCATTTTTAACCGAAAATGGGATCTCTCGCACTCATCCAAGACTTCTGTTGTGCTTCAACGCTTCAACAACAACATATTATTAAAGACAACAACTACTACAACTACAACTACTAGTAAAACTACATCTACTAGAGAACTAGCTAGAACAAATAATACCAAAATAACTTTACGAAAGATTAAAAGAGTTTATCAGTTCTAAATAAGCGAGGGAAAAAGTTGTTATGGACCGATTGCCAGATTCTGCCGCAGTCAATGCAACCATTGCATCACAGAACCCTCCATCCAGGAAAGATGACGATGGAGCTCCTCATCAAAACACACAGGATTTGTCTTTCGTGATGAAGGACACAGCAGTGCCATTTGATGAAGCCAAAAGTTATCAACTGTTATTAAAGTCAAACAAGGGTGCATCCGAAATCACGACCGAGACTGGATGTTTGGAACCACCACCGGATTTAAAAAAGACTGCTTCGGCCCTAACGGTTGAAATGCTGTTCCCAGCATTTGATGGAACAACGTCTACTCCAGCAGCATCAACAACAACGACAACAACCAAACCGGCAGAAAAGAATCAAAAAATTACTAAACCTAAAGTGTCAGAAGAAGAACAACCAAAACCTAATTTGTTCCTTGCCCGTGGCAAAGAAAATACGGCAGAATCTGTAACAACAACTCCCAATCGATACAAGAAGAAGAACAGCCACAAGAAGAGAAAAAGCTGGTTGAGTCTGTCACCAAGTTTTCGTCGATCCTCCAAGAAAGATAAGGATGAGCAGCCATTGCTGCAGGATACGAAAGAAGCAGATGCAATCCATATACTAGGTTCATCTACAACAATGCCCCAAGCCGTAAAAACTGGTGATTTTTTGAATGACACTACAAGCATCATGTCCACGAAAAAAGGTGACGTCCATGACATGGTCGATCAGATCGAAAATACCGCAAAGGACAATGTCGATGATGAAACGAATAAGTCTCTGGAAAAAGTGTCAACAGAAGTCAAAGCATCATCTGTCGTTGTCAATCATGACAATAATTTAGATGATTATTTGGCAACAGTAGCGTCGGATACAGCTAATGAGATCAAGGACACTATGAAAACTACTGTTCCACCAGTATTGTCAACCGTCGTCGACAAACTTGAAAAGAGTAATTCACTCGTACAGGATACTGCTACCAAGGACGTCCAATGGCAGCCTACTGCGGCATTTGCAAAAGAAATCACAGTATTTGATTCCAATCAGAATTTAAGAAATGTAACATTGGATCAAAACATCAACAAATTCCCTTCTGTGTACGATATTGCCAATACTGTTGTATCAGACATTGAGCCATTCAAAACGATGGAAGAGGACGTAGCCGCGTCAACAATCAAAACAATATCATCATCAACAACAAAAACCACAACCACCACTCCTACCACTACTTCAGAAACGGCAGTCACAACATCATCGAAAAGGAGCGTTACTGCAAGTGCGCCAGATACTGCGATTTCAAGAACTAATGACGATGCTGGAAAGTCTTTGGTCACGGTTGCAGAGGGAATCGATGACGTCAAGGCTGCCGAGAAACGCAATTATACACGCTCCATCTCCGCAGAGGAAGATGATTACGATGTTATTTCTCTGGCAGACAGTTTGTTTGAAAGGGAGCAAGTCAATCTAACTCACTGTTTCGATGAAAACGACGACGATGAGGATCCCACAGAAAAGATGGAGAATTTAAGTGACGAAAGGTTTGACAACATGAAATCAAAAAAGGAGATGGAAGAGGCTTCGGCGTCTAAAGCACCTACCTCTAGTAATGGGGACAAGAAGAAAAACAAGAAGAAATCGTGGAAACAACGCTTGAAGAAGTCTTTGTCGCCTAAGCGCAAAAATTCGGCAGATAAATTGATTCCGGAGCCATCCTTTGCAGACAAAAAATCAAGCGGCGAGCTCAAAACCAACGACAAATCATCGCCTTTTGCTGGTCAAGAAGCATCAGAGGCTCAAGTGACGGAGGAGATTGCCGAGAAATTTTCTGAGGAATACAGTGCCAAATTACTTGTAAAACCGAAAATTGATACATCGGAGGCTCACACAAAATTCTCCAAGCAAAGGGAAGAAATTATTGCTCGCAGCAAAACCAGAGACGCGGACAGGCGCGTTGGAAGGTCTCTTATTGTTGCTCAGCTGCTTCTTGGTGTCATGTTCACGGTTTATTTCTTCTCGATGACACACACCGCTACAATCATACGTAATCATGCTTGTGCTCCTGTAGCCTTCGGTGCGGTGTTGCCTACATATGATCAAACCCATGTTCATGCTGTTTATGACGCCCCATGGTGGCTGCCTGCTTCCCTCAACTCTGATCAGGTTTTCAATGTTTTATGCGGCGAGAAACGACCCCATACTAAAGTGGAGTGGGTTTTTGAGAGAGAAACAAAATCCGACGTGCTGTATCGATTGGTTATTTCAGAAGGTAGCAGCATTGATAGCACTACTGATGTCTTGGTGAGAAAGAAATTGGTCGCGGCGTCATTTTGCAACAACGAGATCATTTTGAAAAAGAAAAATGGGAAAGAAGAAGTTATCCCGGCTCCTTGGTGGCTTTGAATGTTATGAAGCCTCAAGAAATGCACGCAACGACGACTCTCAAATGCGAACGCTGCACGCAACACACCACCACCACCATCAGCAAAAACAAGAACAGCCAGCAACATAGCCAGCAGATCAAAGGTGGTTCGGTGACTTTATCCTCTTCGTCCCGTTAATCCCAGCCTGTTCAACACAACGTATACATGGCACTATTAACATATCTTAACGCAAGCAGTATTCAGCAACGGTAGCTACGTGTACCGATCAAAAAAAATAGTAGCGTTCCTTTCACTATGCGTTGTGGACTTCCTTGTTCATTGTCGTGAGGGCGAGGAGCGAGGCGTTGCCGGCCTGGTTTTGTGGCTGACAGAATTTAGAAGACAACTTCATGGTGTAGATATAGTGGCAGATTGTTGATGGTTAGAAAAAGTGCCGCTCGTCATTTAAAGAAGCACTGGTCGCAGCATTCCCTGGAACACTCGATAAAAGGTGTACTCCCGCCGCAATCTGCTGAAACTTTGATCCGAACGTTTTGTAATTCTGGGAGTTTACATACCTCTGTTGGCATCTGGCCAACCAATTCATTCTTTTCCAAGTGCAGCGTGTTCAAGTTCCACAAAATTCCAATCTCCGATGGTATAGCCCCATTTAAATGATTGCCGGATAAATCCAATAGTTCTACTCACGGGATGTAGTACAAAAAACTGGTGAGAAAAGACATTGGAGACATACTGTAATCTGTAATCCGTCATCCGACTCCGAAAGAACAAGCCAACTCTGAAAGAACAATACCAAGAAACGTACCAATGCCTGTCAAGAGTCCTATGGAGGACGGAATGGTTCCTTTTAATCCCATTCCGGCCAAATCAATGGAATTGATACGATTTGTGTAGTCGCAAAAGATTCCCGAATAGACACACGGATTACAACTGGACAACCATAGCATCTCGTCTTGCAGGACGGTAGAATTTGTGGCTTCTGAAATACTGTAGAAAAGATCCACCACTGCCAAGAGCTGATCGACGTCTGTTGTTTCGTCACCACAATCTCGTTCCTCGATCCACTGCTTTGCGCTGTCCATCGACGACGTGCCGAAGAATCGTGCGATAATTGTTGCATCCTCCCCACCAATCAAAGGAAAAGAAAATGCCTCGGCCATTGAAGAGAACAAGCAAAATATTGTTATGGCAAACAAAGATGAGGTGCCACGATTGCCGATATTAGATTGCATTGGCCGCCTGATCCGTATCATGGTCCCATAGTCCATTGTTGAAGAACTTCAAAAAACTGTGTGTATTATTGTGCGACAGAGTTATTATGCGGCAGTTTTGTTTGGCTTGAGCCGTTAGATTAAAACTAGCGAGCCCGGGTGGTCTGAGATTTCTTGGCGATGTTGTCGTTCTCTTACTTTACGGCGTTCATTACTCTATTTATTTGTAAACTAGAGTAGCTAGCTATGGTACTACTAGAGGCTATGTCCCCGGTGCTTATTCCTCTGAAGCTAAAGTAGAAAGGCAGTAGAGTAGCGACGGACTCTACAAGTGAAAATCCAAACAAACGTACTATAATTATTTGAATTTGTGGTTTTCTAATGTACGCATCCAATACCTGTTTCTTTTCGAATGAGCTTGTTGATTGTGTATTGGTTCCAGCATGTATGTTCAATTCACTCATCGAATACGTTGTTGTTGTGCTCGAGAAGGAAACAGATTCACCATCCAGAATTTGATCCTCCCCTGACAAAGACTGCTTTTGGTCGTCGTTTTTTATTTCTATTTTTATGGAACAGCATTTCGTAATCTGTCAATGTAGCATGCATCACAACATGTCCTTCGTTCGCATCGCACTTGCGGCCACGGGAATCGACTTCCACAATCCGCTGAGATGCGAATACCTGCACCATTATATCCTCCAAGATCACAAACTTCATCGGGCATTCTTCCGCGCAAATCATTGTAATGCAATTTGAGGTTGGCTGTGAAGAAAGAAAAAGATTGTGTTTTTTTTTTGTGTATTTCGTTTTTTGC